>JAABVA010005478.1_pt1 | contig 11475 bp, 8 predicted proteins | sample 5560331 | NCBI WGS metagenome assembly JAABVA01 (sample SAMN12812661, study PRJNA571458) | rock metagenome | isolation source: Antarctica rocks | place: Antarctica: Victoria Land, Mt New Zealand sud | collected 2016-01-07
GTTGCTAAGTTGATGAAACGTATGACTGTTCAGGCGTGGCTGCCCAACGCAGTCATTTGAGCAGGCAACCGCTTAAGTTTTGCGATTTCTGTTGCCCCACCTCCATCTTTTCTAGTGGGGTGGTGGCACGTGAACGGAGCAACAGAACGGGCAAGGCGTCCGCAATGTTCTGCGTTTCAACAGTGCATGATGCAAAGTCTTGGAATTAGTGCCACCTGACATGCGGCTCTCTATTTGTTGCTCAACCTTTTAACAAAAGTGTTGGCAGACGGCATAGTTGTTGCTCCGCACATCCTGCCTGACTGACCTTATATACACTCTGGAAATACGTCCACAAGGTTCCACTTCTTCCCTGCCTCTGAGAGACTGAGCCGACTTCGATGGTGCCCGTGAGGGTTTTTTCGTGGTTGACTGCACTTTTGTCACAAAAAAAGGGTGGGTTGCGTCAACTAGCTCGGTTCTTCCACATTACATCCACCCACCACACGCCCACTCGATCAGATGTCTGGCTGGCCTCGGTAAGTTTAGGGAGTTGAAGTATATGGCGCAGCGTAAGCCGAAGTCGAATGACTGACGCCTGTATGGCGGAAGGGTCTTGAGTCCTTTCCAACATGTGCAAAGACAGATTGCCACACTGTCACCAATAGCCATGTCGCTTCTCCACATGCCTGGAGATGGACTACCTGGACGACCTCAGTATGCACTAAGTCCTGGTACGGTTAGTGTTGCTTGCCTTGTTTTGGCTATGGAGTGCTCCTTTCATTAGCTACCGATATCGCAATCACGAGTCGTTTATCTCCGCTGAAAATGCTGATAGGCCGTTCGTTCCTGGCTGTGTTGCCATATTGGCATACTTGGAACGGGGATGATATACGGAACGGGACAGCAGACGCCGGCTAGAATAACGATCAGAACCTGGTGGTATTGTAAAAGACTGAGTCGACTTCGAGGGCGCCTGTAAGGGTATCTTCGTCGTTGACTGCACGAGGCCGCATGAGGCTGCATGAGACGGCATGAGACAGGGTGAGACGGCATGAGGCTACATGAGGCTGCATGTGACTCATGAGACTGCATGATTCTATTTTCCTACGCTCAAGCAATCATAACTTATTCACTCCTGCTACTTACTTTCACCTTCAGAGTTTCAAACATTGAGATAGCGTCAGATCCTTTACCTTTCCGCAATCAAATCGCCGGTATTCGAAACGCCTGGCTGACTCATCTGGTTGCTCACTACGTTGTCCAGCACAGACCCTTAAGGAGGAAAGGACCTAGCTCGCGAAGACGACCAAGTCAGCTGCCCAAGTGAGTGCATCGAGTTAGAATGGTAGACAGAATTGCAAAGGGTTTGACTGATCTAAAGGTGACTTGCTAGACATAAGTGCGAGTTCGGGATTGGCAGGGTTCTACAAAAATTCGAAATGCAAGCATGCAAATAATGAGCACAACAGATACGAATACAAGGAAACGGGTTATCAGAAGCAGTGGAAGATTTGCCAGACTGGATCGCATTCGACCGCAACATATGCTATTTGCGTAGATTGCAAAGCTCACCCCGCGGGTGGACCTGATGGCTTTCGAGAATACGAGGACCTGACATAGTGACAGTGTATTGGGAATATCGCTCCGATACATGTAGCTAGGACTCAATTTCATCTACTCTATCTAGCCACTCCTTTATAACGCTTTTCTCCGTAACAGGGGTTATAACGCTTTGCTCCGTAACAGGGGAGTCATCGTCACTCATTGCCGATTCTTCACTTAAGCTGCCCACGTCGAACCAATCGTGTGTAAATATATTTTTCTCGCTAGGCGGATACCCATCCATGCGAAGCCAGCCAAGAACGCTTCGAGACGCGACTTGGGATAGAAGATCAGATCGGAGGAAATCCTCCGTCTGAGCAGGGGCTGAAACGATATCGAACTCGGTAGAAGTTGCGCGCCACTGGTCCACGATAGCGTTTTCATCAAAGCCCCAATCTTCGCGACTCAATCCGTTGTCAGTGTCCCAGCACCAGCTGATATACTGTAGGCGATGCCCTGTGCAAGTCGCATGCTGTCGGACCTTAATATCTGTGAGGTCAAGTGGTGTAGTACTAAAGGGTTGCCAAGGATAGACCGGGGCCCTCTGATAGCTCTTAGATCCCGTAGTATAGAGTAACCGACATTCGTCAGAGCGACTGATCTCTTCGTTACCTACAACACAGATTTTGTGTGGTATGAGGTTGATGAATGAGTGGATAGTCCCGGTCTATGTAGCGGCGTGGAGCTCAACCGCGAATAGTCCATTTCGGACGGATTGAAGGACTGTCTTCTCTATTCCTAGTATGATGGCACCTAGCTATAAGGCTGTAAGAGTCGGCTGTCTCGTGCTTATTATCGTAGTAAAGCTCGTATATTCTCCTCTTGCGATTATAGGATTAATTGTTTCGAAAATCGGCTGTATCCACGGACTGACGAGATTGCATGAAACGGCGGGATCGAAGAAGGAACTAGAGAGAAGAGCTCGCAATCTCTAAATATTACAGCTCAATGTCATGTAATAAGGCAGTAGGCGAGACTCGTCTTGGAGACTTCTCTGGAAGTGGACAGAGCTAGGCGTTGGCTTCGATCTTGGGTTTCGGGAAGGCTTTGGGAGTGGAAGGACAGCGGAGGCGCCTGGATCGCTGTTCTTCCAAGGAAGGAATAATGAGGCTGCCAAAGCGGGTATACACTGGCTGCTGATGCCGTGGTACGCACAATATTCCCCTAGGTACTCCAAAGCCTCATTAGAAGATGGAGTGATATCAGACTGTTCGTGGGTGACGAATCCAATATCTGTATGTCGGAGGTTCAAGATCTGAGGGGAGGCGATGTGGGCGGACCACGGTGACCGGTAGATTTTGTCTCCGATCCTAACTGTTGCGCACTAGCCTTCACCAGGAGCTAGAACCGTAGCCTACCACCGAGTAGCTCGTTCTCTTGTTTCGCCGAAATCAATATCGATTACGCCTGCGGGTATGTCTTCTTCACTTCTCAGCCGTGCTGCTTGCAGATCTGAATAACGTATGCTGCCATGAGAATATGACCTCTCGAGACCGTAAGGCGACTGCAACTCTACCCAGCGTGCGGATAGGATGTATGCCCATGCTAAAAGCAAGATCGTAAGATGGTTTCCCTCGTTCGTTTGTCCATCTCCCTCAGTTGTTTGTCCGTCTACTTCTTGCACGCCAGGCCAGTCCATGAAGCGAGAGTCTTCTGCGAAAGAGTAATGTACCGGATTGAAGACTCCATAGAGGAGCTCACAGGACAGTGTTTTAGGTGGAAGGTTGCATTCTTCTAGTGAGGTACGCTATGTCGATGTACTACTGATCCGTAAGCCGAAGCTTAAATGGTGGTATCGGAGAGTGGAAAGCCCTTTATGAGCTTGAAGCGAACTGGTAGGAAATGTAGGGACTTTGCCGAGGAGCCTTCGTAGCTGGGTACATTCCGCTGGAAGTCGAGGATCTGTAGTTGGGGCCGCGTAGGAGGACTATAGAGAACGGCTTCTTCTTAAGAGTTGTTGTATGGTCGTGGAGTCTGGTTGAACTGCGTCTGCCATCTCAGCTAAAGAATTTGGTCATGTTCTGGTTGTAAAATTTCGCCAGCGATCAAAGATGGTCGTCGCAAGTAAGAATCAAAGAGGAGGCGCTCCAAATAGATCGAAACGCCAAGCTTCGTCATCCGTGATCGCGCAGAGTCAAAGTACTTCTCGCTTTGCAGCGGTGGAACGCTGAGTCATCATCGGCACGATTATGCATCGGAGAGCTCACGCGATGGGGCTAGAATGATTGTGCGTATTCCGCTGTTGGCTTAGCCTTTCCATCATGCTGGACGATAACTGAATCTGAGAATACTATCTCTTGTAACATCGGCTGTCTCTACGCGAAATTCACGAGATCGTCTATAAAAACTGCAGCATTCGTTAGGCAAAGACGCGTAAAGCTCGTACTATTGTAAGTGGGTATCTGTAGAAGTCCCTGGAGTGCCTAAAATGACGTATCACTTACGCCATTGTACGAGCAGAACTGCACGTCGAGAGTCTGGAGCCCAGGCATGTGTCCGATCAAGTCAATGAGTGATGGGGCATGCTCAACCCGGAAGCAAGGGCCAAGACGAGCGGTAAACTTCTCCACGCGCTGGAGAAAGCAGCTCCTCTGGTCCGTGATGGTTACTGGGCCATTGACCTCTAACTCTAAGCTCTTGACACTTTGGAAAGTATCCGCAAGGATGTGAGCGAGTTCCGACAAGTAATCGCCCACCGCTGCTTATTGGATGGGGTCGAGTCCAAGGAAAATCGCACCTTTTCCCCTTGACCATTCCTTGAATGTTTCGGCAGTGAGCCAGGTTGCGGTAAAGATAATGTGACGGACATTTGGCAGCCTTGGGAGAGCTTATCTTAGAAGATCCCTCTGTTGTGACGGTGTCCATCGCTGCTGCTGACTCACAAAATCTAGATAGGCTGTATACCTTGACCTCAATGCCGCATTCGCGCAGAGCTCGCCTTCTCGCCATACTAATTCGACTGAGCTGAGGGGAAGTGGCATTCTGGCATGTGTCATGATGGCGTCGGACCCAGGCAGGATAGTATCAAAAGATGGTGGCCAGCCCCAGCACAACGAGCATAGCCTAATCTGTCGGAGCAGACGAACAAGAAATTCGTGTATACTTAGATGTGGCTGTACCAGCTGCGCTTCTATTCGGAGACGAGACGGTATCTCACGGAGATACTCGTGATTCGATAGCGCTCTCAATGATAGCATTGCTCGGTCACTAGGACCTACACGAATCTCATTAAACACTTGTTTGGCTCCACTTACCGACCAGGCTTTCGACAAAAGTCGGACTGATTTCCAGTCCGACCTCGGCAGGTGAGAGAAGATCTGGAGCAGCACCTCGCTCGGGAACTCTGTCATCATGCTTTGCTTGGATGCGGTTTCGCATCGGCCCCGCTCCCTGCTCTTTGTATTCATGCACTGGACAAGATCTGGCACGAAGCTTATTGAGAGAAGAGATGGTTCATCCCATTTCTGGGTCACTGTTCTTTGTTTATCGAGTCCTTGAAGGGTACTGGTAGAGAGCACGACTAGGAGTGAAGTCGAGCACAGATACGGTGTTAAGATGACAGGGAATAATACTTGCGGAGCACCTAGCCATTGCTTTTATAAGGGATCGAAAGTGGGCCTTTATTCGCAGTCAATATCGAGTCTCAAGGAAGGCGGAGCCGAAAAGGGCTCCGCTCATGGACGGACCAAAAACAGATCCCGACGACAAAGACGCTAATGACCACTTCTGGTACACCCGTTCAACTCGCGCCCAGCACTCGTAGCCTTTGTAGAAGCCAGGAGAGCCGGATGTGGTGGTTGGTGCTGGATGCTAAGCTCCGGCCGCGTTGTCTTCTGCATGCTTAGTCTCCCAGCTCCCGTTTCAGGTGTTCGCCTTCTTCTTCTTCTTCTTAGGAGCTAGCTTGTCCGCTTGCGGTGACGTGTCCTGTGTTGACGTATCCGGCGTGTTTTGTTGCAAATCAATGTGAGTTAGTTGGCTGTCCGGTACCTCAGTGAAGGTTTGCATTTCAAGTTGCTGCGAGAGTCAGGAAGTCTCCGAAATTTGCGCCTCCGACTCGTGGGAAGGTTCGAGATCCGGCTCAGGACGCAAATCGTCGATGGCAGAAGAGATCATTTTGAGGAGAGTCGGCATCCAGATGTCATAGACATTCGTGGCAAACGTAAATGCTGTCCATTTCTCCATGCCCTTCCGTTCCGTAAAATCATATTTGCGTAGTACGTGCCGCCAATATGTGACTCTGGTTCCCTCAATCACAGGGAAATGTCCGTAAATTCTTACGGTCTCGTGATCATGAGAAATAGAAAAGGCGAGAACTTCCTGGTGAAGCTCGTGAGCGCGATTCGCCAGACGAAATAGTTCAACAATACCCCTCACCGCAAGGGTCATACTGTGAAGGTTTTGTCGATCTGCGATATCAAGTCCCGCTGAGCCACATTTTACTTCGCACGTGAAGAAGGGGAAGTGCATGTAGTATGTGCCCATGAAATAAGAGGAGAACGAAGGGTCCCCTAAGAACGGCTGTAGCTTCTGAAGCTGATCCTCTGAGAATGCAGACCGTTTGAAACCAACGGCATAATCCGGCTGGGGACGAGGCTTCGTAATGGGTTTTGAATTGTTCCAACCTTCGTTAACACTTTCAATCGCAACGTCGAGGTCGTGATTGGCGCCATTAAGTGCTGCGTGCGCTTCAGCCGAAGGAGCGATGAATGGGGTGAAGTCTTTGAAGACTCTTGCTTCATTTTTGCCACGCACTCTTTCACAGCTGTCGTCGAAGATATCATCGCGGAAGATGGTATCCTTCGGCAGGTCTTGCTTACTATTGAGCAGAGTTTGACAGAGCTTCTCGCTTGCCTTGGTGATGCCTGGCTTGTATCTGTCCATGTAGCTGCCGGCTTCCGTCACGAGCACAGCTTCGTAACTTGGATTCTTGTATGGAGCGCTCTTCTCTGCTTGTAGGTCGCTGGGCGTCGTAGTGGTGGCAATGCTAGCCTCTGACCGTTTCCGGCGAAGGGATTCCGTGGATGATTTTTTCGTTGCAAGTAGACAGTGCATCTTATCCTTTTCGCCAAAGTCGTCAGGCCAGACTTGTCCTGTGTGTACCCAATAACCGATCAGGCTGCTCCGAGATTCACTGAGGCCACTAGTTGCCGCCTGGTCAAACGTCTCCCTATGAGAAGAGGCGCGGAGTGAAGTTCGAGGACGTTTTGAAGGTCGCTCCGTCCGTCCTCGATGCGCTGGATATTCCGCCTTTCGACTTCGCTTTCGGCTCTTCAATGGTGGTGAAGGTGGACAATTCTGTGGCTACAACAGGTTGAGTTAGCCCTGCGCGGTATACGATAGTGGGTTTGTACATACATCTTCTGTTTCAAGACATGAGTATTTCTGCTCAGGCTTTCTGTCCTCGATGCTCTCTTGAAGTTGTGATATGCGTGCGCTTCTTCGGACTTGTGGTTCTGCTTTCGTAACTCCTTGAGGCCGCTTATCTGTGAAGGGTCAGATCGGGTAGCAGTACATTAGACCACTGAGAGGTGCAAACCTTGATATCTTTGCTTCGAAACCCGTGGTCTCCTCTGGGCGCTTAGAGGAGCTCGATGGCTGGCCATGGTGAGCGGAATCAAAATGGGCCAGGAGACCACTTATGTAGCTGCCAGGTTTGAAGTGGGATGGTGGACCCATCGCGAATGCGCAGGTTTCACAACTGAGCCAATAAAATGCCAAGCCGGCGAAACGCTTCCCCGCGTGTTCGGCTGACTAATACTCGATTCATGATGTTTGTTCACACCTTGTTGCTCTTTTCAATGCGACTTCCACATAGCTCATACAAGTGCAAGGCCGCTTCTATCAATAATGCCTGAGGCCACGTAGACAACACTTCTATGGAACGAAAACCACAGAGACGTACATGGCTCCTAGGCAAGAAGATATCTCATCCTATCCTCGGGCGTTTCCGTATCTGACTTCTTTCTTAATACAGGCCCGTACACGCCAAGATAGATCGTGGGTAAACAGCTTTACTACTACCATGCGGAGTTACGTCAAGCTGCGCCGTACAATCTGACCTGTTGGGGCAATATGCTGTTTGCCATCTTGTTGAATTGAACCCGAGAGCCGATTAAAACGCGAGGACTTTGAATCTGGCTTGAGTCGCTGAGGGAGTGAAGATCTCATCTTCTGGATCCTACTTCTAGCCTTCCATGGAGCGACACACAGCCGGCGAGGGTCACAATATTCTGGTCCTGGCGATGCAAGTCGACCTCCCTTTGGCTTGATGATGAGGCAGCTCAGACATCCCCACAAGCTGGAAGCCGTTGGACCCGAGTCATGTCCAGCTGAACCTTGTGTGGTTGTGGCCGCCTCGATTGCAGGGTCATCCATACTAAGCTAGGGAGGTGTGACTCCAGATCTGTCTGCGCACATCACTTCCATCGGTCAAACCGAGTGGTATCGGAAGACTCCGCGAATCTGACTGTCTGGTCTGCCCCAGAACCTGCTCTAGGCGACCTCAACCAACTCCTCGTGAGCTAATTTGGGCACTGAGCCTTCGCAGAAGTAAAATTAGTACCACCGAGTCAGCGAGGATCATGGTAGCTTGATCCTCAGGACCTTCTTTCTCCGAGACTAGCTCCCAGTCTTCGCACACTTTCTGGCCTGATGACGAGGTAGCGCAGCAGATAGGCCTGGCGACTAGCCGCTGGACTCGAGCCATGTCCAGCTGAGGTCTTCGCCACCACTAGTGATCCAAACGTATCACCTGCGTCAAAGCTACGCCACTATAGGTCGCGGTCCCTCCGATCCCACGCCACGAGCGGTAGCATGAGGCAGATTCGGGTAAGGATACCTTGCTTTTGACTGCAGGAAGCCAGGCCTTCGTTGCCTGAGAGGGATCAGCCCGGCCTAGCCGGGTCTTGAGCGCTCGAGGTGACGGCCCTAGGGGGCCCAGCAAGGATATACTACTGCTGATCACTGCGAAGCAGAGGATGGCTGAGACATGGTTGCGTGGCGTCGACCAAGTTGCTGCCTGTGAGCTGATCCTTCCTTCTCGCAGGTGGTGTACTCCTGCCCTTTCCGAGCCAAATCCGGTAGGAATCTCCGAGGAGCTCGCTGCCCACAGGCTAACATCGTCCCATCTCACCCCCTATCCTCTGGAAAACCTTGTTCGCAGGAACCAATCTAGTCAGGCTGCAACCACACGGTCCTACTCGCTCGGCCAACCTACAGCAGACATGAATCCTTCTCGTGCTTGACCAGTTGTATAGCCTGCATCTCCGCGAGCTGAGGTTGCATAGATCTGCCTAGGCAGTGATGGTGAGCCCAACTCCTATCTTGCGGTCTATCGGAAACTCTAACATGCTGTACGATCCTTCCTCTGCTCCTCACTAAGGTATCCCGCAAGAGCCCACATCCAGTCAGCCAGGATTTCTGCTTTAGACTAGGCCGTCATCAGCCCCTTAAATCTCGACAAGGCCAATACTATTGGGATTCGGTGCGACTGTCCATTTGTTGAGCAGTGTTGGTCAAGGATCCACGATGCCTTTGGAGGAGCCTTGTTCCATGCCGTCCGACCTTGCTCCCGAGTCGCAACACACCACCGGAAGATAACTAAGAAGTCTGGGAAGAGGCCGTCGATCTAGTATTCGTGTTACTAGATCCACTGCTGTCTGCGCGTGTGACAGGGGAATCATCATACTGTTCGGTTTGCTGTAAGTACAGGATCATAGCATTAGATTGAAGGACATTGAAAGAAGAGTATCTTCGTTGAGAGCAAGCTTTGTTACAGTATCAAGTGTATCTTGCTATGGTGCGGAATGATGAGTCGTGTGAAGTCGTTGTCTTCGTGAAAGCTTTGTCCAAAAACGGAGTCAGACTCCGCTGGTAACTGCAGCCGAGGAGGGGGGGCCAAAACGGGTCATTTGGGGGCCAAGACGGGGGCCGGAAATGGCCCACCTTCTTGGCTCAGCCTCAGTTCAGGCTCCCTAGCCATCACTCCAGGCTTCCTCACCCTCTGCTCAGCTTAAAGCAGCCGCTGCCCAGGTTGGTGACAGTAACTGGAACTGGGAGGAAAAAATCTTGCACAGTGGCATCACTAATCAGTCTGTTGACAAAGCAGTAAGAATGAATGCAATGACATCTTTGGTCTACAGACTGCGGAGCAGTGTGTTCTGTTGTATGTGAGAAGGGTAGACACAATCATTCAAAGAGTCAGCTTTTCATTCTCTTTAACTGCACTTGCTTTGATCTTGTTACGCCCATACTGCAAAGGGTATAGGGTAACAGGCTAAACACAGAAGACACACACCTACATCATAGCATGCGACAACGGTTCTAGGCTGGGTCCGCAGGTTGCCTATAGGTCGCACGGGTCCGGGTTGGGTTAGGGTTGGGTGCGGGTCGGGTGCACTTTTCAGGGCCTCGGGTAGGGTCGGGTTAACCCGGACGTCAGCGGCAGTGTCTATCTGATTATCGATGGCGTCGACGAGGCAGACACGGCTGACAGGCAGCATTTTCTCGATATTGTCAAAGATATTCATGAGGGTAAGTCGCGCCTCTTACAATGGTCCAATCCCAACGACTAGAAACCGTCAACTCGTGAAGTGTTTGAAAGGACCTGCTCATACATTCTAACACTAGCAATTTACAGTGGCCGGCAATGCTCGCATTCAGCTTGCTATGGTAGGGAGGCCCCAATGGGGCGACTACATCTCCGAAGCCTTGGAAGCAGATGTACCCACAATCCATGTGACCTCCGAAAAAAACTCGGCCGACATTGTCCGTTACATCGGGAACAGTATTCGCAAGTCAAGTACGCTGAAAAGAGTGTCTGCAAAGCTTCGAGACGAGATAGTTGAAAAACTCTCGACAGGTGGTCAAGGCATGTTCCTGTGGGTTGACTTGATGCTACAAGTGTTGTTGAAGAAAAAGAGCGAGTCGGCTGTTCAGAAGAGCTTGGACGAAGCCCCAAAAGGGCTAAAGGAGATGCTTCACCATGTCCTTGAAAGGTTCTCATTGGATTCGACTGAGGAAGACGCAGAATATTTGAATGAACTTCTGGCCTGGACGACGTGTGCTCAACGACCTCTTAAACTTGGCGAGCTTGACGCAATCCTGAAGCTCCAGTCTCAAGAAGGAGAAGGTATGCTCTTATTTGAAGATGCTCTTCGAGGGAGATTCGCTTCTTTTTTCAGTCTCACTCGCGCAGACCGGCGATCTACCGGGGAATTGCAAAGCAAGCCTCGAAGCGTTATTGACTCGGACGACGAGCAAGAAGACCCTATTCACGAAAAGGGTTTCGAAGATGTCGAGAACGTGACTGTTTTTCATTCGAATCCAGGGACAACCGAAGTTACATTCTGTCATGCCTCTATTGGGGACTTTTTCCGCGACGAGAGCGAAGGCAAAGTCTCTGCCGGCGACGGATATCCTGTGATTGTGGTCGACTTCAACCAAGCCAGAATCAGCGTCTTGAAAAAATGCCTTGAGCTGTTCTGCGTTGATGAGCTGGTGGACCAGCTACAGAATGGCGGCCGGAGCTTGGTGTACTACGCACGCTACAAGTGGCAAGCACATTTATTGGCGGTCGACCCTTCGACGGCGAACGCTACGCAGAGGTGAGAGATTTGTGGTCTCTTAGCGAAAATGTTTGGGCAGGAGGCTTTCATGGAGAGATGGGATGAAAGTGTGGGTTGGGAGTTTTTCAACGAGGACAATATTATGTTGATCAGGAACTGGCTGGATGACAAGGAAAGTGTGGCCTCCTTGCCATCTGAAGATCGAGAGTTTATCAGGACAACTTCCGAATCAACTGTTCAAACATTCAAGCCGCTCGCCAGATACATGGCGAAGCAATGGCTTGAAGAGAAGCACTGGCGCTCAGATGAGGATATGATGGCAGGC
>JAABVA010005480.1_pt1 | contig 11474 bp, 15 predicted proteins | sample 5560331 | NCBI WGS metagenome assembly JAABVA01 (sample SAMN12812661, study PRJNA571458) | rock metagenome | isolation source: Antarctica rocks | place: Antarctica: Victoria Land, Mt New Zealand sud | collected 2016-01-07
CACCGCGGACTTGCTCGTCGAACGAGCCGACTCCTCGACCCGCTGACCGACCGGCTCGAGGCCGACCGGGTAGCGGCGGGTCGACAGACCGGCCCGCATCCGGGCCATCGCCATCCGGCCCAGCACCTCGGTCCGGGAGAACAGCTCATAGGACTCGACCGGCAGCTCGCCCGAGCCGTCCGTGGCCCGCATCCGAGGCCGGGTCACCGGCACCCGCCGCCCACCCAAGGTGACCGACCCGTCCTCGCTGCCGTGCCGCACCGCCGTCCGGGCTGGGTCGTGCTTGCCTCGCGGGCCGCACACCGCCTCGACGTCGGCGTTCATCATCGCGGCCATCACCGGCAAGCCCGTCCCGACGGCCATCGCGAGCAGGCCTTCCTGCACATCGCCGGCCAGCTCGGCCATCGCAATGGACACTGCCTCGGGCAGCACCGGCGTCTTCGCGCTCATCGTGTTCTTCTGGTAGTTCTTCTTCACAGCGGTCCCCTGTCTCGGGTCGACTTGGCGGTCGCCCAACACCTACCGCAAGGCAGGAGTCAGGCGGGGGACCGCCACCACAACTTCCACGAGACCCGGGACAACTCTGCTGGTCCGCAGGCACCTGATGGTGCGACCGGGATCCGGCTGATGGACGCCGACGACACGCTGCCGGCCGCAGAGGACCTCGCCGACGGTGACGTGGTGGACGTGCTCGGCGACAGCGCTATGCCACCGGCGAGGCCTTGGACACGATCACCAAGGCCGGTCGCCGTCCGCTGGTCAAGCCAGGCCCGCTCAAGCCGGCCGTCGAGGGTGGGTTCACCCTGGACGACTTCACCGTCGATGAGCCGGCAGGAACGGTGACCTGCCCGAACGGTCTGACCCGGCGCATTACCCCAAGCCGGAGCGTCGCGTTCGGAGCCGGCTGCCGCGGATGCCCGTTGCGGGCGCAGTGCACCAACGCCAAGGGCGGCCGGAACCTGATCCTGCACAAGCATCACGGCTGCTCAGCGAGCACCGCAAGCGCGCGAAAGACGTTCCTTGGCAGGCGGACTACCGCCAACACCGACCGATGGTCGAACGATCTATCGCCTGGCTCGTCGGAATCAGGAACCGCAAGGTCCGATACCGCGGCGTCAGCAAGAACAACGACTGGCTGCACAACCGCAGCGCCGCTCTCAACCTTCGCCGGCTGCTCAACCTCGGCCTGACCCGACACGACGGAGCCTGGAAGGTGGGCTGAGAGGTCAGGAGAGGCGAAACCCCGCAGCCACAGGGGCCGCAGCGGGCCTCAGCCGACTTCGGTTCGACGCTCACCACCAAGAGGAGGTCCCAGGATCCACTTTGAGAAACACGCTCACAGGCCGAGAGCGCCGCCCCATGCGCCTCCCGCCACCTTGCCGGCTCACCAACGGCCTTGTTCAGCAGAGTCCTAGAACAAGAAGTAGCGCTGTGCCATCGGCAGCTCCGTGGCTGGCTCGTGCTCGATCGGCTCACCGTCGACCTTTACCGTGTAGGTGTCGGGGTCTACCTCGATGTGTGGCAGCGCGGTGTTCTCCGGCAGGTCAGCCTTCGTGCGTCCCCGGACGTTCTCCACCGCGACCAGTTCGCGCCGCAGCTGGAGCCGCTCGGCCAGTCCGTCATCGAGAGCCGCCTGGGAGACAAACGCGACGCTCGTGCTCGCCGCCGAGGGGCTCTGCGCGTTGAACCCCAGGCGCGGCAGGACTGGTTGCGGCGTAGGTACCGAGGCGTTCGGGTCACCCAGCGCGGCCACCGACGCCATGCCGCCGGTAAGGACCATCGACGGGCGGACGCCGAAGAGCGCTGGCTGCCATAGCACGAGATCGGCCCGCTTTCCGACTTCCACGGAACCGATCTCCCGCTCCAAGCCGTGGGCGACCGCGGGACAGATGGTGTATTTTGCGACGTAGCGGCGGGCTCGGTTGTTGTCGGCCCGTCCGTCGCCGGGCAGGGACCCGCGCAGGTGCCTCATCCGGTGGGCGGTCTGCCAGGTCCGGATCACCACCTCACCGATACGCCCCATCGCTTGGGCGTCGGAGGACATGATCGAGATCGCCCCGAGGTCCTGAAGGACGTCCTCGGCGGCGATCGTGCCGGCGCGGACCCGGCTCTCGGCGAACGCGAGGTCGTTGGGCACCTGCGGGTTCAGGTGATGGGCGACCATCACCATGTCGAGGTGCTCGTCAATGGTGTTGTGCGTGAACGGCCGGGTGGGGTTGGTAGAGGCCGGCAGCACGTAGGGTTCGCCCGCGATCCGGATGATGTCCGGGGCGTGTCCCCCTCCGGCGCCCTCGGTGTGGAAGGCGTGGAATGTGCGTCCCTTCACCGCTGCGAGCAGGTCCTCGACGAAGCCGGCCTCGTTGAGGGTGTCGCTGTGAATGGCCACCTGGACGCCGGACTCCTCGGCCACGCTCAGGGCCGCGTCGATCGCCGCCGGCGTCGCACCCCAGTCCTCGTGGACCTTAAATCCCCCGGCCCCACCACGCAGCTGCTCCCAGAGCGCTTCGTGGGAGACGGTGTTGCCTCGGGCGAGGAAGAGCACGTTGACCGGCCACGGCTCCATCGACTCCAGCATGCGCTGGGTCCACCAGGATCCCGGTGTGGCGAGCGTCGCCTTCGAGCCCTCCATCGGTCCGGTACCACCGCCGACCACGGTCGTGGTCCCGGCCCCAAGGGCCTCGGCCAGCGAGGCCGGGTCGACAAAGTGCACATGGGTGTCGACGGCGCCGGCGGTCAGGATCATCCCGTTACCCGAGGCGATCTCGGTGGACGGCCCGATCACCAGGGCCGGGTCGATCCCATCCATGGTCTCGGGGTTACCAGCCTTGCCGATGCCACAGATCCGCCCGTCGCGGACGCCAACGTCGGCCTTGACCACACCCCAGTGGTCCAGAATCACGGCACCGGTGATGACCAGGTCCGGTGTGCCTTCGGCGCGGGTGGCCCTCGACTGGCCCATCGACTCGCGGATGGACTTGCCGCCGCCGAATACCGCCTCGTCACCACCGACGCAGTGGTCCTCGGTCACCTCGATGAACAGGTTGGTGTCGGCGAGCCGGATCCGGTCCCAGGTGGTCGGGCCGAAGGACGCGTCGTACTCACGGCGGTCGATCTCAGGCATCGAGGTTTCCTCCGCACTCGCCGCGCAACCCGGCGACGATCCGTTGTCCCTTGATCGGGATGAGCTCCACTTCCTCCGTGGCTCCCGGTTCGAACCGCATGGAGCCCCCGGAGAGCACGTTGAGCCGCCGCCCCCAGGCCGCCTCGCGGTCGAACTCGAGCGCCGGGTTCACCTCCGCGAAGTGGTAGTGCGAGCCCACCTGGATTGGCCGGTCAGCAGCATTCGCGACGCGCAGTGTGACCACGTCGGCGCCGGCATTGATGATCACTGGGTCGTCGCCGTAGAGGATCTGGCCAGGCACCATCGGCTCGGCAGCATTCGGGTCCTCGCCTGAGAAGTGACGACGCGGTGCCTGGCGCTCACCGGTGCCAGCTCGCCGAGGCAGGCTCGGGGTTCCTGGACCGCTGCTCGGGTGCCGTTCGGATGTGACATCCGGAGTCGGCAGTTGCTGCTGGCCGGGGTCGTCACTGGGGTGCTCTCCGCGCTCGCTCATGAGATCGGTCCCGTCACGGTGATCAGCTTGGTGCCATCAGGGAACGTTGCCTCGACCTGAAGCTGGGCGAGCATCTCGGGCACACCCTCCATCACGTCGTCGCGGCGCAGGACCTCCCGGCCTTTCTCCATCAGGTCAGCGACCATGCGCCCATCGCGCGCCCCCTCGAGGAGGAACGAGGTGATCAGGGCCGTGGCCTCGGGAAGGTTGAGCTTCAGACCGCGCTCTTGCCGCTCGGTGGCGAGCTTCGCGGCGCTCCAGATCATCAGCCGTTCCTGTTCGTGCGGACTCAGCAGCATCGCCGCCTCCTCATCTCTCGCATTCTGGCGCGGACCGGGGTACCAGCGAACAGCCCATCGCGCCGGTTGTCCAGTAGCGACCCATCACGGCATCACATCCCCGCCGCCGCCCTCAATGGCGGGGATAGCAGTGGTGCGGCACACCAAGTCGAGGCGAAGAGGCGGGCAGACGTGAAGCACCTCGTCTGCATTTCGGCGGTCACCGCCGAACGCGCGCCCAAGGCCAACGACAGGACCGACGACTGGATAAACCAGTCCAGATACGGGCGTACATAGGATGAACTGACCACATCAACGAGGTGAGGAAGTGCCGGTGCAGGATACCCCCGCCCGCGCGGCGCTCCTGCTGCTGGCCGACGGCCGGTTCCCTGCCGGCACCTACGCCCACTCCGGAGGTCTCGAGCCGGCCATCGCCGGTGGCGGCGTACGGACGGTCACGGACCTCGAGGCCTTCCTCATCGGCCGCCTCCGCACCGTAGGCCTCGTTACCGCAGCCTTCACGGCCGCCGCCTGCCGGGCCTTCCTCAAAGAGCCGACACAACCCGGTCGTACCGCAGCCGTGCAGGCGCTCGAGGAGGAGTACGACGCTCGAACGCCTTCGCCGACCCAACGAGCGACCTCCCGCCAGCTCGGACGGCAACTCGTCCGGGTGATGACCCTGATTACGCCGGCCGTCAACCTCGAGGGGCTGGGCAGTGCGCCGCACCAACCGATCGCGCTCGGGGCCGGGCACGCCGTTCTCGGTCTCGGCCCGCACGATGCGGCCCTGACGTCCCTGCACGAGGCCGCCGCCGGACCGGTGGCCGCCGCGGTCCGCCTCCTTAGCGTCGACCCGTTCGAGACGCACGGTGTCCTGGCCAGACTCAGCCCCGTCATCGACGAACTCACGGCGGAGGCGGTCGAACGCTGCTCCTCGCTATGTAACCTGCCGGCCTATGCTGGACCGCTGCTGGATACGAACGCCGAACGACACCACACCCGTCAGACCCGACTGTTCGCGTCGTGACCTCCATACTTGCCGCCGACGGGACCGGGCACCCGACGCGGATGCGGGCCCGTGCGCACGTGCGCACCGAACTCACCACCGACGACACCGGCCGCGTACGGACCCGACTGGCAACGTTGCGCTCGCAGGGTCCGTTGAAACTGCGCCCCACCATCGGCCGGAGAGCTGAGCGGTGGCCCGCCGCCCAGACCGCTGACCTGGCCCGTGTGTGTCTCGCCGCCGGCGCCGCCGGACCGATGGGGGGTGACGAGCTCGTCCTGCAGGTTCAGGTCGGTGCTGGGACCACCCTCGTCCTGACTGAGGCGTCGGCGACGGTGCTGCTACCCGGAGCCGACGAAGCGCAATCCCGACTACAGGTGCGGGTCGAGGTGGGGCCAGCGGCGACGTTCGTGTGGCTGCCCGAACCCATGATCGCGGCCCGGGGCTGCCACCACGTGAACAACATCGACATCGAGCTCGCCGACGATTCACGCCTGTTACTGCGCGAGGAGCTGCTGCTCGGTCGGCGCGGCGAGAGCTCCGGGCGGATCCGGCAGGTACTCAGGGTGCGCCGTGACCGGCGTCCGCTCTACCTGCAGGAGCTCGTTCTGGGCGAGGACTCCAGCCGCAGCCCCGCAGTCGTGGGCAGCCATCGCGCGGTCGGCTCGATGCTCGTCGTGGATCCGAAACTGCCTGAGATCGGTCCCATGCAGCTCGACGAGGACGGAGCGCTGCTCCCGCTCGCGGGTGGTCAGGCAGTGCTCGTCCAAGCCCTCTCGGCCGATAGCATCGGCCTGCGCCGTCAGCTTGACTCCGGGCGCGCTGTGCTTGGCGCTCCATGGGATGGAAGCGTTCGACGAGACGACGCACCCACACCGACACCGGAGGCAAGATGACTGAAGAAGCAGTGATGCCCCAGCCTCGCGCATTGCGACTCGGCATCGCCGGGCCGGTCGGCACCGGGAAGAGCTCCCTGATCGCCACGGTGTGCCGTAACCTCGCTACCGAGCTCAGCATCGCGGTGATCACCAACGACATCTACACCGACGAGGACGCCCAGTTCCTGCGATCGGCCGGGGTGCTTGCTGCGGAGCGGATCCGCGCGGTCGAGACGGGCGCCTGTCCACACACCGCCATCAGGGACGACATCACGATGAACCTGATGGCGGTCGAAGACCTGGAGCGTGACTTCGCCCCCGTCGACCTGGTGATGGTGGAAAGTGGCGGAGACAACCTGACTGCCACCTTCTCCCTGGGACTGGTGGACGCCCAAATCTTTGTCCTCGACGTCGCCGGCGGTGGTGACGTAGCCCGCAAAGGCGGCCCGGGGATCGCACGAGCCGACCTGCTCGTGATCAACAAGATCGACCTGTCGCCGTACGTCGAGGTAGACGTCGAGCAGATGGTCGCCGATGCGATGATGGCCCGCGGGGGTGGGCCCGTCCTCGCGCTCACCCGAAAGGACCAAAACACTGTAAACCGGTTATGTGACTGGATCCGATCAGTACTTCTCGAGCACCGATCCGGCAGGCACACACCTCGCGACCCCGGACCAATGGCGCCGCACTCGCACACCGGCGGGGTTGCCCAAGTGGCGCATCTGCACGAACACTGAAGGCCGGAAACACGCCTCTCCGGGGACGGCCCGATCTGGTGCTGGCCACGTACACCTGCATAACCGTGCGTGTCCTGGAAGCGCGAAGACGGCCGGCGCACGCGTTGCCCATGTGGCATCGGCCGATGGCTGGCTCGGTGAGTAGTCACCGGCGCCGATGCATGGTAGTCCATTGGGCAACGTCCGCAAATCAAGCATGAGCGGTCGATCGGAGACCCCAGACGACGTGCGTCACAGTGGGCGGTATGCAGCACCTCTGGAACTCGCGCAGAGTCAGAGGAGCGTCCCGGGGTTCTCTCGGGGCGACCGCTACCCACCGAGACGTCTCGGGCTGTGGTCTTTCAAGCCGACCGGCGAGGGTCAGGCTAAGTCGACGGGGCGTCCTGCGGTGATGTCGGCCGCGAGTTGGTGCAGCGTTGCCGCGGGGAGGCGTACCCCAAGGGGTGCGAGGGCCTGACGTACGACACGGTGGACCTGGACGGTGGGTTGTCCCTGCTGGGTTCGGGCCAGCGAACGAAGGACGGCGCGGGCGTAGCTGCGTCGTTGTTGCTTGATCTGGGCGGCCACGTTGCGGCGGGGTGATGGCGCGCGCTGCCGCACCGGGGCCGCGAGGGAACCGGTGTTGGTGGTCGGCGCTGTGGTCATGTGGGATTCCCCGTTGAGTCGTACTGGTGTTCGAGCCAGTATGGCCGATTGCCGATCAACGGACGGTGCGGCACGCCGACCTCGTCCGCTGGGGGCACGCCGGATCGGCGACGCACCGCGGGACTGGGAGGCGGCGGCTATAGGCCGCGACGGACCGCCTGTTTCTCGTGTCTCTGCAGCTGCCGCTCGAGGACCGTGAGGTGGTGTACGAGGTGCTGCCCTCCGGTGGAGGCCTCGGCGGCCAGCTGCTGGGTCGTGAGGTCAGCCACCGCTGCGGCGGTGGCGCTCAGCTTGTCGGCGCGCCGAGACAACGATCGAGCCTCGCGCAGGAGCGCGGTGATCGCTCTTGCCGTAGAAGGAACGGGGCTGCCCAGATGCTTGTCGGCCATGTCGCTGATTGTCCGGTCATCGGGCTCGAACTGGCGAGGCCCCTCCGTGCGCAGGGGCGCAGAGCGAACCATGTGCGACGAAACCTGCGAAGAACACGCTTAGGCGATCGTGCGGGCTGCCCGTGAGGTCGAGAACGAACGGGACGACGAGTACGACGACCCCGACCAGGGTGGCGAAAGGTGACGCGGCAATCGCTCCTCGGATAAGCGTGCTTCGGCTAACGCGGCATAGGACGGGCGTCCCGACCCCGACAGCGGCGTGTGCGGACGTTCGACAGGCTGAGGGCTCATGCAGTGAAATGCAGTCTGAGCCGGCGTTCGGGCCGGCGAGGAGGTGGTCTTGCGCCGCTTACTGGTCCACCTCCGTGGGACTGCCCTTGGTCCGCGGTTGACGCCGGGTTGCCCGTAAGGGGGGTCCCTTATACGAAACGAAGGCGTCAGGCCTCACTGCTGAATGAGTTGCGCGTGAAGAGTCTTCTCCGCCGTTGTGACCGCGGAGGGCCGGCTGGCACGCAGTTCCCAGTGCGTGGTTTCACCCTCCGGTCCTTGGAGCTTGCCGCCGGTCAGCGCGTCGACGATGCGCTGACGAATTGCGTCCTCGCTGCTTGGCTCGGCGGTGAACACCGTCCGTAAGTGCACGACGTCGCCGATGCGCTCTGCCTGAGTGTGGTGCGGCGCCAACGGGCAGGGCGGCTGGTGATTCCAGTGTCCGCATAGCGCCACGGTGATCGCCGCACCCGGAGCGCGGCTGTCGCCGCCAGTAGCCATGACGACCTTCGCCTCGTGCGCGAACGCTTGACGCATGCAGCCAGTCTGCTGCCTAGCTGCGCCCATGTCACGAAGGGCCTCGCCGTATGACGGATGCTTAACCGGGGATGGGGCCACCCGGTGTTGATCGCTTCCGCCGCCGGGACCACTGCCGCGGCGGGGTATGGGGGCGGGTCATCGGCGTTCGCTCGTCATCGACTCATTGAGCCTCCACGATCTGCGAGGCGGCCACCTTCGAGGCACCGAAGCTGCGGATCTTGCCGGCCTGCGCGAGGTCGGTGAGGGCCGTGAGGGTTTCGTCGATATCGGTGTGGGGGTCGGTGCGCCCAGTTGATATAGGTCGATGTGATCGCTCTGGAGGCGACGCAGGGAGGCCTCGACCGCCGCTGCAGTCCACGGAGTAGGGCTCGTGCTTCTCGGGCATACGCTCGGGCGTTGTCCAAGCGACGGTACTGGCTGGAGCCTGAGGCGCCAGTAGGAGCGGGAGCCGACAGGCCCGCCGCACTTCGGCGGACTCTCGCCGCGTCGCGGCGCAGCCACGGATCAGGGCTCAGTCTCGAGTGGCCACCTCCGGGACCTCGCAACCCCCGGCCTGCCGCTGCCGGTCGGGTAGAAAGGCGCATGGCCACCTCCCCTGCTGTCGAACGCCGTCACCCCCCCCACCGCGCTCATGAAGGTGATGAACCCGGTGACCCGCCAGATCGTCGCGCGTGGCGGGGCGGGAGGCCAGCTGGCACTCCTGCACTACCGGGGGCGCCGCTCCGGACGCCATTTCGACACGCCCGTCGGCTACCACCGGATCGGCGGTGACTTGTATGTGCTGACGAACAGCCCCTGGCGGCACAACTTCGAGGGCGGCGTGCCGGTCGAGGTCACCATCCGGGGCCGCCGCCGGGCCGCCTTCGCCGTCCTCGACCAGGACCCGGAGCGGGTCACCGACCTGTACCAGGAGGTCATCGACGAGGTCGGCTGGAAGCCGGCCCAAGGGCGGCTCGGACTGAGGATCAACGTCGCTCGACGGCCGACCCGGGAGGAGCTGCGGACGGCGGTCACAACCAGTGGGCTGTCGGCGATCCGGCTAGAAGGAGAGGACCTCTAGCCGACCTCGGCAGGTCCCGCGAGCCGGCGCCGCTCCCACCGACTAGGGGGACGTGCAGACGGGTCGCCTAGAGACCGAACCCGACACCTCGGCTATCTGGTCGGCGGGTACATCACCGACCGCAGGATCGCGTTCGCCCGGCGCAGCTCGGCCCTCAACGCGGCTGATGGTCGGACGTCCCCCCGACAGCGGCATGGTCGGGCGTCCGGACAGCGGCATGGTCGGGCGTCCCGACAGCGGCATGGTCGGGCGTCCCGACAGCGGCATGGTCGGACGGAAGTCCCGACAGCGGCAAGAGAGGACGTTCGAACCGCTGTAGTGAGCCTCCCGACGCCGGCATGTCAGTGCGTTGCGTATCAAGGGGTCGGAGCGTCGTCGGCTCGGGCGAGGGCATGCCTTATCGCCGCCCTCACGCGCTTACTGCTTGCTGGTCAAGCGGCGTTGGGGTTTCTGAGTGGGCCTATCTCTGTCAACTCGTAGTCAGCGGAGTCGGCGACCGCGACGACGCGATTTCCGCGCCGAGCCGACCTCTTCCTGGACCAGGATCAGGTGGTCCTCTACGGTCGAAAGCACCAAGTTCCCAGCGTGAGGAAGAGTCGACATGGCGGGTAAGTTCGAGCTGTACAAGGACAAGTCCGGCAAGTTCAGGTTCCGGCTCAAGGCAAGCAACGGCCAGGTCATCGCCACGGGCGAGGCCTACGAGACCAAGGCAAGCGCCCTCAACGGCATCGAGTCGGTGAAGAAGAACTCGGCCGGCGCTACCACGGACGACCAGACAGGCTGACTCGCGCGCCCCAAGGGCACCGGCCGCTGACCCGGACAGAATGCCACCACCATGGCTCGGGCAGTTCCGCGCTCTGCGGCATGACCGGGCGTCCCGACAGCGGCATGAGAGGACGTGTCAGTGACCTCCGCAGCATGCTCGCGGACTGCTGGCATGAGCGAGCGTGCGATCGCCGGGACCGACTGTTCGCTGCTCCAAGGCCCGGGGTGTCGTTGCTGGTTGACGGTCCGCTGTGGTGCGTTCGCCACCCGTTATGGTCCTCCGGCGTACTGAGTGCGTGAGGGGTGAACGACGCGATTTGTTCGCCGAGCCGATCGGCGTCCTGGACCGGGCTGCGCTGGCCCTCTACGTTCCAGGTACCAGCGGTCAGCGTGAGGGGCGAATCGTCATGGCGGGTAAGTTCGAGCTGTACAAGGACAAGTCCGGCAAGTTCCGGTTTAGACTCAAGGCGAGCAACGGCCAGGTTATCGCCACCGGCGAGGCGTACGAGACCAAGGCCAGCGCCCTGAACGGCATCGAGTCGGTGAAGAAGAACTCGGCCGGCGCCTCCACTGACGACCAGACAAGCTGACCCGCACGCTCAGCGACAACTAATGCTCCGCGTCGTACGCCTGCTGCACGGTTGAACTCACCCGGCCGCGGTCACTGACGCTGTGACCGTTGCTCTTCGCCCACTCGCGCACCGCCGCGAGATCTGTGCGTGACGGGCGCCCAGCAGACTTACTCGACGTGGAGGCTCGGCGGGGCGCCCTTGCTTGGTGGCCTTGGTGATATACGGCTTGAACGTCACGATCAGGTCGGTGAGCATTGAATCCAGATGGGGCGCGGTACAACCTTTCACCGCGGCCGGTAGACGCGGACGTTGGTCGACGCGGACGTTGGTCGACGCGGACGTTGGTCGACGGGGACGACGAGTACGCGCTGGTCCTCCTTTTAGAACATAGGTGGTGACGCGGTAGCTTCCGCGCTGCGCGCCATGGTCGAGTTCTTTCTCGAGGGTTTGCCGACCTAGGGCGGGTTCTGCGGCAGAACCGTGTAGATGAACTCCAGGATCGGCCCCGAGGCGTAGCGGGCGGGATCCTCTCCAGGTCCGCAGACCCGGGCTGGCCAACCTGACCGTGTATGTCGTAGGCCACATCTTGGCCCGGTGGAACAGGTGCAACCGGGTTCGGACGTGCATAGTCTCTGCTGTCGGGCGCTACCCGGGAGGGACGTTTATGGGTTATGTGTTGATTCTTCTCGGTCTTGGTGTGCTCGGTGTCGGGTTGGCGGCCCT
>JAABVA010005481.1_pt1 | contig 11473 bp, 14 predicted proteins | sample 5560331 | NCBI WGS metagenome assembly JAABVA01 (sample SAMN12812661, study PRJNA571458) | rock metagenome | isolation source: Antarctica rocks | place: Antarctica: Victoria Land, Mt New Zealand sud | collected 2016-01-07
TGTTCTTGACCTGGTTGTCAGTCCAGTCCTTGCACTCAACTCGGTAGGAGCCGCCCGGGCGAACCGTGGCCGCAGGCGGGATGTCTGGGTGCCAACGGTTGTGACCGGGGACGACCTGCTGAGTCATCGACACGTTCAGGTCTCGGTTGATCTCGAAGATGACCTCAGGCACGGAGCTCTCCAGGGTTCGCGGGCGGTTGGGGGGACGAGGAGCCGGTCAGGCGTCGGAGCACCCGGGCAGGTGGTCGAGCGGCGCGCGTTGTCCCTTTGCCGTCAGGGCATCCCGCGACGCGGACGAGGAGGTCATGAGGTCTGGGTTCACCTGCCGCACCCCGCGGGTCGCGTTGTCGCTGTCGGCCCTGGCCGACGACCTCGGTGGAGGCATCGGGGGGCCCCGATACATCACTTCCGCGTGAAACTATTCTCAGCGGTAGGAAGTGTCAACACCCGCGGTGGCGACCTGCTGGGGGCCTGCACAGGGCCCGTGCCGGGCGGCTCGCGGGCAGGGCTCGTTCCACCGGTCGGGGGACTTCCCGTCAGGGACGTCCCTGACACGTCTGCCTGTCCGAGCAAGGAGCATGCGATGAGCGAGGACCTCGCACCATGGTTGTTGGCGGTGCTCGAGGACAGCGCGCGCGGGCTGCGGGACCTGGTCACCTCCTACCGCGGCCTGGACCCGGAGGGTCGCGCCGAGGCCGACGCGGGGGATCGCTGGCGGGCCGTCGTCCTGGCCCTCGCCGACATGGAGACCCAGGGCCGGCTGGTCGAGCTGCATCGCGGCGGACACGAGTGCCGGACCGAGAACGCAGCCATCGGGGCCGCGGAACCGGTGTCGGAGTGGACCCGACGGGTGAACGAGTGGACCGACGGGCCCTGCCTCACCCTGCGCCTGCTGGCCGCTCCGTTCTGGAGGTGGCCTGGCTGGCGGGAGGAGTGGAGCGCCTGAGGGCGGGCCCCTGCGGCGCTATTCGTCGAGGTAGCCCAGGTCCTTCATGACCACGGCGCACATGTTGGGGATTCTCGAGCAGCCCGTCAGCACCTGGGGCCCCCCTGAGTAGTACCGCCTCAGCCCCTCGGCGAACTCGACCGCGGTGCCGGTGATCGTCCGGTCCCGCAGCAGGCCCACCGCCGTCGCCAGCTGCTCTCTGGTCAGGCAGTCCCGCCACAGCCGCTGCCGCAGGCACATCCTTTCGTCGTCGATGTCGACCACCTCCAGGCGCGCGTCGCCCGTCAGTGAGGACAGCACCTTGTGCTGTTCATAGCGCGCCCGCACCGCGGCCCAGTCCAGCTCCTGGTTCACGACCACTGCTCCGTCGACCGGTGTCGGCCGAGGCCGAGCACGACGAACTCGTCGTGGCGCCCGGCCGCGACGACCCCCATCCGGCGCAGGACCGTCCCGATCGGGCTGCTCCCGTCTCGCGGGAACGGCTCGGACCGGTCCAGGATGCTCGGCCCGTAGAGCAGATCGCCGCGCTCCCAGATGGCGGCCGTCTGGCGCCCGTCGCGACCGAGGTAGTCGGTCTCGATGTAGGCGATGGGACCGGCCGCAGAGGCGGTCTCGAGCAGGTGCAGCACCCCGGGGGACAGCAGCCAGAAACCGGTCTCCGGCGGCACAGTGGCGCCGGTGCCCTCGAGCGCGGTCGAGAGCCGCGACGTGACCGGCACCATGGCAAGGCCTTGGGCGAGCCCGATGACCTGCGCCTGCGGACGTGCCGCGGCCATCGGCTCGAGCACGTCCGGCGCGGCGATCATGGCGCACAGCTCGTAGCGGAACCCCTGGTCGACGGGCATCGGCACTCCCTTCCGTGGCACCGCCAACGGGTGCCGGCAGCGGGAACATCGCGGTGGACCGGGCCTTGACGACCCCTTCACCTGAGAATACTGTCATTGTGAAGTATCACACCAGAGGGTGGGGAAGCCGGTGCGGGACAACAGGTGCTCGCCGGCCCGGATCGGGTCGGCCCTGGCAGCCGCGGCATCGTCCCCGCCACCGGACCCAGGGATCGGCGGGCCGTACCGGCGCCGCCACCCGCGGGCCTGCTCCCGACACCGCAAGCCGCGCGCCTTCACCCGACGACGCGGTACCGCCTCCAGCGCAGTAGCCGGCCCCCCGCAAATCCACCTCCAGGAAAGGAAACACTCATGACGGAACCGAGCGCGTCAGACGGCACGGACGCTGAGACCGACGAGCGGCGCGCGGAGCACCTTGCCGCTCTGGGCACCACCGCCGAGGACCAGCCCGACATGACCGAACCCGAGCAGTGGCGTGATGCACGCAAGGAGGGCGGCGGCGCCTGACCAGGCGTCCGTGAGGCCCGGCAAGGACGACGTCATCTCCCACGAGCCGCGACAAGGAGCCCCCATGGCCAAGGCCAAGCACGACCACGATCACGACCACCCAGCGACAACCGGATTCCCCCGGGTCGAGGCGCTGAAGAACGAAGGGGTGCACCGGGCTGGTCCGCACGAGGGGCCGTTCTCCCTGCACGTGCTGGGACTCGGCAAGACGGGCGCGGACATCATCGCGCAGCTGCTGAAGACGCCTCCCTCCGGTTTTCTGGACGACCCGAAGTCGGGCTTCACGGCTCTGGCGGTCGACATCGGGGACGCTGACCTCGCCGAGGTCCGCGCCGCCGCCGCGGCGACCAGCGACGACCGGATGTCGGCGAGCACTGTCTCGCTCCCAGTCCCGACCAAGGCCGAGCTGATGGGCAGCCTCAACCGCTATCGCGAGTACCTGAAGATGGAGTACCCGCGCTACTACTGGAACCCCAACTACGAGCCGTGGCTGCCGTCGGACCTCGAGGTGCCGACGGAGGGCAGCCACTTCCCCCGGGCGATCGCCAAGGCGATCTACGGGTCGGAGTACTACCAGGGCCGCGAGATCGCCACGGCCCTAGACTCTTTCGCCGAGGGGATCCTGGCCAGCGAGGCCACCCCCCTGGTCGTCGTGGCCTTCAGCCTGGCCGGCGGTGTCGGAAGTGGCATCGTGGTCGAGATCGCCCGGCACCTGTCGTCGATCAAGCTCGGCCGGCGCCCCTGGGTGGTCGGGCTCGGCATCATGCCGTGCGACGCCGACTCCCCGGATCTGCTGGACGGCTCGTTCTTCCCGGTGATCAATGAGCTGGACTGCATGATCGACACCGAGAAGAACAAGGGCGTCATGGCCGTGTGGGGGGACCTGTACAAGAACCCCTTCACCGGCGGCTTCTTCGCCGTCCCGCAGAACGACGTGCACGCACTCGTCGGGACCCTCGAGGCCACCCACAGCTACCTCGACGAGGGACTGGCGCAGTTCCTCGCCCGTGACAACTGCGTGCACCTCTACGAGTCGCTGAAGGAGCTGAACTGGCTGGCCGTGCCGGCGGAGACCTGGCACCCGGCCATCCGCGGCGAGCAGGGCGAGCGTTGGCTCAACGTGCTCGCCACCCGCAAGGCCGGCGACGTCGCCTCTCTCGGCTCGATGGGTTTGAACAAGGGCTTTGTCACCGAGTACGCCGAGGCTCGGGTGTACGGCGAGGCTGCCTCCGGCACGGCCGCCGGCGTCGCCACGCAGCTGGCGGCGACGGTCCAGACCCAGGTCGAGGCCGGCGTGCTGGAGATCTCGGGGACCGGTGAGGGCTTTGTCAGTGTCCTCGTCCCACGGGCCTGCAAGCTCGACCTCGAGGCGTTCGTCCCGGCCCGGGACGTCTATGACCAGCTCGACTGGGACGCCAAGCTGCTCAAACACTCCTGGCTGCTCGACCTGGGGGTCATGCTCTGCGAGCCGTCGATCCGGTTCGACGGGATGGGCGGCGAGTGCATCTGGGGCTGCGCCTGCTGGGTGGTCGTGCCGCACGCCGCGATCCGCGGTGAGGTGGCCATCGAGCCGCTCCAGCTCAGCGAGCCGGCCCCAGCCGGCGCGTCGTGACCTGCCCGCTGCGTGTCCTGCCGGTCTGAGAGGGGACGTCCATGGCACTCGACTGGGCCGATGTCATGTCGCGCTACAGCGCAGGCGCCGAGATCTCCCCTATTCCCGGGGCGTCGACGCTCGCGGTCACGGGAGCCGATGAGGAGAAGGTCTACGTCAAGCACCGGCTGTGGCAGGACAGCCTCAGCCGCGCCAATCTCGAGAAGGCCGTCCTGTTGCTGGAGCAGGGGAAGATGACCCGGAAATCGGGCGACTTCGTCGACCAGTACCGCACGTTCATCGCTGACGAGCGGCCCACAACGGCGGCCACCGTGCTCAAGGACCTGGGCTACCTGGAGTAGCTGCCCGCGGTAGCGCCCCGGCATCAGTACCGGGCACCGCGCGTGCCCCCGGCAGCACATGACATCGGCACCACACCCACCCCGGATTCACCACAGCAGAGGAGTTTGCTCATGGGCTTGTCCATGTACCACAGCGCGACTGGTAACCAGTCGCCGCACTGCATCCATGCGATCGGCATCGGCAAGACGGGTGCCTACATGCTCGAGGCGTTCCTGCGCACCGGCGAGATCGAGGACATGCTTGAAGACCCGCGGGCCCGGTTCACCGCCCTGTCCGTCGACATCGGCGAGCAGGACCAACTCGAGCTGCGCGAGTACGCCAACGGCTTCAACGGCCGCCTTGACGAGCGGGGCATCCCGCGCGAGCGGGCCCAGGTGCGCACCGTCGCCCTGAAGGTGCCCAAGCGCGATGAGCTCATGACCAGCCTGAACCGGTGGCGTGAGTTTCTCAAGATGGAGTACCCGCGCTACTACTGGAACCCCAACTACGAGCCGTGGCTGCCCTCGGACCTCGAGATGCCGACCGCGGGCACGTCCTGCCCCCGCGCGGTCTCCAAGGCCATCTACGGGCACTACTACTACGGCGAGGACAAGAGCCTCGAGAAGGAGCTCGACGACTTCGTCCAGAGCATCAACGACACGAAGCTGCCGTCGATGGTCCTGGTCTTTTTCTCGATGTCCGGCGGGACCGGCAGTGGCATGGTGGTCGACCTGGTCCGGCACCTGTCCAACGTCAAGCTGGGCCGACGCATCCCGGTCATCGGGGTGGCCTCCATGCCGTTCTCCGGTGACGAGGAGCACGCCGGCGGGGACGCCGCCCTGTTCCCGACGATGAACGAGCTCGACTGCATGCTGGACGAGGAGAAGAACGCCGGCGTCGTCGCGGTGTGGGGCGACCTGTACCGCAACCCCTTCACCGGCGGTTTCCTCGCGCTGCCGCAGGAGCACTCCTGGCAGCGCCTGGGCTCCTACACCAAGACCGGCCAGCCGGCGGTCCGGGACGCGCTGCGCAAGGGCGTCACGCGCAAGTTCATCGACGACTCGTTCTGCCGCTTCATCGTGCAGGACTACGGCCGACTGCTGTTCAAGCTGCTGCGCCCGGCCGGCTACACCGGCGCCCCGCACGAGCGCAACAGCTCCGGCGACCGCGCGTGGACGCTGTTCGACATCGCCAAGTTCACCCACCCCGGGGTCGAGGTGCTGCCCGGCGAGCCGCGGAGCAAGTGGCGCGAGGTGGTCTCCAAGTGGATCGGGTACATCCCGCAGTGGTCCGGTCTCAAGGAGGGCTTCAAGACCGACTACGTCGAGGTGCACACGGTGGCGCCCCGCGAGCTGTGGAACGCCACGCTGCAGAAGAAGCTCGAGGACACCATGCAGCAGTACGTCCTGGACGGGGAGGACGGCACCGTCGTCACCTCGCACGGCGAGTTCTTCGACGAGCTCACGTCGTACGGTCTGGTGGTCATCCCCGGCGTCGCCAAGACCGACTTCACGGCGTTCTTCGCGGCCCGCGAGGCCTACGACAAGATCGAGTCGTGGGAGGAGAAGCTGCTGATGCACTCCTGGCTGCTGGACCTGGGGGTCATGCTCAGCGAGCAGTCGATCCGGTTCGACGGCATGGCCGGCGAGTGCATCTGGGGCTGCGCGTGCTGGGTCGTGGTGCCGCACGCCGCCATCCGTGGCGACAACGTGAGCTCGGCCGACGTCACGGTCGTGCAGGGCAACCACATCGCCCCGATGATCAAGACGGTCGTCCTGACCCCGTGACCTGAGGCCGTGGGCGCAGGCTCACGGCGCCCGTGCCGGCCCGCGCGTCCCCAGAACCCGGACGCGCGGGCCGGCCCGAAAGGGAGCCCGATGACTGAGGTCACGACGGTGCAGCAGGACTACCGGACCTGGTTGGAGCGCCTCACCGCGACCCACGACGCCGTCGCCTACACCTGCACCTACCGGCTGCGGGACCGGGCGGCCGCGGCCCAGGTCGCTGTGCAGGTCATCGGTGGACTGCTGTGCCGACCCGGGGTGTTCCGCTACTCGGGGCTGCCGTACTCAGGAGCGATCGCCCGGCTGGCCGAGGACCGCATCGCCGCTGCCCGCCAGGGCCGCCTTCCGGGCGCGTGCAGCTGGGCAGACCTGGCCGGAGCGCTGGACCGGGTGCCCGCTGCCCATCAGCGGGTGCTGGTCCTCGCCTGCGTGCACGGCTACGACGACGAGCGCGTCGCGGTGGAGCTGGCCTGCAGCGCTGACGACGCGGCCCGGCTCCGCCAGGACACGCTCGAGTTCTTTCGCTCGCTCGCCGCCGCGGCGACGCCGGTCCTGGAGCCACCACCGGACTGATCGCTGCACGCCTCAACGAGAAAGGTGACGGGAATGCCGCTCGACTGGGCTGAGGTCATACGTCGGTACGGGGACGGGGCAAAGGTCCCGACCGTCGCCGGCGGCAAGACGCTCGAGGTGACCGGCGCGGACGAACAGGCGGTGCACATCCGCAACTCCCTGTGGCGCGACTCGCTCCAGCGGGTGCACCTGGAGAAGGCGGCAGAGCTCATCGAGCAGGGCCGGCTGAACCCGGTGGCTGGCCTTTTCGTCGAGGAGTACCGCACCGAGGTGGCCGACATACGCGCCACCTCGGCCGCCCACATCCTGAAGGACCTGGGGTTCCTGTCATGAGCACGTCGCTGGCGGTACCGAGCGTCGGCGGCCGCTGGACGGCGACCGAGCGGCTGCGGCTGACCGGCATCGTCGGCGTGATCGTCGCTCTGCACGTGGTCGGCTGGTCGATCCACCTGTACTACTCCGCAAGTCTGCGGACCGCGGGCACCTTTGCCGAAGCGGGGACGTTGGCGTACGCCTTGGGTATACGCCACGCCTTCGACGCCGACCACATCGCCGCCATCGACGACACCACGCGGCTGATGCTGCAGCGGGGTGGTCGCCGGCCGCTGGGGGTCGGGTTCTTCTTCTCCCTGGGTCACTCCACGGTGGTGCTGATCCTCGCCCTGGTGGTGGCTGCCGCCGCGGGGGCGACCGCGCAGACCGGGGTCGAGCACTTCCGCGAGATCGGTGGGATGATCTCGCAGCTGGTCGCGATGAGCTTCCTGCTCCTGGTGGCGGTGCTCAACGGCCTGGTCCTGGTCGGCGTCGTGGGCCTGTGGCGGCGCCTGGCGCGAAGGTGAGGTCGACGACCACGAGGTGGACCTGCAGCTGGTCAACCACGGGCTGCTGAACCGGCTGCTCGGATCCAGGGCCGCGCGGGTTGATCCGCTCGTCGTGGCACATGTACCCCGTCGGCATCCTGTTCGGGCTGGGTCTGGAGACCGCCAGCGAGGTCACCCTGCTGGCGCTCTCGGCGAGCGCCGCGTCGGCGGGCGGGCTCCCGCTGCTGGCGGTGCTGTCGCTGCCGCTGCTGTTCGCGGCGGGGATGAGTGCCTGCGACACCGCCGACAGCCTGCTGATGTCACGGGCCTACTCGTGGGCCTTCAACCGGCCGGCCCGGCGGCTTTACTACAACATGGCCTCGACGGCCATGACCGTCGTCGTGGCCGGCTTCATCGCCAGCGTGTACCTGGCCGCCCTGGCCGCCCGCGCAGCTTCATCTCGGGGGGGCCGTCGCCTCCTACGCCGAGCTGGCCAACCACTTCGAGCTGCTGGGCTACCTGGTCGTCGCGGCGTTCGTCCTCGCCTGGGCGGCTGCAGCGCTGGTGTGGCGGTACGGCCGGGTCGAGGCCCGCATGGACGCCCGGCAGGCGTCCGGCCCCCCGGGGGCGCCCTGCTGACCCGGGACGGCCGGCCCGACGATCCGCTGGTTCGTCGGCGCGGACGGGACGGCAGGTGTGCCGGCCACCACGGGCGACCACCACCACGCATCGGCTGAGGGGACCTCCATGCTGAACGTGTCCGACCACCTTCCGGACGTCGAGGTGATGATCATGACGTCCGACGGGCCCCCGCCGGTCCGGACCTCGGATCTGCTGGGCACCGGCAAGGTGGTGCTGTTCGGGGTCCCCGGTGCCTTCACGCCGATCTGTACCGACTACCACCTCCCGGGGTTCGTGCTCCGGGCCGAGGCCCTGAAGGCCCGGGGGGTCGACACGATCGCCTGCCTGTCGGTGAACGACGCGTTCGTGATGGGTGCCTGGGGTGACGCCCGTCGACGGGGAGATCCTGATGATCGCCGATCCCGAGGCCGCGTTCACGCGGGCGATGGGTCTGGCCACCGACGCGAGCGCCTTCGGGCTGGGGACCCGCTCCGCGCGCTACGTGGCCATCGTCGAGGACGGTGTCATCACCAAGCTCAGCGTCGAGACGCACATCGTCGACCACGCGGTCACGACCGCGGAGGTCGTCCTCGCCGACCTGTGACGGGGTGGGAGCCGGGTCGGCGCACCGGGCCGGCCGGTCCGCGGCTACAGGCTCGAGACGATCTCGAAATCCAGGCCCTTGGCCTCCGCCAGGTAGATCGTCTGGTCGAGGTGGCCGCCACACAGCCTGACCTCGCCCCGCGGGCCTTGGTACCGGGCCTGGTCGGCGACGCCGCTCACGGCGGTGGTCGCGGTGCTGCCGGCTCGTTGGACGAGCTCGGTCAGCAGCCGCATCCCCTCGTAGCAGGACTCGCCGGGGCTGTTGAGGACCGGCGCCGAGGCCCCGTACTTGGCGGTGTAGCGCTTTTCGAAGCCGACGCTGCCGGCGGTGCCCAACGACGCGAAGTAGCCGGCCGCGGTGAAGACGCCGCGGGTGTTGGCGGCCCCGGTCGCCAGGAGCATGTTCTCCTCCATCAGCGGGCTGAGACGCAGACAGCGCTGGTCGAGCTTGGCGGCCGCGAACTGCCGGTTGAAGTGCACGGCGTCGCTGCCGACGAGGAACATCAGGACGGCATCGCAGGTCGAGCTCTCGACGCCGCGCAAGGTCGACCGGAAGTCGGTCGTCCCGAGTGGCACGAACGTCTCGGCGACGACCTCCCCGCCGCACGCGGACATGTAGCGATGCGCGGCGTCGGCCGACTGGCGCGGCCAGACGTAGTCGTTGCCGACGATCGTCCAGCGCCGGACGCCGAACTCGCGCGCCATCCACTTCAGCGACGGCAGGATCTGGCGCTGCGGTGTCTCGCCGGTCAGGAACACCCCGGGCGCCGTCTCGCCCCCCTCGTAGACCGCGGTGTAGAAGTAGGGCACCCGGTCGGCTATCCGCGGCACGAGCGCCTGGCGGACCGCGGAGATGTGCCACCCGACCAGGGCCGACACCGCGCCGGCGGAGATGAGCCGGTCCACCTCGTCGGCCACCGAGCCGGGCAGGCGGGCTCCGTCGACGACGGTCAACCGGACCTGCTTGCCGAGCAGTCCTTCGCCCGTGTTGATCTCCTCGACCGCGAGCTGCGCGCACAACTCGCTGGAGGGACCGAACAGCCCGGCGGACCCGGACAGTGGAATGACCAAGGCGACGTCGAGGATGTCGGGGTCCGGCACCGTACGGACGCGGGCGGCGCCCTGCTTCGTCGGCCTGTCGGCATAGGGCATCGGCATGAGGGACGCTCCTTCCGCCGCGGAGCAGGGTCACTGTCTGCGGCGCTGTTGAGGGAACACCTCGAAGCGAGGCTTAGCAACAGGCCCCCAGGTCTCGGGGGACAGCATGCGGGTGAGCCGCGAGCGGATCCCCGTCGTGCTGAGCTAGTTTGACGTGGGCTGACCCTGTGTCGTGTTAACAGACCGCATGCTTATCCGCTTCGCTCCGCTAGTCTTGGGCGGTGCCCAGGCCGGACTTCCCGCGCAGCATCGTGGAGTTCCAGCACTGGTTCCCTGATGATGAGGCCTGTCGCGAGTACTTGATCGCCTCACGATGGTCGGAGGGCTTTCGGTGTCCACGCTGCGCGTCCTCGATCGCGGTCATGCTGGAGAAGCGGCTGCTGTGGCAATGCTCAGGTTGCCGCTATCAGGTGTCATTGACGGCCGGCACGGTGCTGCATGGAACGCGCACACCGCTTCACCTGTGGTTCTGGGCGGCGTACCTGATGAGCACCGGAACGCCTGGCATCTCGGCGGTTCAGCTGCAGCGCCAGCTTGGCATCAGGCGCTACGAGACCGCCTGGATGATGCTGCACAAGCTGCGCCGCTCGATGGTCAACCCTGAGCGAGCGGCGCTGGTCGGCCCGGTCGAGGTCGACGAATGCTTCGTCGGTGGCAAGGAGCACGGCTTGCGTGGCGGCCGGCAGCACGGCCTCAAGGCCTTGGTCGTCGTCGCCGTGGAGGTCCGTGGGGCCGGCTCAGGACGACTACGCATGCAGGTCATCAACGACGCTTCCGGCGACACCCTGTGTGGGTTCGTGCAGCAGGCCGTGGCGCCAGGTGGCAGCGTCCACACCGACGGCTGGCCCTCCTACCGGCGGCTGGCCAAGCTGGGCTACACGCACTTGCCACGCACCCAGTATCCTGGCCGGATCGCCGCAGACGACCTCGACGACCTCTTGCCTCGTGTCCACCGGGCGATCAGCAACCTCAAGAGCTGGCTCCAAGGAACCCACAGAGGCGTCTCCAGTGAACATCTGCAGGTCTACCTCGACGAGTTCGTCTTCCGCTTCAACCGCCGACGCACCCCGTTGGCCGCGTTCCAGACCCTCCTCGGGCTCGGCAGCCAGCAACAGGCCGCGACCTACGACGACATCTATGCGGTCAGAGCACGTCCGCGCCCCGTGACCGACCCCTCGATGCCGTAGGGCCCAAACGCAGCGGAGTGAAGCGGATAAGCATGACAGACCGTAAAGTTTGCCTGTGGGGCCGCCGCCCCCGAGTCCTGAAATGAGGTGCCGTGAGCGTCACGGGGGACGCCGACCTGGCCCAGCTGCTGAGCATGGTCGCCCAACGGGTCACCAAGCGTCTGGTCGCGCTGCTCGCGGAGCAGGACAGCTCGATCGACGAGTGGCGGGTTCTCTCGCTGCTCAGCGACCGGGACGGGCAGTCGATGAGCCAGATCGCCGAGTTCAGCATGCTCCCCGCGCCGACGCTGACCAAGGTCATCGACCGGATGGTCGCGGCCAACCTGGTCTACCGCCGCGGCGACGCGCGGGACCGCCGGCGGGTGCTGGTGCACCTGGCACCCCGGGGCACGGCCACCTTCGCGCGGCTGCAGACGGCCGTCCGGGCCGAGCAGGACCGTCGTGACGCACTGCTCAGCGAGACCGTCGACCCGGCTCTGCTGGCGCAGATCCTGAGCGACGTTCTGGCGCAGCTCG
>JAABVA010005483.1_pt1 | contig 11472 bp, 15 predicted proteins | sample 5560331 | NCBI WGS metagenome assembly JAABVA01 (sample SAMN12812661, study PRJNA571458) | rock metagenome | isolation source: Antarctica rocks | place: Antarctica: Victoria Land, Mt New Zealand sud | collected 2016-01-07
TAATGTATTGTTGAGATACTCTGACTACAAAGTTAAAAAGAACATAAATAGATTGCTGTCAACATTGCAATGAAAGCTAATTACATTACTTTAAAAATTAAAATTAAGCATTACTGCTTTAATTAGTCAGATCAATACTTAAAGCTTAAATCTGCAAATTATGCTGATTATTTTATTAAAAGAATATTAATTAAGCACTCAGACTGAAGATCATGACTGTTAAGAATAAGTTAATAAAAGATTTAGAGAGTCTTCATTTAAGAATGAATTAAAGAATAATGATTATATATTTAGTTTATTTATACACAATATAACAGAAAAGCTGCTTAACTTTGTTGCTGAAATTACTGATTGTAAACAGTTCATTTCATATGTATTGATTCAGAAAGTGATTAACAACAAAATGATACATAATAAAAAGCAATCATTCTTTCTTAAACTTATTCATCTCTTGCAGAACACTGATGTTTTAACAGTAAAGATATAATAAAATTTAAAATTACAGAGTAACTGCAGTCATTAAGACATTAATGATAGTTCATGAATGTTTAATTTCATTGAACTACTTCATTACAAGAATAAGATATACATATTATTTAATGAAGTCATTAAAAATGAGCTTATGAAGCTGCATCATGATAATGTTCTAGCAAAACATTATAAAGTAGACAAAATGATTAATTTATTGTTTAAAAAATATTACTGAGTTAATATGATAAATAATGTTTAAGAATATGTTACTTCATGTACTGTATGTCTAAGAATTTAAGTATTAAGACACTGTTCATATAATAAATTATAGTTGTTGTCACTATCTACTCAATTATAAGAGAAGATAACAATGAATATAATCACTGATTTGCTGTCTAGCAGATAAGAGATTAATATTTGTGACTTCATACTGATAATTATAAATTGTTTTATAAAGATGACTTAATATATTTCTGTTACTAAAAAACTTACTGTGATCAAGTTAGCTGACATATATATTGAATAGATCATATATTGCTATAAAGAACTTAAAAATATTGTTTTAAACTGAGAATTAATCTTTATTAATGCATATTGATCTGAATTCTGTTATTAACTTTAAATAAAACAAAGATTAAGCACTGCCTTTTATTTATAAATTAATAATTAAATTAAAAGACAGAATCAAATTCTAGAACATTATCTATATTATTATTGTTGTAAAGAACAAAATAATTGAGTGTTCTTTCTGTTTATAACAGAGTTTGTATATATAAACAGAAAACATATAATAATTAGTTAAACACTGTTTAAGATATTAATGAGTTATTACTTAAGAATTGCTCAACACATTAAGAATAATGTTTATAAAAAGAAGATGTTAACAGTGAAAGACTGAGCACAGTAAATGAAGAAAATCTGTATTACAATTGTTATAGCCACCATCCTAATAGGCTCATTGAACATGTAGATTCAGTGAACTACATCTTAAAGGCATACAGCTTAGTGTAGGCTCACAATGCTCACAAGTAAGCTAAGTAAGCTGACTCATAATGCTTATGAATGAGCAGAGTGAGCAGTCTAATATATATACAAGTTATCTCTCTTAAGAAGATGAATGTATTCAATGTAATCATTACTTAACATATTACTAGCTACTGATTAACTCAACATATCTGAAACTCTCTTATATCACAAGCTCTAATCTTTAGTCTCTATATCAGAGGAATCTCTGATCAGAATGTAACATGTTAAACATTCTTATGATATAAGCATAATCTTCAGCACACAGAAAGCAGCCTTTATCAGTATGATCAATTTTTAGAGTCTTAAAGATCTGCAAAAGATGAACAACATACTGAAGATACTGATGCTAAATGTGTTCAGCAGTGAACATAAGAAGTTGTGAAGCTTCTTAACAAAGCTTAATTTATATATAAGTTTCAATCAGAAGAAGTTCAACTTCAAAATGAACAAAGATCTATACACAGTAATCTATCTTAAGAATGCAGTGTTTAACTGAATCAATCTTAAACTGCATGAGTTTCTAGATAAGTCATCAAAGAAATGAGACATCAACAAAGAGTTAATCTTTAGTGACTTTAAGAAGTTTAAGAAAGAACTTTGAAAGACTTTTGAAGTAATTAATGAGAAAAGAGTAGTGAAACAATGACTTTACACATTAAAGATGAATAAGTCAGCAATTAAGTACTCAGTAAAGTTTCAGTGCATTGTGATCTTAACTGACTGAAATGATAATGTCTTAGTATTGCAATACTATTAAGAATTGAATAAAGATATTAAAGATAAAATAGTCTGAAGAGATTGCTCTGAAGAACTTTAAGAGATGATAGATATCTTTATCAACATTGACAGTTGACAATAAGAATGATGAATGAAGAAGATGAGATCTTATACAGCTTTAAGAATGTGAAAACAATGATTCATCATTAGAATGCAAGAAGACTCAATAAATCTTGACAATATTGAGAAGTACAATCAGAAATCATGAACTAAATCAGTGAAGTATGAATGCTATGATAAATGACTCATTAAGTCTCATACTCAACAAGCAGAGATTCACAAATGTTATAACTGTAATAAATCTGAATATCTTGTCAGGAATTGCAAGAAATCTTAATGATAGAGAAAAGAAGTTGCAATGATGAATTCAGTAATAATGCATAATTAACTGAGCTGAACAGTCTGCTATGATGATAACTGCTTTGTGTACATAAGCAGTAAAGACAGAGCTGAATGATGATTACAGAAGCTTAAAAAGAGATACAGTATTAATTATGTCATGATGAGTGAATTGAAGAGATTAATTATTCTAGAGAAAGTTGTCAGAGACAATTCAGATAAGATTGAAGAGATTGATATTTACAGAACTCAGAAGATAGACACTGCAGAAGCTTAAGAACAAGAAGATCTTATCTGAATGTATCTAAATTTGAATGCAGACTCAGAGAATGTTGATAACTGAGAAGTTAATATGAGACTTAAGCAGAGCTATGAACATCTTAAGAATTGATGTTTAAAATGATGTGAAAGTCTGTTAAAAGAACAGTAGCAGACACTTTAAGAAGAAGTTATCATTAATAAATGACACAAAATGAAAATGACAGCTGTACAGTTAGAAGAGCTGATGACAACAATATGATTTGCAATATGAGATTAAGAAATGTCAGAGTGACTAAGAAAAGATTATGAAATCAAGATATGTCTATTTACAGACTATGCAATGCTCACAGAAAAATGTTAAATGCATACAGAAAAGTACATGTCATCTGAGTTTCTTAACAAAGTAAAAGCATTAAAGAATCTCATTTAACACAAATATGATCAGTATGAGGTGTACTGACATCTAAAATGAATCATCAGAAAAAGAACTGACAACTACACAAAACTGATTACAATCAGTGAAGAATTGATATAATTCAAAGAATTATGAAGAAAGTTCACTAAATCATAAGATGAACTTTAAAGCACAGACAGAGCTCAAGAAACTTTAATAGAAGTAAAGAGCTTAAAGAAGTCAAAAAATCTTAAGCTTTCTCAGTGAAACTAAAAACAAAGAAGCTTTTAATGTCTTAATGAACTGACAATGATCAAAAGATATAAATTGATGTTGAGATATCACTGAAGAGATAACTTTAAGCAATGATAAATTCAGAAGCAATCAATAACTTTATCTCACAAAAAGTAATTAAATGACTAGAACTAACACTGTGATGAGTGTCTAAGCTTACATAAATGTATATGATCAATGAAGAATACAAATGAATTTATAAAGAAGTTTATATTGAAGCTATAATAAAGAATGATTTACAGAAGTTAAGACTAAATGTTCTTAAGTTAGTTAAGTATGATGCTATACTAAAGATGTTCTGATTACATAAAAAGAATTCACAGATTAACTAAATCAATAAAGAATTCTATGCAACAGAGAATGCATATGATGTCTTTAAACAATTAGAAAAGAGCTTATCAGAGTATAAGTCTTGAAATTATGAGATATCACTTATTGACAATAGACAGTTAAAGTGAATGTCACTTTATCTTATGAGTGAAGATCAGTTAAAGAAAGTTCAGAACTATCTTGCTGAGAATTTAAAGAAAGAATTCATCAAATCATTAAAGTCATTGATAGAATATTCAATTCTGTTTATATTAAAGAAAGATGACATTAAGTGACTTTATATTAACTATAGACAACTCAATGAGATAATTTGCTGAGACAGTTATTCTTTACTGCTGATAGAAGAGTTGCAAGACAGACTAGAAAAAGTTAAGTGATTTATGAGTTTAGATCTGAAGAAAGTGTACTACTGTGTATGCATAAAGAAGAGCAAAGAATGAAAAATGACATTCTGAATGAGATATGAACATTATGAATACATTGTTATGTCATTTAAGCTTAAAAATGTCTTAGTCATCTTTCAGAGACTCATTAATGACATGTTGAGAGAATATCTTAATGATTTTATAATTATATATCTTGATAATATTCTGATCTATTCAGACAATCTCAAGATGCACTGTAAACATGTATATAAGATTTTAGCAAAGCTTAATGAACAAGTTATGTATGTAAAAAAGTTGAAAAGCAGATTTGAAATTAAGAAGATACAGTTTTTAAAATATGTTATTTGATCTAAATAAATTGAGAAGAATCTTAAGAAGATGAAGACAGTCAGAAACTAATTAACATTAAAGAAAATTAAGAAAGTATAAGTCTTTCTAAAGTTGATGAACTATTATTGAAAGTTTATACTGAATTATGCAAGAATTGCAGAATCTTTTATGTATTTAATATGCAAAAATGAGAGATGACATTGAGATAAAAAACAGAAGAATGCATTCTGCACATTAAAGAAAAGTCTTAGTGAAACTGCACATCTGTGAATACTCAATTAAGCATGTGAAAAGATACTGAAAACTGACACATCAGATTTTGCAGTTAAAGCATATCTATATCAGATCAAAAATGAGCAGAAAAAGTCTATTATGTATTGATTTAGAAAGTTATCAGAATCTGAGAAAAGATATTAAATTTACAATAAAGAACTTCTTACAATAGTAAAAGCACTGCAAGATTGAAGATCTTATCTTGTAAGTATAAGCAAGTCTATTTAGATCTTTATGAATCATAAGAATCTGAGAAACTTCACAACAATTAAGCAACTGAATTGATGACAGATTTGTTGAATGAAACAGTTAGTAGACTTTGAATTTCAGATTTATTATAAGAAGAGTAATAAGAACAGTGATGCAGACACTTTAAGTAGATGATCTGATTATAAAGAAGTGAAAACAATTCATACTGAAATTCTGTGTAAAGATAAGAAAGAAACACTCATGAAAGGCTTAGCAGCAACATATAAGATGAAGAATACTTTCTTAATAGATGATAAACTCATTAAAGTATGTTATGACAGCAGGGCTGATGAGCATCTAAGAGTTAAATGTACAGAAGATCTTGTATGAAGAAGGTGCAACATAGATGATCTTTACAATTAAATTATAAAATACATTGTTAAATGCAATTCATGTCAACACAATAAGATTCAGAGAGATAAGCATTATAATGAAATAACACAATTAAATGTACTGAATGCACTCTGAAAGTCTGTTATCATGAACTTTATTATTAAGTTACTGAAGTCAAAGAACTCAGCATGAAAAGTCTGATTTGACAACATATTGATCATAGTAAATAGATTAACAAAGTATATGATGTTCATTTCATTCAGAGAGACTGCAACAGCATCAGTATTGATGTACATTATACTGTAAGAATTGATTAGCAATTACAAACTATTAAAGAAGTTTATTATTGACAGAGACAAGCTGTTTATGAGCAAGTTCTGAGAAATGCTCACAGCAGAACTCAGAATAAAACATAAAATGTTGATGACATATTATTTATAGATAGATGAACAGAGTGAATGAATGAATCAGACAGTTAAGATGTACTTATGACATTATGTCAACACAAAGCAGAACAATTGAGTACAACTGCTGCTGATGACACAGTTTATGTACAACAATGTGTGAAACAAAATCATGAAAAAGACATCATTTAAAATGAACTATAAGTATTATCTAAAGATTTGAAGAGATTCACAAGTGCATGAATCTTAAAGTCAGAAAGTAATGTTGAATATTGTAAAGCTTAAGAAACTGTATACTGATCTTATGAAGAGAATTGAAGAACAGAAGAGATGAATAATAAAGATAAAATTATTTAAGATTGACAAGAAAATATATCTATGAATGAATAACATATGAATGAAGAAGAAAAGCAAGAAACTCATGAACAAGAGCATTAAGTCATTTATAATTAAGAGAAACATCAAGAAACTAAGCTATAAGCTAGATTTATCTTAAGAGATGTGAATACACTCAATATTTCATGTATTAATGCTTCAGTAATGCAATTAATTCATATTACTTCAGATTAAATCAGCATCTGTTGAATTTAAAGTTGAATATGAAGTTGAGAACATTTTAAAAAAGAGAATGATTAGTAAGAAAGTTTATTATTTTATTAAATGAAAAGAATATGATGCTTTAGAAAGCACATAAAAACTTAAGAATAACTTATTTAACTGTGTGAGAATGCTTCAGCAGTTTGAGAAGAAGAGACTGTAGAGATAAGATTATCTCAGAAATTTGAGAATAAGAGATTTAAAAAATCAGAATTGTTCTTATCTCTGAAAATATCATTATTATCATTGACAAGTTTGCAAACAAGACAGAATATCTTCTCAGCAACTTTATCTTTTATATATTTTAATGTCTTATAAAGATGAACAACTCTAGCAAGAATCTGTGTCAGTTCTTTTTCAGCAATAGATAGATTGAACTTGAGTTTATTGCATGTATGATTTAGAGATTCTCATAACACATCAACACATGAGTAACTGCAGCAAACACACTCAGCATACTTAGAATGATTCTTCATCTTTATGCAGAGAATTGAGAGACTAAAACAGTGAAGATAGATAGTTAACACTGAATCACTGTCTTTATTAATGAATTAATAAAGACAAAGATGATTGTGTGTTTTAAATGATTTCATCATGAAAAGCTTACAGATTACAAAGACAGAAATCTTCATTTAAATAAATTTTAGAGAATTAGTGTCTAAGAAGAAAGAATGATGTTACAGTCATCATTTTAATAGATTTATTAAATGTGTAGATTCAGTGAACTACATCTTAAAGATGTACAGCTCAGTGTAGATTCACAATACTTATGAATGAGCTGAGTAAGCTGACTTATGATGCTTATAAGTGAGCAGAGTGAGCAGTCTGATATATATATAAGTTATCTTTCTTAAGAAGATGAGTGTGTTCAATGCAATCATTACTTAGCATATTACTAGCTACTGATTAACTCAATGTATCTGAAACTTTCTTATATCACAAGCTCTAACCTCTAGCCCCTATATCAGAGAAATCTTCAGTCAGAATATAACAACAATGATAAAGCAATGATAAGTTACTGTAAAAGTGCAAGTTAAGTATTTTGACAAAAATTATGTTCAAAAAAGCTACAACATTAATGATTTAATGCTATTGTTCATTAAGAACTTAAAGCAATGCAGATTAAGCAAGAAATTGTTGTATAAATTTATTAAGTTTTTTTAAATTATCAATTTTATTAATAAACAAGCATATTAACTGACTCTGTCTGCTCACTATAGAATTTATAATGTATTTTATATCTTATATTTAAAGTTTCATAAACATTATCTAAACAATAATTCTTTATTAAAACTGCTCTTTTCAGATCTCATAAACAATGAGAAAGAATATAAAATTAAAGATATTTTAAATAAGAAATGAAGAAGAGAATAGTTACAATATAAAGTTAAGTAAATAAAGTATTTAACAGAATATAATGAGTGACTTTAAGTAAAGAATATGAGAAATGTAAAAGTATTGTAATAAAAATATGACATAAGAGCAGAGAGAAAGCAGAAGCATAAATGAAGTTTAAGAAATTAAAAACTTTTATTAAAAATATTCTATATAATATTATCTAAAAGAAGTAAAGTCAAAATATAATTAATATATCAGTAAAATATTATTAAATCATTCTGTCATCTTTATATCTGCATCACTATCAGAAATAAAAGATGAGAACAGTGACTACTTATTGATGTTATAGTTACTGTTGAAGTGACTAAGTTACAGTGTTGAGTTGTGAAAGCTTTTTAAGATGTTGTTATTTAACTGAAGAGAGAGAAGCTTATACTTAAAGTGAAGTAAGTAATATAATGATGATAGTAAAGTGCAAGAAAATTAAGAAAACAAATTATAAAGTAAAAGATATTTAACATAAATATCTGTATTACAGTGACTGTCTACTGCTTTTAAATCATGAGCAACTAGAGTGACCATTAAGTCAGATTAAGCTCAGATTTTAGAACTTAACTTAACTCACTGAGCTCTACTTTGCAACTTAACCTGACTCTGTGCAGAGTCAAGTTTCAGACAGAGTTAAGTCAGACTATTCTTGACAGCTCAGACTAAATCAGAATTAGTTAACTTCTGTTATTAAGCAGCTTTATATTGACAGCAGCTACTATTGCAACATTTTTAATTAATATTGCACACAATTCTTCTTGTTTAACTACATGTCTGCTTTACAAGCATTATATGTGAGCATTATTAACTTAATTATCAGATCACTCATTCTCTACAGAGCAAAAATACATTGACTAGTACACTTTATCTTCTTAGTAAGTCTGCAATATATAAAAGATTGCTTTTATCTTTTGCAATTTCTCTAATGTCATCAGATTTTCTTTCTTATGTAGCTCAGCAACTATATCACAAATAAGTCATGAAAGAGATTCTTAATATGCAAGAACTTATATTTTTAAAAAATGTACAAAGATATGCCTCACTTATCTTCTGCAAGTTCATGATGACTGACTGATTTCACTTTAAGCTGTCATTGTACTGATCAGAAATCTCTTTAATCAGCAGTGAGAAGAATTCTGAATTTAAAGTAAAAGAATGCAGCTTCTATCAATACTGTTACTGCTGCATTGTGTAAGCTGATCAGAGAGCATTAGAATTGAGCATTTTAATTTAGTTTGATGATGCAATTATGTGACTCACTTGACTCTTTTTGTGCAGAAACTGATTTGAAAGAAAAAGAATTGTTAATGATTCAATCTTTTTCTTTAAAGATGTCATGCTTGACAGCTCATTCTTTGCTTTCATTTCATAAGCTTAATTCTGTCTCATAAATCTTCATCTATAATTTATATTCTGTTCTCTTCAATAAATCTTGTATTGTCAGATTCACAAGCTTTAGAATCTGCTTAATATTTCTTTGTAACTTTGACTTTCATCATGACTCTGTCATGCTATACAATATAATTTTAATGTCAGTTTCTCTACTGTGAGAAGATCTATACTTAGTAAAGAAATTGCAACTAACATGATTGAGATACTACACTTTACAAATTGTATTTATTGCTTTGAAATTTTCAGATAGTAGCTTGAGAAGAAATGATCATAAATCAATAAATCTGAATAATTGTGCAGCTTGATTTGAATTGATCTTAGTTATCTACAAATTCATTGATAACAAAAACACAGCATTCATGTAAACAAATAATAGTATAGAAACTTAGCAAATTCACTTATCTTTAACACAACACTTTCTACATTTTCTTTCTACAGAACAACTTACTTTTTGTATTAAGCTTTTTACATTTTTTTTCTGCATCATGTAAGTAAAGTAAGTAATGAAGAGATATGATGCTGACTTTCATTTTAGAGATACATCATCAGAACAGAGAAAACTAAGTGCAAAGATTATCTTCATTAATGTAGCAAGAACATTAAACTTCATACTTCTCATCACTGAATTAGATCAACTCATCAACATAGTAAAAGTATCAGACTTTACATCTCTCATCACTGAATGAGATTAACTCATCAACAAGAGAATACATTTTACTGATACATCAGACTCTTCATCTCAATCTGAGAAGAAGAGAAAGAAAAAGATCAATAAAATTAATCTATCTATCTTAGACATTGCTGCATGTCTGAAGAAAGAAGGCTTTGCTGATTGACAAGAAAGAATAAGAGCACTTATTAACTATTCTGAATTCACACTCAATGCTGCACTATCTCAAAGTACTTCAGCTGCTTCTTTCACTTCTTCTGACTCAAAATCTAGTATGTAACTTCACTTATTATAATGCTCAATTATAACACACAAAGTGTGTACTAAATCAGAGACTAAATTATATTCAAGAACTCAGAAGCTCTTCATTTATTTTCTTATTGAGTTCTTTACATTCTGATATTACTCAGAAATTGACTTCATCACATTCTTCAGTGATCAATACATTTATAGATACTGATATTGAAGAGGCTCAAGAGCAGAATGATATGACAATAAATAGATTGAATATAGATCTTAAACATAATTCAGAATACAAAAAGCTTAAGATGAGAATTTAAAGAGCAAAATATGCAGTCAAGACAAGAAAGAAAATTGTTGTTAAGAGATATGCAGAGAATGAGTATAATAAATATTAATAAATGATTATAGTGTTCTGTATCAGACTCTAACTTCATTTGTAGTGATCTTTTTTATAGATCAGAATGTAATGACTGAGTAAAAGAAGAATGAAGATACTGCTCAGCAAAACAACTTAATCATAGCTGTTAAAGAAATACAAGCTCTGTATGAGCTTCTTAAAGCAAAGAGTGCTTTCTCAATAATTAAAGAAGAGATATATCAACTTTATTTGACATTTAATCTATGCTGATATGATTAAATTGAAAAAGCAGATGAGTATATTTAAAGCTGTTGAGATAACTGTTTAGATGAAGTAATTAAGCATTAAGAATGAATCATTCAATTTAACAGCTATAAACAACTTACTACAGCTAAAGATAAGAATTTAAATCTTGCTATGCAGATTTTTAATAGCAGCATACTTGATTCAGAGCACATAGCAGACAAGAAGAATCATTAATGTGTATTATACTTTTAACACTTCTTTATAATGAGTCTGAAGACAAAAGCTAATGTTGTTTCATTCTATAGTTATCAGCTCTCAACAGTGTTCAATGTTTCTGCAGATAAGAATGAAGAAGCAGAGATGATACTAAGTAATAATGAGAGCAAAGTTACAGTAGCTTTTTCTGTTTAAGTGATGCTGAATAAGAACACTGATGATGAGTGTATCTTTTTTAAATCTGATGAACTTGTACATGCAGATATCAGAAAGACAGTATTGAAAGAAGACAAAATATATTAATTCTGCACTGTTTATCTATTAGAGATCTAACTAAATTTTAAACTTCATAGACTGCTACTTTAATGTCAAAGAGTGATGAAGTTGAGATACAAATTGATCAGATATGATTATATTACTTTATTGTAATGCTCTTTACAATTGTCTATTAGCTTCTTGCTGATTAACTATATTTATGAATTAAGATCAACAACAAA
>JAABVA010005485.1_pt1 | contig 11470 bp, 4 predicted proteins | sample 5560331 | NCBI WGS metagenome assembly JAABVA01 (sample SAMN12812661, study PRJNA571458) | rock metagenome | isolation source: Antarctica rocks | place: Antarctica: Victoria Land, Mt New Zealand sud | collected 2016-01-07
AATCAAGGCTGCAGAGGCAAATATATCACTAGGAGGCGTTTCCTACTCATCTACCAACGAACACATCTACCATCAAGCCTTGGACTACCTGAGACGGGCAACACAGATTCCGGGGTATACTCTTTGTTCGTATCTACAGCAGTAGGTGACACTGTTGGTTGTCATGTATATGGCAATTGTTGCTGACTTGAGCTCTAGATTTCTGGACGATTATGGCAGGTTATAGGCTGCTCCTCTCCAGTCTTTATGCTTCCTGGCGTTGGCATAAAATAAACCGCAGAGGGATAACTCACTATAAGGCAAGTATCTTGGCCACATACTCTGTATAAATATCTCCACAACTCTATAGACGGACATAATCAGAGAATATGTACTTATAGAAACCTAATGATCTATACAAACATTTGAAGTCTGAAGCTCCATTAGAGTAGAAGGAAAGTGATTTGTTTTCATCAGATCTCACTAAGCCCTACAGCTATTCTTAGAATGTTGGCTTCAAGGAATGTGTAGTGAGAATTTGTAGAAAATAAACAGTAAAACCTGTCTAAATTCTCTTCTTTCTAATCATCATTTACAAAATCAATCTCACTGTCTTTCTCAACATCATCATTATCATCATCATTATGACAAAACAAAAGATTCTTGCAAAGACTTCTTCTGTAAAGAAAAAGTCTTTTATAACATAAAAATTAATGTTTATATCAGTATTCACATCAGTCTGTTCACTAAATCTTAATAATGATCTTATTAAGATTCTTAATCTTAATATTACTGTCAATAAAGATTTAATGTCATTCATACAATATACTGTGTAAAACACAGTATATCTGAACAGAAAATTAATGAATGAGAATTTAAATATTTTTAAATTGAATGAGAAAGAAAAAAGCTTTATATAAAGAATTTAAGATCTTAAGTAATTAATAGCAGTCAAGAAATACTGTAATGAGAGAAAATACTTTTATTATAAACATTAAATAAAAATTAAAATTAACTATTTAACTGCAAAGAAGAATGCTGTGATCACTGTGATTTTTAAAAACATAAATGATTAATAGAAAGTAAAGAATCTTATTAAATTGTAAAACAGTAATAAAAGAAAAGAAATAACAGTCATTATAAGAACTGACTGAGATAGAAAGACAGCAGAGAATATTACTACAGTAAGTAAAAAGTTAATGAAGAAAGAAATTATAAAAAAAAAAATAAAATTTAAATGTTAAATATAAATTTATCTTCTTTCTTCATTGATTTTTAATGTCTTTACTAATAAATATCAGAGAACAGCTACTATGATATATAAAAAGAATGCAAATCAATATGTAAAGACTTTAAAGAACATTAATTATACATTAAATGTTATTATCATTTACTATTAATATAATGATAAGATATATCTTAACTATGATCATTACTGTCTTCTTTACAACAGTATTTATGAGATTCTTAACTTTACAGCTATTTAAATGTGAATAAAGACTGTTAATAAAAATAAAGCAATGATTTATACATTATTCATTAATATGAAGATCATGTCAGCTAATTAATTAAAGAAAAGAATCTCATTATTAATTATATTGTCTTTTTTCTTTTTTATGTCATCAATATTCACAACATCTTCATCATTTTATCTCATTTAAATTTACACTTTCTCATCAGCATCAATGTCAACATCAGAAATTTTTATCTTTATAGTTTCTTTCAGTAATGTTAAGACTATACTAAAACTACTAACTTCATTAATTACAGCATTACAGTGTTTTTCTTTTTCTTTATAATCTTTACAATTTTTACAGTCTTCACATTATGTTTTATATATCTTAACTCAATATTTTTTTTCTTCATCTTCTTCTCAATTGCTTTCTTCACAGTTTATATCTTCACTATTTTCTTCATCATCTTCATTATCTTCACTGTCTTCATCATCTTTATCATAAACTTCACAATCTTCACAAAAAACATATTTTATTACATCTTTATCAGCACTGTCTGCAATATCATTTATTAACAGTTTACTTAACTTAAGCACTGATTCTAAAATATAACTGCAGAACTTCTTTACTTAATTTAGATGAAACCACTTTATTTTGAAGACATAATTAATGAATTATTGTGATATTCTTTTAAAAGAGATATACAATTTACAGAATATACAGCTGATCACTAAGCAGATATAAAGAGAGTTAAGCATTTCAGTTAATTTTAAATAATAATTAAAGAAAGTCTTACATTCATATTAGAAGAAAAGAAAATATATAATAATTATAAAGATTTATTTTACAGAGATTTATGATTTTAAGAAGAAGCAGAAAGCATTGTAAATATTAAAGACAATGAGAAATGATAGTTAATTCATTATAATAATATATTTATGTACAATTAATAAAGCTATTTCAAAAATATTTCTCTGAATTATCTTTTATCTTATACTTCTGTACAGTTATATGAATAAATGCTGAAAACTTATTTTTAAATTTCTTCATTAATGTTTTATGTCTTCACATTTATATCTTTAGCTCACTAAATAACTTCTTAATAGAATTGTAGTCTGACAAATAGAGAGAAAGAAATGTAAAAATGATGTTAATTTTATAATATATAGTTGTAAGCTTCTGTCACTGAGATTAACAATAACAATAATAAGAATACTTATATTAGTATAAAGATTTATTTCTGAATGATGTATTTCATAATTATTTATGTATAGAACTGTCATGATATCACTATGCACTCATACTGAACTATAGCTGAACTCCTTACACAATGATTGATAAGCAAAGTACTATATAGACAGCCTTCACATACAAACCTTTTGAGTTCTTTAGTTGTTAATCTTCATCAATACAAGATCTTAACATCAGAACTTCATTGAATAGCTGTTGTAACATAGTGTCTCACATTGTCACATATCTTACTCATCAGCCTCTTATAGATAAGAAACTTGTAAATTCACAATTCTAACAACTCTTTCTTTTTAAAGAGTGACAATTCATTACATTGCAATATGCAGACTAAAAGTCAACAAAATGAAGCAGAGTCATTCTTTGATCATATTGAGACTTAAGTGATTTCTGAAGAACAAGAATCTGCAGAGATTCAGGCTGCTATTTAGACTGTGAAGAAGAAGAACTGATATCTAAATGAATAGATTTATCTGACTGAAATTAGACAGATTAATGATGAGAAAAGGTGATGATTCACAGAAATCAATCATGAAACACAAGTATTTAACATGCATAATGAGGTCAACAAACTTCTGAGAGATGAAGATTCTCAAGTCTCATCTGAGAGAGAATCACATACAGAATCTTTTTATACTCTCATCAGCTCTTTAAGTTCAATGAAGTGATATGCATTCAAAGTTGTGTATGCACTTTCAGCAAAACAGACACAATGACTAAAGAACTTGCTCACATATAATGAGAAGTTCATTCATGAACATACTGAGTTTATACACAGTGCTGTGATAACATTTCACTTGATCTCTAAAAACTTCTTTAATAATCACAATAAAATTCTCTTTGTCATGCAGTTCTTAGCAGAAGAACCTTAAGATGCATGATTTCATCACATTAATGAGAGCAAACTTCTGAATGACAAGTCATAAATATTCTTTTCAGAGTTTCTGCTCAATCTCATTGAGAACTCAGTGAACTGCAGACTTAGCACAGTACAGAAATACTTGAAAGTTATACAGAAATCTATTCAATCAGTTTAAGCTTTTGTGACATATCTTAGCATGCTGAAGAATCAGCTCTTAAGCTATACAGAGAAACAGAGAACAAGTTATCTCTTTACAAAATTCTGATCAGAGATTTGAGTGACTTTAATCAACTATTAAGATTTCTTAAAGACAAGAAAAAGTCTAGTAGTTCTGGCCACTAAACTAGAGATTAATCAGTGATCTGCAGATAATTACACAGTTTGAAGTCACATCATTAAGAAAATCTATGAGCACTGTTCACACTCTTTCACTTAGGCAGCAAAGCCACAGCAGAACAATTGTCTTAATTCTGAGTTTACAAAATTAAGTCATCATGACAACACAGGCAAACTTCATTTTAAAACTGATGTCAAAAAGAATGACTGCTATAACTGTGAAAGACTGAGTCATTTCACAAAGAACTGCAGAAGTTCTTTAAAAAATCTTAATCACATTAAGATTAATGCAGTTAAGACAAAAAAAGACAGAGCCTCATTAACTGTGCTTTAGTGATGAAAATTAGATCAGAGATCATAAAGAAATTCAGCATTATGAAGAAAGACTAAGTCTGAATTGAATCTGACTGAATCTCTATCAGTGTACTGTTGAACACTGCAGCAGAGATCAATGTGATGTTTTAGCAATATGCTGTCATTCATTAACTAACATAAGTTGATGTGAAACTCTCAAGATCAGAGCTTCTGAGAAGACAACATGTCTATTGTTATGATGTGTATTTAATGAAGCATAGACTCATCAACAGTTAAGAATAAGAGCAAACTGAAGAGTAGTTGTTCTATGTTTTAGATAAGAATGAATCTGAACTCATCTTTGATCTCTTAGGTCTGAAACAACAACACATTTATATTGATTGTGACTCACACACATAATGCTATAAGATAGAACAAATGTCTCTGACTATTGATGAGCCTAAAGCATTTATCAACAACATTCAAAATCAATTCACTGTTTACACATTGTTAATGATGCCTGAATCAGGCTCATCAACAACTGTCATACATATTGTCAGTGAAATGTCAACACTATCTTGACAATACAACAGATATGCAGATGTGTTCTCTGAAGAGAATGCTGACAAGTTATCATCTCATCAAGATCATGATCATGTCATAGAGACAGAGAGACATGAATCACTCTATGATTCACTTTACAATCTGTCAGAAACAGAGCTACAAGTGCTTAGAGAATATTTAGACAACATTTTAGTGAAGAAATGAATACAACATTTTATCAGCTCTGCAGAAGCATCAGTTCTGTTTGTTTTAAAAAATGAAGAGAGCTTATATCTATGTGTTGACTACAGAGATCTCAACAAGATTACTATTAAGAACTGTCACTCTCTGCTGCTGATTAGTGAGACACTTAATTGATTGAGTGAAGTCAAGATGTTCATCAAACTAGATCTTAAGAATGCTTATCACTGCATTAGGATCAAGAAAGACAATGAGTGAAAGACTGCATTTCACACATGCTACAGTCATTTTGAGTACATGATCATGTCATTTAAACTGATTAATGCCTCAGCAACTTTTCAAGTCTATATCAACTGAGTGTTGACTGAACTAGTCAATGTCTTTTGTGTAATATATCTAAATAATATCCTGATCTATTTCAGTTCCCTAGAAGAATATCAAAGTCATGTGAAACAAATTCTGAAACAACTTTGACAGTTTAAACTGTATGCAAATCTAAAGAAGTGCACTTTTCATACTACACAGATAAAATTTCTTAAGTTTATCATCTTCACTACTGATGTTTCAATGAATCAACAACAAGTCAAAATCATAAAGAAATGATCAGTATCTAGAAGTTACTGTGAGATACAAATATTTCTAGAGTTTGCAAACTTTTATCATTGCTTTATACAGAGCTATTCTAAGGTCACTGCTTCTTTAACTGACCTGTTAAAAGACAGCAAGAACAGCAAGAAGATAGATGTCTTTAAGTGATCATAAATGACAGCATAAATATTTCACAAACTTCACAATGTCTTTACACAGACATCTATTCTGATGCACTTTAACTCAGAGCTAAGAGCTCAGGTTAAAACTGATGCCTCAATAGTTAAGTTAATGAGTATCTACTTACAGCTTTAGATGAATGCTCAATGACATTCTGTTATCTTCTGATCAAGAAAGTTAAATCTAATCAAAACACACTATGAAATTTATGATCAAGAATTGTTGACAATTGTGAAGGCATTTAAACACTGACAACACTATCTTAAGAATAGTTGTTATCTCATTGAGATACTCATGAATCACAATAATCTACAAGAGTTTATGGATGTAAAATCATTAAACAGAAGACAAGCACACTGAGTTATAAGGTTAGCTGCTTATGATTTCATAATCACACATTGATTAGAGAAGACAAATCTCACTAATGTGTCATTGAGGTGCTCTGACTACAAAGTCAAGAAGAACATGAACAGATTGCTGTCAACATTGCAATAAAAGCTGATCACACTACCTTAAGAGTTAAAATTAAGCATTACTGCCCTAGTTAGTCAGATCAATGCTTGAAGCTTAAATCTGCAAATTATGCTGATCATTTTATCAAAAGAATATTGATTAAGCACTCAGGCTGAAGGTCATGACTGTTAAGAACAAGTCAATAAGAGATTTAGAAAGTCTTCATTCAGAAATGAACTGAAGAACAATGACTATATATCTAGTTTATCTATATGCAACATAGCAGAAAAGCTGCTTAACTCTGTTGCTGAAACTACTGATTGCAAACAGTTCATTTCATGTGCATTGATTCAGAAAGTGACTGACAGCAAAATGATATATAATGAGAGATAATCATTCTTTCTTGAATTTGTTCATCTCTTACAGAACACTGATGTTCTAACAGCAAAGATGTGACAAGGCTTGAAATCACAGAGTAATTGCAGTCATTAAGACATCAGTGACAGTTCATGAATGTTTAATTTCACTGAACTACTTTGTCACAAGAGCAAGATATACATATCATCTGACAAAGCTGTCAAGAATGAGCTTATAAAGCTGCATCATGACAATGTTCTAGCAGAACATTATGAAGTAGACAGAATGATTGATCTGTTGTTCAGAAAGTATTACTGAATCAACATGATGAATGATGTTTAAGAATATGTTGCTTCATGTGCTGTATGTTTAAGAATTTAAGTATCAAGACATCATTCATATGACAAATTACAGTTGTTGTCACTATCTACTCAATCATGAAAGAAGATAACAATGAACATAATCACTGGCTTGCTGTCTAGCAGACAAGAAGCTAATGTTTATAACTTCATACTGATAATTGTGAATCATCTTACAAAGATAGCCTGATATATCCCTGTCACTAAAAAACTCACTGCAATCAAGTTAGCTGACATATATATCAAACAGATCATATGCTGCTATGAAGAATTCAGAAATATTGTCTCAGACTAAGAGTTAATCTTTATCAGCACATATTGATCTGAATTCTGTTATCAACTTTAAATGAAGCAAAGACTAAGCACTGTCTTTTATTTGCAAACTGATGATCAAACTGAGAGACAGAATCAAATTCTAGAATATTATCTACATTGTTACTGTTGTAAAGAACAAGATGACTGAATGTTCTTTCTGCTTATGACAGAGTTTGTGTATGCAAACAGAAAACATGCAACAATCAGTCAAACATCATTTGAGACATTAATGAGCTATTACTTAAGAATTGCTCAACATGTTGAGAACAACATTTATGAAGAAAAGATGTCAGCAGCAAAAGACTGAGCACAGTAAATGAAGAAAATCTGTGTCACAATGATAAAGCAATGATAAGCTGCTGTGAAAGTGCAAGTCAAGTACTTTAACAAAAATCATGTTCAAAAAAGCTACAATGTTGATGATCTGATGCTATTGTTCATCAAGAACTTAAAGCAACACAGATTAAGCAAGAAACTGTTGCACAAATTCATTGAGTCTTTTTGAATTGTCAATCTTGTTAATAAACAAGCATACTGACTGGCTCTGCCTGCTCATTACAGAATTCATAATGTATTTTATGTCTCATATTTAAAGTCTCATAAATGCTGTCTAAACAATAATTCTTTGTCAGAACTGTCCTTTCTGAATCTTATAAACAATGAGAAGAAATATGAGATCAAAGATATCTTAAATAAGAGATGAAGAAGAGAACAATTACAATATGAAGTCAAGTAAGTAGAGTATCTGACAGAATATAATGAGTGACTTTGAGTAGAGCACATAAGGAATGCAGAAGTGTTGCAACAAGAATATGATGCAAGGGCAGAGAGAAAGTGAAAGCATAAATGAGATTCAAGAAATTAAAAAACTTCTATTGAAAATATTCTACATAATATCATCTAGAAGAAGTGAAGTCAAAACACAATCAATACATCAGCAAAACACTATCAAATCAGTCTGTCACCTCTGCATCTGCATTGCTATTAGAAGCAGAAGACAAGAACAGTAACTGCTCATCAGTGTTGTAATTGCTGTTGAAGTGACTGAGTTACAGCATTAAGTCATGAGAACTTTTCAAGATGTTGTCACTTAACTGAAGAGAGAGAAGCTCACACTTGAAGTAAAGTAAGCAACATGATGACAACAGCAAAGTGCAAGAAAACTAAGAAAACAAATCATAAAGTGAAAGATATTCAACATAAATATCTGCATCACAGTGACTGCTTACTACTCTTAAATCATGAGCAACAACAGATTGTGAATCTCTGCAGACTTGTGATGATCATTGTGATGTCTCACAACACAAATAATGTAGGCAATGACATGCTTAATAAACAATATCTGCATATGATTGAGACAATGCTGAAGCTGAGGCTGGCAGACATCATTGACTGTCATGATGATGATATGATTAGCAAGTGTGTGCAAGTTATTAACTTAACAGTTAAAGAATGCAGAGATCTGTTACTGTTAATGCATCACAAAATAACAAGAGACTTTCTGTCAAATTGAGTTGCACAGCTTTTGAAGCATCTTGTAATAGTTGCAATTCTGATTCTCAACAATGTTGCATCAGCTAATGTTGTTGCTGATATGTTTTGAACAGCAAAGACAATAGAAAGGATTTAACTTGTTGTTGATGTAATGACTATGATGTGACATTGAGGTGATGTCAGTGTGAGTGAATAAGAGAATAAAGAAATCACTGAGAGTATGATGTTGTGAAGCAGCAACATTTCTGAGGGTCAGAGCAAAAACAGAATTGAGACATAATGTGTGTGATGATGCTACTGCAGAAGAGAAATGTAATGTATAATGTAAAGCAGAGAGATATTCATTAATTATAGTCTTAAGCTTAGCACTCTTCTGAGTAGCAAGTTTCTGACAAGCTGATTACATCACAGAGATGATGTTCTGTGAAGTCAGTGATGCAGCAATGATCATTGAGCAAGCATTTTCAATTAAGTTCATCAATAATGACTTATCTGTGGCTTAAGGAAGCAATGTGCAAAAAGATGATGTTTCATCATCAAAAAGATTGAGTAAATACAATTACATCTACATGCAGCAGCAGGGTCTCTGTTGCTGTCTCTTTTACACAACAATATTATTCAGAATGTACATCTCATTGTTGTTGTGCAGACATTTTGTCAGTGAGTTCATCTTGAGATACTTACATTTCTTATGCTTAATATTCTTCTTCATCATATTCTGTTTCTGCATTTCATTTCAGTGAAGCAAGTGTGTCAACAGTGTTATTTACAGTATTCATTACATTCTTCACTGATTTAGCTCTTACAGACTTGACCTTCAGAACTGACTCTGACAAGTTTGTTAACTCATTAATGTTTAAGACTGTGTTGATGAACAGTATCTGATGATGAGAGCAACAGAAACTTAAAGATTTATTGTTGTGTTTCTTTGTACTTATGTGGGCACATTTCTTAGACTGCAACATTGTTAGAATATGTTGATGTCTCAAATGCTATATGTATAGAAATCACTGATAATCTCACTGAATTCTTAATGAAAGATACAGCAAAGAAAACATCTTTCTTATTCTTTTTAATGATTATGATGTCAATGTTGCTATGCTGTTGCTATTGTGCTGTTTACAAGATGTTATGAGAGAAAAGTGTCATTTAAAGTCACAGAGTTGCTACAACTTCAATTTATCAAGATGTTGAAGATGAAATGAATGCAAGTTGTGTATGAGAAAGAGTTTCTTATATATTGTGATCAAACAAAGAAATTACTGATCTAATCAATTCAGAAACAAAGAAAAGTTGATCTCACTTATGTTTCATGTGTTATTCATCATTAAACAAAGCTGAATCACCACCTATCTGAATGCAGCAAACTTGAAGTATTGCACAAGATCATCAGCCTAGCTAAAATAGACAACAAGTGAAATACACAAGAATGTTAAGCAAACTGTTGCTTACACCTTACTGACCTAATATCAGCAATATGTCAATGTGCTGAAGAATCAGTGCATAGAAGAGAAGACAATTGTTATGATATCACTATGTACTCATATTAAATCATAGCTGAATTCCTCACACAATGATTGATAAGCAAAGTACTATATAGACAGTCTTCACATACAAATCTTTTAAGTTCTTTAGTTGTTAGTCTTCATCAATACAAGACCCTAACATTGAAACTTCATCAAATAGCTGTCATAATGTAGTGTCTCACATTGCCACATACCTTACTCATCAGCCTCTTATAGATAAGAGGCTTGTGAGTTCACAAGAACACTGTATAACTTTAAAAATTGTTTATATAAAGATAAGATCTTCTTTTAAATAAAAGTATTAAACATTTTCTTATTCATTTTTTTCTCATAAATCTCTCAAGCAATATAGCTGTCAATTATATATGCTGAAAGAATGCTGTAATGCTTTTCTTTTTAAAAGAACTTCTTTATAATTGCTTACTTTTTCATAATAGCTCAGTTAAACTTTCTGTCTACAGTATAGAGATTGACAGCATTTTTGTTGATAAAGATTAATTAATTAATATGTTAACTATTTAGCTGCATCATTCAGTTATTATAAATCTTTTAAAAATATTTAATGACTTATTTTTAACATTAAAAATCATTTTCTTAATGACAGTAACAATGATAAGAGAATGTTTATTTATTTTCTTAATTAATTAATTTATTTAATGATGAGACTGACAATATTAATGCTGATTTAAATTTTATATTTATATTAAATATATCTCTGCATCTCATTCAGATATGCTATGAATCAATTTTTAAGAAAATTAAATATTTTCTATATTAATTATTAATAAATTAAATCTCTCTCTTTAAATTGAGATCTATCTCTATCATAATAACTATAAATAATTTTAATGTTCTTAATTTAAAATAATTTAAATACAATAATTAATTCTCAATTTTATAGATTTCTCTGTATTCTCTTAATATACTTTTAACTATATTCTGTGATCTTTACTATGATCTTAAATAACATTTCATACTTTAAATTCATTTATATATTACTCTTAATGTTGTAATTAAGACTATAAGAATGTCTTATAGTGACAGTGATGATGATGATGTTGAGAAAGACAGTGAGATTGATTTTGTGAATGATGATTAAAAAAAAAGAATTTAAACAGATTTTACTGTTTATTTTCTACAAATTCTTGCTATGTGCCTCTTGGAGCCAACATTCTAAGAATAGCTGTACATACATTGGGTTGAACCGAAACATCAAGCTAATTTTGGCTATGGCCAATTCAATACCGCAAAGTTGCAAACTTTGAATCCGAAGCCGTATTG
>JAABVA010005486.1_pt1 | contig 11469 bp, 16 predicted proteins | sample 5560331 | NCBI WGS metagenome assembly JAABVA01 (sample SAMN12812661, study PRJNA571458) | rock metagenome | isolation source: Antarctica rocks | place: Antarctica: Victoria Land, Mt New Zealand sud | collected 2016-01-07
CACCACGCCGGCACCACGCCCAGCGGGCGGCCAACGCCCGGCGAAGCAACCTGCATCTCTGACGGTGGGGCGGGTGGGGCTCGAACCCACGACCTACGGATTATGAGAACGGCTCCGGCCATGTCGCACGGTGACGGCGCCGACCGCAGGCGGACGTTTCAGCAGGTCAGGCGCTTGCGCTCATGTCAGCGCCGTACGCGCTCGGCCTATCCCAGCTAGGCGGTCCGTGCCCACGGCGTGCCCACGACAGCCGTCCGCTGTCCCACGCAACACGGGACAGGCCGGCCGGCATCCGCGAGGCGTCACGGGGTTCGTATTGTCCCACGTTGCACGCAACAAACATGCAGGTCAGAGGCCTACAGAGGTGCTTGACGGCTGCCTGAAGGCCACCGTACGGTCCGGCACATCAAGCGGGCCGCCCTGGTTGCACGAACAGCCGGGACGGCCCTAGGACCGACCAGCTAGAGGGTCAATCCATGTCCGAGATTGTGCATCACGATCCGCGTCCCCCCCGCGGCTTCACGCCCTGCCCGGACTGGTGCCAGAGCAAGGGCCGCCCCGAGCAGCAGTACGGCGAGCGGCACTTCCACATCGGGGCGAAGACCAACATCTCCGCCGCGCTCGGCTGCTGGGTGTGGCAGTCACCCGACGGCAGCGTCGTGGTCTACGTCGCCGACGGGGACCACACGCCTCAGCAGGCGCGCCAGCTCGCAGCCGGTCTGCTGAGGGCTGGCGAGCTGGCACAGCGAATCACGGCGTCGAGATGACCGCGGCACTCAGACTTGTTCCCGCCGAGAGCGAATCGGTCTCACGTAGCGCGACGCTCGTCCGGTCCCACCTCGAGTGGATGCGGATGCGGGGTCTGCGCCCCGCGACCATCCGGGCGCGACGGCAAGCGTTGGACCGGCTCGCCCGTGCACTTCCGTACCCACTCGTCGACGCCACAGCCGACGACCTGCGGCTGTGGCAGGAACGTCTGACGCTCGGCCCCCACGCCCTGGGCACCGAGACAGCCCACGTCGCCCAGTTCTACCACTGGGCGCAGCGTCACGGTCACCGAGCCGACGACCCGGCGGAGCTGCTACCGCGGCCGAGGACACCCAAGATGCTGCCCCGCCCGATATCCGAGGCGGACCTGCGGATGGCACTGGCGTGCGCTCCCGACCGGATCCGCCCATGGCTGATCCTCGCCGGCTGGTGCGGCCTGCGAGCCCGTGAGATCGCCCTGCTCGAGCGGGCCGACATCCGCGACCAGGACGACCCGCCGACGCTGTTCGTCCGCGACGGCAAAGGCGGCAAGCAACGTGTGGTGCCTCTGCCGCGGACGGTGGCTCGGGAGCTGGCCTCGCTGCGACTGCCGGCCCGCGGCCCCGTGTTTCGCCGGGCGGACGGGCTGCCCGGTGGGGTCCCACCGGGCCGGTTGTCAAAGATCGCGAGCGACTACCTGCGGTCAATCGGTGTGCCGGCTACGCTGCACCAGCTGCGGCATCGCTATGCGACGGTTTGCTATCAGGCGACGCACGACCTGCTGCTGGTGCGTGACTATCTGGGCCACGAAAGCGCGGCAACGACGGCGGGGTACGCGAAGATCAACCCGCAGGCCCCGGCGTCGCTGATGGCCGCGCTCGACGGGAGCCTGCGGTGACCGCCCGGTACGCGTACGACGGCGCTCCCGTCGTCGACGGGCTGCTCGGGACGCCGCTGTCCGCTCGGGAGGTCGAGGTGCTGCAACTCGTGGCCGACGGCCTGTCCAACATAGAGATCGGCGGTCAGGTCGGTCTCTCCGCGCTGACCGTGAAGAGCCACCTGGTGCGCATCGGCGCCAAGCTCGGAACCGGCAACAGGACGCACATGGTGGCATTCGCTCTCAGGAAGGGGACGATCGTCTGATGGACTACGCCGACGACATCGACGCCGTGGCTCAGCTCGGTATGGGGACGGGTGCTTTGGACACCTTGGCGAGGTCGGGCATGCCCGTTGGCGCTTTCGCCCAGTTCCGAGACCTCGAGCCACAGTCGAGGGCCTTGGTGATGCGTCTGCTCGAGGGGGACGACGCAGCCGTTGACGAGCTCCAGTCGCTCCCTGAGGGGCGGGCACTCGCCCAGTACGTACTCACGCTTCCTGCCTTCACGCGGGGCGTCCCTTACGACGAGGCAGACTGAACGCCTCGGAGCTGAATCGCGTCCTCAGCCGCGGTTGTACAAGGTTCCGCAGGTGACGCACACACTCGACCTTGCGCTGCTTGGTGGCCGCCACACCGGCGAGTCCGCCGATGCCGCCCGTGACGACCGTGGCACCGACGATCACGACGGGGCGACGGTGCCGGCGGCGGCGCCGTTGACCTTGAACGCGCAGGAGAAGTCGACGGCCTCGAAGCCTCGGGGAGCGACACCCTCGAAGGACTCGGAGAAGATCTGGAACTTGTTGACAGCGTTCAACGCGCTGTCGCGGACGACGCCGAGGTCGAGCTGGCCGCCGTCCAAAAATTGGAAGGTGCCTTCCGGGAAGATCAACATCCGGGTAACCGCCGGCCAGCCGACCAGTGCCGACGGGTTGGCAACAGTGCCCGGAGCCTGGTTGGTGAAGTTCTGATCGGCGACGTCGCTGTCGAGCGCCCAGGTGACGACCATGTTCCGGTCGGCGAACCACTGGTTGATCGCCGCGTCCGGCACGCTCAGGCTGTTGTAGGCATCGCCCCCCTCGTAGGGGAACGCGGCCTTCGTCAGGTCGGCCCGGACCGCGTCCTTGACCCACCGCTTGAGCACGACGCGGAGCATCGTGTTCTGCGACATGCGGTACTTGTCCCGGAAGTAGGCGTTGACCAGGGACAGGGTGACGAGGCTGTCGCGGGCGTAGCCGAACAGCTGCGTCCCGGAGACGTGCTTGGCGAACGCGCGCATCTGCCGGAGCAGTTCGATCTCGGCGGTGACCGAGTGGGCCTGCCCGACGTAGGTCAAGGCCTGGCTCAGCTGTTCCGGGGCGAACCTCGCCCTGAAGTTGCTGATGGTCACGCACTGGGTGATGGCCTCGACCAGCACCTCCATCTCGGTGCCGCAGTTCATCTCGATGCAGGGCTTGGTCGTGGGTCCGGTGCCGATCCCGGAGACCGTGATGGCGACCCCGTTGGCGGCGGCGGTCGCGGCCGCGGACAGGGTGACCGAGGTGCCGGACTGCACGGAGGCGATGGTCGCGCCTGCGGGGATCGAACCGCCGGTGACGCTGCGACCGACGTCGGCGTAGGTGAACGCTGCCGTGGCTGACGTCAGGGTCGTGCCGACTGCGGTGACGGCGTCGGTGACGGTCCGGGTGCTGTTGACGCCGGTGTTCGCTCCGCCGGGATTGGCGTCGTTGGGGGCGGTCCAGATCCCCACCGCGGGGCCGAACACGGCCATGTCGAACGGTTGGGGGGCGATGTAGTGGATGCCGCCGCGGGTCGCCTGGAAGCTCGGCAGGCTGTCCCGGACGGGACGCTCCAGGTTCGCCCAGGTCGGGATGGCGTAGTCCACGTTCACCGGCCGGCAGATACCACCGGAGGCGACCATCGAGGTGACGACGTTGTCCATCCGCTCGCTGACCATGTCGGCGTCGCCGCGGCGCAGGTCGTTGGCCTCCGGGTAGTCCCACCGGGCGGACGCGACGACGACCCTTTCGCCGTCCGAGCCCGCCTTCATCGACCGTGCGGCCCGGTGCTGAACGGCGAACAACTCGGCGAGCTCGGCGAGGGCCGCGGCGCCGTGGACCGGCGAGTTGGGATTTCCGCCGGCGGTGAGCGACGCACGGACCCGGCCGTCGCTCTGGGCGTCGTCGGGACGCTCACGCTCGGGGTCGCGGCGGCCGGCGGCGGACGCGACAACCTGGGAGATCGGAACCGGCGTCGGCCGGCGAAGGGCGCCGCGTGCACGGCCCACCAGGTCGCTCGCAGACGCAACAAGGGCCTCACGGCGGGAACGTTCGGCAGCGACCTGCTCGGCGGCGTCAGCGAGCGTGCCGGCGGAGGCGACGACCGCATCCGTGGCGTCCGAGCCGCTGAGAGCGTCGATGGCCTGACTGAGCTGGTCAGTCAGGGCGCTGAGTTGCTCGGCGCTCAGGTCCGTCAGGTTGGCGAGCAACTCACCGATGCTGGCGAGCAGGTCGACGAGCTTGGGGTCCATCGGACGGGTCCTGTCAGGCGGGAGGCGGGCACGCCTCACGTGGCCCGCTGCAGACCCGGGCGCGGCCCCCGTCCCGGGCGACCGTTCCGCTGCCAGGCCGCAGATGCACCTGGCGAAAGCACAGCGACTTCACGTCGCTGCCCTGCCTGCCTTCATCCTAGAACAAGGCACCGACAGAATCCGCTTACGCCGCGTGCAGAACCTCGTCGATCTCGTGGCAGGCGTCGCACCAGCTGACCCCGAAGAGGACCAGGCGCCCTTCGTAGGGGACCTCGGAGCCGTCGGGGCGCAGGACCAGCCCCGACACGGTGTCCGCCCACTGCGGGAACCACGCCCCCGGCGCCGACCCGCAGCCGTTGCACTCCCGGCCCTGCGGGTGCTCTCCTGAGTGCTCGAGGTAGCAGGCGGGGCAAAGCAGCCCCCGCTCGACGTGCAGCAGGCACAGCGTCAGCGGGAGCGGGCCGCCGACGCCCTGGCAGCCCGGCACCGGGCCTGGGCTGCGCAGCCACAGCTTGCCCGCCTCGATCATGTCGCGCTCTCGCATCTCACTTCGTCCCTTCGTCGACGATCTTGTGGAGTAGCTGAACGAGGCGCCGGCCGTCGGCCGCGGTGAGAGGCCGCGAGCCGGGCTGCCGGCCCATCCGTTCCGCAACTCGGCTCAGGTGCTGCGGGTTACGGAGCAGCCCGGTCGGGCCGGCGTGGACGTGGGCCGCGTGCGGGCGGCCCCGAACCTCACGCGGACAGCCGCAGGACTCGCCGACCGGGCACGGTGAGTGCGCAAGGACGAACCACCAGTGCCGCTTGCGGTATGGCCGCGTCGGCACAGGGCCGGGCAGCTCGCCAAGGATCGGCGTCCGCTGGTAGACGTCGGCTGCCGGCACGCCGAGCAGGTGGCGGACCTCGCCGAGCAGCCCCGCCAGCTCGTTCGGGCTCATCGGAGGAACCTTCCGCCGCGCCCAGAGGACTGCTGGCCGAAGCCGCGTGACAGCTCGGCCGCGAGATCCCGGCCGGCGCCCGGCGGCATCCCGCCCCCAGGGATCGACGGGGGCAGCCGCATGTTCGCCACCGACACCGACCGGGCCGGAGTGTTCGCCGTTTCCAGCAACACCGACGCGGCGAGTGCCACAGCGACAGCCTGGTCATCGTGCTGGCCCGCGGCGTGATCGAGCCGGAACACTCCCGGCGACGTCTCACGCAGCCGTACCCGGCGCAGCTCGTCGAGCAGCGCGTCGTCCTTCGGGATCGACAGCAGGCGCTCACGCAGCAGCACATGCAGGCCACTGCCGAGGCGGCCGACCGACGTCGCCGAGAAGGTCCACGTCCGCGCGCTAATCCCGCGCCCCTGCAGCCGTTGCACCAGCTGCGCCGCCTGGTACGGGTCGGCGACGACCTGCGCGTGATAGTCCCGGCCCACTCTTAGCAGCCACGCCTCGACCGCGCCGAGGTCGACCGGATCACCCCGTCGGCCCTGCCACACAGCCAGCCGGTCGACGACCACGCGCTGAACACGGCGCCCCTCGGCGCTCGTCTCAGGCTCAGCGTGCGCCACCACGCAGACCGTCCGGTCGTTGGTCAGCGTCCAGCGACACGACGTAGCGCCAGCGGCGGTCCGGCCCCAGCGGGCCGTCCAGCGATGCCGCCGCGAGCAGGTCATCCTCATTGGCCAGTCGGTCCTCCGGCTCAGACCAGACGTTGGAGAACAGGCGAGCGAACACCGACGCAGGCAACCGGCGCCGCTCCCCTGCAATCTCGTCCGGGTCCATCCACGGGGGCGGCCCGTGCAGGTCGCTGACGCGCCAACGTAGCGGCTCGCCGAGCGCCTCCGTGTGGACCTTCGCCGACCAGTGCGACGGCGCGCCCGCGCTGGTCATCACCAGCATCCGGGCGCCCGCCACCTTCGGCAGCGCCGTGGTCAGCGCCTCGAACACCTGACGTGCGCTCGGCGTCTCCGGCCACTGCGCCAACTCATCCAAGATCAACCACGCCGGCCGCAAGCCGTACGATCCGGGACCGTCCGCTGCCAGCGCCTCCAGCGTCGTGCCCCGGCGTGACGCCGTCGCCCGCCACTGGTCCACCTGCAGCGCGCCTGCCAGCTCGGGTGTGCGCGTCACATAGCCGCGCAGCGCGTCGAGGAGCAGCCGCGCCTGGTCACGGTCAGCAGCCGCCGCATAGCCACTCGACCCGGCAGGGAGATCGTCGAGGAGGGCAGCCAGCGTCAACCCGGCGGCGTCGCTCGTCTTGGAGTACCCGCGTGACCGACCGAGCCAGTGACGGCGCGGACCATCACTGGCGAGGACGGCACGGGCGTCGGCCCACTGATCGGCTGTCGCCACCTCCCCCCACCGCGCACCGGACTCCGAGACCAGGCCGGCGAGGACGTCGAGGGCGCTCACTGCCCGGCCTCGCGCTGCTCGCGGATACGCCGGCCGGCCTCAGCAGTCGACCGCACCGCAGCGTCCGCGACGGCGTGCGCGACAGCCACGTCACGGCCCAACCGGCCACGGCTCAGCGGATCAAGCCCGAGCCGGCTGCGCATCTCTGCGGCCACTCGCTCGACCCTGAGCAACAGCTCGGCAGCCGGCGTCGGCTTCCCTGCGCTGTCGAGCAGCCCGTGCTCGTCGATCCATGCCCGCAGGGTCACGGCTCGCGCCTCGGCTACTGCCCACGCATCGACGCTGGCCCGGTCGATTGCCTCCACCCAGGCCGGCGCGGATGCTTCGAGCTCAGCCACGAGGCGGGCGGCGACCGGCTCGACGACGCGGCTGCTGTAGGCGCCGTGCCGGGTTGAGAGCGTGTGCCCGGGCTCGAACGGCGGCCGCCTGTCCAGGCCGCTCATTGCGTGCCCACCATGTGTCGTCGCGTGCATATGCGCAGGTCAGAGGCACTGCGACGGATATACAATCCGATGGCCGGGACGTCCTGGCAGCCCGTCGTCCTCGCGCGCGCGGCATCTCCCAGACCGCAGCGCCTGGACTCCACGTGAGTCGGCGCGCTCACCGGGCACTCCATGCGTCCGTCTCGTGGGCGCGGGTCGACTTTCCGATGCGCCGCTCGCGGGCTTGCCTGCGCAGCGTCTCGCGCTGCGTGTGGTGGCTCGCACGGCAGTCCGGGGAGCAGTAGCCGGGGTGCCGCCGGTTGGTCTGTTCGATGGGGCTGTCGCAGTGGCTGCAGATCGGGATCATGCGCGGTCTTCCTGTCGGGGTGGTCGGGTCGAGGTCGAGCGGGCGTGGGTCATGCCGCGCCGGCCTTGCGCTGGCAGCGGGCGCAGGTCGTGCGGCCCTCGCGGATGAGCAGCAACGGCTCGCTGCAGTTCGAGCACCGCCGGTCCTCAGTGGGTTCACCTCGCGCGGGGACTGATCCCACTGGACCGACTGGACCGACTGGGGCCTCAGTTAGTCCAGTCAGTTCAGTTAGATCAGTCAGACCACTCTCCCCAGGGCTGGACTGACTGGCGTGACCCGACTGCGGAGCGGTGGCCGGCAGGGTCCAGAACGTCTGACGCGGGAATCCGCTCGCGGTCGACGTCGCCTTGATCCGCTGCCGCGCCCGCTTGAGGGCGCTCTCACTGTGGCCGGCCTTACGGCCGGCGGCCTTGATGCTCGCCGACGTGTCGCTACCGCCCTCGCTCGTCAGGTGGTCGGTGAGCCAGTCAGCGGCCTCGCTCGTCGCCGACCGGGCGTCGCTGGTCTCGCCGGCCGCATCGAGGGCGTCGCGGATCGACCCGGCGCGCTCGCCGGTCCACCGAAGCTGGCCGGTCCAGACCTCGCCTTCGTCGGTGTCGGCGACCTTGGCCGAGGCGATCCGGAAGGACAGGGTCGGCAGGTCGGTGCGGCCGAGGTTGTTCTTCGGCTGGCCGAGGAGGCGGGTGTCGTCGTCGTCCGGGTCGGTCATGACGAACAGCACCGACCGGGCGACCGCGGCGAACGCTCTCGAGCCCATGAGCAGGGTGAGCGGGTCCGAGCTGACGCTCTTGTTCACGTGGATGACGCCGAGGACGGCGGTGCCGCTCCGGTCGGCGAGGGTCGTCAGGGGTTCGAGTGCCTGGCGGACCTCTGCGTCCTTGTGGGTGTCGAGGGCGGCGTCGAGGCGGGACAGCATCGGGTCGAGCAGGATCATCGCGGCGTCGACCCGGCGCACGGCCGCCTCGAGCGCCTCGAGGTCGAGCGGGAGCACCAGCCCGCCGTCGACGCCTTCGGCGGTGGTGACGTCGACCCTGTAGACCCGCTCGAGGTCGGCGCCGGCCGCCATGAGGCGCGGGACGATCGTGTGCCCCCAGGAGTCCTCGGCAGCGGCGATGATGACGGCCTTCGGGATTCCGGTGTGGACGCCGGGCATAGTCCCGCGGGTGATGTCGGCGGCGAGGGTGAAGGCGGCGGTGGACTTGCCGATGCCCTCGCGGCCGCCGAGCAGGCCGAGGGTGCCGAGGGCGATGCGGTCCTGCCAGAGCCAGCGGACGGGGCGCACGCTGATCGTGCTGGCGGGCGTGGCCCTCAGCTTGCGGCCGGTTGCCCCCTCAAGCAGCTGGGCACCGCCGATCTGCTCGGTCACACGCTCCAGGGCCTCGGCGAAGGCCTGGTCAGCGCTCACGTGGCGTCGACCCGGCTGAGCGCCTGCAGTGCTGCGGCGCTCTCCCCGGCGACCAGCTCGGCGACGCCTGCCAGCGCTCCGCTCTCGGCAGCCCGGCAGAGCCGCAGTCCGGCGGCCTGGACACGTCGGCGCGCTGCGTGCTCGGAGACGATCCGCAGGCGGTGGCCGGCGGCGAGCGGTACTGGGGCGGCGCCGTACAAGTCGGCCAACAGCACGCCGGCGGCACCATCACCGTTGCCTAGCGCGGTGCTGGCGATCTCCCCGGTGCGGCGCAGCTCCCCCAGGACGGGGCACGGGCCGACGTCGGGCGAGCCGTCGTCGAGCAGTCGGCGCATCGCGGCGACGACGATGCGGCAGGCCTCAACCGTCAGGTCATCGTCGACGAGCCGCTCGAGGACCGGGCGGGCGTCGTCAGGGGTGCTGGCGAGCAGTGCCCCGACGAGTTCCCGTTCGGCTTCGGGGCAGGCAATCAGCGAGCCCATCATCGATCGACCGACCGAAGCCGGACCTGGCGGCGCTCCGCGTCGCATAGGGCGAGCACGTCATCGACGAGCCGGCGGGGGAACGCCCAGCCGTCCGGCCCGTGCTGCCAGGGAGCGCCGAGGGTGGTGAGCAGCGGCACGACGACCCGGCTTGAGCCTTGCAGCCACGCGGTGTGCCGGCTGCCGACCTCGACGACAAGCGCCCCGGTAGCGGCCCGAGGCACCGACGAGTTACGAGTGCCGTCCTCAGGGTCAGGGAGGCGCAGCTGCGCAGGCCGAGTCATGCTGTCGGCTCACCGTCAAGACCGAGCAGCCGCAGCAGCGGCGCGGTCGGCACGACGATCCGCCGGCCGGTGCGCAGCACCGGGAACGGCAGCTCGCCTGCCCGCTCCAGCTCATACGCACGGGTCCGGCCGACGCCGCAGACGATCGCGCAGGCCGTCTCCAAGTCGGTGCGGACACCGAGACCTCGGACGTCGGCCTCTGTCCACGTGCGCGCGCTCATCGGGATGCCTCCTGCAACTGCAGGAGGAGGACCGCGTAGGCAGCGCGCGTGCTCCCCCGAGGTTGACGGGTGCCAGCTTCCCATCGACCCACCGTCACGGGGTGCACGTGCAGCTCCTGCGCGAGCCGCTCGCGGGTTACTCCGGCTGCGCGGCGGATCTCGCGCGCCAACCGAGGTGCTGGCAGCTGACGTGCTGCCCGGACCTCGTCGATTAAGGGCTGCTCTGTCATGGCTACAACGTTGCGACGTCGGTGTTTGGTCCGAGAAGCGTATGCAATGTGAGAGTGGCGGATTGCACATGGCTCTCGTCCCGGCTACAGTGTGGCTATGGCAGTGGAGCGCGGCACGCGTACGAAGCACTGGCTCGGCTGGGCGATGGGCGCTGACCGCATCGAAGCCGCAGCCGCCCGCGCGACGAACTGGATGGTCAACGAGAGCAGGGACGGAGAACTAGTGGCTCTGGCGCGACTTCAACCTGCGGTCAACGGACGCGTGGAGATCACGGCCCTGTGGCTCGAGCGCACCGACGGCGGCCCCCTGGCGGTTCGCGACTTCGGGTCTGCCCACCTCGGTGAGCTGCAGCAGGCCGCGCAACACCCGCTCATCCGAGGGTCGCTCGCCGGTCGCAGGGACGACGGGAGCCACGCGCTGCTTCATCCCGTCAAGGCACCACCTCGGCGCTCCGGTCCGCGCGGGATGCCCCCCGAACACTGGCAGACCGTCGAGGCCCTCTGGCTCGAGGCGAGGGAGGTGGCGCAAGGGCGAGTAACCACGTGGATGCAGGAGCGCTGGACGGAGCGGTACGGCGAGAAGATCCCAATCCCCACGATGGATCGCTGGCGTAAGCGGGTCGAGAGCAAGGACGACAACAGGAAGGCAACGCCATGACCACCACCACCGACCCGATCACCAGGCGGTGCGGCTGCCGCGACGTCGCCGGCCGGCTGCTCGACGTCCGGTGCCCCCGCCTCGCTGAGCGCGAGCACGGGTCCTGGTCGTTCCGGGTGGACGTTCCGGGCCCGGGCGGCAAGCGGCGGCAGGTCCGCCGCACCGGCTTCCCGACGAAGGCAGCGGCCCGGGCCGAGTACGAGCGGTTGCGAGTCGAGGTCCGCGACGGGATGCATGTCGACACCGGCAAGGTCACAGTCGGCCAGTGGCTCGACGAGTGGCTAGCCGGCCGAGGCAAGATCAGGGAGACGACCCGGGCGAGCTACACATCGCACATCGAGTGCCACCTACGCCCGCACCTTGGCCATGTGCAGCTCTCGGCTCTGCGCGCCACTCACATCGAGGCTGCATACCGGGAGATCGTGGCCGGCAACGCCGCGCGGCTCGAAGCGGGGAAGCGGGCGACGGGTCCCGCGACGATCGCCAGGGTGCATGCCACGCTGCGCGCCGCGCTCAACACGGCGGTGCGCCGCCGGATGATCCCGCAGAACGTAGCGAGCTACGTCGAGCTGCCCTCCAGCTCCCGTCCCCCGGTCGTCGTATGGCTCCCCGCCGACGTCGGCGCGTTCCTCGACCGCCTCGACGCCACGGCCGACCGGCTCGGACCGCTGTTCCATCTGGTGATTGCTGCCGGGCTCCGGCGCGGCGAGGCGTGCGCGCTGCGCTGGGCGGACGTCGACCTCGACCGAGGCAGCCTGCGCATCTCCCGCTCGCGCAGCACGATCGGCTTCCGCGTCGTCGAGGGCGCCCCGAAGACGAAGGGCAGCGCCCGGACCCTGAGCCTGGACGCCGGCAC
>JAABVA010005487.1_pt1 | contig 11466 bp, 8 predicted proteins | sample 5560331 | NCBI WGS metagenome assembly JAABVA01 (sample SAMN12812661, study PRJNA571458) | rock metagenome | isolation source: Antarctica rocks | place: Antarctica: Victoria Land, Mt New Zealand sud | collected 2016-01-07
CGCGGTGCTGAACCGGATGCTGGCGGTTGGACGCCCGAAATCTGTCCGCGTTCAGCGGATCATCGCATAGCAGTTCGGTGCTGGGGCTATCTCAACCTCCATCCGCCAAGTGCACCAACGCCTCGCTGCGGCGCCAACACCTCGATCCATACTCGCACCTCACCTGAAAACATGAGGGTGCCATCATCCGCCCTGGCAGCGCCAACCCAGCATCACGTGTAACCTGACTTCGAACCACGCCTAATAGTTGTCCGGTATCGCAAGATTTCTCCGGGCCGGCTCAGGCTGTCCGTCCGCCGCCACGGGCCAGCATCGGTGCCGGCAATTGCGGGCGTCCGAGAATCTGCCTTAACTACCTGGACTGCGGGCCCGTCGCCGGTCGAACGCGGTCCGGGTCTGATGCTGGACTGCCGCAGGGGTGGCTTTCTAGTGCGCGGAGTGACGACATGGGTGGCTTGGTGATCAGCGGCGGTCGGGTGGTGGATCCGGCGAACGGGATGGACGCCGTGGGTGACGTGGCGCTGCTGGATGGCAGGATCGCCGCCGTGGGAACGGCACTGGGCGGCGCCGAGCGAATGATCGACGCCGCCGGGCTGGTGGTGGCCCCCGGATTCATCGACCTGCACGCGCACGGCCAATCAATTTCCGCCGACCGCATGCAGGCCTTCGACGGCGTGACGACGACGCTCGACCTGGAGGCGGGGGTGATGCCGGTGGCGTCCTGGTACCGGCGCCAGGCGGCCCAGGGGCGGGTGCTGAACTACGGCGCCTCCGCCAACTGGGCCTTCGCCCGCATTGGCGCCATGACCGGCTCCAACGAGGAGTCCTCGCTGGAGGCGTTCGGCCGCGCCATGCGGGACCGGCGCTGGGTGGAGAACGTCGCCAGCGAAGCCGAGGTGGCGAGCATCCTCGACCGCCTCGGGCGCGGGCTTGATGAGGGCGGCGTCGGCATCGGCATCCTCAACGCCTACGCGCCTGGCGCGGGTGTGCAGGAGCTGACGGCGGTGTGCCAGTTGGCGGCGGCGCAAGGCGTGCCGACCTTCACGCACATCGCATACATGTCGCGCATCGACCCGGAAAGCGCCGCCGAGGCCTATATCCGCCTGATCGGCTACGCCGGTGCCACGGGCGCGCACATGCACATCTGCCACTTCAACAGCTCCAGCAAGACGGACGTGGAACGCTGCGCCCGGCTGGTGGCGAAGGCGCAGGAGCAGGGTCTGCCGATCACTTTGGAGGCCTATCCATACGGCACCGGCTCGACCGTGCTGGCCGCCGCGTTCTTCAGCGATCCCGAGTTCGAGGCGCGGAACGGCACCGGCTACGACTCGGTGCAGCGGGTGACCGACGGGCGGCGGTTTCAAAACCGGGAGGAGCTCCTGGCGGCGCAGGCCGACGAACCCTCGACCCTGGTGCTGTGGCACATCCTGGACACGGAGAACAACGAGCGCCACCGCGAGCTGCTGGACATGTCGGTCCTGTTCCCCGGCGGGGCCATCGCTTCGGACGCGATGCCCTGGTCGCTGCCGGACGGCACGACCTATACCGGCGATGCCTGGCCGCTGCCGGAGGACGCCACCTCCCACCCGCGCTCCGCCGGCACCTATACCCGCTTCCTGCGCCACTGGGTGCGCGAGCGCCAGGCGATCTCGCTGCTGGACGGCGTGCGCAAGTGCACGCTGATCCCAGCGGAAATCCTGGAGCCGAGCACGCCCGACATGCACGCCAAAGGGCGGCTGCAGCCGGGCGCAGACGCCGACGTGGTTGTGTTCGATCTCGAGACGCTGACCGATCGGGCCGAGTTCTCGGCAATGAACCGCCCAGCAGAGGGGGTAAGGCACCTTCTGGTCGGCGGGCAGCCGGTGATCACCCACGGGGTGATGGACGTGGCGGTGCGGCCCGGGCGGCCGGTGCGCCGGCCGGTCGCCGCCGGCTGACGGACGTGCCTGTCCCGATCCTGCTGGTTGCCGGCTTCCTGGGCGCGGGCAAGACCACGGTGGTCAATCACCTGCTGGCCCATGCCGAGGGCCGGCGGATCGCCGCCGTGGTCAACGATTTTGGCGCCATCAACATCGACGCCGAGCTGATCGTGGGCGCTGCCGACGGGGTCGTCAGCCTCGCCAACGGCTGCATCTGCTGCTCGCTGGAAGGCGACCTGCTGCGAACGCTCGCGGCCCTGCTGCGGCGCAGTCCACGCCCGGAAGCCATCGTGATCGAGACGAGCGGCGTGGCCGATCCGGCGGATATCGTCCGCAACCTCATGGACCCGGTGATCTGGCGGGAGGCGCCACTGGAAACGGTGCTCTGCGTGGTCGACGCGACGGCGTCTGCGGAGACGTTGAACGATACGCTGCTCCGTTCCCAGCTGCGGGCCGCGGACGTGGTGGCGCTAAGCAAGGTTGACCTCGCGGATGCCGCCGGGCGCGAACGGATCCGCGCCGCCGTGGCTGCGGTTAAGCCTGCAGCGGTCATCGTCGATGCCTTGCATGGCCAGGTGCCCTCGGCGCTGCTGTTCCCCGCCGACCCGGACCGTCCGCCGGCGCCGCGCGACCCAGGCCGGCGCCGCTCGGCGGCCGACCGGTTCGAGACCCTCAGCTGGACTTCCGAGCAGCCAGTCTCCCTGCCCCGCCTGCAGGCCGCGATCGGCCGGCTTGCTCCGAAGCTCGCCCGGGCCAAAGGGCTGTTCGAGGCAATGGAGCAGCCCGGCCGCCAGCTTCTGTTCCAGCTCGCCGGCGGGCGCGCGACGCTGGCCGCAGCCGGTACGCCTACGCCAGGGGCGCCTCGGGCGCGGATCGTATTCATCGCCGAGATCGGCGTTCTCTCGGGTGCCGAGATCGGCAGGATCATGAATGACTGTGTGTGTCCGGCGAAGCTGAGCCTGCGCTGACCAGCAATCCCTGCCATGGTGCAGTCCTGTGCGCAATTTGGAGGATGGCTCGATGTGGATCGCCCGATGGGCCTTGGCCGCCGCACTGCTGGCCACGGCCGCACAGGCGCAGACTGCGCCCAAGGTGCTGCGCGTGGTGCCCAGCGCCGACCTGACGCAGCTTGATCCCGGCTTCGCCAGCATCGTCATCACCCGCATCTATGGACTGATGGTCTACGAGACGCTGTTCGCCTGGGACAGCAAACTGCAGCCCAAGCCGCAGATGGTGCGGGATTGGACTACCTCGGCCGACGGGCTGACCTGGCGGTTCACGCTGCGGCCGGGCCTGAAGTTCCATGACGGCCAGCGCGTGACCGCAGCGGATGTCATCCCGTCCCTGCAACGCTGGATGCAGCGGGACGTGGTGGGCCAGAAACTGGCCGCGTCGGTCACCGGCATGGACGCAATCGATCCCGACACCTTCGAGATCAAGCTGTCCAGGCCCTATCCGGCGATGCTGTTCTCGCTCGGCTCCGGCATCGGCCAGGTGCCGGTCATCATGCGGGCGCAGGACCTGGCCGGTGACCCGGCGCAACCCATCACCACCGCCGTCGGCTCTGGCCCGTTCCGCTTCAACAAGGACCTGCGGGTGAGCGGCGCGCTGACCGTGTTCGATCGCAACCCCGACTACGTGCCGCGGGACGAGCCCCCGGACGGGCTGGCGGGCGGCCGCCGGGTCAAGGTGGACCGGGTGGAGTGGCAGGTGATCCCTGACCCGTCCACCGCCATCGCCGCCTTGCAGGCGGGCGAGGTCGACATGATCGAGCAACCCGCGCTGGAGCTGCTGCCGCTGGTCCGCCGCAATCCAAACATCCGCGTGCAGAAGCTCACCGACCTCAGCAACCAGACGATGCTGCGGCCCAATTCGCTATATCCGCCGTTCAACGACCCCCGCGCCCGGCTGGCGCTTGCCTATATCATCGACCAGTCGGACATCATGACGGCCGGGTTCGGGGACAGGCAGAACTGGACGGAGTGCCGGTCTTTCTTCATCTGCGACGGCCCCTATGGCACGCAGGCGGGGACGGAGGCCATCCGGCCGGACCTGGAGAAGGCCAAAACCCTGCTGAAGGAGGCGGGCTACAAGGGCGAGACGCTGGTCTTCCCCTCGACACACGAGATCGCCTGGATCGGACAGATGGCCGAGGTGGCGGCGGACGAGATGAAGCGTGCGGGCATGAACGTGGAGATCGCCTGGGCCGACTGGGGCACGACGGCCGGGCGGCAGTCGAACCGCGCCGCACCGGACAAGGGCGGCTGGAACCTGTTCGCCACGGGCGCCAGCGGACCGACAATGCACTCGCCTTTGACCAACATCGGCACCAACATGGCCTGCAACGGCCGCAATTTCCCCGGCTGGCCCTGCGACGAGGAAGTGGAGAAACTGCGCCAGGCCTTCCTGGACGCCGGCGATACGGCCCGTCCGGCGGCGCTGGATGCGCTGCACCGATACCTGGCAAAGGTGCAGCCCTATATCGTCATGGGACAGTATCAGCAACCGGTGGCGCTGCGCAGCACGGTCACTGGGTTCCTGGACTCACCGGTCATGCTATATTGGAACCTGGACAAGTAGCCGGGCGGCTCACACCCGCCGGAAGCGCAGCACGCGGGCACGGTGGCTGGCCACGTGCAGGCTGCCCTCCGCATCCAGCCATAAGCAGGGGCGGTGGCGCCACATCAGGTGCCGGAGGTCGGCCAGGGCCCGCCTGCCCGGCAGCGGCGTCAAGGCTACCTCCCGCCCAAGGCTGCCCATCCAGGGCCAACGCGCCGCCCCGTCGCTGGAGATCGTCAGCTCCGCGCCGAAAACCTCCTCCCGCCACACCCCCGCCAGAGCGGGGTCGAGCGCCAGCCGGTCCGGGACACGGTGCAGCTGCCGGGCCACGCCACCGATCGTGCCCTCGATTGCGACGGCGGTGACCGACAGGTCCATCTCCAGCGTGCTCGGGATTGAGCGGAACCGGCTGCCGGACGCCAGCAGCGTTTCCCGCGCGCCCATGAACTCGATTGCCCCCGGATGAACCTCCGCCCAGGCCGGACCGTCCGCGGCCGCGTATAGGCCGGCCGGCAGGTCGGGTGCAGCCTCCGGTGGCGGCTCGCCGAGCAGCGCCGCCATCACGCGCAAGGCTGGCAACAGCGGGTCCTCGTCCCGATTGAGCAGCAGCACGACGCCCACACCGTGCTCCGGCGCCATCAGCAGGTGGTTGCGGTAGCCCGGCAAGGACCCGCTATGCGCCAGCAGCCGCGTGCCGCCCAGCCACAGCTCGACCAGGCCCAGCCGGTATGCGCTCGCCGCCCCGCCTGCGAAGACGCGCGGCGCCGCCAGCCGCTGCAGAACTCCAGCCAGTGGCGCCCGTCCGCCCATAAGCGCCCCGGCCCAACGCGCCAGCGCCGCCGCGCTGCCCGCGAGGCCGCCCGACGCCGACATGTGCATCCCGTATCGGCCCCGCTGCCACCCGTTCGATCCCGACCAGTATCCCGTCGCCAGTCCCGGCACCGGCTCCGCCTCGTCGTAGGGAAACGCCATAGCGAGATCGAGCGGCCCGAACAGGCGGCGGCGGAGCCACTCGGCGTAGGGCACGCCGGCCTGCCTTTCCAGCACCGCCTGCCCCAGCCTCCAGCCGGTGTTGGAGTATGCCATTTCCACGCCCGGCAGGGTGCAGGTGGCGCGCAGCCGGTGCACCGTGGCGCCGACCTCCTCGGCCGTGAGCGTCGCGGTGAACGGCACGCCGAGCTGCCACTGCAGCTCCATCATGTCCGGCAGGCCGCCGGTCATGTCCAGTGCCCGCCCCAGCGGGACCGCAGCGAACGCATCCGGCAAGCCGGGCAGCAGAGTACCGAGCGACGCCTCCAGCTCGATCCCCTCCAGCAGCAGGCAGGTGGCGAGCACGTGCTTGCTGATACTTGCGTAACGGCTGGGCGTGTCCGGGGTGAATGCCTGCCCATGTTCCAGGCTGGCCAGACCACCGCAGACACTGGCCTGCACCCGATCGGTATCGAACAGCAGGAAGGCGCCACCAGGGCCACCGCGCCAGGATGAGGCGATATGCCCGGCGAGGGTCGTCGCAGCGCGCCAATCCGTCATGCTAATGCCCCGTTGCAGTTCGAGTGTTCAGCTTGGATGGACGCGAGAAGGCCGGTGTGGGTGACCGGCACCCGTGCGGCTGGCCGATGCAGGTTTTCAGCGTGGAGCACTTCTCGATCAGGGTCTACAGGGGGCCAAAATCAGCAAACGCCACGACGTCGGCGACTATAGCATAGGCTGCGATCACGTAGGAACCGTTGTCGGGCGATAGACGTCGCGCCTGCCGACGGCACGCTGGACCGAATGCTCGAACTTGGCAGTCCGGACAGGTTCACATTGCCTTAAACGAACAAGGGGTGGGTGAGTTTTGGCCGGAAGCGGGCCGACCGCTTTGGGCTGGAGAGCGGGAGAAGCTGCCGCTCGTTTTCGCTCGCGACGACCACGCCGTTGTGTCGCCGACACGGTGCGACCAGCCAAATGCGGCGCCTCGCCACGAGCTCCGGGCCGGGCAAGCTGAAACGTTCAGGCTGGACCGTTGCCCGTCACGCGCCAGATCACATTGCCCACATCGTCCGCCATCAGCAAAGAGTGGCGGTCTGCGCCGAGCGCCACCCCGACTGGCCGCCCATAGGACACGCGTTCGTCGGGACTGAGGAACCCCGACAGGATATCTCGCGGCGGGCCGGATGGCCGTCCATTCTCGAACGGCACGAAGATGAGCTTGTAGGCACTCAGCTTGCTGCGATTCCACGACCCGTGCTGCCCGATCGCCATCCCATCCGGAAAACCCGGCAGCGTGTCGGCTGGAACCCAACATAAGCCCAGCGACGCGGTATGCCCACCCAGCGCGTAGTCCGGCTTCAGCGCGGTTGCGACCGCCTTTGCGTCCTGCGGCACTCGGTCATCGACGGTTTGACCCCAGTAGCAATAGGGCCAGCCATAGAACCCTCCCTCGCGCACCGAGGTCAGATAATCGGGCGGCGTCTCGTCGCCGAGGCCGTCGCGCTCGTTGACGACCGTCCAAAGCGCGCCGGTCGACGGCTCCCATGCGAGGCCCACCGGGTTGCGTAGGCCGCTGGCAAAGATGCGGCTGCTGCCGGTTACGAGATCGAACTCATAGATGGCCGCACGCCCTTCCTCGGCCTCCAAGCCTTCGTCGCCGATATTCGTGAGCGAGCCGACGCCAGCATAGAGCTTCTGACCATCAGGGCTCGGCAGTAGGCTTCGTGTCCAATGGCCGCCGGGCTTGAAGTCGATCAGTTTCCGGCCCGGCGCCGTGATCCGGCTCGCACCCTCGGCATAAGGAAAGACAGTCACGCCATCGGTGTTGCCGACATAAAAGCTGCTGCCCAGGACGGCCATGCCGAAGGGCTGGCGCAACCCGTCCATAAAGACGTCCTGGGTCTCCGCCGCGCCGTCGCCGTCCGTGTCGCGCAGCAGGCTGATGCGATTGGCACTGTCTCCCATCGCTGCAGCACGCTTCATGGTGCTGACCATAGCGTAGTCGAAGACACCCCTAGCGGATCTGCTCACTTCCGTGGCCTCCGCAACCAAGACGTCGCCGCTCGGCAGCACGAGAAGCCAGCGCGGGTGCTTAAGCCCGGTGGCAAAAGCATTGACCTTGAGGCCCGGCGCCGCGACCGGCGTCTGCCCTGGGTTCCATCCCCGCGCTGTCGGCATTTTCAGTGTCGGAACGTGACCCTGCGGCTTCGCCTCCGGAATGGCCGGAGCGCTCCCCCAGGCCGGCTCGGGCGCACCGTGCTTCAGCCGCCGCATCAGCAGCGCCCCGCCGCCGACCAGCGAAACGCCTCGCGCAAAGAAGCCCGAAAAATCCAATGCGCCACACTCCCTAACTATTTGCACAGTAGCGGAGGCTGCCCGGGCTTGGAACTGCCTCAACGGTTAGGTCGAACGAATGAACCGCGCGCTGACAGACGCGACCGTGCGCCGCTACCACTACAGCACCCACGAAGAGCTGCGAATGCACCTCCAGTGATTCCACGATTGCGCTCCACGTTAGGTCGAATTCTGGGCAACACTATTCCCGGTGTTCTGGAACGTGCGGGAGACACACGCGCCATTCACAAGGGCTGCCGCAAGCACGGCAGGTCAAACCGAATTGTGCGGCGGCATCCCGGCCTCGTGGCGCGGGTCGAGCACGTCGCGGACTGCGTCGCCCAGCACGTTGAAAGCCAGCATCAGGAGCACCAGAGCAACGGTCGGCCAGATGACCAGCCATGGCGCGATGGTCACGAAGTCCCGCGCCTTCGACAGCATGTTTCCCCAATCGGCCTGGGGCGGGTTGACGCCCAGGCCGAGGAAGCTCAACGAGGCATAGGCCAACTGTGCCGTGGACATGCTCAGCGCCGCCAGCACGACCACCGAGGGCAGCACGTTCGGCAGCATGTGCCGCAACAGGATGGTCCATGGGCGCAAGCCGGCCAGCCGCGCCGCGTCGAGGAACTCGTGGGACCGGACCGTAAGCGCCGTGGCCCGCGCGATGCGGGCGAAACGCGGCGTGTAGACGATCGCGATTGCCAGCGTGGCATTGAGCAGCCCCGGCCCCAGCACGGCGACGATGATGATCGCCAACAGCAGCGTGGGAAAGGCGAACAGGATGTCGAGCACGCGGCTCAGGATGGTGTCGGTTACCCCGCCGGCGTAGCCCGCGACCACGCCGATCGCGACGCCGGCCAGCAATGCGATGGCGACGGACAGGCCAGCCACCGCGACCGCGATACGCGAGCCCTCGATCACCCGGCTCAGGATATCCCGGCCCAACTCGTCGGTACCGAACAGGTGCGCCATCGACGGCTCGGATAGCGATTCGGTGATGACGCCGATGTTGGGGTCATAAGGAGCGATCCAGCGTCCCAGGACCGCAAGGACCAGGAACAGCCCCAGGACCGCGAGCCCGAATGCACCGCCGCGGTGCCGCGCCAGGTCACGCCAGAACCTGGCGCCAGGTGTGACAGTCATAACCGCTGCCGGGGGTCGAGCAGCGGATAAAGCAGGTCGATGACCGCATTGACGACCACGAACGTCGCCGCGAACACCAGCGTGCTCGCCGTGACCATCGGATAGTCGCGAGCCGAGATCGCCTCGAGCATGCCCCTGCCCAGCCCGGGGATGCTGAAGATCTGCTCGACGACGATCAGCCCGCCCAGCAGGACGCCGAACTGGAATCCGATGAAGGTCACGATGGGCGGCAGGGCGTTGCGCAGCGCGTGCAGGTAGCGGATGCGCCACACCCGGACGCCCAGCGCGCGAGCCGTCGTGATGAACGGGTCGAAGAGGACTTCCAGCATCGCGCTGCGGGTCATCTGCATCGTCATCGCGGTGATGGGCAAGGTGATGGTGAACAGCGGCATCGCGAGCGAGAGCGCGTGGCGGCCCGCGCCCTCTGACCAGGGCGTATAGGCGACCTGGAACAGGCCCGGGGCGAGGCGCGAGCCGACAAGCAACACCAGGACGCCGATGACGAACACCGGCACCGAGAACACGATCAGCAGCTGCGACCGGATCAGCACGTCGAGCCGGCGGTTGGCGTGCACGGCGGCGAACACGCCGGCCGGCATGCCGATCAGGGTGGACAGCAGCAGGCAGGCGGCCGTCAGCTCAAACGACACCGGCACCTGTTGCGCCAAGTCGGAGGCGACGGTCCGCCCGGTGATCGGGGAGGTCCCCAGGTCGCCCTGCAGGGCGCTGCCGAGCCAGCGCAGGTACTGGACCGGAAGGGGCCGGTCGAGGCCAAGCCTGGCGCGGACCTCGGCGTACTGCTCCGGCGTGGCGCCCTCCTGGCCGACGATCATGCTGGTGAGGTCGCCGGGGATGCGCGACCCCAGCACGAAGACCAGGACCGACACCGCCAGCAGCACCGCAAGCAGCGCCGCGATGCGGGAGAGCGCGAACCTCAGCACGGCACGGCTCCAGCATGGGCGGGCAGCGCCGACGCATCCTGCTGGCCGGGGAAGTGGCATGCCACGAGATGCTGGCCGCCGATGTCGCGCAATGGCGGCTTCTCCTCCGTGCAGAGCGGGGCCGCGATCGGGCATCGCGTGCGGAAGCGGCATCCGGACGGCGGATGCAGCGGGCTGGGCACGTCGCCCCGCAGCACGATGTCGGGCCGGCTCCGCTCCAGCACGGGATCCGGGAGCAGCGCCGCGCGCCGCAGGGCGACGGCGTAGGGATGCAGGGGCCGGCGCAAGAACTCCGCCGCGGTGGCCGCCTCCACGACCTCCCCCAGATACATCACCGCGACCCGGTGGCTGATCGCCTGCACCGCCGCGAGGTCGTGGCTGATGAAGACGTAGGCCGTGCCCAGCTGGTCCTGCAGCTCCACCAGCAGGTTCAGGATTTGGGCCTGCAGCGAGATGTCCAGCGAGGCCACGGCTTCGTCATGCACGACCAGCGCCGGCTGCGCGATAAGCGCCCGGGCGATGGACGCACGCTGCTGCTGCCCGCCCGATAGCTGGTGCGGCATACGCCGTGCCATCGCCGGCTGCAGCCCGACCAGGGTCAGCAGGCGCGCGACCTCGTCCTCCGTCCGGCGCACGCCGCGCGCCCACAGCGGTTCAGCGATGCTCGCGCCCACGCTTAGCCGGGGGTTCATCGACCCGGCCGGGTTCTGGAACACCGTCTGGACACTGCGCCGGCGCTCCCGGCCCGCGGCGCCACGCGCCCAGATGTCTCCCCCGCGGATGCGGACCGCCCCGGCGCTGGGCCGCAACAGTCCGACCATCAACCGCGCGAGCGTCGACTTGCCGCAGCCGGACTCGCCCACGACGCCCAGCGTCTGGCCGGCCGCCACGCGAAGCGAGACGCCGTCCACCGCGCGAAGCGTGCCGCCCGGTCCCGTGCGGGAGGGACGGATGTCGAAATGCTTCACCAGGCCCTCGACCTCCAGCAGCGCCGGGGAGCCGTCAGGCGACATGCGGCTGGTTCCGGCTGGCGCCGTCCCCATCCTGTTCCACCCAGCAACGCGACAGATGCGCCGCAGCGACCGGAAGCAAAGCGGGGTGGCTCATGCAACGGTCCTGCGCCAGCGCGCAGCGGGGGCGGAAGCGACAGCCCTGCGGCGGATCGCTCATGTCCACCGGGGTGCCAGCCAATGTCGGCAGCTTCCCCCGAAGCTGGTCGGCCCGAGGCACCGATCGCAGCAGGCCCATTGTGTAGGGGTGGCGCGCCTGGGCGAACAACTGGTGCACGGGCGCTTCCTCGACGATCTCGCCCGCATACATCACCGCGACGCGGTCGCACATCTTGGCGATCACGCCGAGGTTGTGCGTGATGAGCAGCAGCGCGGTGCCGTGGTCGCGGGTCAGGGCCTGCATGAGCTCGAGCACCTGCGCCTGGATGGTGACATCCAGCGCGGTCGTCGGCTCATCGGCAACCAGCAGCCCGGGGTCGTTGACCATGCCCATGGCAATCACGACGCGCTGCCGCATGCCGCCCGACATCTGATGCGGGAACGACCCGGCCTGCCGCGCCGGGTCCGGCATGCCGACATCGCGCAGGG
>JAABVA010005488.1_pt1 | contig 11466 bp, 10 predicted proteins | sample 5560331 | NCBI WGS metagenome assembly JAABVA01 (sample SAMN12812661, study PRJNA571458) | rock metagenome | isolation source: Antarctica rocks | place: Antarctica: Victoria Land, Mt New Zealand sud | collected 2016-01-07
TAGCTAAATCCTATAGATCTACATCTCCGGAGAAGCCTCAGCGCTGGATGGGGGCCAGCATGTCAGTTGCCCACAGCGATGCGAGCGGGCTCTGGCATTGTCCCAATTCTGCACAATCATTCCCATTCAGTTTTATGACATTCAATTTGCTTTGAACATGACATGAAAGTGCTGTCTAGATCTGCTCTGTGAGGTGCGGGCACACAGCTTGCACCCAGCAGTACTAGTGTCCTCGTGTCAATTCGCTGCTGGGAGTGTGACACACTGGCAGTTGCCCCCAGCATCTCACCTTTTGGGTGGCCATGGTGTCAACTGTATTCAATATCCAATTTGGCATGAACATTGTCAGCGGAGCGGCTGGTTTGTGATCGACTGCGGCTGTGGGAGACAGATTGGCATTTGTATATAGTAAAATGCTGCCCTGTCTAGCATTGCAACCTTGCATACATCTGGTGATGTTCGATGTTCAATACCCTATTTTGCAATTTTTGAAAGCTGTTGGCAGGCAAGCCAGTCGAGGTGGTGTTGAGCAACGTGCCACTGGGCAAGTGGCCTGCGTGTTCAGGGCACCATACATTTCTCATGGACCGCTACTGTTCCATGGACACTTGAGTGTCGATCAGCATCATAGATGGCTAAGAGTTGTGCAACGAAAGGTGTTGAAGTAAGATGCACCAAAATCGGAATACTTTTTGCTATTGCTTGTGATGCCGGGGTAGATTTCGGATGTGTTACCGCTTTCGACGGTGCCAACCGCACGAAACCGGTGCAGTGTAAACAGGCCTTTATTTAACGCCTACATGCAACGCCAGGAATGCAACCGAAGCGATGCGAAACAGATCCGAACAGCATGTGGCCGTGCTGTCGCTATGACATTCGGATACGCCTTCGACCGGGCGTGCAATGACATCAATGCAATACTGGTAGCAAGTATACCAACTGTCAGCCTACAGCCTTGTTGTTGGCTAGAAGTCGGCAGTGATGTACGCGGTGACCGGACAGACCCGGCATGGGTCAGCAGCCGCGTTCACCGCCTGGCTGTGCCTTTGCCATTTGCCTGTCGCGCTCTCTTGGTCGTGTGACTTGAAAATGATCGGAAATCCTGGTCAGCCCCAGAACCTATCTCTTGCTCAGACTTCTTTGCTTTGCTCTGCCGACGTGGGAGACGATGGCACGGCGCTGCATGTGGGATTCAGTGATAGCTTGCTGAATCGGCACCTGCAAGGTGAGTGCTTTGGCTCAAGACTTGTCGCCAACGACGTGACCGCAGTAAGGCATTGCTACTCGACTGTCAGGAGCAACCTCCTGCTGCAGCAACGCGTTTGTTATAGCTCAGCCCCTGCGCACCTTCAGTACGTCCGTCATTGCGCTGACACCCTCTTGGACGACTGCAGGTGTGCAAGTTCAGCCTCTTCCTGCTGACCACAATGACACACTATTGTACTTTGGGCAAGCTAACATTACACTTGAGGGAGCTCAAGTTGTGGATATCAATGCTGGGAGCTTGAATGACATTGTTGCCTTTGACTCATGCTCCAATGTGACCATCACCAATTTCACCAGCAGCGGTTGCCAAGCCAGCAATCAAATCCTGCATGTCACAAATACAAGTTACCTGTACATTCAAGGCTCAAGCTTCCGCGATGCACCTACCAGAGGGTTGAGCATCACAGCCAGCGCTGCTGAGATTGACGACAACGTCTTTGAGAACCTGGGGTGTCCCAGCTCATCTGCTGACGGTGGAGCTCTATATGTCGACAACTCAAATGGCAACTGGGTGTCAGTCAAGAGGTCCAATTTTTCCAGTAACTCAGCCAATCACCGAGATGGTGGGGCAATCTATATGACGGGCTATACCTGTTACTTTGAAGACAACAGGTTTGTGAACAACACCAGTGGGGTCAATGGAGGTGCAGTCCTTCTTGCATTGGTAAACGACGATGATGCAACAGGCACATTTGACAGTTGTTTCTTTGTCAACAACATTGCTGGTTTCAATGGAGTTGTATATGGGTACCCTACTTCAGGCAGCATCAGCTTTTGCAACTGCACTTTCACAGGTAATTTGGGGTACCAAGGCGGTGCAGTCAGCCTGTGGGCTGTCAGCAATGGCTTGGTTGACAGTTGCAAATTTGAGCAGAACGTCATCCAGTACAACAATGGCAACCCTGGTGATGGTGCTGCATTGTATGTAGATGGGTATGCAATACGTGTCACAAGCCTATACATTCTGAACTCCACCTTTTCCAAAAATGATGGCTCCAGCTCACCAGCTTCTGCAGTTGTGTATGCCTCCCGATGCCAATGTATTGGCATAATAAACAGCACTTTTGAAGACAATTTAGGTATTGCTTTAGGAACTGATCAAACTTCAGGGGACTGTGAAAACGATGGCTTGCCCTACCCGCCTTTGTTCAATCTCAGTACAATTGCGGGCAATAGCGACCAATATTTGGATCAGTTCATGCAGAAAACCATTTTGGGGTTTTCCACAGCTGTTGACATTAGGAGCACCACTTTCAGCAGAAATGTCGATTCCACCTTTTTGCAACCCATTGACATCCAGGCAGTGGCAGTTAGCTTGCGTGGAGGGGCAGCCTTGAGCATCATGTCCACGCAAAGAGTCATGTTGGCTGATTTGCATTTTGATGGAAACAAGGCCCGGCAAGGTGGCGCTGTTCTTCTGGACACCTGTTTAGCCACCACAATCTGGTCCAACACCTTCACCAACAATCTGGCTACACAAGAGGGAGGAGCCATTGCCACAGTCAACAATCTGCACACAGGGGGTCTCTTCATTGGCAACACCTCATACATGGGCAACAAAGCCCTCACTGGAGGCGCTCTGTATGGCGCCGACCAGGCCTCCATTACCCTCAGCAACAGCACCTTCTTTGATGGCAACATAGCTTCTTCCAATGGAGGCGCAGTCACCTGCGTGGATTGCAGACTACTGACGTTACAGTTCCAAGTGAGCATGACCTCCAACCAGGCTGGCGCATCAGGGGGAGCACTGTATGCGCAAAGCTCAACAGCAATCCAGTCAGAGGACGTGCAGTACTTTGGCAACCGGTATGTTCACATCCTACTGCCACGACTGTAGCATAGGATCACAACAATCATAAGTGCAGATCGCCTTCTGGACAACAAACTAACTATTGTTGTTTTCTCTTGCTGATGCAATGTCAACATGATCATGACATACGTCAAGCTTGGATTTTATGTCAGCGAGATTCAGCAAGCAATGGTGCATGAAGCTGTGACACCAGCAACAACAGTGACCATGTAGTGTGGCAACTTGTTGTCATAATGATGCCATGAGAAGGCATGTGCTTGCTATTGATGGCAAAGACACATTGATGATTGCATGGTGCGGTCAATGTTTGCACAACAAAACCAGCTAAAGGTTTTTCACGACGTCACAAGCTGCCTTGGTGTCATGATCATCCAGTTATTATTGTGAGTGTTGCCACAAGTGATTAGCCTTGTGGGCTTCAGTTCTTTCTCTTCATTGTAGGGCTGCTGTGGGTGGAGCTGTATACATTGCAGGGCTAGGAACAGGCGTTGTGTCGCAAACCAACTTCACCAACAACACATTTGAGTCTAATGCTGCAAACCAAACATTCTTGGGGGTAGTGTCTGGGGGTGGTGGGGCCTTGTATTTGGATGGGGGGGTCACCCTGCTCAATGGCAGCACCTTCAGGCAGAACAGCGCAAGTGGGTATGGAGGAGCCTTGGCGTATGAACATGAATGCTTCCCTCCAGGTACAAGAGCACAACTAGCACATACCTAGGTGCAGTGATCAAGCATGTTCCCCAAGTACTTTGCGTTTGATGATGATGTGATGACGAGACATGGTGGTACATGTTTCGTGTTGAATCTAGCTACATTCAGGTACAGAGCTGTACAATGACCAGGGTCCTTGCAGAAGATTTGCTGAATATGTTGATTTTGCGTACAAGAAGACAATATGTACTGCATCTGGTAGCGTTGAAAATTGTCACTTCACAGTTTTTGTGTGTGCAAAAGCACTCAACTGCAGTCCACGTGTTGTGTGCTCTGCAACAGGCTTCAACGCTCAATGACCACCACTTTCAAGCCAGGAAGTTGCTGTCGGCCAAAGAGTGCTTTTATGCTGCAGTTATTGTGACATCAGTGCCACAATTGACAAGGCTCAAAGAGGCCTTGCGCCTACTAGTTGTACTTGTGTCAGCACTGATGTTTGACCAATGAGTGCCATGCGCTGCAGGAGGGCAGCCAGAAAACGTGTATATGTGGGCAGAGTTTGAGCCGCCCCTGGCTGACAACTGCTCAGTCGTCAGGTCCATTGGAGGCACCAACGTGCTTGTAGACAATCATGCTGACGTTGCTGGTGGTGCTGTGTTTGCAACTGACAAGGCTAGCCTCAATATGACTTGTTCCAATGGATTGCCATTAGACTTTGTGGCAGGCTGCCCAAGCCCAGCTTGGAGCGGTAACACAGTGGGCTGCTTGCAACCACTTTTGGGGTATGTCGCCATGGCGCATGCGTTGTTTGTTTCAAAGTGGATTTTGATGGTAGCCAATTCATTGCCCATTGTCTCTGTGCATTTGGCACTCTGCATTGCGTGAGAAGATTGCGGTTGCGGCCGCCCTCAGCCCCATCCTGCACCCACCCCTCTGTCCCCACTCCCCTGCCCCTCTGCCAGACCCCCTCCTAATGCAGGTCCTCAAGCCCCCTTCTTGTCTGCCTCTTGTGCATCCGCTTTGTTGCTTGGATGTAATTTTTGACCCACTCAGAGAGCAGCTGTTGCATGGCATGCTGCTTATCATCTCATGCTGTTTTCGTCTACGCACAACTGTTTGAGCTTACCTTGTGCTCAGGTATGGTGGCGTTCTGGCATATGCCCCTCACTCCATCAACCTTGCCGGCCCTTCTACTGTCGTGTACACCAGTGATGGCAGCACTCCCATAGATTTCAGGCTTTGGGCCTCTGACATAGCTGGCCTGAATGTAACAGCAGGCAAGCCTTCTTGTTCTTGTTTTGTTGGTGACAAGTCCTCCACACATGCAAAGCGCAGGCACCAGCCTTCCGATGCTGAAAGCACAATGCCAACAAGGGTTGCAGTGACTGAGCTCTGTTTGCTTGCTCAGCATGTGCTGACTCAGCATCATGTTGTACCGTTAAATTGCATGCATGCCTTGACCAATGACTGTTCACCTTTGTCTGATGCTTTCATTTTCCTTTGGTGCTGATGCAGGTGTGTCAACTGACCCTACAGTGGGCCTGGCACTTCTAAAAGCAACAGTGACTGTTGCTCCTGCACCAGGCATGCCGGCAAGTGTTACAGCACCGCAATTGACAGGGCATACAACAGGCACATCTGACAACACAGGGCTCATTGATGTCTTGGACTTGGTGGTGGTTGCTGAACCTGGAGAGTACATCCTAAATGTTACGTTGACAGATTTTCCCTCGGTGAATCTCTGAGCTGCATGCACTTGCACTTGAAACTGTTTGACTTAGATTTGCGCCTCTCGACTGCCTACTGATAACTGCAAGTATGTTCACGCATTTGTACTCTGCTTGCTTGTTGTGTTGCTGATCTTGGGCTGGCTAATTTATTTTCATGTACAAGCTAGCAGCCCTTACTTTGCTGCAGCTGGTTGTAATGGTATGCATGGCAAGCAAAACTTGTGTTGCCTGCATATAGGAGCACTCTTGCAACAATACTACAACAGCTATGATTGCTTGTGGACACTTTGAATAGAAGTACGACTGCATTCAAGGCTAAGTACAAGTTCCCCTGCCTGCATCAGCCATGCTTGCACACTGTCATGCACCCACAAGGCCTGCACATATGCAGGTGCCAGCTGCTTGGAAGACTCTGCAGGTCCAGCCTTGCTCCCTGGGTCAAGTCACAACGGACTCCAATGACAGTTGCAGAGTCTGTGTAACACTTTCACTCAATCCACAGAGTACAAGCTGTGATCCTTGCCCATCTGGGGCTCTGTGCTTTGGTTCCGACGCTTTCATCCCTCCAGCGCACCGCTGGCACTCCAGCCCCAATTCTACCACAGTTGTGTCTTGTCCAAATACAGGTGCCTGTGATGGCAACCGCACCCATCTGCTGGCCTGCAAACAAGTAAGCGCTGAGTACCTAGCCATGCACTCGGCTTTTGCTTTGAGGGCACTGCAAGCACACATGTAGCCAAGCCTTGCACATTAACATGCAGGGTCACGCAGGAAATACACCTGTTGAAGACTCCTTGTGCTGCCCACAAAATGGCTGTGCATGATCTACATGTCTGACATGTGTTGTCAGCATTACAGCCATGCTGCAAGTGTCCCCTTTCAGGTGTCTGGTGTTGTCTCTTCATGGAGGCATCCTTCATGGAGGCTGACATAAGCGTGCATGGCTGGAGTGGCACTTTTCACAAGCACTTTACCGCCCTGAGCAAGGTGCTGCTGTGACAAAGCCTGTATGCACAGGCAGCAGCCACATTTTGCAGCGATTGCAGATCCACCGCAGTCTTTAGCAATTCAGCTTTGCCCTCACAACTGAGCTACTCACTGTGATGGCAATGCAGGTCCTGGGGTCTTGCAACATGACGACAGCAATGGTCGCAGATGATCCCAATGCTTACATGGTGAAAATGTGTAGCGATGGGTACTATGGGCCCTTGTGCTCCTTGTGCTTGCTGCACAACGCACCGCCTGGGGAGCCGCGCTATGGTAGAACAGGCACTCTGCAGTGTCAGCCCTGCAGGTGCGCTTCAGGCTTGCACCTGTGATGTGATGTGATGCGATGCGATGCGATGCGCTGCGATGCGCTGCGCTGCGCTGCGCTGCGATGCGCTGCGCTGTGCTGTGCTGTGATGTGATGTGATGTGATGTGATGTGATGTGATGTGATGTGATGTGATGCACATCTTGTTGTTTCTACGGGCACCGCTTTGCTGTGCTGCTCACGCACATTTCCTTGTCACCATGGGCACTATTACTAGTGTGCAGTGTGCTCGTTTCCAGCGCCAACATCTGTAGTTGCTGCTTTGTCGGTACACCCTGCTGCTGTTAGCACTGTACACAAAATAGTTGTGAGAAGCTGTAGCCGCCAGTCCCTTGGGTGACCGTGCCCACAAGCCCACAGCATTTGCCATGTGTTGGGGAAAACACAAGCATGTTTGGTGCTGGCCTGCAACATTTCATCATCTCGCATCTCTCACTGTTTGCGCATACTGTGTGTGTCAACTGTTCTGTGTCTGTGCCACAGGAGAAAAGTCACAATTGTGATTGCTTATATAGCCAGTGCATTGCTGGTCATGCTCTGGCTGTTGTACATCATCCATGTGACCCTGAGGGAGAACGAAGAAGATGCACAGGGCATCCGCCAGCCAGCTCGCATTTCAGAGTTCCTCAAGGCATGGGCATCTGGCTACGCTACTCTCCTGCCATGCTGTGCCATGCTGTGCCATGCTGTGCCGTGCTGTGCCTTGCAGAATTGAACTTTTGTCCCGACACTGCAAATGCATGCACGTCAACATGTGCAGACACTTCAACATATGCAGACAGGCTGTGGAACATGTCACAGGCCTCTGCACACCCTCACAGTTTTTACTGCAACTGTGTGTCAACTGCTTCCCAACTACATATCAGTTGTGCATTACCTGTGTACAACTGTGCATTACCTGTGTACAACTGTGCATTACCTGTGTACAACTGTGCATTACATGCGTACAACTGTGTATCAGCCGCGTACCAACTGGACTGCATGCACACTAATGCTGATGCATGGTGCTTGTGCAGGCACTGCAGCTATGGCTGCAGTACATCACACTGCTGGCAGGGGTCAACATGCCAGCCCCTACCGCCCTGCACTGGGTCTTCAGCGCCGCAAACTATGCTTTCTCCACTGTTACCAGCGGCAGCCTGTCCATAGACTGCCTCCTGTCAGCAAGCCACAACACTGCCCTGCAGAGGATCCTGGTTCATCTGGCAGTGCCACCGCTCGTCCTGGCAGCTATGGTCATCATTGAGGTTATCTGGTAAGTCCACCCCTTGTGACTACTGAGGTGACTGGCTGCTGCTGCAGCACTGGCAAAGGCACTTTTTCTGCATTCAGGTCACGCGCTTGAGGTGCCTTGTCTATTCCAGGCCACAGACTTTGCCTGTGGCGACTGTGACTAACACCCCCTAGCTACATCAAACAATTGCTCACAATCAGCCAACCCCTGTTCAGCACACTGTTTAGGACACGCAGAGCCTCAAGATAGGCCTGCAGCTGCACAGACAGACGCCCGACGCGCATGCTGCAAGCCCTTACTTTTGCAGAAGCAGTGACAAAGCCAGTGACTAGCCTCCTAGGCTCATGCTGTCAGCCATATGCAGCTACCGCTATCCAACATCAATCACCTGTGCAGCAGACATGGACTGCCTGTGTACAGGTGGTCAAGCACATTCAAGCGCTCTCACACTACACAAGCAGCTACATCTCCCAGGCAGATGCAAATTATGGCTTCCTTTTCATGGCAGGCCTTGAGCGGCTGGCATACCAGACTAGCAGAGTTGCACAACCGCCTGCGCGTCACGCTGCTGTCTGTTCTGTTCTACTACTACCCCAGTCTATTGACGACCATCCTGAGCCTGTTTGCTTGCTACCGCATTGACCCGGCTATGCCAGCCAGTGATGAGCTGTACCCAGAGTACGCTCAGGTGAGGAGGCCAATCATGTTTCAGTGTCTTGCATCTGCTTGGAGAGTATGTGCAGGGGCCATGTGCAAGGCTTGAACTTTTCCACCATCAACCAGGCTGAGCATGTGAGTTGCCTGGTCACATGAGCTATGTCAGCATTCCATGAGTGATCAAGGAAATGAGTAGCCAAATGATGCAAGCCTGAGCATGCTAGCTGACGAGTCAGCAATCATACGTGCTGTTAACTTGGAAAACCTCATAAATTGCTTGCTCCCAATGCTGGACTAGCCCAAAATGATCAAGGTTCACAGTTTCAGCAAGTTGCAATCGATATGGGAGTGTTGACGGTATGCAGGCAAGATGGTCGTATGGGTACTGGGTGCCAGACATGAGCGTCCAATGTTTCACTGGCTGGCACCTGCAGCTCTCTGCTGGTGGGTCTGCAGACCATCTCAGTTGTCAGTTTACCTCAACTCTCTTGTGCTGATGTGACAAATGCACAAGCCTTCAGGCTGTGCAATTTGCTTGGCAGCAGGGTTAGGATGTGCACCTTAATCATCTTGTGTCACTGACCCAATGCTGTGAGTCACATCATGTTTGCAGAAGACTGTCTGCTGAGTTACTTGGTTTGCAGCAAGCATATGCATTGCAATTTACCCCAAAGCATCTTGGTTCATGTCACGCTTGCAGACGTTTGCACCCTGTGCAGCTCAGTTTGCAGCAACCATAAGCAAGCAGCCTCACTGCTGCCCTACTCTGCCACGTGAACACCTGCCTCAAAAGAGCATCATCATCTTCATTGTTGCCACCCAGGACATTGCAGCAATGCTACACTGCATAATAATAGCAGCCTACGCAACTGTACACAGCTTCAGAGGAGTCTGTGCATTTGGGAGGCAGCACAATAATGGACCAGTACTATACTTGCAGTTATCATCACAGTTGCTGTCACTACTAGCACGCATGTGTGATAAGTGCAGGGCTGGGCACACCTCTGGTGGTGCTGGGTTGTGTCATCATTCCTCTGCTGCCCTGCTTGCTACTGCTTCGCCACCGCGGCCGGCTTGAGGCTCCTGACATGAAGAGGCGCCTGGGCTTCCTCTTCTGCAACTATACGTTAGTCTCACCTGTGACATGCATTCTGTGTGGCGTCATGTGATTTCTGCAGTGGGCAGACAGCAAGCTTTGCGTGTTGCACAGTACAAGTGCTGGAAGCATGCATACCTCTTCAAGGCTTCATACCTGCTCAGCAGCCAATGACAAGCAGCATAACATAGTGCCGGATGCTTGACATGCTTCAGACACTGATTGTACACATACTTCACTAGTCGCAGCTGGACTTGCAGTGTGCTGAGATTAGCATGAAATGTTACAATGTTGATCCACAGAGCTGGTTGGCAAGATGTCGCCGAGGAGCGCATATCAGGGCCCTGTTGCATCTCAGCTGGCCCTTGCAAGTCACAGGCGTGTCACCATTGTGCATTGCGTACACGCAGCTTATGTTGCACACAACTCTATGTTGTTATCCGGACTTCATTGTATTGCATGGCAACCTGACGCTTGGCACATGAACAATCAACAACAACGTATTGAAGCCATGGTCCAGGCATCTTTCCAAGCTGTGCCAATCAGTCGACCCATGGGATTGGTCACATAGCCAGCAAGGGGTTGTGTGATGGTGGTGATGAGCATTATCGTTATTGTTATCAATGATTGTCATCTTCACCATCATCATCTCTCATCATCATCTCTTTCATCATCAACCCCTTGGTTGCTTGTTTTGTGCAGGCCACGCTTTTGGTACTGGGAGACCGTGGTGCTGGTGCAAACCCTAGGCCTGGTAGCAGCACAGGTCTTTGCCAACGCCCTGGATGCCTTCTTCCAGCTCACCATCATGCTGGTCATTCTCATAGCGGGTAGCCTTGCATTGGCCCACTTCCATCCCTTTGAGCAGGAGGGCCCTCAGATTGTGCAGGTACGTGCATCCTGTGGTGTCCAGCCAGCATGTTGTGCTGCATAGCAAGAAGCACAATGTCTGACATCCACCCGCAAAGCATTCAGTTGCCTGCGTACATGAAGAGCTGGCCATTTTGCGTGTGGAAAGACATGAAGGATGGTTGCTTGAAGTCAGGTGAAACTCAGTCAGGCTGCAGTTTGGCTGCATGGACAAGCACTTGTGCCTTTTTCTGCAGAGGTTCAACACAGTTGCACTGTACAGGCGCCGTGCTGACTGTACAGGCGCCATGCTGACTGTACAGGCTCGGTGCTGACTGTACACGCGCCGTGCTGACTGTCAGATGTCAGTGTTGCATTCAAGATTCCTGAGTACGGTGACTGCATCAGCCTGTCTGCAGTCATTGACCCCAATGCAAGTGGCTGATTTTTTTGTTGTTCTCTAGGCGCTCAATGCACTTGATGTCCTGCAGGTGATGGCTCTCGGCACTGTCATTGTCACGGCACTGGGCTGTCTCATGTTAATGGACAACAACAATGTTGCAAGCTCTGCTGGCTTGAGTGCAATTGCCATATTGCTGCTGATTCTCAATGTAGCCTTCTTAGCCCTGGTGGCCTTTCTGGTCCTCAAGCAAGGCAAAAGGCACATAGGAACATTCTTAAGGCAGGCCCAGGTGATTGTCAAGGCTGCCTTCCAGCTCTTGAAGGCCCCATGTACTCGAAAGGCACAGCAGCCTTGCCTGCAACTGATCAGACCCCAAGCTGATGTGACAATGCCTGTGAGAACAACCAGATCTGGATCCATGCAGCCCATGTTGTCAGAGAGGATGCTGTCAGAGCC
>JAABVA010005489.1_pt1 | contig 11464 bp, 10 predicted proteins | sample 5560331 | NCBI WGS metagenome assembly JAABVA01 (sample SAMN12812661, study PRJNA571458) | rock metagenome | isolation source: Antarctica rocks | place: Antarctica: Victoria Land, Mt New Zealand sud | collected 2016-01-07
CACGAGCCGACAACCCAAAGATGAGGCCGTCGAAATACGTCCGGGGCGCCCGGCGCCTGCGCTGCGTCGCCGTCCCAGCAGCGACCCTGGTCACCCTGTCATCGGCGGGGCTGGTCGTGGTACTGGCAGGCAGCGCCCAAGCCTCAACAGCAGTGCCGCTGGCGCCCAGCGCCCAGACGCCGGCGGCGCCACGGACGCCACCAGTGCTGGCAGCGGCGCCGTCCGCGGGCCAGGTGGTGGTGACGGTACCGGTGGTGTTCGTCCCGGTCCGGGGCCCCGCGCAAGCGACGCGGCCCACGCCGGCGGTGATGCCGTCAGCTGGCCGGGCTGCCGTGCCCGTTCCGACAGTGCCGGCCGCTCGTACTACCCCAGCGCGGGGGGTAGTGGCATCAGCTGGCCGGGCTGCCGCGCCCGTTGCGGTGGTGCCGGCCGCGCGTACTGCCCCGGCGCGGGTGCTAGCGCCGCCTGCTGGCCGGGCTGCCGCGCCCGTTGCGGTAGTGCCGGCCGCGCGTACTGCCCCGGCGGCGACATCGCCGCGGCCGGCAGTGCCGTTCGCGGCCAGGGCTGCGGTGACCGTTCCGGTGGTGCCCCTCCCGCGCAAGCTTCAGGCGCCGGCGACGTCAGTGCCGCTGGGAACCGCCGGCAGCTTCGCGGTGCTAGCCGGCTCCGGGATCACCAACACCGGTGCCACCACGATCAAAGGTGACGTCGGGTCCTCGCCGACACCGGCAGAGACCGGGTTCGCAGCCTGCCCCGCCGCAAACTGCGTCACGCTCACCGGCGCCAACCACACCAGTCCCACCCCCAACGACGCGGTCACGGTGAAAGCGAAGATTGACCTGACCGCCGCGTACAACTACGCCGCCGGGCAGGTCTCCACCCAGGTGGCGACCGAGCTTGCCAACCAACGGCTGGTCGCCGGGGTCTACAGCTCGGCGTCGGGGACCTTTCAGATGACCGGGACGCTGGTGCTCGACGGGCAGAACAAGACCAACGGGGTCTGGATCTTCCAAACGGCGAGCACCCTGGTCACCGGCGGCACCGGCAACGTCAGCCTGATCCGCGGCGCCCAGGCGTGCGACGTCTTCTACCAGGTCGGCAGCGCCGCCACCCTCGGCGCCGGATCCACCCTCAAAGGCACCATCCTGGCGCACGACACCATCTCCCTGGGCAACGGGGTGACCGTGCAGGGCCGGCTGCTGGCAGGCGAGCAAGCATCAGGCGCCGGTGCGGTGACACTGATCCACGACACGATCGTCAGCCCACTGTGCGTGACCACGACACCGCCGAGCTCGCCGCCGAACACCCCCCCAACCGGAACCACGCCAACCGGAACCACCCCGACCGGTACGACCCCGACCGGTACGACCCCGACCGGTACGACCCCGACCGGTACGACCCCGACCGGTACGACCCCGACCGGTACGACTCCGACCGGTACGACCCCGACCGGTACGACCCCGACCGGTACGACCCCGACCGGTACGACCCCGACCGGTACGACCCCGACCGGTACGACCCCGACCGGTACGACCCCGACCGGTACGACCCCGACCGGTACGACCCGGACGGGCACAACGCCGACTGGCGTGACTCCGACGGGTACGATTCCGACTGGTACCACGCCGACTGGCACGACCCCGATCGGTATGACTCCGATCGGTACGACTCCGACTGGTACCACTCCGACGGGTGCTACGCCGCTGACCACCGCCACGACGACGCCCCGCACAGTGCTTGCCACCGTCACCACGCCCACGACTGGCACGCCCACGACTGGCACGCCCACGACTGGCACGCCCACGACTGGCACGCCCACGACTGGCACGCCCACGACTGGCACGCCCACGACTGGCACGCCCACGACTGGCACGCCGACCAGCACGGGTCCCCAGGTCGGGCAGGTCCCGCTCGGGGGGGTCCACGCCGGTGACGGCAGCACGATCGCAGCAACCAACGCCGGCTCCGGCGCCGCTGGCCTGCTGCCGGTCGCAGCATTGGCGCTGGCTGGACTGGCCGGCGCTGCCGGCTTCACCGCACGGCTGCGCCGCCGGGACAGCTAAGCGAAGGACTGGACCGGCATGCGCGACCGCTCGCGGGGGCGCCGTGCCCGGGTAGCCCGTACCCAGGTGCTGGCGGGGGCGGCGGCCCTGCTCACCACCGCCGCTGTCACCGCCGGCTACGCCAGCCAGTCCCATGCTGTGCGACCAGCGCCGGTACCCAGCAGTACCGCGCCCTCCGCCGGTTCCGTAGCCGGCGCCGCGCCGGCCGTCGTTACCGTGCCGTCGATGTCGAGGTCCACCCCCGTCCGGGTGCAGATCCCGGCGATTGGTGTCGACTCCGGGCTGATGGACCTCGGACTAGGCGGCGACGGGGCGATGCAGACGCCGCCGACCGGTTTCCCAGCCGGTTGGTACACCGGCGGGCCGACCCCGGGCCAGCTCGGCCCAGCAGTCGTCGTCGGCCATGTCGACTGGGCCGGGCACCCGGGGGTCTTCTACGACCTGCGTGAACTCAAGACCGGCGACCAGGTCATCGTTGCCCGAACGGACGCCAGGAAGGCGGTGTTCCGGGTGAGCCGGGTCGAGGAGTTCGCCAAGGACGCCTTTCCCACCCATGCGGTGTACGGCAACGTCGACCACGCCGCCCTGCGGCTGATCACCTGCGGTGGGTCCTTCGACCAGCAGGCCGCCAGCTACCGGGACAACATCGTCGCGTTCGCCGACCTGGTCGCCACCACAAACGCGTGACACTTCGCCCCTCGCCTCAAGCCAAGGTGAGGGTGGGTGTTGCCCTGCCGGGCTCAGGCAACGCAGCAACCCGTGTCTGACCCGGCCATGCCGAACCACAACCAAGACCGTTTCTGCTACAGCATTGTCCGTAGCTGCTGGGTCCGCTCCGTCTGCTGGCCGACGCGAGGCTGGCTGCGTGCGGTCAGGCGGTGCGGAAGGCGCGGCGTCTGGGCTGCCTCTTGGGCGGTAACGACCCCAGCGGGGGCGGCGATGGTCTGGTTCTTGGCGTAGCCGGCGAAGTGCAGCGTGGCGGTGGCCGCACCCTTATTGATCAGTTCAGGGCCGACGCGTAGAGAGAACCCGGGAGCGGTCCTTCGGGACCTCCAGCTCGGCCAGCACTGCGGCGTGCCCCGCTGCATGTCCGCTCCCCGCCCGGGCTTCGTCGGTCGCCCGTCCCCACCCGATGTCGGTGGGACGGCGTCGGCGGGGCAGCACCTGGACCGGGGGCGGGCCGGGTTACGGGCGGCTTGTCGCCGACGACACGCTACGTTGCCTCGGAGCACGTGTGTCGGGCGGCCGCGGGTCAGGGGTGGAGCGGGTTCGCAAAGTTCAGGTTCAGCAGCACCCGGGGGTCGGTGATCGGCACCTCGAACACCGGGAGCGGACCGTCGGGGTCGATCGTCGTCGTCCCACCGCTGGCGAGGAACGTCGACATCTGCCGCTGCGCGAGCAGGTTGCCGGGCACGAACGTCGGGTTGAGCAGGAAGCCGTGCGGGTTGCTGCCCGCGTTGAGCGTCTTGTCGTTGCGGTAGAAGCTCTCCCGGCCGAACAGGCCGCCGGCCGCCAGCTCGGTGTACGTCGTCGGGTTCGGCACCGTCTGGTCGCCGAAGCCGTTCTGGAACAGCACCCGCTTGACCGGGCTGCCCGCTGGCGGCGACTGGCGCAGCAGCGGCGCGAACGTCTCGGGGCTGCCGGAGCGGTTGAGCCACGTCTCGTCGGCGATCGCTGCCTGGATGGCGAGCGAGCCGGGTGCCGGGGCGGTGACCGGCGCGTCGCCGCGCAGCGGCATCGACTCGGTGAAGCCGTCGTAGCCGCCGTTCAGCAGGTTCGGCACGCGCAGCGCGAGGTCCTGGGTGACCAGCGGCCGGAAGGCGGGGGACAGCCGGGCGATCTCGCTGATCGGGCCGCCGGAGACGTTGGGCGCCACCACGGGCACCTTCGGGTCGGCGCCGCCGAGCATCACGCCGTAGATGCCGCCGAAGCTCTGGCCGTAGTACGCGACCGCGGTGGGACGCAGCGTGGTGGCGGTCCCGAGGGCGCCGGCGGCGGGGACGGTGACCCCCCGGCCGACGTAGCGGACGAGCGTCATGATGTCGGCGACGGTCTGCCGCAGGCCGTCGCGGTTGCCGATCGCCGCGTCGGGGGCCGGCTGGATCGGCGTGGAGACGCCCTCGGTCGAGGTGATCGTCCCGTCGTGGTTCTGGTCGAACCCGCGGGCGTAGGCCGGGAACGTCGTGGTATTACCCGCGCTGGTCACGGTCCAGGTGCTTTTCGCGCCGTACCCGTGGCCGACGACGTCCGTCGCGATCGTGGCGAGGCCCTTGCTGGCATTGAGGTCGGCGGCGAGGAACAGGTCGGCGTCCGTGCGGGTGAAGCCGTGGCCGAAGACGGCGACCGGCCATCCGCCCCGCGGTGCGGTGCCCGACGGGACGATGAGGACGAACGGCACCCGGGCCCGGCCGGTGACCGCCGGGCCGGGGCCACGGGTCGACGTCTGGGGGATGGCGATGCTGCGGTCGAGCCACGAGGGCGCGAGGTAGGAGCCGAAGACGTAGGAGCCGGCCGCAAGCGATGAGGTGTTGAGCACCTTCGAGGTCAGCGTCTTCCCGGATCCGAGGTCGGCGGTGTAGGCGAGCGTCGCCCCGGTCGCAGGGAAGACGTGCTCGATGCGCAGCCGCTGCGCCCCGCTGCCGATGCCGGCGGCGTGGAACGCCGACCCGTCGTCGAGCTGGCGGCGCAGGGCCAGCAGGCCGGTGGTCGCGCTCTCGGTGGTGAAGCCTGTGACGCTTGTCGGCAGACCGCTGCTGCGCGAGCCGTGAACCACGATCCGGTAAGTAGTGCCGGGCGCGAGCTGCGTCGCGGGATGCGAGTAGACGGTGTGGGTGGCTGCGTCGTAGACGACCCGGTCGATGCCGGTGCCGCGGCCTCCGGCGTCGTCTGCGTCACTGTCCCCGTCATGGTCCCGGCCGCCGACCACCGTCGTCGCCCTGGCGACGGCGGCAGGGTCGACTGCCCGGTCGAACCGGAGCGCGAGTCGGGGGTCGAGGTCGAAGCCGTCGAGCTGGTCGATCAGCCGCAGCTCGTTGCACGTGGTCGGGCTGGCCGAGCAACCGGTCACCGGCAGCGCGACGCGCCGGCCGGTGAGCTGCGAGCGGTCGGGCACGGTGAGCCGGTCGGACGGGAAGGCCGAGACCACCCGCGCCGTCGGACGCGCCGTCGAGGCATCGGCGGCGGTCGCGCCGCTGACCAGGCTCAGCCCGGCGACGGCGGTGGTGCTGATGATGGTCCCGATCGCGAGGGCGCCGCGTCGCCGCGTCCGTCCTGTTGCTGCGCGCATGCTGGCTCCCTCGGCCGGCGGAACGACCGTCCGTCGGGCTCGATGCAACCTACGTCACACCGATGGCCGTACGTCTCCTCGTGACGCTTGCGGTCCGCGCGCTGACGAGGTGGTGTGAGTCAGCGCTTGGACAGAACCAGCTGCGGTTCAACAATCAAGCACGGGAGCGCGAATCCGATGAGCGGTCTGGACCGTTTGTGGGACTCGGGCGATCATGGCCGGTGATGTGTGTGACCTTCAGCGGTAAGTGGCGTGGTTCTCGCAGCGCTTCTTGGCACGCTCAGCGCCGGGGCGGCGGTAGCGATCATGTCCGGTAGCCCAAAGGGTTACTGGGACAGTGTCCCGTTGATGATCTTCCAGCGGAACGAGGCAGCCAGGGTCGGACTTGGTGATGCAGCGAGCGGAGGACGCTGAGCACTTTCGCCTGCTCGATCGCACGGCGACAGCGGGCCACCGGTCTACAGCCCTCGCCGTCCTCGTCCACTCCCGCCAGCTCAAGCGTTGGGTAGCACACCGTCGAGCAAGCCGGGGAATTGCTCGTCGATGATGTCACGCCGCAACCGGCCGTACTTGTTTCTGCCATGCTGCTGGCCCTCGAAGAGGCCGGCCTCCCGAAGGACCTTCAGGTGGTGGGAGATCGTCGATTTGTGCAGGCGCGTCGCCCAGTTCCCGGCGCCACAAGGATGCCACTCGCCGTCGGCGAGGTCCTTGAGCATGGTCAGTCGTTGCGGGTCGCTCATCGCCTGGAGCACCTGAACGAGGTCCAACTCCAAGGGCATGGTCGGATCGACAGGACCAGCTCCGTTCGCAGCGCGCATGCCCATCCCTTCGGCCCGACAGTTTGATAGGCGTCGAACCAACCGTACGGTGCACGGTATGACGCTGATCCAACCACTCCCCTCGCTTGCCAGGTTGATGTCCCATCAGACCGTGTTGGCCGCACTCTTCCTGATCGGTCCAGTCGCCGTCGCCGTCGTGAGCGTGAGGCTCCCGACGCTGACCGGCGCTCTGCTCGAGGAGAACGGGCGATGAGCGCGGTCCTGGTCATCGGCGCCACCGGCAAGACCGGAAGCGCCCTGCTCGACCTGCTGCGAGCCCGCGCAGAGCCGGTCCGCGCGGCGAGCCGCGCCCCCAAAGGGGCGGACACCGTCCGGTTCGACTGGGACGACATCACCACGCACGGGCCCGCGCTCGACGGCGTTGACCGCGTCTACCTCGTTCCCCCGCCCTCAGCGGTCGACCCGGTCCCAGTGGTCGAGCCCTTCCTCGCCGAGGCACGTAGATGCGGGATTCGTCGCCTGGTAATGCTGGGGTCGGCGATCGAGTTCCCGCACGCGCCCGGCCGGCTCGAACTCGCCGCACGCGTGCGCGCGGAGCCTGGGTGGCTTGTCTTGAGCCCCTCCGGGTTCATGCAGAACTTTCTGCGCCCGCATCCGGTCGGCACGGCCATCCGCGACCACGGGGAGATCGCGAACTCAGCAGGGTCAGGGCGGATGGCCTGGATCGACGCTCGGGACGTTGCTGCGAGCGCCGCAGCCGCCCTCACCCAGCCGCTCCTCGACGAGCAGCTACCCAACGACTACGTGCTCACCGGACCACGTGCCCTGAACTCCACCGACGCAGCCACCATCATCGCCACGCAGACCGGGCGCTCCGTGCACGTCAGGGACCTGACCGTCGACCAGCTGACCGCACGTTATCGCGCCGCAGGTCTGCCAGCCGAGTTCGCCGGCAGCCTTGCCGCGATCGGGGACGACGTCCGTGCCGGTCGCTACGACGAGGTGACTACTTCAGTGCTCGACCTCGCTGGGCGTCCGCCCCGCACCTTCGAAGACTTCGTCCGCGAACACGCCGCCGAATGGCAGCCGAGCCGTTAGGCACAGGGGGAATCCTGGATCTTCAGGGGACACGAGTTGCCGTGCTTGGTGGCACCTCCGGCATCGGCCGGGCAACCGCCGCCCTGCTGGCCGGCCAGGGCGCCGACGTCGTCGTCGCCGGGCCCTCCGAGGACAAGGTGGCGCAGACCGTGGCGGCGCTCCCGGCTGTGCGCGGGGAGCAGGTCGACGCGACCGACCGCGGTCAGCTCGACGCGCTTTTCGACCGCCTCGGCGAGATCGACCACCTGGTGATGTGCGTGAGCGGCGGGGCCGGCGTCGGCCCGTTCGCCGCCCTCGACCTCACGGTGCTGCGACGGGCGTTCGCCGCCAAGACCTTCGCCCAGCTCGAGGCCGTGCAGGCCGCACTGTCACACCTGACCCGCGCCGGATCGGTGACGTTGGTGACCGCCGCCTCCGCGCAAGCAGCGTTCCCGGGCACCGCAGGTCTGGCTGCAGTCAACGGCGCCCTCGAGGCCGCCGTGCGACCGCTGGCCGCTGAGCTTGCTCCGCTACGGGTCAACGCCGTCAGCCCCGGCGTCGTCGACACCCCCTGGTGGAACTCCTGGCCCGACGCCGACCGCGCCGCCTTCTTCGCTCAGGCGTCCCAGCGGCTCCCGGCCGGACGCACAGGGCACCCGGACGACATCGCCGCCGCCGCCGCCCTGCTCATCGGCAACGGCTTCATCACCGGACACGTCCTCGTCGTCGACGGGGGCGCCCACCTCGCGCGCTGACCGTCCCTGCGCGACCTGCCGGCCCCGTGGGCCGGCCAGGCGAAAGGGGCGGGCTCCCGGATGGCGTCCATCGCGGCTCATTCGGACGCGGCGGGCTTCTACGAGTGCAAGCACGGCCCGGCGGGCAGGTCGACACCCCAGCAGCCGGACGTGGTCTTTACCGGAGCGTGACGGCCTCGGCGACGCCGGACAGCCGGACTTGCGGCTGTCTGCTGTAGACACTCATCTCGACACTTGAACCCGAGTTCCGCAGTTGATGGGCACATGGCGACCCGGGTGGGTGTGAAGGTGCAGGTCGGGGGCGCGCGGATGGTCTGACAGCCGGGTTCGGCGTGGGCACACGACTTGTCGTGTCGTCGTTGATTTGTGCCGGCCGGGCGGGTTGGGTGTGGGCATGTACCTGCGGACGACGCAACGCCGGAACGCTGACGGGTCGGTGGTGCGCTACGTCCAGCTCGCGCACAACCGGCGGGTGGAGGGGACGACGCAAGCGCAGGTGCTGCTCAACTTGGGCCGGCAGGACCGGCTCGACCCGGACGGTCTGCGCCGGCTGGTGGCCTCGATCAACCGCTACCTCGGTGGCCGCAACGGCGATGCCGCCGGCGCGGACGTCCGCGAGCTCGCCGGCGACGCGCTGACCGTCACGGGGTCGCGGCCGATGGGCAGCGTGCATCTGCTGGACGGACTGTGGCGCCAGCTCGGTGTCGACGGCGCCCTGCGGCAGGTGCTCGGGGCCCGCCGGTTCACCACCGACGTCGAGCGGGTGCTGTTTGCGCTGGTCGCCAACCGGGCGCTCGACCCGGCCTCCAAGCTCGCCGCAGCCGAATGGGTCTGCGAGGACGCCGCCGTGCCGAGGCTGACCGGCATGGATGAGGACCAGGCGTATCGGGCGATGGACCTGCTGGTCGAGGCCGACGCCCAGGCCCGCGTGCAGGAGGCGGTGTTCTTCGCAGTCGCGGACCTGCTCAACCTCGAGGTCGACCTGCTGTTCTTCGACACCACCAGCACCTACTTCGAGCGCGACACCGAAGAAGCCCCGACCGAGGCGCGGCCAGCCGGCGGGCTGCTCCGCTACGGGCACTCCAAGGACTCCCGGCCGGACCTGCCGCAGATCATCATCGGGCTGGCGGTGACCCGGGAGGGCATCCCGGTGCGCTGCTGGGTCTGGCCGGGCAACACCTCCGACGTCGCTGTGCTGCCCGAGGTCACCGGCGGCCTGCGGGGCTGGCGGCTGGGGCGGGTCGTCACGGTGGTGGACCGCGGGTTCTCCTCCGCCGCCAACCTGGACTACCTGCGCCGCGCCGGCGGCCACTGGATCGCCGGGCAGCGGATGCGCGACGGCAACCCCGCCGCCCAAGCGGCGCTGTCCCGGCCGGGTCGCTACCGGGCTGTCCGGGACAACCTGCGCATCAAGGAGGTCCGGCTCGACGAGGGCGCGACGGCCGACGGGGTCGGGGTGCGCTGGATCGTGTGCCACAACCCAGTCGAGGCCGAGCGCGACAAGACCCGCCGCGAGCAGGCGCTGGGCCGGCTCGCCGCCGAGCTCGGGCGGATCGCCACCGCACGGGCCCACGACGCGCAGCGCCGCAAGGACGGCAAGAAGGCCGGTGCCGACAGCGTGCACGTCCGCGCCGAATACGCACTGCGCGACCACCCGACCCTGGGCCGCTGGCTGCGCCAGCAGCCCTCCGGCCGGCTGGTCCTGGACCGGGCGAAGATCGCCGCCGAGCAGCGGCTGGACGGCAAGTACCTGCTGTCCACCTCCGACCCCGACCTGTCGGCTGAGGACGTCGCGCTGGGCTACGAGAACCTGCTCGAAGCCGAACGCGGGTTCCGCGACCTCAAGTCCACCCTGGAGCTGCGGCCGGTGTTCCACCGCATCGAACCCCGCATCCGCGCCCACGTCCTGCTGTGCTGGCTGGCGCTGCTGCTCATCCGCGTCGCCGAACGCCGCACCGGGCTGACGTGGCGGCGGATCGCCCTCGAACTCGGCCGCGTGCACGCCGTCACCCTGACCGGCAGCGTCACCCAGACCACCCCGCTCAGCGACACCGCCCAGGGCATTCTCAGGGCCTGCCAGGTCACCCCGCCTCCAGCCGTGACGACCCTGAACCCCGTCTGACCTGCAAGTTCTCGTCCAAGCAGCACCCCGGAAGGCGTAGGCACACGCCCTCCTACCGATCCGCGCCGCGTTTCCGCACGTCAGACCCCAGATACCGCATGATCATCTGCCCACCAACTGCGGAAGCCGGGGTCAAGATCAGCGTGCTGCCGGTTCGTGTGGTCACTGCTGCGGCCGGGTGCGCGGTGGCGACCGGCCTGATTCCGGCCCGCGGCCCGCGCGGATCAGCCGGCGTCGGCGTCGACGTCGATGGACCGCGGCGGTGAGCCGGCTGGTGACGGTGCTGGTCACGCTGGCGGTGCCACAGGAGGCCGACGCGGACGACGCCGCGGCGCTGCTCGCCGACGCCGCGGTCAGTACCGCGCTAGTCCTGCGGCAGCGGAAAGGACCGTTTTCGGCACACAGCCCGGGGTGTAGCAGAACCCCCGGTTGGGACGGGCTGTGAGTGTAGCGCAACTAGTGCACGCAATCAGCGTGGCGCTACCAGTCCGGTCGGACCTTTCCGCTACGTTGCCGTGGTGTCAGTGCTGCTGGGCTACGCCCGGGTGTCGACGGCGGAGCAGAACGCCGACCTGCAGACCGACGAGCCGACCTCAGCGGGGTGCTATGAGGTGTTCGTCGACCACGCTTCGGGGGTGCTGGACCGCCGCCCGGAGCTGGACAAGGTCCTGGAGCGGCTGCGCCCGGGGGACACGCTGGTGGTGTGGCGCCTCTACGCATAACCCAAAGACGCGTGAAGCGACCGGTCCTGGCCCGGTCACCGAGTGTCACGAGCCGATTCGTCGACCAAGGTCGACGGCGGGGAGGAGCACAACGGCGACCTCGGCACCCTTAAACGCCCCCCGCGCCGACGATTGGGTGGCTGGCCCAGCGCTCGTTCGGTAGATCATCCGAGCCCGCTTGGCTAAATCACGCGGGGCATAGACAGCCTCCGTACTCTGCGGTACGTTCCGGGCGACCTGTTCACAGCGAATGGGGCGTGTCTAGGGTTCCGCCAGTCGTCGTCGCCACCGGCTGGGCTGGTCCAAGAGACACAGGCGTGCCGCAGCAGTCGCGGCGCGTCCCCACGGCGGGACAAAAGCCCGGGAGATCGTCGCCTGACCCTCAAGTCAGGCCGATCCCGAGGGACGCGCGCATGTCAGAGCCGCAGGATGGACCGCTGGGGCTGGGTCACCAGCCCAGCCACACGCACGACCGCAGCAGTGAGCACCACCCGGCGCTGCACGAGAACTACGGCCCGGAGGCTCGGTACGCCGTCGGGGCCGAGGCGATGCTGCCCTCGACCAAGTGGCAGGAGGAGGTCCGGCGCGGACTGGAACTCGGCCTGCCGGGCGCCGACTCGATCAATGACAAGAAGATCCCGACCTTCTCTCGTGGAGAGC
>JAABVA010005492.1_pt1 | contig 11463 bp, 9 predicted proteins | sample 5560331 | NCBI WGS metagenome assembly JAABVA01 (sample SAMN12812661, study PRJNA571458) | rock metagenome | isolation source: Antarctica rocks | place: Antarctica: Victoria Land, Mt New Zealand sud | collected 2016-01-07
CCAAGTCCGACATCCTCGGTCACATGGAAGGCGGCGCGACCGCCTCCACATTGCAGGCACAAACGCCCGCACCTCCCTCGCCCGCCGCGACAACCGTCGTCCAGCCCACCTACGTGCAGGCCGAGTCCGCGAAGGCCACAACCGCTCCCGCTAAGGCAGCCGCGGCTACTCCGCCCGCCCCAGGCGAACTCGTACCAATGTCCAAGATGCGCTCCATCATCGCGCAACGCATGGTCGAGTCTAAGCGCACCGCCGCTCACGTCCACACCGTCTTCAAAGTAGACATGACCCCCATCGTCAAACTCCGCGAAAAGGAGAAGACTAAGTACGAGCAGCGCAACGGCGTCAAGCTCACCTATATGCCGTTCATCACGCGCGCCGCAGTCGCAGCCCTGCGCAAGCACCCCATCGTCAACGCCGCAACCCAGGGTGACTCTGTCCTCTACAACAAGAACATCAATATCGGCATCGCCGTCGCGCTCGACTGGGGTCTCATCGTCCCCGTTATCAAGCAGGCGGAGGAGAAGTCCTTCCTGGGCATCGCCCGCTCCATCGTCGACGTCGCCGATCGCGCCCGCAACAAAAAGCTCGCTCCCGACGAGGTCGGCGGTGGCACCTTTACCCTGACCAACTCCGGCATCTTCGGCGAGCAGTTCGGCACACCCATCATCGCGCAGCCACAGTCGGCCATCCTCGGCATCGGCGGCCTCAACAAGGAAGCCGTCGTTCTCACCGATAAAAACGGCCAGGACACCATCGCCATCCGCAGCATCCAGCGCTTTACCCTCGGCTTTGACCATCGGATCATCGACGGTGCGGATGCAGGCAAGTTCATGTCCGACTTCAAAATCTACCTGGAAAACTGGTCAGAAGACCTCGGCTGATCTGCTCCGATACCGAAGGTAAGCGGCGCACTTTTGAAGACGCGTCGCTCTTTCATTTCGCACCCACCTCCGTCACAGCAACAGCGCCTGCGCTCGCAAGACCCGCTCTACAGCCTCGTCTGCGGTCGCGCCCACCGAACTCAAGTGACCCATCTTCCGTCCCTTTCGCGGCCGAAGTTTCTCGTACAGATGCAGTCGAACTCCCGGCACCGTGAGCGCCTTATCAAAGTGCGGCTCCCGAGCCATGCCTGCCTCGTCAAGCCATAAATCCCCAAGCAGATTTGCGATCGCAGCCGGCTGCACAACCGCTGTCTCCCCTAGTGGCAGATCGCACACGGCCCTCACTAGCTGCTCGAACTGGCTCGTCACACACCCGCGCTCACTCGCGTGATAGCTGTTATGCGGTCTGGGCGCTAACTCGTTCACCAGCAGCTTGCCCTCCTTCGTCACGAACATCTCGACTGCCAGAATGCCTTCGAGAGAAAATGTCTCCGCGATCTCCCGCGCCAGATCCTGTGCCTCGGCACGCATCGCATCGGAGATCGGCGCAGGAAGCACGCTCCAAACCAGGATCTGCTGCTCGTGGTGGTTCCAGGCCACCGGGAAAACTTTTACCTCACCTCGGGGAGACCGTGCCACCAGCACCGAGATCTCTCGCTCCAGGTCAACCGCCTTCTCCGCTACGCCCAGCCCTTCCCCAAGAGCCTCCCAGGCTCCTTCAACCTCGCTGTCGAAATCGGCCCTGGCAGCAAATCCCACCTTGCCCTGCCCGCGCCCGTCGTATCCACCCTGTGCACTCTTGCAAAAGCACCGGCCACCCAGCACCCGGATCGCCTCCCGCAACTCGTCCCGCGTCCTCACCGCGTGGAACTCGCCAACCGGAAATCCGTTCCGAACCAACCAATTCTTCTGCTCGATGCGATCCTGGATTACGGCCAGCATAGCTCCACCCGGCCTGACCGGTGCAAAGCTTGCTGCCGCCTCCATGCTCCTCGCCGATATCTGTTCGATCTCGAGCGTTACCACATCGCACCCACGCGCCAGGTTCGCCGCCTCGCGGCTGTCATCCCAACCGGCCTCGATGCAGCCGTCCACGACGAAGCGCGCCGGGCAGGCCGGGTCCGGATCAAGCACCAGAATGCGGTACCCCATACCTCGCGCCGCCATAGCAGTCATACGGCCTAGTTGCCCGCCGCCGAAGATCCCGATGGTCGCTCCAGGCAGGATCGGGTCGCCCATATACCTTCCGCCAGAGCTCACGACGCCTCACCCTCAAGCTCCTGCATCAGCACCTCGTCGGTCCGCTTGGCTCGCCACGCTACAAGCCTGCCCTGCAGCTCCCGATCCGTTGTGGCGATCATCGCAATCGCAAGCAGCCCTGCATTCATCGCCCCCGCAGCTCCGATCGCAAGCGTCCCCACCGGAACACCCCTGGGCATCTGCACGATCGACAGTAGCGAATCCATGCCCTGGAGCGCAGTCGCGGGAACCGGTACACCTAACACCGGCACCACGGTCTTTGCCGCCAGCATCCCCGGCAAATGCGCCGCCCCACCCGCACCCGCAATGATCACCCGCAACCCGCGCTCCACCGCAGAAGCTGCGTACGAAAACAGCAGATCCGGTGTCCGATGTGCAGAGACGACTCGAACCTCATGCGCGATCTCAAACTCCTTCAGCATCCCGACCGCATTCCGCATCACCGCATAGTCGCTGCGGCTGCCCATTACCACTCCAACCAGAGGCTCGGCGTCCATCGCCCGATTATAGCGAGCGTAAGAACGCCGAGCCGCATCAACACTTGTTGGATTTCGCGGTGTCAGCCTCGCTTACCACCACACTCAGGTCTTCCGAAAGTAGTCAATCGCTAGATGCACGATCGTCAACGCACCTCCGGCAGCACCTGCCAGCCCCTTCATCCGCTGCATCCCTTTCTCATGCGTATCCACCCGCTTCTCCAACTGCAGAATGCGCCCGGGCTGTCCGATCCCCATCAACTGACTCATCTGGCTCTTCAGCACACTCAGATCCGCTAATACCTGCCCTTCGAACTCGGTCATCTCATCACCTCCCTTCCTTCCAAAAGCACCGAATCAACCAACCGGAACGTCGGTCAATAGGGCGCTCGAGAACCGCGAATAGATCGGAGGCTTCGACCCGTCATACACCCTCACGTAATAGCGTTCTATCTGCGCCTCTCTCGGAATCGTGAAGCCTCGTACCGGGCTCCGTAGCACCAGGTCCTGATCGACCGCAGCTCCAAAGCCCCCATCGCGCCGCCTCACCTCGAACCCTCCACCCGCGGGAGGCGCAACACCCGCATCCACCTGCAGGGCAGCCCCACTCGCACTGACAAGCGTCAACTGCAGCAGATTTGGCAGGAATGCGCCGACGCCCGTCTGCGCCACCTCAGGCAAAGCGACGTCAGTCGCGACCGCCTCCGACACTTTGATCCCAAGCCCTCGCGCCCATTCGCTTTCAAACGTGACGTGAGTCGTTACAAGTTCCGGAGCCGCCATTCCATCGGCAACGGTCACGCTTCTCACAACCGTGTTCGCCACCTTTCCCCGACGGCTTACCGAAAGAACATCCCCGGGCCACATGTCTGGTTGGTTCACCGCAGTGTACGTTCCGCTCAGCCCCGCCGACCCGTCCGTCGCCACGCTCAGGAGGGCCGTCGCCGCACTCTCGCAATCGGCACTCGACCGAGCTACCGGCCGCACCACCTTGCCTCGCCACTGCGCCGTTCCTGAAACTCCGCTCGCCGCCTCCGTCGCCACGCTCGCTGGATCTTCAATCCTTGCGATCGCTCTCTGGCTCGTCCGATACCGTACCGTCACCATCTCTCCCGGTTGCGGCACCTGACCCGAGAAGAAAGTCACCTTGCCTGAGCTCGAGGTTATGCAATCCACTCCCTCTCCCGCCGCACCCGCGATCTGCGTCGTCTTCACGCCCGTCGCAGAGGTCTTGGTGACCCAGGTCGATCCAGTCTCCGTCAGTCTGCAGTACCCCGCTGACCCAATCAGCTGAACGCTGTTCAGGGGAACAAAACTGCAAGTAGCCGGAGAGCTGGGCAATGTACCGTCATACAGAATGACAGCCGGCGTATTCGAGGACGCGCCCAGGTCCTGCAGGTCAAACACAAGGTCCACCGGAGCATTTGCAACTCCGCCGCCAAACGTTCGGACGACGCCATCAACCATCGCGTAGTAAAGCTGCCGGATCCTCTGGATCTCTACGCAGTGCACCCGTATCCGCAGCGTGTATGTATGGCCGCTCTGAAGCGTGTATACCGCCCCAGCCTCCACTCCATTCACCAGCGGCACAATCACAGTCGATCCGTTGCTCTGCCGGACGTTATACCCCGCAAAGCAGGTCGCTCGGCTCGTCCTGCCGTTGTAAAGTCCGCCCAGAACACCGTCACTCGCAGCCTGCATCTGCACGGAACCCATCTCTACCAGGAGCGATCCGCCGACCTCTACGGCATCGATCGCGCTCAGTGTCGTCTGGCCGTCAAATCCATTGCCCCCGCTCGACGTCAGTCCAGCTGCCGTGACGCTGAGGTGAAATCCGGGATCGGCAACGTTCCATACGCGCGAGTCAAACTCCTCGCCATTGAAGCTGTCTGAGATCTTCTGAGCCGCCAAACTTGTAACCCCGTGCCGAAACGACGGCAGCGACAGATTGAAGACGCTCGTAGTTCCATCACCGGCGAAGCTCTCCGCGATGTAAGCCGCCGGCTCAATCTCACCCGAAACGGTTACGTCGTTGGCCAGCTCCCTCGCCTGAGACATCCGCAGCCCTGCCACCTGCAGGCTTCCGTCGCCGTCACTCACAATGTGTGTCACCGTTCCTGCTGGCTGGAGACCAACAACCCCGCCGATCACGCGATACGCCCCATAGAAGCTGTCCGCCAGAGCTCCCGCATTCGCAGACCAGCTTCGGTTTTGCTCCGGCTGAAAGACTCCGATGCTGCGCAGATTGCCTGTCGCCGAACTCGTGAAGCCAGGAAGACCAACCCGAGCGGTCAGCGTGCGAAAGGCATCGGCGCCATTCTGCTGCAGCCCAGCTCCGGCTGCCGATGAACCTTGGCGGTCCAGCAGCCACTCGTCGCTAATAGCACGCAATCCAACCCGGTACATCGTTCCCAAAGTACCTGCGCCTGCGTAGATCAACTCCGGCTCTGTCGCCACATAACCGGTGAATAGAACCAGGCCATCGTCAAGCGTGACTACCACCCGCCCTCGCCGCGTTGGCACCGGAAGCTGCACCGCACTCAGATCGAGCGTGCACTCGCACAACGATGGTGCGTTCAGCGCTCTCTGCACCTTCAAGGGCCCCGTCGACGAGATCCATCTGCTATAGTCCACCGCCCCTTGCCCATCCAGGTTGTCGATCGTGATTCTCACTGGGGCACCACCGGCAGCACGTGGCTCAAACCTCGCATCGCTCTCACCTCCTCAACCGTTAACACCCCGGCCTTCAACAACTCCGTCTGCATCTGCAGCTCCTGCATCTCGTCCCGTGTCTCCAGGTCGTTGAAGCAGAATTCGAACTCCCTCCATCCCAGCCGTTTTGCAAACAGGTCTCGAGTAATATGCTCTGCCACCAGCTTGGCCACCGGTACGATCGCGCTCTGGAATGCCTCGTCCGCAAGTTCGCCCGCCGTGGATCGGTTCACATCCTGCTGCAGTCCCAGAAGCATGGGCGGCAGACCGAACGCGTTCGCAATCATGCGCAGCAAAAACTCCTGCCACTGAATCCGCAGATCAGCGTCCGTGCCGCCCGCAAACCGCAGCACCTCCGGCTTCTGCTCACAGCTCAGCAGCGGCACCCGCCCGGTTCCCTCAATCTCGTCCTGCCACCACCGGATCAAACGGTCGTGCTGCTCCGGTGTCGCCTCGTTCAGCCACAGCGCATACTGCACCACCGAGTTCGAAGCCAGCCGGCCCGCATACCGATTGGCACTCAGAAACTGGTTCACCGTCTCAAACGCAACCTCCAACCGCCCCAGCCCAAACCCCGTGTGTGTCCTCGGGTTCAGCCGCAGGTACATCAACTCGTCATCCCGGAGAGGAACCGATCCTTCCTTCCCCAGTCGCCCGGTAGACTGCGCATAGCGGGCCCTCTCGGGATCGCCGTTCCAGGTGTTATCGATGTGGATCAGCGCACCGTCCACGGCCCACAGGTGAAATGGTCGAAGATCGTCTCCGGTCGCCTCCATCTCCACCGCACCGAAGCCCCCAACCAGCAGATCCTCCAGCACCTGTTCCCACAGAACCCGAAAGCTGTCCGATACATTCGGCTCCTCCAGGCATCGTCGCAGCACCGCAATCCTTCCGGCCGCATTCTTTACCTCGCCGGCCGCGTACCCACGCCGCACCCGTACCTGCCAGTCCATGCTCGCAATCCTGTCCTTCACCACGTTGATCGCCCGCCGTACCACAGGCGTCTCCGCGAACTTCCGCAGGTTCGCCGGCGTTGGCTTCGGCATCGCGTTCTGGCTCGCTCCCCCGCCCCTGCCGTAGGGGCTGAAGATCGACGGCAGCATGGCAGTCTTTCTTTGGCCCATCGTTGCGTCGCCGGCAGCCGCTTCTACGCCCGTAATTCGCTGCCACATCTCCTTCACCGTCTCCTGAACGCCCATCGCACTTCCTCTCACAACAACTCGTCCTTCGCCCCAAAACAAAGGAGACATGGCGCAATGCCATGCCTCCTGAAACGTCATCCCGATAGCCCTATCTCAAACCCGCAACTCCGTCCGAGCCGTCTCCGCCATCCGCGGCAGATCGGTCATCGTCATCACGCGAACCTTCGCGCGCTCCATCGCCTCCACGCCGAAGCGATATCGAGCCATCGCCTCATCCCCTCCATCGAGGCTTCGCACTGGCTCGATCACCGCCGTCATCTCCAGCCTCGCCTCCTCGACTCGCGCAACCCCTGCCGTCAGCTCCGGCACCGTGTACGCCAGTACCTTCGCCGCTTCGACGTCGCCGTCAAGCGACACCGCTTGAAACAAGCGGACCAGCCCATTCGGCCGGTATCCGCAATCGATCCTCATCGGATCTCCCGCTCGCGTGTACTGCGAGGCCGCGATCCGCTTTCGCATCAACGTCCAGACCCCCGCTCGCTCAAACTCCCGCCGCATGGCTCCGGCAATCAGCGCGCGGCCACTCGCCTTGCGCTCGCGCTTCACCGCAATCGGCTCTACATACATCCGCATCAGCTGCTCCATCTCCGCCGGCACGCTCTCCGCCAGGCATGCCCGTGAGGGCGTCAGTTGGATCGAGTTCGACAAACTCTCCTCCAGCAGCTCCAACAATGGCTTCGGCTCCGGTGTGCCTAACCGCACACTGAACTCAGCCTCCAGTGCCTCCAGCAGCTCCACATCTGCCGACGCATCCACGCATCGCACCCTGGCCCAATCGCGCGTAAAACGCACCACCGCATTTCCCGCGCGCTCCACCTCACGCAGGACCACGCCGATATTCACGAACTCGCCCTTCACCACATCCGGCACATACCGGACGACGAAGAACTCGCAAGGCAATCGATCCCTCAACGCCCCAACCTCTCCCTACATGATGAAGTTTGACGTATCTCGACCATCCTCCAACCTTCCCGGCACCACAATCTTCCTGCCCTCTACCCATTTTGGGAATGGCTGTCGATCCGAATCTCGAAATGAGACAATCAACTCCCGCAGCCGAAGCTTCCGCTCCAGCATCCGCTCCATCAGACGTTCGATCACCCGCGTGTCCCCTCCATACCACTCCGGCGGAACCGACTCCGCGATCGACCACAACACCTTCCCCTCCATCGCCTCGACCCGGCTCATCCACGGCTCGAAGCTCGCCCACCCCGTCACGTTCGCATACACCAGGTTCCGTGGATACACACCCCGAAGCGGCGAATCAGGAAACGTCCACTCGCCCGCATTGAAGCAGAACCCCTGGTCGATGAAGATTGCTCGATACTTCCTTTCCCTCGGCCTGCGTTCAAATACCGCCTGTCGTCCGTTGCAGTTGCCCGCCCACTTGTCGAGCAGCAGCATCCCTGCAAACTCCTCCAGGTTCCGCACTTCAGCCATCTGCTGCTCCGGGAGGTAGTCCACCACCTGCCCGGGCATCAGCCCACCCGCGAACTGGCTCCCGAACTGCAGCCCAGCGCTGCAAGCCTCTCGCCGCCCTCGCCCAACTTCCACATACATCTCTGCCGAGTTCTGGATCAGCCACTCCGTCACCTCAACCACATCCGTCGCCGGCACCGTCAAACCCACCGCTGCCGCCAGCCGCGTCGCAATCAGCTCATTGGCCAGCACCCGCAGATGCTGCGGATTGTTCTGAAACTTCACCACCCACAGCTTTCCGTCGGACCCCAGCATTAGCTGGCTCTGAGCCCCGCCCCGCATCCTCCGTATCGCCTGCACCCCCAGCACCGCCAAGCCGACACCTCGCTCCAGCAGCATACGTCAACCCGGCAGACCGTCGCCTCCTGGCGCACTGCCTCACCGGACCCGCCGCGCTTCCGTCATCTCCGCCCGCACACCCTGCGCCACCGCCATCGCCATCACGCAATCATCGTGAGTTCCATGGGCCGCTCCCATCCGTCCACCCGCGTGGCTCGCAAACGTCCTGCACTCCGCCAGCAACCGCCTGCTTTGAAATATCCAGGAAGCCTCCACCAGCAGCGCGCCCAATCGGCTGATCATCGCCGCCTTGTTGCCCGCCGTCGTCAGCCAACCCGCCACGCCGCCCTGCTCATACACGTGCGCGTATCGCTCGCTGCTGTCCAGGTACGCCAGCACCCCCGCGCCATGGTTGTTCCGCTCCACCGCAATCAAAGCCCCGCCATACTCCCTCGCCAGCGCCGCCGCCATCCTCGCCAGCTCCAGCGTCCCAAGCCGCTGTCGCAGCTCTGCGCATTGCACGCCCGTCGTCAGCTCCACAACCTGCACCACGGCAAAATCCCCATCCGCTCCGCCACCCGCCGTATCGACCGCCACCACGTAGGCCTTTCCCGGCAAAGGCGGAAGCCACACCTCCAGAGCCCCACCCCGCCTCGTCTCGACCGGTACGATCTCCGCCAACTCGCGCATTCGCCGATCGACCGCCTCGACCTCGAAGCAGCACTCGCCGGTCGCCCGAAAGCAGCTCTCCGCATCCTCTGCAAAGTCCTGCGTCCGCAGACCGCGATATCTTCGCTCCAACTCGCGCCGGAACCCAATCTGCTCCGCCGTCAATCCATGCTTCTCCACCAGCTTCAGCTCATCGCACTTTAACTCAGCAGCCGGCTCGGAGATATACGCCGGCTCCATCCACCACGGAAAGAAGTGCCGCACCGTCCCCCGCTCCTCCGCCTCCGTCCACTCACTGTAAAAGCATCCGTACGCCCCATTCGGCGTCGACTCGAGCACGACCTCACCGCCCGGAGCCACCGCACCCCGCAGACCTGCCAGAACCGCCACCGCATCTCCAGGCCAGCGGCTCACCTCGCTGCAATGGAGGTAATTCACGGTCATCCCTCGCCCCGCACCCTCATCTCCCGCGCTCAGCACCCGGAACTCGCTGTCCAGCTCTGCGAATCGCATCTGCCCGGCATTCGCCTTACTCCGTCGCAGCGGCCCTTCCCTCAACTCCTGCGGCAGACACTCCCAGAAGCGCTGCACCATGCGAAAGATGCCCTCCGCTGCCTCTTGCGTCTGCGCCACCTGCACTGTCAGCACGCCCCGCTGCGTGATCGTCTTCAGAAAGAACCTGCCCGCCACCCACGTCGTCATCCCCATCTGCCGTGCCTTCAGCACGATATTGCTGCGTCCCCGCGCAGCCTCGAAAGCACGCTGTGCCTGGTTCGCAACCAGTGGCCTATCCGTACCCTCGCGATCACGGATCCGCAGCAGCGACCTCGCCATCCACATCGCCACCGTGTCGCCGCGCAACCCCGCCGGTCGACGATCCAGCATCTCTCCCAGCGCGAGCAGCTCCGCCATCTCCCGTCTCCAGCTTTCTGTCGACATTCACCCCACCGTTCAAGACCTCGACATCCCTCAACCCCTGTCGGACAATGAAGTCGAAGCATCCTCGGCATGACCATTCACCTTGTCCCACTCAACGAGAGCGAACTCCTCGGCCTGCTACAAAGCCGAGCGCAGCGCAGCTCGCACACCCTCACCAACGACCCGTCGCAGGCCGAGCTCATTCTCCTTGCCGGCAGCTTTGGACGAGATCCAGCCCTCCTCCTTCAACACCCTCTTTATCACCGCTACCCGGATCGCTGCGCCGTCTACACCGAAGATGACAACTACCTCCCCCTCGCTCCCGGCGTCTACTGCTCCGCACAGGTTGACGCGCACAGCCAGGCTGGTCGCACCTTCAGCTACTCCTACATCTCCCGCGATGGGCAATACTCAAACCCCTTTGTGGCCTCGCCAGAGACTCCGCCCGGCAAGTCGCTCCTCTTCTCCTTCCAGGGCGGCAGCACCTCGCTGTTGCGCAAGCGCCTCTTCAACGTCAGCTTCAATCGTCCTGACGTGCTCATCGAGAACACCAGCAGCTACTTCCATTGGGACCTCAACCAGCCCGGACGCGAGAGCCGTCAGCAGCGCTACGCCGAGACCCTCGCCTCCTCCCACTTCGTCCTCTGCCCTCGCGGAGCCGGTACCGGCAGCATCCGCCTCTTCGAGGTCATGAGTGCCGGCATCGCCCCCGTCCTCATCTCCGACGCATACCTTCTGCCGCCCGGCCCTGCCTGGGACGACTTCCTCCTTCGCATACCCGAGAAAGACATCGCCCGGCTCCCCGAGTTGCTCGAGCCTCACATCCCCTCCAGCCCAGACCGTGGCCGCAAGGCTCAGCAGGCGTGGCTCGAACACTTCTCCCCCGAGCACGAGTTCAACGCAATCATCCGTCTTTGCCAAGCCTCGCTCCACCACGGTCCACCCTCAGAAGACGTCTTTCGCAAGCAGCAAGCCCGTATCGTTCGCCGCGCAATCATGCGCCGCGCACTCCGGAGCTTCGCTCGCTCAGCAGTCCTCCAAATACTGAAGACCCTTCACCTCAAGTCGCCCTACCAGATGAACCGATAACCGCCCGTCGGGCTCATGCCCGTACGCGCGCTCTACTGCATCACGCGCACGTTGTACGTCTTCGCCGCCGGTGTCATCGGTCCAACAGCGCATACTTGAACCGTAACGCTTCCCGCCGCAGACACCGCCGCACTCAGGATGCTGAGCGCATTCGGCAGACTGCCGTCGCTCGAACTCACCGCCACCGGCGCTCCGACCCGGGCATTCGCAACCCCGACACTTCCGCTCGTACAGCTGCCGGCAGCCAGCGCCGTCCCTCCGATGCTTCCTGTCGTGCCGCCCAGAATGCCCGCGAAGTTTGCCGCCGTCACATTGCCGTTTGCGTCCACCTGGAACTGCGCATTCGACCCTACATTTAACAGCGCAGGCAAGCCCGCGCCGATCGTCGCCGAGTTCCCAATCGCCACCGGCCCTCCGTTCAGCCAAATGGACGACGCTTGAATCTGCAGCGGATCTCCTCCCGCATACGTCTCCAGCGACGCATACGGCGTCGGC
>JAABVA010005494.1_pt1 | contig 11462 bp, 9 predicted proteins | sample 5560331 | NCBI WGS metagenome assembly JAABVA01 (sample SAMN12812661, study PRJNA571458) | rock metagenome | isolation source: Antarctica rocks | place: Antarctica: Victoria Land, Mt New Zealand sud | collected 2016-01-07
CGGCGTCCTCAAAGACGACGAACGGCGCGTTGCCGCCGAGCTCCATCGACACCCGCAGCACGCCGTCGGCCGCCTGCTTGATGAGGTTCTGCCCGACCGGCGTCGATCCGGTGAAGGACAGCTTGCGGAGACGCCGGTCCTGAAGGATCGGCTCGGAGACGGCGCCAGAGGCCGAGGTTGGGACGACGTTCACGACGCCTGCGGGCAGGCCGGCGTCCTCGAGCAGCTTCACGAAGTACAGCGTGGTCAGCGGGGTGAGCGCGGCAGGCTTCACGACCGCGGTGCAGCCGGCGGCGAGTGCGGGGGCGAGCTTGCGGGTCGCCATGGCGAGTGGGAAGTTCCAGGGGGTGATGAGGAAGCAGGGCCCGACGGGGTGCTGGGTGACGACCATCCGCCCGGAGTTCTCCGGGTTCGCGCCGTAGCGGCCCTGGATGCGCGGCGTCTCCTCGCTGAACCAGCGGACGAACTCGCCGCCGTACGCGACCTCGCCACGCGCCTCGACGAGGGGTTTGCCCATCTCGAGCGTCATCAGGAGCGCGAACTCCTCGTGGCGCTGCTGCAGGAGGTCGAACGCGCGACGGAGGAGCTCGGAGCGCTCACGCAGCGAAGTCGTCGCCCATCCCGGGAAGGCGTCCGATGCGGCGCTGAGCGCCGCGAGTCCGTCCACCGGGGTGGCGCTTGCGATCCGCTTGATGACTGTCCCGGTCGAGGGATCCGCGACGTCGAGGGTCTCGCCGTCCTCAGCCGACCGCCATGCGCCGCCGATGAAGAGCCCGTCCGGCACCCTCTCGAGCAGTGCCCGCTCGTCTACGTCCGTCATGTCGGCGTTCCTCTCATCCGGGTGGTCCGTGCGTGCCTGTGCCGCTCACGCGGGCACCCGCGCCCGTGCCGTGCCGAGTCGCGTGCGTCGAGGACTGGGGCGAAGAACGCCGCGAGCTCGTCGGTGGCTGACAGCGGTAGCACCCCGGCGACGTACTGGTCGGGCCGCACGACCACGACCCCACCTGCTCGGTCGATGCCGCGCTCGTCGAAGATGTCGCCGCTGCCGTCGACGGCATACACCTTCTCGTAGTCGATCAGCTGCAGCCGGCCGCGCTGCGGCAGGAGCATGGGCGGCACGGCGCCGAGGTCGATCTCGGTGTGGCGCTGCTGGTACACGACCTTCACGTCGAACCACGCATCGAGGTCCGCGTCCGTGGGGGTCGCGGCGAGCGGGGAGTCGGGCGACTCGGTGAGCCAGGCCGCGAGGGCGCCGACCGTCGACTGCGGTCCGGGCAGCGCCGGGTCGGCGAACAGGTAGACGCGCCAGCGGCCGTCGGCCGTCGCGTGGTGCCCGAGGTGGACGGGGTTGCCGTCGCAGACCCGGGCGACGACGGCGGACTTGAACCGCTTGCCGACCGGGAAGCCCGTCGCGACCGTCTGGTGCGCCGTGTCGGCCGTGATGAGCGAGGGCGCGTACTCGGTCATGAAACCCGCCGGGAACTCCGCGGTGCGCACATAGAAGTCGGCGAGCTCGGAGGGGTCGTCGTACTCCTCCGGCTTCTTGGCCATGAGAGTCGACCACTGCTGGTCGAAGTCGATGAGGTTCTTTGCAACGACTTGACGCTCGGCGGAGTAGGTCGACAGGAGGCGCTCCGGGCTGCGGCCCTCGAGCACGTGCGCGAGCTTCCAGCCCAGGTTGAACCCGTCCTGCAGCGACACGTTCATGCCCTGCCCCGCTTTCGCGCTGTGCGTGTGGCAGGCGTCCCCGGCGATGAAGACTCGGGGCGTGAGGGTGCCAGCCTCCTCGCGCGGTACGTCGTCGAAGCGGTCCGCCAGCCGGTGGCCGACCTCGTACACGCTTGACCAGGCGACCTCGCGCACGTCGAGCACGTACGGGTGCAGGATCTCGTTGGCCTTCTCGATGATCTGTTCGAGGCTCGTGCGCCGCACGGCGCCGTCTTCGGTCGCGGCGACCTCGCCGAGGTCGACGTACATGCGGAACAGGTAGCCGCCCTCGCGGGGGATCAAGAGGATGCTGCCGGCTTCCGCCGTTATGGCGCACTTCGTGCGGATGTCGGGGAAGTCCGTGACGGCGAGCACGTCCATCACGCCCCAGGCGTGGTTCGCCTGGTCGCCCAGGAAGTTGCAGCCGATCGACGACCGCACACGGCTCCGCGCGCCGTCCGCGCCGAGCACGTACTTCGCGCGCACCACCCACGTGGCGCCTTCGTCCGGCCCGGCCGTCCGGACGAGCGTGACCGCGACCGGGTGCTCGGCAGCCCGATCGGTCTCGAGCGAGACGAAGTCCCAGCCGTAGTCCGGCCGCATCCGGCTGGGCGCGTTCGCCATCACCTCGGCGAAGTAGTCGAGCACCCGGGCCTGGTTGACGATGAGGTGCGGGAACTCGCTGACTCCGGTGGGGTCGTCGACGGCCCGCGAGGTCCGCACAATGCGGCTTCTGGCGGCCGGGTCCGCTGCCCAGAAGGCCATCTCCGTGATGCGGAACGCCTCCTGGATGATTCGCTGCGCGAATCCGAACGCCTGGAACGTCTCGACGCTGCGCGCCTGGATGCCGTCGGCCTGACCGATCTCGAGCCGGCCGGGCCGGCGCTCGGCGATGCGGGTGGTGATGCCGGGGAACTGCGCCAGCTGCGCCGCCGCGATCATGCCCGCCGGTCCCGTGCCGATAATCAGCACGTCGACACGGTCCGGGAGATCGTCCGGCCGGTCCACGCCGACCCCAGTGGCCACCTGCACCCTCGGGTCCCCGGAGACGTACCCGTGATGGTGGAACTGCATCCCTCGCGCTCCTCCCCAAGCGCACCGTCTAACCGACGGTCACCCATGGTCCATCGCCGCCCGCTGATCATATATGATCTGTTGATCGTATATTATCTGTAGCACGTCGGTCAGCGGAGGGGTATATGAAGGAGACGGCACAGGCCGCATACGCCGCGGTCGACATCCCGTTCGCCGCCCGGCCCGGCAAGGTCGCCGCGGTGCACCTCAGTTACCCGTCACGCGCCGACCAGCGCGGCCGTCGCCCCACGGCGCCCTCCTACTTCCTCAAACCGTCGAGCTCGCTGGCTGGCAGCGGCGGCACCATCGAGCGCCCGTCGGGCACCGAGTTGCTGGCGTTCGAGGGCGAGATCGCGCTCGTGGTCGGTACCGCCGCGCGGTGGATCACCGTCGACGAGGCCTGGAATCACATCACCTGGATCACTGCGGCGAACGACTTCGGGCTCTACGACCTGCGCGCGAATGACCGCGGGTCGAACGTGCGGTCGAAGGGCGGCGACGGCTTCACCCCGATCGGCCCCGGCCTGATCGACGCCCGGTCGATCGACCCTGCGGCGCTGCGCCTGCGGACCTGGGTCAACGGCCTGCTTGCACAAGACGACACCACGGCGGAGCTGCTGTTCCCCTTCGCGCAGATCGTCGCCGACCTCGCACAGCACTTCACCCTGGAGCCCGGCGACGTTATCCTCACCGGCACGCCGGCCGGCTCCTCGGTCGTCCTGCCCGGCGACGTCGTCGAGGTCGAGGTGGACGCGCCCACCGCCCAGGGCAGCCTCTCGTCCGGGCGGCTCGTAACAACGGTCACAGAGGGACTCCACGCATTCAATCCGGCGCTCGGCTCCCTGCCGACCGCCAACGACACCCAGCGCATCGAGGCATGGGGCTCGCGAGAAGCCGCGGACCTACCCTTTGAGGCACCGGCCGAGTTGACGACCGAGACCCGGACCAAGCTCGAGCAGGCCCCAGTGGCCGCACTATCCGCGCAGCTGCGTCAGCGGGGGCTGAACAACGTCACGGTCGACGGGGTGCGCCCACTCGGCCCGCAGGCGAAGCTCGTGGGCACGGCACGGACACTGCGATTCGTCCCGAACCGCGAAGATCTCTTCGCCCGGTTCGGCGGCGGCTTCAACGTACAGAAGCGCGCCTTCGACGAGGCCGGCCCCGGTGAGGTCATCGTCATCGAGGCCCGCGGCGAGACCGGGTCAGGCACGCTCGGCGACGTCCTCGCCATTCGTGCGCACGCACTCGGCGCTGCGGGGATCGTGACGGACGGCGGCGTCAGGGACCGTGACGCCGTGGCCGCGATCGGCATCCCCGTGCACGCCGCCGGCGCGCACCCGGCCGTGCTCGGACGCAAGCACGTGCCATGGGAGACGGGCACGACGATCGCCTGCGGCGGCACCACCGTGCAGCCCGGCGACGTGATCGTCGGCGATACCGATGGGGTGATCGTGATCCCCCCCGCACTCGTGGAAGAGGTTGCGGATGCGGCGCTCGCCCAAGAACGGGAGGACGCCTGGGTCGCGCGCCGCGTTGCTGAGGGGCACCCCGTTGAGGGACTGTTCCCAATGGACGACGCCTGGCGACGACGCTTCGAGCAGGAGCCGGACCGATGACGCGCATCCAGACAGATCTCGGCCGTGCCTCCACAGTCGACGACCGGCTCCGGCCGCTGCTCACCGACCTCGACGCCAACGCCTCCACGAACTTGAACCAGCGGTTTCACCCGGTGCGGTATACGGCCTGCTCCCACCCAGTGCTGCACGATCTTCTCCGCGGCGGCGGCGGCGACGTCTCGAGATCGAGCTCGCCGCACGGAACCACCGCTCGCGAACGATGAAGGCCCTCCTTCGCGCCCAGCACCGCGAGACCCCCACCGACCGGAGGCAGTCATGACCGATACCGCGACAGCCCTCGCCGAGCGCCACGTGCCCGACGGCCTGCCGACCCGCATCCAGCACTACATCGGCGGCAATGCGGTCGACTCCGTCGACGGCGACACATTCGACGTGCTGGATCCCGTCTCTAACGAGACCTACCTGCAGGCGGCGGCCGGCAAGAAGGCCGACGTCGAGAAGGCGGTCGTCGCCGCGCGGCTCGCCTTCACCGAGGGCACGTGGCCGCGGATGCTGCCCCGCGAGCGCTCGCGGGTGCTGCACTGCATCGCCGACATCGTGGAGTCCCGCGAGGCGCGGCTCGCCGAACTCGAGTCGTTCGACTCCGGCCTGCCGATCACGCAGGCGCTCGGGCAGGCACGTCGCGCGGCCGAGAACTTCCGCTTCTTCGCCGACCTGGTCGTCGCGCAGGCCGACGACGCCTACAAGGTGCCCGGGCGGCAGGTCAACTACGTCAACCGCAAGCCCATCGGCGTCGCCGGACTCATCACCCCCTGGAACACGCCCTTCATGCTCGAGTCCTGGAAGCTCGCACCGGCGCTCGCGACGGGGAACACCGTCGTGCTGAAGCCGGCGGAGTTCACGCCGCTGTCCGCGTCGCTCTGGGCCGGCATCTTCGAGGAGGCGGGGCTCCCCGACGGGGTCTTCAACCTGGTCAACGGGCTCGGCGAGGACGCGGGCGACGCGCTCGTGAAGCACCCCGATGTGCCTCTTATCTCCTTCACCGGCGAGAGCCGCACAGGCCAGATCATCTTCGGCAACGCCGCCCCGTTCCTCAAGGGGCTGTCGATGGAGCTCGGCGGCAAGAGCCCGGCCGCCGTGTTCGCCGACGCCGACCTCGACGCGGCGATCGACGCGACGATCTTCGGTGTCTTCTCCCTGAACGGCGAGCGCTGCACCGCGGGCTCCCGCGTCCTCGTCGAGCGGGCGGTCTACGACGAGTTCGTCGAGCGCTACGCGCGACAGGCCGACCGCGTCGTCGTCGGGTACCCGCACGACCCCGCCACCGAGGTCGGTGCGCTCGTGCACCCCGAGCACTACGACAAGGTCATGTCGTACATCGAGATCGGCAAGCAGGAGGCTCGCCTCGTCGCGGGCGGCGGACGTCCGGAGGGCTTCGACACCGGCAACTTCGTGCGCCCCACCGTGTTCGCCGATGTGCCGATGGATGCGCGGATCTTCCAAGAGGAGATCTTCGGCCCGGTCGTGGCGATCACGCCATTCGACGGCGACGAGGAGGCCCTCACGCTCGCCAATGGCGTCAGGTACGGCCTGGCCGCGTACATCTGGACGAACGACCTGAAGCGTGCCCACAACTTCGCCCACGCGGTCGAAGCCGGCATGGTGTGGCTGAACTCCAACAATGTGCGGGATCTGCGCACCCCGTTCGGCGGGGTCAAGGCCTCGGGGCTCGGTCACGAGGGCGGCTACCGCTCGATCGACTTCTACACCGACCAGCAGGCGGTGCACATCACGCTCGGCGCAGTGCACAACCCGACCTTCGGCAAGGGCGGCCCCCGCGGCGGACACCCCGTTCCGCTCGCCGGGGGCGAGGACGACCCCGAGCTGCGCTGAGACCCATCCGGACCGATCACCAGAGCAAGGACGCTTCAATGACTACGATCACCTCAGACTCCCCCGAGCCCGGCGTCACGGACGAGTCCACCGATCGGGCCGGGATCATCTTCCCGACCCCGTCGACGCCGCCTCCGGACGTGCTGCGCTGCGCCTATATGGAGCTCGTCGTCACCGACCTGAAGCGCTCCCGCGACTTCTACGTCGACGTACTCGGCCTCGTAGTGACCGAGGAGGACGGCGAGGCGGTGTACCTGCGCAGCTTCGAGGAGTTCATCCACCACAACCTGGTGCTGCGTCAAGGCCCCACCGCGGCCGTCGCCGCCCTCGCATACCGGGTGCGCTCGCCCGAGGACCTGAACCGAGCCGTCGCCTTCTACGAGGAGCTCGGCTGCCGGGTCGAGCGCCGCACCGAGGGGTTCACGAACGGCGTCGGGGACTCGGTGCGCGTGGAGGACCCGCTCGGCTTCCCGGTCGAGTTCTTCCACGACGTCGAGCACGTCGAGCGACTCGCCTGGCGCTACGACCTCTACACCCCGGGCGCGCTGGTCCGCTTGGACCACTTCAACCAGATGACCCCGGACGTGTCGCGCGCCGTCGCGCACATGCAGGACCTGGGGTTCCGGGTCACCGAGGACATCGAGGACGCCGAGGGCACCGTCTACGCAGCCTGGATGCGGCGCAAGCCGACCGTGCACGACACCGCGATGACCGGCGGCGACGGGCCCCGAATGCACCACATCGCCTTCGCGACCCACGAAAAGCACAACATCCTTGCCATCTGCGACAAGCTCGGCGCGCTGCGGCTCTCCGACCGCATCGAACGCGGCCCCGGCCGCCACGGCGTGTCCAACGCCTTCTACCTGTACCTGCGCGACCCCGACGGGCACCGAGTCGAGGTCTACACGCAGGACTACTACACGGGCGATCCGGATAACCCGCTCGTGACGTGGGACGTCCACGACAACCAGCGCCGCGACTGGTGGGGCAACCCGGTCGTACCTAGCTGGTACACGGAGGCGTCGACCGTGCTCGACCTCGACGGCAACCCGCAACCGGTCGTCGCCCGAACCGACTCGTCGGAGATGGCGGTCACCATCGGGGCGGACGGCTTCTCGTACACGCGCAAGGGCGAGGACGACCCCCCCGAATGGAAGCAGGGCGAGTACAAGCTCGGCGCCCAGCTCTGACGCCACGTTTCCGTCGCACAGCAAGGAGGCGCCGTGCTCGCCGCTGACACCATCACCACCCTCGCCGACGAGCTCGCCGACGCTGACCGCTCACGGACGCTGATCTCACGCATCACCGCCCGCTATCCGAACGCGACGGTCGAGGACTCCTACGCAATTCAGGGCGTGTGGCGGGACGGCAGGATTGCCGCCGGGCACCGCATCGTCGGGCGCAAGATCGGGCTCACATCGAAAGCGATGCAAGCAGCGACAGGCATCACGGAGCCCGACTACGGCGTAATGTTCGAGGACACGGTCTGGCCGACCGGTTCCGTGATCCCGTATGACCGGTTCTCGAACGTGCGGATCGAGGTGGAGCTCGCGTTCGCCCTGCACACGCCGCTGGAGGGACCGGAGTGCACGCTCGAGGACGCCCTCGCGGCGACCGAGTACGTCGTCCCGGCGCTCGAGGTGCTGAACTCGCACATCGAGCTCGAGGGCCGCACCATAGTCGACACCATCTCGGACAACGCCGCGTACGGCGGCATGGTCCTCGGCGACGTTCAGCGGCGTCCGGACGAAGTCAACCTCCGTTGGGTGCCTGCGCTGCTGCATCGCAACGACTCGATCGAGGAGACCGGCGTCGCCGCGGGCGTGCTGGGGCACCCCGCGACCGGCGTCGCGTGGCTGGCGAACAAGTTCTACCAGCACGGCGCACGACTCGAGGCGGGAGAGCTTATTCTCGCCGGCTCCTTCACCCGGCCGATGTGGGTGTCTCGTGGCGACCGGGTGCTCGCCGACTACGGGCCGATGGGAACGGTGCGATGCAGCTTCGCCTGATTCCAACCATGCGGGACCGGCTCGCGGACGCGACGCGGCCGCTCGCGGGCATGTGGGTCTGCTCTGGGTCGCCGCTGGTGGCGGAGATTTGCGCCGGCGCCGGCCTCGACTGGCTGCTGGTCGACATGGAGCACGCCCCGAACGGACTGGAGGGTGTGCTCGCACAGCTGCAAGCGGTGTCCGCGTACCCCAGCACGGCGTTGGTCCGCGTGCCGGTCGCCGATTCGGTCACGATCAAGCAGGTGCTCGACCTCGGGGCACAGAACCTGCTCGTGCCCATGGTCCAGAGCGCGGAGGAGGCGCGCGCGGTCGTCGAGGCGGTACGGTACCCACCGCTCGGGCGACGGGGAGTGGGCTCCGCCCTGGCCCGGTCCGGGCGGTGGAGCCGCGTCGAGCGCTACCTCGTCGACGCCAACAGGTACGTCTCGCTGTTCGTCCAGATTGAGACAGCCGAAGCCGTGAAGGAGGCGGCCGCCATCGCCGCGGTGAACGGCGTGGACGGCGTCTTCATCGGGCCCAGTGACCTCGCGGCCTCCATGGGGTTGCTGGGGCAGCAGACCCACCCAGAGGTGCTGGCTGCGGCCGAGCGAGTCATTAGAGACGTTCTTGCTGCGGGCAAACCGGTGGGCATCAACGCGTTCGACCCAGTCGCTGCTCAGACGTACGCGGACCAGGGGGCGTCGTTCCTGCTCGTCGGTGCGGACGTGACCCTGCTCGCGCGGGGTTCAGAGGCGCTCACTGAGCGCTGGATACCTGCGCAGGGGGGTCAATCACAGACCGCGCCGTAATTGGATGCCACTTTTTATCGTCGGCCAGGGCGCCGGCAACAAGGCGCAGGAGCACCCCTGCCTACAGGGCTGACGCCCGGCTCCTGCCACAGCGGCGGCGTCTCGTCGTCCCCACCCAGGGCTCGTGCAAAGTCGTGAACGTCCTGGTTGGCATGCCGGTCGAGGCACCGGTCAGGCCACGGTGAGGGCGTCGAGGGCGTCGGCGGGCCGGTAGCTGAAGGTGCGGTGGGCCGCGGCGATGTTGGCTCTTTGATCTTGCGGGGGAAGAAGGACATGATCTTGTGAGGATCGTGGCTTCGGGCTGAAAGGCCCGTGGCCCCTCGATGCTGACGGTGGATTCGAGCCGAAGGCAGAAGGGCCACGAGTGAGTTCAGACGGTACGACGATCCTGTTCGGCCTGCCCGGAGTTCGGGTGAACAAGGTGGTGCGCGCCGCCGACGGCGCCCGGGTGGTGCACGTGGTGACCGATGAGGAGACCGCGGCGGCGTGCCCGGCCTGCGGTGTGGTCTCGACCAGCGTCCGGCAGCGGCGGACCACCAGGCCTCGGGACGTGCCCTACGGCGAGGAGCCGCTGGCGGTGCGCTGGCACAAGGTCCAGTACGTCTGTCAGGAGGTCGGCTGGTCGCCTTCGGCGTGGAGGGCACGGGCTCGTACGGGATCGGCCTGGCCCGTTTCCTGCGGAGGCAGGGACATCGGGTGTGGGAGATCAACCGGCCGCCCCGCCAGGGCGAGCGGCGGCTGTCGGGCAAGAGCGACACCATCGACGCGGAGTACGCCGCTCGCCACGTTTTGGCCGGCGGAAGGCTGCTGCCTTCGGCGGCTGAGCCGGGACGGACGGCCGGCGTCAGCGGCTCCCGGCCAGCCGCCAGGTGGTGGGCAGCAGCCCGGCGGCCAGCGCGACTTTAACCGCGTCGCCGGCCAGGAAAGGTGTCACGCCCAGCGCGAGCCCCCGGGCCAGGCCGACGTGCAGCGTCGCCATCAGCCAGGGCAACCCGAACGCGTAGATCACCAGCGACCCCAGCGCCATGGTGGCGGTGGTGCGCAGCACGGTCCGGTCCCCGCCGCGGGAGGCGAGCGCGCCGACCAAGGCTGCGACAAAGGGGTAGGCCAGCAGGTAGCCGAACGAGGCGGCGTGCACGACCGCGGTGCCGCCGTGGTGCTGGGCGAACCACGGCAGGCCGGCGATCCCGGCGAGCACGTACAGCACCATCCCCGCCGCGCCGCGGCGCAGCCCCAGGGTGGCGCCGGCGAGCAGCACCGCGAACGGTTGCATCGTCAGCGGCACCGGGGTGAACGGCAGCGACACCGCGACCTGGGCGCTGAGTCCGACGAACCCGGCGGCGCCAAGCACTAGTGCGGCGTCGCGCGTGCGGGCTCCGGGCAGCAGGTCGGCCAGGACCAGCCTCCGCCGGGCCAGCGGGGCGGGTGAGGCAAGGGACACGGTTCCTCCACATAGCGCGCCAACGCTCGGCTTTCAACTCAAGACTCGTCAGGACACTAGTGACAGGCCCGCGAAGGCCGCCCCGGTATCCAGAGGCCTCGCTCGGGGTTGGGTGGCTGTGCGCTGCTGGTCTCGAGCTCGAGCAGGAACGCCGCGGTTCACTCGACGTGAGCCTCGAACACGGCGACGGCTCGCTCTGCCTGGCGGGCGAGCGCCAGGCAGTGGGTTAGGGCAGGGTCAGCCGCGCTTGCGGCGGCTCCGCTTCGGCTTGTCCGCCGCCTCGGCCGGCGCTGGGCCGGCTGCCGCGGGTTCGGTGGTGGCTGGTTCGGCTGCCGCTGGTTCGGTGGTGGCTGGTTCGGCTGGTGCTGGTTCGGCGACGGAGGCCTGCTGGGCGCTGGTGTACTGGGCAAGCACGGCTTCGGGGATGCGGCCGCGGCCCGAGACGGGAACGCCGTTTTTGCTCGCCCACGCCCGGACCGCCGAGGCTTGAGGGCTTCCTGGCGGTCCGGGACGACCCCCGCCACGTCTGGTGCTGGCGGGTCCTGCGCCTGCCCGGCGTGCTGCGGCGATGAAAGCTCCCAAGCTGTGCCGCAGGCCCTCGGCGTGCTCGGCAGAAAGGTCAATCTCATACGACCGGCCATCGACAGCGAAATAGACCGTCTCAGCTGCCTTCGAGCCGTCGATGTCGTCGATGAGCTCGACGGTGGTGGTGCGTGCCAACGTGGTGCCTCCCAGTCGCGTCGTTGCCGTGTTCGCAATGCTGCGGGCTGCTCGAACGCAACCGGGGTCGCCGCCGCCGGGGTGGAAGTGCGCGGTCGGTTCAACAGCGACACCGGCCAGTTGAGTCTTCCAGCCGTTTGTCTGTGATTTGCGAGCACCGGCTGTGCGGTTGCTCGCTCAGCTGCGCACGGGCAAAGCTGAGCAGCCCGCTGGAACCGGCTGGGCCGGCAGCGGTAAGCCGGAAGACAACTGC
>JAABVA010005501.1_pt1 | contig 11458 bp, 11 predicted proteins | sample 5560331 | NCBI WGS metagenome assembly JAABVA01 (sample SAMN12812661, study PRJNA571458) | rock metagenome | isolation source: Antarctica rocks | place: Antarctica: Victoria Land, Mt New Zealand sud | collected 2016-01-07
ATTGAACATCATATCAGCGTTCAACAAACTTCAAATGCATCTCGATAGCAAGAATTACATCACTTTTATCACTGCTTTAGAAGCATATAAATACAAGATGCTATCATTCAAACTGACTAATGAATCAATCTTCTTTCAGCAATATATGAATGACATTTTATGAGACTTTCTGAACGACTTTTGTCAAGTTTATCTAAATGACATTCTCATTTATAGCAAAATGAGAAAGAAATATAGAGATCACGTCAAACTAGTATTGAGTCGACTACGCGAAGCTGAACTGCAGATGAATATTCGAAAGTGCAAATTCAATGTAGAAGAGACTGTCTTTCTAGAAGTCATCGTATCAGAACTAAATCTTCGTATGAATCTCAGCAAAGTGACAGTCATAGTCAGCTGAATCACTTCGATCAATCTAAAAGAAATTCAGAGCTTCGTGAGATTTGTTAACTTCTATCATCGTTTCATTAAGAACTTCTCGAAGCTAGTCAAATCATTCACTCAGCTGACTAGAAAGAACACGTCTTTTGTTTGAAACGAGATCTGTGTTCAAGTCTTTGACAATCTAAAGAAACAAGTCAGCTCAATCTCAATACTTCGTCACTTCGATTTCAAACGACAAGCTATTCTGAAGATCGATGCTTCGAACTATGTAAAAGATGAAATACTATCTCAGTACAATGATGAGAAAGTTCTTCATTCGATGATCTTCTACAGTAAAAGCATGATTCTCGCTGAAATCAATTATCACATCTATGACAAGAAATTGCTAGTCATTATTCAATGCTTCGAACACTGACGACTCGAGCTGAAGTGCACTGAACTACTCATTCAGATGTTCATCGATCATCAGACTTTGAAAATCTTCATGAAAAACAAACAGTTGAGTCGATGATAAGTCAACTATCTGAACATTCTATCAAAGTTCAACTTTCAGATCATCTTTAGATCAGGTAAAATGAACACTAAAGTCAATGCTCTAATCAGAATGCTTCTAGCGAACGTCTTTGAATCAGCTCAGTGTCTTGAAAATCGTTTTCAAACTATTCTGATCTTTGATAGAGTCAATGTTCTATTTATTGAATTGAAAGCAAATCTCTATCAACAAGTATGAATGATCAATCAAATAGATGAGTTCTGCAGCGAATATAGACAAGCTATGAATGAAAACAAGCTCAAATTTCATATCATTAAACTGAAGAACTGCGAAATCATTGACGACGTTCTATTTAGAAAAGATCTACTGTGAGTCTTTGAGAACATGCACACGAAATTACTACAAGAAGTGCATGATCAATCTTCAATCTTTCACTTCGACAATAAACGAATCATCGATCTAGTTCAGCGTTTCTACTATTGATCAGATCATAGAGCTACTATTCAATAATACATTTGACACTGTTATGCTTGTCAGCGAAGCAAAGCTTCTAGAGATAACATCAATGAACTTCATCATTCTCTTTCAATTTCACAGAAACGCTGAAAAGATATAGTTATGAACTTCATCACTGAACTGTCTCTGTCAGAAGACTATAACGTCATTTGCACAATCATATGTCATTTCATCAAAGAACATCACTATGTTCTCTGTCATTGAGAAGACGATGACATCTCAGTCGAAGAAACGGTTTGAATCATGCTATGAAACGTCTATCGACTGCATGATCTACTCAGTTCTATTGTTTCAAACAGAGACTCTCAATTCATATCGACTATGTGAAAAAGTCTTTGCAAGCGACTGAGAATCACAGCTAGTCTATTCACAGTCTATCATTCTGAAATCGATGATTAATCGAAATGAGTCAATCAAGATGTTAAACGCGAACTTAGAATCTACTGCAATTACATGCAGAACGACTGAGTCAAATGAATATCTATGATGAAATTCAGTGACAATTTCAATATCTTCTCAATCACTTCAATGATTTTCTTCTACTTCAATAAAGAATTTCACTCTCAAATGAGTTTCGATTCAGATACGACTGACTACGAAACAACTTGTGAACGACTTGAAGCTAGAAAAGCAAATGATATTGTCATTTGAATGAAAGAGCTACTGAACTTCAATCATCAACAATTGAAAAAGACGAAGCTGATCATCAAAGTTCAGATCAATAAACATAGATGAAACGTCATCTATGAAGTAGATGACTGAGTTTGACTATCTTTCAGAAACGTCAAGACAACGAGACTCTGCAAAGATTTGAAAGATAAACAGCTAGATCTTTATCAAATTACTGTCAAAGTGAGTATCTTTTATCATCTTCGTCTATCAGTCAGCATGAAGCATCTGCATTCGATGTTCAGCTCAAAGCTACTGCGATCATATTCAGAAGACTCTCTATCAGAACAGCATTCAGAATCATTTAGATCAATCATTATTGAAGACGATGAACATTGAAAGATAGATGATATATTGAACTTCAGACGCTATCGAGATCGAATACAGTACAAAGTCAAATAAATAAATCTAGATAGAAACGACGAATAATACTATGTTGATAAAGAAAAATTCAATGACTCAGAGAAAGTTTTGAACGAATTTCATAAGCTATATTCAAACAAATCGCGCTAAATATCGAAATAACTATCAACAAAAGTGAGCAAATGAACTACATTCATGCAAACATGAATTTTCGAAGAAGAAGATAATGTTACGAGCGTATCAAGACTGAACAAGACTGAAGCTTTAATCAATTCGCAGTGAACGCTAACGAGTTCTCTGTGTAATGATTAGAGCTAATCAGCGAGCTAGTCAGGTTTGACTCAGATATGACTCAGATATGACTCAACACTCTTTTTCTTTCCCAACATTCTTTTCTTTCATCAACATCTTGTTCATTTACATTACATTCTTTTCATGTCACAAACACATTTCTTTCGAGTTTAGCGCAGTCTCTGAACATTACATAAATAGAAGCTCTTGTATCAATCTTCTTCTGTATTCTTAATATTCAGTTATAGCTGTTTCTAAAGATCAAGCACTATCAATTCTGATCTTCATTGATTGTATCATTTAGACACGATTCTGACATTAATCTACTAATAAAGATATCAACGTTAGAAAAAGAGAAGAGCAAAGATCATTCATGAAAAGAGATAACATTGAAGCTGATTCAATGTTTTCAACTCAACTCAGAAGAAAAACATCATGTGAATCGAAACGCATTCATCACGAAGAATGTACAGAAACTGAAAACATCAGTTCAACTGCTTAACAAGCAGTTGCATACATAAGAAAGCATACGTCTTTCAACGAAAATCACGTCATGAGCGAACGTGACAAGAGAAGAAATAGCGACGAAGAAGTAATGTCTCAAAGATGATTCATCATCGCTTTGCAAAAAACGAGAAATCATAATTAAAATAATGAACAGAAAAGAAATAAAAGAGATACAGAAAAAGTTGATTGAACAGATTTTACAGAGAATTGCAGACGTGTCAACAGATCAAAGAAATTTAATCATGTCACTTCGCAAGCTGAGTAGCGATGACATTTTTCTTCATGCAGTTAGCTCAGATGCTCAAGCAAATCTGAAAAAGACTCAGATATGAGCAAAAGAAATCGCGAGTTTGACATGTGTAACACATTGAATCTTTGCAATGCTGACACATGAAGTACACACTACAATAAACATGAATAATTAGAAAAAGATCATTGAAAGATTGATAAAAGATAACGCAAGACTTCATGAGAATCTGAAAGTTCTAAGAATAGTCTGACTCAAGAAGATAGCAGAGAGCGAAAAGACTCATTCATTGCTCATCATAGAAATCATGATTGAAGCGATGATAAATCAATTAATGAACGTAAGCATGCTGAATTCATATCAAGAATGTGCATGCAAGCTATTTGAAAAGAACTGTCACATTACACAGTGCTTCAGATGTCATGAATTTAATCACATGACTAAGTTCTGCAGAAAGAATCAGCGCAGTGAAAAGTGCGCAGACAAGCATCACATCAAGAAGTGTGTGATGTTTTCAAACAGAAGACATTGTGTCAACTGCAATGAAAATCACGAACTCTGAAGATGCATCTGTTTCAAGTGACAACAGCAGATGAAACAAGCATTTGAAATTTATAGAAACAGATCATTCAGATACTCTGAAATGTTTAAATACAATCACGCATTCTTCTCGCTGTCTCTGAACTCTTTAAATTCAACGAACTCTTTAGATTCAATGAACTCTTCAGATTCAATGAACTCTTTTGATTCAATGAATCTCTTAAACTCAGCAACAGTTATGTTGAAAACATGCAGTTGAATCGCTGATGAATCAGCTTAACAAATAGTAGAGATCAAGAAGAGATGAGTTGATCTTTTCTCTTGCGTGAATAGCAACTCAGACAAGACAACATCTGAGCAGATTCAGAAATGTTCAATCAGAAAGTGAGAAAGACTCTTAATGATCAAAAGCATACAAAGAGTCTTCTCATTGCAGAATCAACAACAGCTATAAATAACTTTATGATGAAACAATCTTCTTTACAAATTCTACAGTACAACATCAGAAAGTCATTAAGAATTCAAGAATCATTTCTAATTGACAAAGAAGTTCACGAATTCAACATAGTAATTATACAGAAGTAAGATCACAACAATAATGATTCACAATAATTTAACTCAGCACACAACTTCTTTCATCTAGTGAAAAACTCGTCATCTCAATTAAAAACATGCATATACATTAACAAATATTTAAGATTCAATCAATAAATAATAGAAACAGCTGAGTTAAACATTTGCTCAATCAGAATATTAATTCGTAATGCAGACAGCGAAACGCAGACGTTAAGACTTCTAAACATCTACAATTCATGCTCATTGTTTATTACATTCACAGAAAAATCTTCAATCATTTCTCATTTGAATGAACTACTCAATAATGATTGCAAATAACTGATCATAAAAGATTTCAATTTACATCATTCTCATTGAGAGAGATGAAGATGCTTCACTCATCATATGATGATTGATACTCTGCTAAACATCATTACAAATGCAAGACTGAAATTATTACTGAAATCAGACACTATTACTTGCGAAGCTCACAATCAATTTACGATGATTGATCTAGTCTTTAACAACGAGAAAATACAGTTCATGATACATAAGTGCAAGATACAAATCAATCTGCATCAGAGATTGAATCATTTTTCAATCATCACAAAGCTATGTTTACAAATAATCTCAGTGCAGCTCTTGACTTGATGACTTTGAAAATAAATAAATACAGAAGCATTAAGTGCTTATCTGCAAATACATCTATCTTTGAAACGCTCTCTAGACAACAAGACTATGATGAATGACAAAGTGTGTAAGATTATCAGAGTGCTACAGAAGATCATCAAGAAATTTATTCTTTTGACAAAATCATTAAATTGAATAAAAGACTTTTGAAATCAAAGCTGCTTCAAAGTAGTAATGAAATCAAGATGACTGCAAATCATATGAAAAACACAAGACATATTAGAAGCATGAAATGAATATCTGAAGCACAACAATCATAAAAACAAGATCATTCAACAAACAAAATGCGTATACTTCAGATCACAAATGCATAAGCTGAGCGAAGCACTCAAATTAATATGATGCTTTGCAAAATGAGCTAAAATCGAAAGTTAGCTATCTAAAAAGCTTTCTCAGTTTTCATTACTGAAGTGAAGCAATATTGATCATATGACAATGATGTTCGAGAAAAAAATCAAGATGCTGCAAGAAAAGTTCTTTCTCTCATTTTTTCAAGCGAATGTCAATGACATCGCAGAGTCATTCATATCTTTGACAGTCTCATTCAATTCACGCATTACAGAAGATGAAGTGAAGCAAACAATCAGATGAGTAAAAGTAAACAAAGCATCAGACGCTTCAGATATTTCAAACAAAGTGCTTCAAGTGAATCTTGCAGAACTGATCTCAGTATTGATGAGTTTATTCAACGCATGCATAATACACAAATATCATTTGAAGCAGTTCAAAAAGACTCAAACAATAGTATTATACAAATTAAAGAAAAGTAATTATATTGATTTAAAGACATATTGATTCATTGCTTTGCTTAATATCATGAGCAAAGCTCTGAAGTCAATCATGATCAAAAGACTGAGTGATATAGCTGAGACTCATCACATGCTATTTAATGCTCAAATGAGAGCAAGACGTAAGCAATTCATGATCTCAACGTTAAATTTACTGATAAATCAAGTTCACACAGTATGAGATTGCAAAATTAAATATATAGCGTTCATGCTAAGTTTAGACGTTGTTGAAGCATTTAATTAAGTCTCATACATCAGACTTTTGCATATGCTGAAGATGAAAAGAATGTCAAGCTACATAATTGAATGAACATGCAGCTTTTTAAAAGATCAAGAGACATCGCTAATATTTAATGAATAAATGAGCGACATACGCAAGATAAATGTAAACATATCACAAAGATTTTTCATTTCATCGATTTTCTTTCTATTCTTCAATGCAAGTTTAATTGAAAAATGCAAAGCATTGAAAATTAAAATCAAAGTGCTTAACTTCATAAATGATATTAACATTCTAGTTTACAACAGATTCACTGAAGAAATCTGTAAAACACTGAGCAAAGTACATGATGTCTGTGCAAAATGAGCTTGCACTCATGACGTAATGTTTGCATCAGAAAAGTATGAGCTTACACATTTCACTAGAAAATCGAAGAGATTCAACATGATGATTAGCATACAAATAGAAAGTTCAGTTATTAAATCAAAATCAGACGTATGAGTTCTAGAAGTGCAACTGAACATAAAACTGTGATGAGATGCACATCTTCAACAAATAGAGATGAATCACGTCACAAGAATGCTGACACTTAGTCATTTTGAAGTCTTTACATGAGAAACTATCTTCACAAAAGCGAGACAAGTATACTCAGCAGTAGTAAAATCAGAAATTGCATTTGAAGCATCAGTTTGACATCAGCGCGACAAGAAAAATGAACTGTCAAACAAAGAATGCAAACTAGAAACACTTCAGAATCAGATTCTGCATCACGTAGCAGAAGTGTTCAAAAAAGTAAACATCAAAACTTTAAAGACAAAAACATACACAAGCTCACTATATGTTCATCTGAACATGTTACAGAACAAGATCATGCTACACAATTGTGTTGATGATTGAATGCAAGAGATCAGACAAGCATGCAAACTAATATACGCTCATTTGATGAGAGTTATTTGCATCATTTCTTAATTACTCGTCATCAAGAAAATAATACTTCTGAATGTTTTTATTTGAGAAGATGCAAAGATACAGTTAAGATGCAGATGATGCATTCTCTTCTTCACAATGATTTCAACAAGTGATAGCATCGTAATAACATAATATCACAAAGATCAATGAAATCAATGATGAAAAAAGTACAGAGAATGTGTCACAAACATCAATGCAATTTTAGCACAAAGATCACATCTGAGCAATAAGATGATAAAGATGCGTGATGATTTTCAGAAAGTAGAAAGCATTCTTGCAATGCACATCAGAATTGAATGCATAGATCTGAATGCTTATCTGCACTCTAGAAATGTTTCAGACATGAATAGTTCACGATGCAACTGCAAATGAAGTCATTAGATGACGAAGCATGTACTCATGCATTGCTTGAACTGATTGCATTTGCAATCAAGAATGTTACAAAATGTTGATTTCTTAAACTATTGAATAATCATCATTATCACGAAAAGTTTCAAAGCAGTAGCGAAGATGATGATGAAAACAAAGCTCTTGAAGCAATTTAAAGTGACTAGAACATTCGTTCTTTAACATGCAATCAACGTGAACAAATTTGATACATAGTCTCAAAACTCATTGTTTCAACTGCGTGAAGCAGTTGTATAAACTGCGAGTGATTTTCTATTTCAGAGAGTTTTGTTCACTCAATACAAATAGCATAAAGTTTCTCATGAGTTGATCTAATTGATGTCACAAAAGTGTATGAATTTATTATTATTATTATTATTATAATAATCTTTGATTTAATCTTTATATATCAATTTATCATGATAAGTTTTTTTTAACTCAACTTAAGTTTTCAAATTTAACTTTTCAACTTAACTTGACTTGAATTCAAAAATCTTTCAACTTAACTTAATATTTTTTAAGTCAAGTACTCAACTTAATGTAATCAGTTTAAATATATTACTCATAAACTGAGTAGTTATTTAAAGAGTTTTTAACTTAAAAACACTTAAAGAAAAAGATTAACTTAAAGAATAAAGAAGTTTAGTTACAAAAATACGTCTGAAATTTTGAAATAACTCAAATGTAATAATTAAAACTTACATAGTAAGCAAGATAATTAACTTAAAAAAGCTTAGTTAATGTTAAACTGATCATTAAGTCGAGTTTTGAGTTGACATTTTGAATTCGAATCAAGATTGAGTTGAATTGCTCACATTTTCAACTCGACTTGAGTCAAATTGCTCATATTTTCAATTTGATGCAATTCAACTCGATTCGTCAAGAACTTAAGCTTGACGTCAAGAGAGCTAAATATAGAAAATTTTCCGATTTTTGACTTTTGCATTATCTTTTGATAGAAAGTCATAAAGAAGAACATGAAGATCGTTTGATAAAGAGTCATGATGAGAAACATGAAGAGAAACATGAAGAGAAACATGACGAGAAACATGAAGAAAAACATGAAGAAAAAACATGAAGATCGTTTGACTTTGATAGAGAGTCATGACGAGAAAACATGGTAGAAAGTCATGAAGAGAATTATGAAGACTGTTTGATCAAGTTATTTACATCTATTTAATATTTTGTTGAATCAAGTCGAGTTTTCAAATTGAATTATTGAATCAAGCTTCTCAACTCGATTCGAGTTCTTGAGTTCAACTTCTCAACTCGACTCAACGCTTTTTTAAAAAAATTTCAATTCAACTCGACACTTTTTAAGTTGAATACTCGACTCGAACTCAAGTACTCAATTCGACGCGATCAGTCTAGTTAATGTTGCTTACTTGAAAAAATGTAATGCATTTAGCTTTGAAAAAGCTAGATTTCATTTACTACATTCAAGATTTTAAAACAATAAAGTTATAAGAATTATCAATCTCATTTTAAATACTTTGATGATTATTATTGTAGTAGTTGTGATCATTGCAATGTAACTATCTTTAAATTGTGAGTTGTCAGAAACTAGGCTAGAAACTATCAATATAGAAGAATGATATTATTATTACTACTCAAGATGATCACAGTCAACTTGAGTGACTTGATAGAATCTAGATACAAGACAATACATCAAATAATGTACAAGATGAAAGACAAAGAGCGAAAGAAAAGAACGAGAACTCGACTTCTATATACATGAATCGAGCAGAATCAAGGCTAGACAGTAGTTCTATTGACTTAAGATTGCAGAAGTTCATGCACACGACTGAGATGATTGAAACAGAATTGCTGAGGCTAGATTAAGATAACGATGACTAAATTGATAACTTGATTCATTGAACTGCGAAACAGATTCAATGAATCGAGATTATTTAAGATATCAACGATCTATGTTCTAAATCGAGTTGATGATCTGACATCATGACATGAGTAAATATTTAATACAGTAAACAATTTTCATTATAATGTCACTATGTTCATTTATTTGTCGTAAATAACGTAATAAATAATATGACAGCAAAATTTGATATTATTTCAGATTTAAGAAATATCTGACTGTAATTCAAGTTCATGCTCTCAGATGTGTAAATGAAACCTACGTATGTAAGCAAGACAGCTAACTCAAAGGGACTTAGTTGCATTTACACGTCTGAGGTTCTGAGGCAAGCGATTTGCAACTAAGACCCTTCGAGCCTAGTTGCTACACCCTTTCGGGTAAGCGGCGGCAGGTTGAAAGGTCATCGTAAGGTAGGTAGTAACGATCACTTTAATCGTCTATCAAAGGCTGATAGACCTACAGAATTTCACGACTGGCACGTTATTCTCTACCATCAGATTTGAGCAACTATTTGCAGTCTTATGAGCTTCAACTCAAGTTCTTGGAAGTGGATCTAGAAGAGTGCTATTGTCAAAGGGGATGTTGAAGAGCTTTCTACTGCCTGTCAGAACCTGGAACCCTTAGTCCAAGAATTCCTGGAAAGGTTTCAAATAATTGGCATGGCGGGGGAGAAGAGATGGAGAAAGCGAAGACGAGTGTTACTGCTCTTGATCATGCGAGCAAGGACAGGATCATTTGAATGATGGTGTGACAGAGTTGCAGACTGCTTGATAGCATTCTGCAGAAAGATGGCAAAAGACAACACCCTTCATTCGACACTAGTAGTCAGATTGACAACTCAAAGCTTCACGGAAGCTTTCAGTCTTCAACCAGAACAACAATGAACAGTGTGAGCGAAATCAGCACCAAGATTGCCCACACGGCCAACATGTCCAGACCAGCGCAGATGGCCTTTCCCTTGTTCATGTGTTCTTGCTGTCTGAAGAATCGAAAACATCCAACCATAGCCACAATTATTCCTCCACCAGACAGTGTGGCTTCGAGAACAACTCCTGTGGTTTTGCTTACATTCTTTAGGATAAAGAGCTGGACAATGACGACTTCAAGCGAGACAATAGCGCTGGATGTGCGGATGTAAGCCAGATAGGTACGCTCAAGGGCCAGGTAGTCCCGAGGGTTGCCGTTACCGGAAGGATACTTGATCGTGAGGCGGACGCTATGTAACCACCACATCTTTGCTTTCGGGAATCTTGATTTCAAGTTCAGCGTATAGCTAACAATTCATAGGATTAGTAAAGACCGTACAGATAGCGTATGCTCAGATTCGATGGTCTACGTGTGATGTTTGGCGCAGGACCTGCCTGCAAAGAAGTTTCCTGGTGCGAATCTCTTGGAAGGCTTTGCTGAACACACGTTCTCGATCGGCTTTGAAGCTCTATGCTTGACTCTGCTTCAGCCCCGCCACAATCTTCAGTGACATCCATGCCGGGGAGCTGTGTGGAGCTACTCTGTAGAGTTGAAAGTTGCTGCTGGTCGCAATCCGGGGTAGAACCGTCCTGACGACGAGGACGTGCCTCCTACGAGACAAGTCATTTATATGAGCAGTATGTGTAGCGTTCTTGGTCATAGCTGTTGTTGATTCATTCTAGGATTCTAGGAGAGAGTGACAACCCCCGAGGGGGCCGGCGGTTGCCGGGTCGCCGACCTCGGTAATGCCGGCACGCGCTACAGTAACAAACACCCTTACACCTACTACAGTACCCCGCATTAAGTCACGGTCGCGCGCTCCCCAACCAATACACCCCCCACCTGCATCAACCATTGAACCATCAAATTCAGCTGGAGAACTTCAATATTTGGGCTATTTGTTTAGTAGTATATGAGTTATGATTCCCCAATCAATATTTGGTATGCCAGCCGTTCGCTATGATTACAGCTGCACACCTCTCGGGCATACTGGATA
>JAABVA010005502.1_pt1 | contig 11456 bp, 10 predicted proteins | sample 5560331 | NCBI WGS metagenome assembly JAABVA01 (sample SAMN12812661, study PRJNA571458) | rock metagenome | isolation source: Antarctica rocks | place: Antarctica: Victoria Land, Mt New Zealand sud | collected 2016-01-07
CGGCCAGCACCAGGCGAGGCCGGGTGTTGACGACCTGCTCAACCTCGTCCGGGGTAACGTCGTGTGCGGCGATGTGGTCCTCGGCATTCTCCGTCCACCGAATCTCCCGCACCCTTACCAGCGTACTTGAGTGCAATGCATCGCATCAATGGACATCCGCAGTAGCCGATCGCTGTGCACGGTTGTCCTGTGCGGCGTCGGCGAGTTTCTCGATGACGGTCACCCGCGAGGCCAGCAGGTCGCGGGCCTTGCTGGCCGCCTTTTCCGAGTTGAGCAGATCGGTCATGTCGGCGCGTCTAACCACGCGCGTCGGAACCCACGACCGGAGCGGGCGGCGGGAGGCGGCGGCGGGAGGGGGCGTGAGTAGTAGCGCTGCAGGATCGTGCGCTAAGCACGCGCAGCTGGTCAGGTCTCTGCACCGACAAGAGCTGAGCCCGTCAACGGCCCTTCCTTCCCGACCCCATCGTGTGCTCATCATCTGCGGAAGTCCGGTCTGGGGCTAGCCGCCCCCAGGTTATGAATGGAGTTCGGCGGACCGTCTTGCCTGGCGGTCAAGCCCGGCAGGGTGGTGTACGTCGGTGATCCCGTGATCAGGGTTAGGAACCGGTGATCGGTCGGGTGGCCTGTGGCTCATGGAGCTTCCAATGCCCCATCGGGACGCCGCGCACCGGCCGCCCAGGCATCGTGCAGGGACAGTTCCGCCGGGTATGCGCCGGCAGCCTCCTCGTTGATGTCGATGCCCCAGCCGGGCGAGTGGTTGGGGTACATCCACCCATCGATGATCCGGATGGTACCGGGGAAGACCTCGTGGGTCGCATCGTTGCACACATGGCCTTCCTGGATGCCGAAGGCCGCCGAGGTGACGTCGAGCGCGACGTTGGCGGCGGCTCCGATCGGCGAGGTATCCCCGGGAGCGTGCCAGGCAGTCTTGACTCCGACCAGTTCGGCCAGGGCGGCCAGCTTGCGGGCGGGCGTCAGACCACCGATGGCCGAGATGTGGCTGCGGATGAAGTCGACTCCGCCGTCGCGAACCAGCCGTACGGCATCGGTGAGGGAGGTCGTCAATTCGCCAACGGCGATCGGTACCGGACTGGCGGCACGCACCTCGGGCAGCCGATCCCAATGTTCGGGGGCGATCACGTCCTCCAAGAAGAAGAGACCGAATGGTTCCAACGATCGAGCCAGCAGGATGGCCTCCTTCGGCGTGAGCCGGGAGTGCACATCGTGGAGCAACTCGATGTTCTCGGGCAGCGCCGTCCGTGCGGCCGCGAACAGCTCCGGCGTACGACGCAGATAGTCCCTCGAACTCCAGCCGTCCGGATAGGGAGCTTTCGGATAGTCACTGGATGTGCGCGGTGCGCCGTAGCCGCCACCGCCGGGAGTGGAGTTCTGTAACCGCACATGCCGCCAGCCGGCCGCCACAAAGTGTTGGGCGTGGGCGATAGTCTCTTCCGTCGTCGTGCCTGCGGCGTGGATGTAGGTGTCAGCCGCTGCTCGTACCTTGCCGCCAAGCAACTCGAACACCGGCATGTTGGCGCGTTTGCCGGCGATATCCCAAAGTGCCTGGTCGATTCCCGAGATCGCGTTGTTGGTCACTGGACCGCCACGCCAGTAGCCGGAGAAGTGCGCCAGCCGCACTAGATCTTCGATGTCGCCCGGGTAGCGCCCGATCAGCAGCCGAGCGAGGTGGTCGTCAACGAAGCTCTGCACGGCGTGCCAGCGTTGGGTGAACGTCGCGCAGCCAAGTCCGTAGAGACCGGGGGTTGTCGTGTCGATCCGGACCACGACGAGAGGAATGCCTTGCGGGGCGGTGACAATCGCTCGCACCGATCGGATCCGCACATCGTCGCGGGCCGGCCAGGGTTGGTCGAAGATGGCCGGGATCTCTGCAGACACGAGTCTTCTCCTTTACCCCAAGTGGCCGGGGTTGTCAGCGGTCCAGCGGCAGCGTGGGCATATTCAGCTCGTGCTCGGCGCGGAATCCGAGCAAGATGCGGGCCGTGGTGAGATCTATTGGCACTTCGCGGCCCTTGAATGGCCTCAGTCGCGGAGTGCCAGGGGCGAAGACCCGCAGTAGCTCATCAGTGCTGTACGGAACCATCGTCTTGTCGGCCGCGAGAAGGATCGCGTGTGCACCGGTGACCGTTGCGGTGAGGGCCGACACCAGCGCACGGGCCGCGTCACGGCTGTCGAGGTAGGACCAGCCCTCACGCATCCCCTGGACCGGGTTCGCCGTGAGCCGCTCGCTCGCGGCGCGTAACTGTGCGTCGCTGTCAACTCTCGGGAAGCGCAGTGAGATCACGTTGATGCCCCAGTGTCGCCAGGACATCGCCGCGATCTGCTCGCCGTTGAGCTTCGACAGCGAATACCAATCGTCGATGTCGACCGGCATGTGGCTGTCGAGGGGAAAGTACGCGGGTGTCACCTCGTGGTGATTCATCGGTACGCCATATGCGTTGATGCTGCTGGCGACCACCGCCCGAGTGATTCCTCGCGCCCCGGCCTGCGCCAGGACGTTGAAGGTGGACACGACATTTGTCGAGTACACACTGTATGGGGTGTCGATGTCACGATGAGCCAGGGCGGCGAGGTGCACTACCGCATCGATACCCTCCAGTGCATCGGCGACGTCGGCCTCAGACGTCGTGTCGCCCTGCAGTATCCGATCGGCCTTCAGTTCCGGGTTCACGTTGACCGACAACGCCGTCACCCGCGCCCCAAGGTCGTTCAGTAGGGATGTCACGACGGAGCCGATTCTGCCGGTTGCGCCGGTCACCAGGACTCGGCGGCTCGCCAACCCGATCACGTGGCCGCACCACCACCAGCCATAATGGTCCTTCTGAGCTGTTTCTCGCGATGTTCGAGCAAGATCACGCTAGCAGAGCGGTCAGAACCCAAGCGGGCACCGGAAGGATGGGCCGTCCAGACGTATAGGTGAGGTGGGGCGACGGCGGCCGAGCCGCCGACGCGCCATCGTCGTGAATAGGCGGGGACGAGGCTCGAGGCGGTCCGCCGCGGGTCGTTCGGCCTCTGCGAGTCCGCCGGGCGCGTTGACCCGGCATGGATGGCTATGGTTGCCAAGATCCATCGAGCGGGGCCGGGCAGTGCCGTGGGGCCAGTCGGTGGGGTGACGGTCCGTCCGGATTCGAGCCGGACGGACCGTCGGCCGGCGAAGAGGTGGAAGGACCGACACGTTGCGCAAGATGACGCAAGTTCTTGCGTCACCGAGTAGAGTCGGGGGATGGCGAACCGGCTGGCGGACGTAGCGAAGAAGGTTGGCGTCAGCGAGGCGACGGTCTCCCGGGTGCTCAACAACAAAGGCGGGGTCTCGCAGTCAACGCGCGACGCGGTGCTCACCGCGCTGGACATCCTCGGCTACGAGCGGCCCTCCAAACTGCGTGGCGAACGCGGCCGGTTGGTCGGCCTCGTCCTGCCCGAACTGGCCAATCCGATCTTCCCAGCCCTGGCGGAGGTCATCGGTGGCGCGCTGGCTCAGCAGCGCTTCATCCCCATCCTGTGCACGAGGACTGCGGGCGGTGTGACCGAGTCGGAGTACATCGACCTGCTGCTCGGGCAACAGGTTTCGGGAGTGATCTTCGCCGGCGGCCTGTTCGCCGAGCGCGGTGCCGACCACTCGCACTACATGCGCCTTGAGTCGGTCGGTCTACCGGTGGTCCTGCTCAACGGCGCCATCGAATCGCTGAACTTTCCAAGGGTGACCTGCGACGAGTTCGTCGCCACCCAACAGGCGCTAGATCACGTGTCCTCGCTGGGGCACAAACGAGTTGGATTCTTGCTCGGGCCCGCGGACCACATCCCCTCGGAGCGCAAGCTGGCCGCGGCGGAGAAGCTCGTGGCCGGTAGCGGGACGAGCATCGACCCTGCCCTGGTCATCCACAGCTCGTACTCGCTGGAAGCGGGCCAGGCATCGACCCACCAGCTGCTCGAGGCCGGCGCCACGGCGATCGTGTGTGCGAGCGACCCGCTGGCCCTCGGGGCGATCCGCGCCGTCCGCCGTGCCGGGCTGGGGGTCCCGAAGGACGTTTCGGTGGTGGGTTACGACGACTCGGCCCTGATGAGCTCCACCGACCCGGCCCTCACGACGGTCCGACAGCCAATCGAACCGATGGGGCGCGCAGCGGTCGAGCTGCTGGCCCGGATGATCGGCGGTAGGCAGGTGACCCACCACGAGTTGCTCTTCGAGCCGGAGCTCGTCGTGCGCGGCTCGACCTCGGTTGTGCGCGACCTGCTTGCCCGTTAATAACAATTTGTGTCGTTGTTCTTGCGTGGTTCACGTCTTTTTGTTACGTTGGGCGGAATCGCGCTGAGGCGTTGCCTCCTGACGCTCAGCGCTCCGCACGGGACGAAGGGGTCCTCGGTGGGCAATGCTCACGGCGACGCTCTATGTGTCGCTGACCGGTCGTGGTGGCGTCATGCGGTTATCTACGAGGTTTACCCGCGCAGCTTTGCCGACGGGAACGGCGACGGCACCGGGGACCTCGCCGGCGTCCGCTGTCACCTGACCTACCTGCGCGACCTCGGCGTCGACGCGCTCTGGTTCACCCCCTGGTACGTCTCTCCCCTGGCCGACGGCGGCTACGACGTCCTGGACTACCGGGCCATTGATCCGGCCTTCGGCACCCTGGAAGAGGCCGAGGCGCTGATCGACGAGGCGGCGCAGCTTGGTATCCGCACCATCATCGATGTCGTTCCCAACCACGTCTCCGACCAGCACCCCTGGTTCCAGGCCGCTCTCGCTGCCGGGCCTGGGGCTGCCGAGCGGGAGCGCTTCTGGTTCCGTCACGGGCGAGGCGCCGGCGGTGACAGGATGCCCACCGGGTGGGTCTCCAGCTTCCAGGGCAACACGTGGACCCGAACCACCAGCCCCGACGGCAGTCCCGGCCAGTGGTACCTCCATCTCTTCACTCCCCAGCAGCCCGACCTCAACTGGACCCATCCCGACGTCGAGGCCGAGCACGAGTCGATCCTGCGGTTCTGGTTCGAGCGGGGGGCGGCCGGCATCCGCGTCGACTCCGCCGCGTTGCTCGTCAAGGACCCGGCGCTGCCCGAGCTTCCCGAGGACTTCAAGGCCCCCGGCCCGGGGCGGCACCCGTTCGTGGACCGCGACGGCGTCCATGACGTCTACCAGCGGTGGCGCAAGGTTGCCGACTCCTACAGCCCGCCCCGCGTCCTCGTGGGCGAGCTGTGGCTGGCCGACCGGTCCCGCTTCGCCGCCTACCTCGGCGAGGACCAGCTGCATACCGCGTTCAACTTCGACTTCATGGCTCGGCCGTGGGACGCCGCCGAGCTGCGTGAGTCGATTCAGTCGACCATGGAGGCTCACGCGCCGGTCGGCGCGCCGGCAACATGGGTGCTGTCCAACCACGACGTTACCCGCCCCGTGACGCGCTACGGGCGCGCAGACACGGCCTTCGCTTTTGACACCAAACGCTTTCAGACCCCCACCGACCTGGCGACCGGCACGCGGCGCGCTCGTGCCGCGGCCCTGCTCACCGCGGCCCTGCCTGGCTGCCTGTACATCTACCAGGGGGACGAGCTTGGCCTGCCCGAGGTGGAGGAACTGCCGCGCGAGTCGATTCAGGACCCGATGCACTTCCGCTCGAACGGAGTCGACCCCGGACGCGACGGGTGCCGGGTCCCGTTGCCGTGGACCGCGGATCCGGCGACCCGTTTCGGGTTCTCGAGCCCGCGCGAGAAGGGCGGTGTGCCAGCGCCGGCGTGGCTTCCGCAACCCCTGTGGTGGGGGCAGTATGCCGTGGAGGCCGAGCTGGGCGACCCCGGCTCGATGCTCTGCCTCTACCGGACGGCGCTTTCGCTGCGACGGAGTGAGCCCGCCCTGCGAAGCGGCGAGTTCGCCTGGCTGGAAATGCCAGGGACACCGGACAGTGTGCTCGCCTTCACCCGCGACGATATCGCCTGCTTAGTTAACGTCGGCGGCGCCGCGGTGCCGCTCCCCGCGCATACCTCGACGTTGCTCGCTAGCCAGGCCTTTCCGCCGGGCGTCTTGCCACCCGACACGGCTATCTGGCTACGCCTGTGACGGTCTTCGCCCCTTCTCCTTCCGAACGACACCACCAGATCCACCGCACCCAAAGGAGCACCATGAAGTCCACACGAACCACGCTGGCCGTTGTGAGCGCGCTGGCAGTGGGAGGCACGCTCGCGGCGTGCTCCTCCACGGGCTCGCCCGGCTCGCCCGAGACTGCCGGCGGCTCGGCAACAGCCGCCGCCCTCGACCCCAGCACCAAGGTGGCTCTCAACGTCGTTGGGCTGCTCCCCAACGCGAAGCCGGACGCGGTGCAGGCGTTGAAGGACGAGGTGGCGCAGTTCCAGAAGGCCAACCCCAACATCACGGTCACCACGCGCGAGTACGAGTGGAAGGCGACGACCTTCTCCTCCGATCTCGCCGGGGGCACCCTGCCGGACGTCTTCGAGATCCCGTTCACCGACGGGAAGGGGTTGATCGCCAACAAGCAGATCGCCGACATGGACCCCTACGTCAAAGCCTTGCCCTATGCGAACGACTTCAACAAGGACGTTCTCGCCAGCGGCCAGGGCGCCAACGGTGACATCTACGCCATTCCCTACCAGGCCTACGGGGTCGGGCTGCACTACAACCGGGACCTCTTCACCAAAGCGGGTTTGGACCCGAACAAGCCACCGACCACCTGGGACGAGGTCCGCGCCGACGCCAAGCAGATCGCCGACAGGACCGGCGTCGCGGGCTACATGCAGATGACCAACGCCAGTACCGGCGGGTGGCAGACGAGCGTGGCCACCTACTCCCGGGGCGGGCGGATGGAGAAGACCGACGGCGGCAAGACGACCGCCACCGTCAACAACGACCAGACCAAGGCCGCGCTGCAGTATCTGCACGACCTGCGCTGGACCGACAACTCGATGGGCAGCAACTTCCTCTTCGACTGGACGTCCCTCAACCAGGCGTTCGCCGCGGGGCAGATCGGGATGTACACCTCCGGCAACGACGTCTACACGGCCCTCGTAGGAACCAACAATGTCGACCCCAAGATGTACGGCCTGACGATGCTGCCCACCTCCGGGCCCAACTCGGGCGTGCTCACCGGTGGCACCATGGCGGCGGTCAACGTGAACGCTGACAACAACAAAAAGGCCGCGGCGATGAAGTGGATCGACTTCCACTACCTGCAGAAGCTGACCGACCAAGCCGCTGCCGTTCGCAACGCCGAGAACACGATCGCCAACAAGCAGCCCGTCGGGGTGCCGGCGCTGCCGATCTTCAGCAAGGCCAAGTACGACGAATCACAGACCTGGATCAAGCAGTACATCAACGTGCCGCTCCAGCAGATGACCGGCTACACGAGCAAGATCTTCGACGCCACTATCATCCCAGAGCCTGCCGTCGCCACCCAGGACCTCTACGCGACGCTCGACCCGGTCGTGCAGGCGGTGCTGACCAACAAGAACGCCGACATCAACGCACTCCTGGCCGCCGCTAACACCCAGGCCCAGCGTGCCATCGACTCGGCGAGCTAGTCCCTTGTCGGCCACTGCCAGGCAACATGGCACGCCGGTCACTCGGCGAACACCCGTGAGCTGGGCCCGCCGCGGCGGGCTCAGCACACTCGTGCTGGCGCTGCCGATGCTGCTGGTCTTCGGGGTCTTCTCATGGTGGCCGATCCTGCGCTCGGTCATCATGAGCTTCCAGAAGACCAACCTGGTCAGACCGCCGACGTGGGTCGGCCTCGCCAACTTCCAGTACGTGCTGACCGACCCGCTACTGCCGACGGCGCTGCGCAACACGGGATACTTCGCCCTGCTCGCCCTCGTCATCGGCTTCCCCGTCCCCTTGGTCGGGGCGGTGCTGATGAGCGAGGCCCGGCGGATGAAGGGCCTCTACCCCGTCCTCGCCTACCTGCCGGTCGTCGTGCCCCCGGTCGTCGCAGTTCTGCTGTGGAAGTTCTTCTACGACGCCAGCCCGACCGGCGTCTTCAACACCATCCTCGGCTGGGCGGGCCTGGGTCCGTTTCCCTGGCTGCAGAGCTCCACAACGGCGATGCCGTCGCTGGTGCTCGAGGCCACCTGGGCGGCGGCGGGCGGCACGGTGATCATCTACCTGGCGGCGTTGATCGGCGTCCCGGGTGAGCTCTACGACGCCGCCGAGGTCGACGGGGCAGGCGTGTGGGGCAAGCTCTGGCACGTGACGCTGCCGCACCTGCGGGGGGTCCTCTTCATCACCTTCATCCTGCAGATCATCGGGACCGCCCAGGTGTTCATCGAGCCGTACCTGTTCACGGGGGGCGGGCCCGCGAACTCGACGACCACGATCCTGTTGATGATCTACAACTACGCGTTCGCTCGCAGTCTCGGCGGGGACTACGGCGCGGCGACCGCCCTGTCGATCCTGCTCGCGCTGTTTCTGGCGGCCTTCTCGCTCATCTACTTCCGACTTACCCGATCCTGGAGCCGATGATGCCCGGACCCCACGACCTCGAGGTGGACCCGCAGCCAGCGTCCGACTCCCTCGCGCTCGGAGACCCGCTGTCCCGGTCACCGCAAGCCGGTGTCAACCCTCGTGCGCAGGCCCTGGTCTCCGCGTCCCGGCGGCGCCGGCGCAAGACCACCGAGGCTAGCTCCGACCGCCGCGCGATCTCCCCCGCCGAGTGGCAACGCCCCTCACTGCGGATGGTCATGCGGATCCTGCACGGGCTGCTGCTGCTCGCCCTCGTGGTGGCCGGGATCGGTCCGGTGCTCCTGCTGGTGAAGTTCGCGATCACGCCAACGCAGGACATCCTGCGCACCCCCCTGGACGTGTTCCCCAACGGGGTGCAGTGGTCCAACCTGAGCTTCGCGTGGAACGAGGTGCACATCAGCACCTACTTCTTCAACACGATCGTCATCGCCCTCGGCTACTGGTTCGTCCAGGTCCTGGTCGCGACGACCGGTGGTTTCGTGCTCGCGGTGCTGCGCCCGGCCTATGGCAAGGTCATCAACGCGCTCGTCATCGCGACCCTCTTCGTGCCCGCCGTCGTCCTCCTCGTTCCGCTCTACCTGACCATCCTGCATCCCCCATTCGTGAACGCCTCGCTGATCAACAACTACCTCGCGGTCTGGCTGCCGGCCGGCGCAAGCGCCTTCAACGTCGTCATCGTCTCGCGGTTCTTCGACAGCCTGCCGCGCGAGATCTTCGAGGCGGCCGAGGTCGACGGCGCCGGGGCGTTCCGCCTGTTCTGGTCGGTCGTGCTGCCGATGTCACGACCGATCCTCGGTGTCATCTCGGTCTTCGCGATCATCGCCAGCTGGAAGGACTTCCTCTGGCCGCTGCTCGTGCTAAAGAACCCCGACATCCAACCCCTGTCGGTGCGGTTGCCCGCGATTCAGGCACAGACCGACCTCGGGGTCTTCCTCGCCGCGCTGGCGATCTCGACGTTCATTCCCGTCGTCGTCTTCCTGCTCTTCCAGCGGCTCTTCCTCAGCGGCGCGGGCCTAGGTGGGGCGGTCAAGGGCTGAAGGCCAGCCGAAGATCGCCGACGCCGACGCCCCCGTGTAGCCAACGTCAGCCTCGCGGCCGAGCTCCTCGAACTGCGCTGCGCTCAGCCTGATCTGGTCGCCGATCCCGAGCTGGAGGACCGACTCCTCGGCCGCGTACCGGATGACGTCGTTGCCCCGCAGGACGGCGTCGTTGTGGATCAGCGAGTGGGCCAGCAGCTCCACCTCGTTCAGGGCGTCGCCGTCCTTGCCGGTCACCATGCGAAGCCGGTGCACGAAGTGCCTGTCGAGGACGAGCATCATGTTATCGAACAGGAGCGGCTCGAGGGCTTCGAGCGCCGACGCCCCCGGTCGACTGTCTCGCCCACCCTGATCTCCCTCATCGGTAATCAGACCTGTACTGGTTCGGTGCTAGCGGCTGTTGGGCGGGCTTGTTGACTGGCGTACGACGAGTCGGGTAGGCAGGAGCAGCGGCTGAGTGGGGCGATCTGGCTGAGTGGGGCGATCTCCAGAGAGGGCGTCGAGGAGTCGTTCCGTGGCGATCCGGCCTTTGTCTCTTAGTGGCTGGTGGATGGTGGTCAGGCCCTGGCTGGTTGGTGCTGAGTCGTCGAAGCCGACGATGGAGAGGTCACCGGGCACCGTGAGGCCACGCTGGTGGGCAGCTAGGCGCGCGCCGAGGGCGAGTGGGTCGCTGAAGGCGAACACTGCGGTGGTGTCGGGTGCTGCGTCGAGCAGGATATGAGCACCGAGGCGACCATCTTCGATGCTGCTGATCTGGCACTGCACAACCGGTACGTCCGCCCAGTCCAGTCCGGCGGCGCAGACGGCTGCCGCGGCGCCCTGAAGCCGCCCTCTGGCCACGCTGGCGGTTGCGGCGGATTGGCGTGAGAGGCTGCTCAGACCAGGGTGGTCGCGGGCGGCCAGGCGGGTGCTGAGTACCCCGACCCGCCTGTGCCCGAGGGTGAGCAGGTGTTCCATGGCCGTTTGCGCGGGCTGGTGCTCGTTGATGCCGACGAAGTCGAAGCTGCCGGTCAGAGCGGCGTCATCGAGGGTGGGTGAGTCGATCACAACGGTGGGCAGGTGCCGACGGCGCACGGCGTCGAGCAGGGGGTCGTCGCCGACGAGGGAGTAGACGATCAGGGCGTCGACGGCGACGTGGCGCACCGCCGGTCCAGTGGAGCTGCCGGTCTCGGGGTAGGCCGGGACAAGGACGAGGGCCAGTTGCTGGGGGTCAGCGGCATCGGAGAGGCCTTGCATCATCTGCACCGCGGCGGGGTCCTCGAAGGTGTAAGCCAGCCGTTCCCGCATGACGACGCCGATGGCGTTCGTGCGGCCCCTGCGCAAGTTGCGTCCTGATGGGTCTGCTCCTTCGTACCCCAGCTCAGCGGCAGCGGCCAGCACGCGCGCATGCAGGGCCGCTGAGACGACGTGCGGACGGTTGTAGACGTTCGAGACGGTGCTGGGCGCGACCCCGGCCGCCTGGGCAACTTCTACTACTCCGGGCTTGGTTAAGCGGCCGCTGTCTATTGACACGGGATCAGCCTAGTTCTAGCATTCGGATCGTCGATAAAATCGTTGCAAAGCGGCGCCGTTGTGCCGCCACAGTCCTAACGTCCGCATATGGATGAGAGAGCCGCCACGCCTCCCGGTTCACGGGGCGGAGTAGCCCTCGCGGTGAGTGAGAGGAATCCACCGATGACGAGCTTCACCCGAGGATTGGCCGCGATTGCTGCGGTGCTACCGCTGGCCGCAGTCACCGTCGCTGCCGCTGAGCCTGTGAGCGCCACCGCCCGCCCGGCTTCCACGACGGTTCAGTCGCTTAGGGCAGCGCCAGGCGGCGAAGGGCAGGACCAGCAGACCCGCGCCGGTGGCCAAGGGCAGGACCAGCAGACCCGCGCCGGTGGCCAAGGGCAGGACCAGCAGACCCGCGCCGGTGGCCAAGGGCAGGACCAGCAGACCCGCGCCGG
>JAABVA010005506.1_pt1 | contig 11450 bp, 10 predicted proteins | sample 5560331 | NCBI WGS metagenome assembly JAABVA01 (sample SAMN12812661, study PRJNA571458) | rock metagenome | isolation source: Antarctica rocks | place: Antarctica: Victoria Land, Mt New Zealand sud | collected 2016-01-07
TGCTGTACGCCTGTGCGCCCCTGCTGCGTCAGGGCACTACTTTTTCATAGAGTCGTGGCGATGCGCTAGCCAGCCCCCTGCTGCACGCAGGTGCGCACTATGCTTTGTTGGCCAGGGACCTAATAAGGAGAGACACCTAAAATGAGAGAGGGCGACCTGGCAGCAGCAGGCATGGTGTGTGCTGCATAGGGTGATTGCTGCGCATCTTTACACTCCCATGAGGGTCTTGCGCGGGCATAGGGTGAAGGCACTCATAGCCGCGCGCGGGTGGCCGCTCGTTGCGCCGCGTGGTGGGGCCGCATGCACACTGTGGCTCTGGCGCCCACGGGCCCACGGAAGAGGTGCTCAGCCTCGGGGGCGCTCTGTTGCAGCGTAAACGCGCAAAGGCGCTCGCCCAGACCTGTGGCGTGCGGGCAAGCGGGGCAACTGGCAGGCTGGCAGAGTGGCTCGCGTCACCCTGGACGCTGACGTGTTTTCCGCCGCGCGCGCAGCCACGACGGCGGACGGCGCGGGCGTGACGTACAACGAGCGCATCAACGTGGCGCTGGCGGTGGCGATGCCCGACGGCGGCCTGATCACGCCCGTCATCAAGGACGCCGACAGCACCGACATCTACCAGATCTCGCGCAACTGGGCCGACCTGGCGCGCCACCGCCGACGCGGATCGTGGCCACTCCGCTGGGAGTAGCCCCTTTGAAGCTTCTAGCTGTGGCGCTAGCTGAGGGAGGCGAAAGCGAGGGGAGGAGGGGACCTGCTGAGAAGGGGAGCTGCTGAGCGAAGCTGTTGCTATGGGGCAGACTGCAAGCGCACAGGAGCTGCTGCCAGGAGCTCGAGCATGCAAAGCACGTGAGTGTGCCCCATCCACAACACAGCTCTGCTGTGCATGCGGCCCCCTGCCTGACCTGCTGGCGACGCGCTTGCAGGTGAAGCGCGCGCGCTCGAAGCAGCTGCAGCCGGACGAGTTCATGAGCGGCACGTTCACGATCTCCAACCTGGGCAACTTTGGCGCCGACTCGTTCGACGCCATCCTGCCCCCGGGTGCGCACCGGGCGCTGTGGCGCCCGCGTCAAGCGCGCGACTACAGCAGCAACAGCATGGCGCTGTGCACTCAGCGCAGCCCTTGCGCCCGCTGTGCAGGGACTGTGAGCCCTGACACTCGTTCTGACACCTCTGTGACTCCGCACGGCCGTACGGGCCAGCGCCAGGCAGCTGGGAACAGCAGCAGCTCCGAGCGGCGGTGCCCCCGGCACCCGCAGGCCGCGCCACACCGCAGCCGATGGCGCGCGCTCCCCGCTGGACGCCTGGGTCCAAGCGTGCTCACACCGAGGGGCAGTGTGTGAGCTGCGGGCGCGCGGCGCAGGCACGGCGGCGATCCTGGCGGTGGGCGGCAGCAAGCCGACTGTGACGGCGGACGCGGCCGGGCGCATCGGCGTGCAGAAGCAGATGACCGTCAACCTGACCGCCGACCACCGCATTGTGTACGGCGCCGACGCGGCCGAGTTCCTGCTCGCGCTCAAGGCGGTCATCGAGAACCCTGAGCAGCTGACCCTCTAGGGCTGGCGCGCGGCGCGGCCGGCGCCGCCCTGCGGCAGGCCGCTGCATGCCCCGAGCACGACTGCCTTCCGGGCTCGTGCAGTTGCAGCAGCTCGAGCGCCTGACTAGCCCCGTGCTGCGGCCTTGTCGTGCCACAGGTTGCGCTGGGACAGGCATGCGGCATTTCGCATCTGTTTGCAATTCTCGGCTGTGGCCCGCCACGGCCTGGGGCCTGAGCGCAAGCAAGCAAAGTGGCAGCGCGTTGCGACCAGAAAGGCGCCGCGTTGCGGGACGTGGGGAGCGTCCTGGATTTGCTCAGGCTGCTTGAAGATTAGGGCGATGGCCCGCGGCCGGGACCCTGGTATTCTTTGAGCCGGCATCCGCCAAAATGTTCAAGAGCGTGTGAGGCGTGGGCCAGCCTGGGTGGGCCGTTTACTGACCCGGGTATACGCAGCCACTTGTGGGCGCTTCAGCATGCATGGGCCGTTGATGGGGCTGTGGAGCCAGGGAGAGCTACTGATTTGGGTCTAAATGATGACAGTGAGACAGTTGATGCACGGGCCATTGTCCGGTTGCTACGCTGCTAGGTAGCAGCTGGTGGCCGCCGCACGCGAGGGGCACCCGGCTCGCGTGCCCGGCATCCCGCCCTTGTGGGCTCGGGGCGTGGCGCACGCGCGCCTAGGATTTGTGCATCAGAGAGAGCTTGTACAGACTGTGAGCGTGCTTCTGCATGAATGTAACACCCGTGAGCGTTGACCTTTCGGCGACCCTGAACACTGTGAGTACCTATGCTGTACACCAACCCACTTACAAGCACAGGCTGTCGTCATACTAGCCATCATCTACATTTTTAAACTGGTCTTTACGCACATCGCAATGCTGCAGATGAGGGAGACCAGACAGCTCAGGCCTCGCAACCTGTGTCGACCTGAAACAGCCACACAACAAGCGAAGACCAGCGCGCTGCTCTTGCCAGCATGCCCAGCATAGTTAAATGCATATTTGCAAATACAGCATGGCCTTCAGCATAGCTCCAGGACCCCAGCAATGACACCTCGGGACAACAAGCAACCACTGCAAAGCAGCAGGACGCCCCACACCTCTAGCTGTAGGTCAAATCAAGCGAGGGCCGGCGCACGCCGGGCGGCGCTGCACAGGCGCGCGCGCACGAGCCTGGCGCCCGGCAGTACATAGCAGCAGCGGATCGGGTCGGGCCAGGGGCAGTGCGGGCGCGCGACGCTGCGGCAGGGGCCCGCGCACACCAGCCCTAGACGGAACAGAGGCCGAGGACCAGGTCAGGCCAGGGCTAGGGCGGGCGCCGGGCGGTGCGCCGCCGGCGCGCGCGGCGCCGCCAGCCGCTCAGCGGTGAACAGGTAGAAGTCGCGCTGCAACAGGAGGCTGCGTGCCTGCGCGAGCGCGGGCTGCGCGCCCCCCGTGCCCGGCGGCGCCCGGCCCATGGCCGCCTTCACCTGCGCTCCGGTCACGCGCTGGACTCGAAAGCAGGCTCTGGGACTGGGCGATATCCTAAAGCAGGTTACAATGAGCGCGCCCAGTCCCAGAGCCCGCCCATACCTGGCTGTCGCGCCACACACTCACATGCATGCAGAAGTGAAGATCTGCGTGCATGCATAGCAGCGGATCTGACAATCGTTGCAGCTTTGCGCAGCATGGGCGGAGCGTGCGAGCTGACTGTGCCAGCTGCAAGGCGGCAAAGCGCCAGCCGTGCCGGAGCGCTGCAATGGGGCGCACCTCCGCATACACGCGCCGCGGCGACAGGCAGCCCGCTGCGAGCCAGGGGCTCAGCGAGGCCAGCCGAGCAGAAAGGCTGGCCGCCGCCCGGCTCAGCCCGCCGCAGCGCTCGCCCGCCCCGTCGCCCGCCGCCAGCAGCCGCCGCAGCGCCGCCAGGCCCTCCCGCTCGCCTGCCGCCGGGTGCCGGGGTCAGGTAGCCTGTCGCACCGCAGCGCTCGGGCGCGCAGGCACATCCCGTACGGCGCCGGCAGCCACGGGGGCAGGTCAAGCTTCGCTGGGGCTCTGCGCACGGGTCGCTGGGGCTTTGCGCGCGGCCAACTCATGTCAGGACAGCAGGGAGCTACACGACAGCCGCAGACTATGACGGGCCCGCTCGTCTGTCGCAGGCGGGCAGTCAGCACACAGGCCTGCCTGAAGCAAGGCATGCAGGCAGGCCCGCGCGGCTCTCGCGACAGGCTGCAGGTACAGGGCCCTCAGTGTGCTCGCACCGCCGCGCAGGCCGCCAGTGCAGCCCTTTGCTTGAGGAGACCCGGCGCTCAGCGGCCGCGCAGCGCCGAGCAGCTGCGCCGCCGGCAGGCGCGCGTGCGGCAGCCCCGACCCCGTGAGGCCTGGCACGCATGCCCGCGCCGCGGCCCCCGGCGGGCGCAGTGCCGCCACCGCCGCCGCGGGCGGCAGCAGGCGCGCGGCCCCAAGCGCTACAGGGCTGGTAACTGGCCGCCCCGCGGGCGCCACGCCCAGCTGCTGCAGCGTCGGCAGGTCGCCCGCGCCCAGCGCGGCGGCTGCGGGCGGCGGCGGCCGCAGGCGGCTCGGCGCGCTCTGCGCGGCGCGCACGGCGACGCCCTCCACGCGCCGCCGGAAGTCGCCTGTGTCGAGCGCGCACGAGCTCAAAGAAGCATGCATGGTGTTGTGGTGCTGATGAGCTTCTGCTGGAGCTTGTGAGCTTCTGTGCCAACTGCACAAAGCAGCTGACAGGGCTGGGACTCCTGCTCGCCTGTGGCTCACGTCCTGACATGCTCTGGGGCACCATCGTAATTTAGGATATTGATTAGGCCAGGGTTAGGGTTTATGCAGCAGGGGCAGCAGCAGCGCACCCTGCGCGGAGGGCGTTGACGACGGGCGGAAGGGCAAGTCGTCGGCGTGGCAGAGCGTGCCGCCGGCGGAGACGCGCAGCTCGCACCCGTGCGCCTGTGGCGCGCCGTAAGTCTCAGTCTCAATGTCTGTACATCCGCCACAGATAAAAACCTCGTGAAGGAATCCGTGTTCCTAGAATGTACGCCTGGTGTCGCTACACAGCTATCATCACATCAGCCACCTTGGCAGCTATCGATGCCAACTCACTGCTCAGGAGTCCGGTGCTGTAGTTGCGTGCACGAGTGGAACATCCCATTCTTGTCGTCACGATTCAGTCCACATGACGCGGCCGGCCCAGCTGACTTGTCCCTATCAAAGCCAGACAGGCTGTTGGCTTGGGACCTGCGCCATGAAGCGGGGCCGTGCTCCGCAGCGCTGCCTGGCAGCGAGCTGCGAGGAGGCATCGGGCACAGACAGGGATGCCTGTGCCACCTTCAGAGCGGCAGCCACCCGCCGCTCAGCGGCGACGCCTGCCGCGCCGCCCAGGCCGCCGCCGGCGCAGTGCACGCGCGCCGCGCCCAGCTGGCGCGCCAGGGCCGGCAGCACCTGCGCCAGCAGCGGCCCCGTCAGGCTTGCAACTGGCTTTGAGCATGTTGTGAAAGTAGGAAGGGCGGGTGAAGGTGCAGGTGCACGGCTTGCCAGTGCCAGCGGCTGGAACCGCGCCGCACGACCGCACGCGTTGCTGCACAGAACCGGGCGCTCCATGACGGGCCTAGCCAACAGCAAAGGGATCACCGCATGCGGCTGCCCTGCTGACTAGGACAAAGCTGGGCGTGCAGGCACGCGCGACAGACCAGGCGCAGTCTTCAACACATGCTCCCGGCAACACGCGGGCGTCTGTGCCAGCGGGGGCGGCCCTTGTAGCTGTTTCTGGCTCTAAGAGAGCGCCGCGCTGCCGGCCTGCTATGCATGAGCGGCAAGCGACGGGGCAGCCAGGCTGTGCCAGAGAGCGCCGCGCTGCCAGCGCCGCTGCCTGCAGCTCACGAGCGGCGGGCGACGGGCAGCCGGGCTGTGCGGCGGGTGCACCTCCACCGGCCTCACCCACTTCTAACCCCTATCCTGTAGTAATCCTACTTCAGAGACTGTGCAGCGGGCGCCACACCTCCTCCGGCCGGCCCCTGCGCAGGAACAGCTCGGAGCCCGCGGCGCGCAGCCGCGCGCGCACGTCTGCCACGGCCTCCAGCAGGAAGCCGGCCTTGGCGGGACCGGTCGGCGGGCAGCCGCCGGCGCCCTGCCGCGCGCACGGATGAGGGCGGCTTGGCTGGGTAGGCGCGCGGGGTCGCGGCGCAGGGACCCCTTGCCTCCGCGCAGGCCGTCAAACAGGGGAACACCGAAGCGAGGCAAGGCGAGAAGTTGACAAAATGCCACAACGCCCGAGGTAGCGGCTCACCTTGGCAGCTGCCTGCGGAACATAGGCACCCACCAGCAGCGGTGCAAGTAGGTCCTTGAGCACGGGAGGACAGCCACCAGGCATGCGGGCAGTGGTTCACCTTTTCAAAGTCGCGAGGGTTGCAGATGTAGACAGGAAGGAGAGCGACTGCGCTGCTGTTGGCCTTGATCAGAGCCTCGTTGTCGTCCAGGCGGAGGTCGTACGGGCGCAGCCACATCAGCACAGTGTCTGCTCCTGCTGGACCTGACGGCCTCCTCGCACCGCTGCCAGAGCGCTCAGGGGCCTGCGATGGCAAGGTTTGTGAGTGCTGGGCAAGCGTGTGTGAGCACGTGACTGGCGCGCCCTATAACAAGCCATCCTTTTAAGAAGGCTAGCCAATGCTGCCCCTGGGCTGCGACGTACCAAGGCGAGCTTGTGTCGTGAACCAGCTGCGACCCCCGGCGCTGATGCCTTGCAAGCTTGCTGGTGTAGCCTGAGCGCATCGTGACGCTCCGGGAGCAAGGCAGGGTCAAACGCAGGTCCTGCGACTGCGCGACGGACGAGCACAGCGGGTGCGTGCGAGCAGGTGCATGACTTCACAGACCCCTCCATTGCCCTGCCAGTGCCGCTGTGTGTGCTCTGCAAAACAGGGCAGGCAACCTAGCTTAAGCCTTCCCCAGCGGCGCTCGTGCCCTGCCGAGGCTGTGGTGTTGTACTGACAGGTGATACAGCTCACTTAGCAATGAGCATGGAGTCAGCTTACGAGCATGTCGACATGCATGCATATGCATGGTACAATTGTTTGATGAATATCACATTAATCAACAGATGGACATGAATAGACTGCAGGGACTAGTCCCTGCAGTACGCGAATTACACGGCCATGCATATGGCCATGCAGAGCGGCAGGCCTGTTCAGTGCAGAGAGAGACTCTCCTGAGCGCGTCCATTTAATGTTAGAGTGTCGTGGGCGCGGTCATGAGTCTGACCGGCGGAAGTGGGCAAATTTGGGAGGCAGTCAGGGCATGCGGGGGAGGCGTAGCCCTGCATTTGCACCAGCTCGGACTGCGCGGAACCTTTGGCATGCGCAGCAGATAGTTGGGCCACCCCTTTAAAAAGCGCACACGTGCTGCGGTGGAGCTGTGGCAACAGTACCGCTCACAGTGATGGCTGTCATCACATGGGGTGTGTGCCTTGCACACCGAGGCAGGCTCTGATATGGAGATGCACGCCCAGCACAGGCACTACGCCCTGGCTCTCAGACAGACACGGTGGGCACAGCGGCGCATGCAGGGCGCAGAGAGGCCGCGGCCGTAACAGCGAGTGCAATGGAATACAGGGAGCCTTGTGCTCTTGCTGAAGATTCAGCAACGATAAACGTATAAGTTGCAGCCGTTGCCGACAAGTTGGAAACAGCAGATGGCAACTCATGCAGGGAAAGGCCCTGAATTAGGGTGCAGGGAATCTGGCCTTGGACAAACTGCCGGCTTCTAAGACCGAAAGCACGAACCTGCCCCTTTGAAGGCACACCCTTGAAGCTGTAGTGACGCTCCAGAACACAGCGTGTTTGCTTGCCCGGCTGCAAGCTGACGACAGCCTCGCCGCCGGCACGCTGTAATAGTGACGAGGTCCTGCGGCACGCCCCACGATGGCTTGTTTGCCAGTTCTGCTTGTGAAGTGCTGATGGCTGCCACCCTTTGCTACACTGCTGCAGCGGCCTGCGCTTGTGCGCGCTTGCGGCATACTCACCAGCGCGTGCGCGTGCGTAGCCCGTAGGAGCCCCGCCACCGTCAGTCGCGCCGGCCACCTGTGGGACGTGTAGCGCTAAAACGCTTTACCGGCTTGTGGAGAACAGGTGCAAGCTGCCATTGACAATATTGGTAGATAGGCTGCTGAGCGGATCAGGTTCTGCCACCATGCTTGACTGTCCCCAAAGCTGGTACCTGCGGCGCGCATGAGCATCCCTGCATGATGTGCAACACCCATGGGCTGCCTGCGCGTATGACAGAGACGGCATGCCATGGCAGCATGTCATGCTCTGTCTGACCGGTGGCGCCACTGCCTGCAGGCGTGGCCCTTCTTGGGAGTCTGCTTCTCGCCCCAGGTGAGAAGACTGCCTGCCTCTATGCGAACCACGCAGGCCTGCTGTCTTGCATGCTGGGCATGCTGAACAGTGAGGCTGTGGCACAGCCTTGTGCGCGCCTGTTCTGACCCGCATGCGCATGCTTTGCGGTCGTGCAAGCATGGGCCAGAGAGATTGCATGATGTCACCCTGCCACGTGCATAGGAGTTGTTCCGCAATCTGCATGCCTGCATCTGTCTGAAGTCGGGTGCCAAACACATCCTGTGTTCAGCGCATGTGGGGTATCAACCTTGTCCGGCACGGCAGGCACGTCGACAGATGGCGCATCTTCAGGCTCTGCCCGACGAACTGTGGCTGCGCATCTTCAGGCTCATCTGGGCGGGGCGGCCGGCGCAGTCTGCCGCTGCAGAAGTCAAGCAGGCGACCGAGATCTTCCTCAGCGTCTCGCAGGATATGCGCAATGTGCTGCAGGCGCAGCCGCTGCCCCTCATGCTGGACTTTTCGGGCGCGCATTTGAGCGGCCCCCAGCGCGCATGGCTGGCAGTGCCTGTGCATGTCGGGACCATAATGCACGTCACGTTTGATCCTGGGGATGCTCAGCTGTGGGGTGGCTGGCAAGAGAGCTTTTTCGACGCGCACGGCGTCTCCCTGCTGAGGCTGTCGGGCGTGCCGCTGAGCGGCATGGTCACTTACGTTCAGAGCCAGCCGCCGGCCCTGGACCTGGGCGGCCTCCTGGCGCTGACTGAGTTGGAGCTGGTCTGCAGCCTGCGCAGCGAGAGGCTGGATGTCTGGCTAGCGCCAGGATACTGGCCGCCGGTCCTTGCCCAGCTTGACCTGCTGGATGCCGGCCAGGGGGTGCTACCCTACTTGGGGTGGGGAACAGACCCCGTCTTGACGCTAGGGGCACACCGGCCCGCGCTGCTGCGCATTAACGTCGCGCAGCTTGCAGCGGGTGCGGAACATGTTGTGACCCTGGGGCAGCTCCCACTGCTGCAAGGTTTGACGGCCTTGCCTGCCTTGCTGCTTCAGGCGATACGGTCGCCGTGCAGGCAGACATTTGCACGCATGTGCGCAGCCTGCACCTGGAAGGCGCGCACGTTGACGTGTTCGGGAGCCCAGCGTTTGCGGCGCAAGAGCTCCTGGTAAACAGCCTGTGCCCGGCGAACCTGCAATCGGCCACCTTGGCAGCATGCGACGCCATTTGCTTTTGGCAGCAGTGGGTAGGGTCAGACCAGTACCTGCACCGCACACTGCTGCGCACGCTGGCTGCGCAGCACGCTGACCAGTTTGCTTTGGCAGCAGACCAGTTGCCAAGCCAGCCGGGTGCCCTGCGGCGCCTGGTCTGGCGCAGGTGGCCCGAGCAGGGCTCACCTGAATGCAGGCTGTGCAGCATGCGCATGGCAGCGCTGTTGCATGGGCGGGCGAGCCTGACGAGGGAGCCAGCGCTCACTCGGTAGCAGCTGATGTTCAGTCCACGGCGACGTGTGCCACGCGTGAACTTTTGCCTGCTTGGCATGCAGTCTGTGGTGCGCCAGGAGCCGGACAGCCTGCTTGGCTGCTGGTGTGGCTGTAAACGATACTCACTTGCGAGCTCAGACCAGTCCGCTGTCTGCCGCAGCATCAAACAGAAGCACTGGCCACCTACATTCACTCCGTCATGCTGCCATGCATGCACACGCTGCCAGGCAAGACATGGACGCCGATGTGTGCGCAGGGCGCCGCCCTGGCGCACAGCAGCAGTACCGCCAAGCGCCAGCAGCTCCAGTCACCGCAGCGATGCCCGTACACACCCGGAAGCAGGACAGGTCCTGGAGACCAGAGCGGTTCACCCGGGGCAGCGGCTCTCTGCCCGCGGCGCAGATGCAGCTTGCTCACGTGCAGGACATTCGTGGCAGAGCCTGACACGTGCGCGGCGCGTAACCGCGGTCACTTGTCAGGCTTGCTCGCCCATGCAACAGCGCTATCATGCGCATGCTGCACAGCCTGCAATCCGGCTGAGCCTTGCTCAGGCCACTTGCGCCAGACCTGGCGCCGCAGGGTACCCGGCTGGCTTGGCAGCAGCTGATTATTAAGGTGATTATCCTGCCCCTCACCCCTCACCCTCATGCACCCCTCACCCTCACGCACGGCATCTGCTCCGCCAGGCGCCAGCAGCCCGAACGCCGCGGCGCCCCCGCACTCTCTTACGCTCTCCTTGTTTTCAGTGCTTTCAGAGCATAGGTATGCCAGCGCACTGACGGCCTCCTCGAGCGCAGCGTCCGAGCCGCCAGGCGCCAGCAGCCCAACTAGCGCCGCAACGTCCGTGCAACCCCGCACGCCGTCTTTTTTTTTTCCTAAGGCCCTTGTATATATATGCGAGCACCACCGCAGCCCGCTCGTGCGCAGCAGCAGCAGTCCGCATGCTGGCCCTGACCATGCTCTGACCATCGCTTGTAAAGCAACACCTGCAAAGCCCCTTTTGTACAGCAACACAGTCGCCGCATGTTTGTGTCCCACTGACAGTGCAGCAAGTGCCTCCCTGATACTAGCCTGGCTCCGAAATGCGCCCAACTCACGGCCCACAGCGCCTGTCGCAGCCTGCTCAAGCACAGCAGGCAGTCTGCGGGGCAGGAGCAGGCATACCAGCGCCGCACAGACGGCACTTAGTGCAGGCTGTCGGTGCATGGCTGCTACGCCGAGGCCGAGCAGGGAGCCGCCCGCCGCGCTCCACAAATCGCTCCACCTCCTGAAATCGTGCGGACTGCACCGAGCCTCGGTTCCGAGTCCGACATATTCTGTCTCGGTGGTGTCGTACGGTCGCTTGTGCTTGTGAGCAGGCTGTGTGTGCCTTCGAAGCGAGAACCGTCTTGAAGAGATCAAAGCGCCGCGCGCAGCTAGAAGGCCGCCCGCTTTGAGCGTGGCTGCACTGGGCTTTGCACAGGTGAGGCTGCGCCGTGGCCGTCCCGCGCCTGGGCAGGCTGCGCTTGATTGCCGCACTGTGCCGGGCAGCCTGGGGCAGAGGCAGTAAGCAAGGGCTGCTGGCGGTAGGATGCACAGAAGCAGGAGCGGGCTGCAGTGCCGTCGGGCCGCCTGAGCTGTACAAAGCAGGCCCGCAGTGCTCCAGGCCCCACGGGGACCCCTACACGGCGCGCAGGGCGCTGGTTCGGGGCGCCAGGCTCGTGCATCAGGGGCGAGCATGGCGCCGGCCGCCCCGCACGTCTGCCGCACCGTGGCAGCCGGCGCCCGCGACACTTCGCTGTGTGCGGCCGCTGAGCCCTGGCACGAGACGCACGGTCGGGATGGCGGTGCGCCGGCCCCGCTCGCGGCCATAAAGCCCGGCTGCAGGCCAGTGTGCTGGGCGGCAGGCGCCGCAGACTGACCTTGTGAACACGCACCAGCAAGCGCGCCGTGCCGGCAGCGGCGGCGCGCCGGCGCTGGTCCCGGGTGCGCGACCAAGCAGACAGCGCCGCGCGCACAGCCCTTCATGGGCTGACGCAGCGGCGGCGCGCGTTGGGAGACGCAGGCCCCGGCGCGGACGTCCCGCCGGACGTCTGGCGGCTCGTGGCGCACGCCATGGAGCCGCGCGCCTGGGCGCGCGCATGCGGC
>JAABVA010005507.1_pt1 | contig 11450 bp, 15 predicted proteins | sample 5560331 | NCBI WGS metagenome assembly JAABVA01 (sample SAMN12812661, study PRJNA571458) | rock metagenome | isolation source: Antarctica rocks | place: Antarctica: Victoria Land, Mt New Zealand sud | collected 2016-01-07
GTTGTTGGCGGCGCCCGGGTCGGTGTGCTCCAGGAAGGGGTGCAGCACCGCGTGCACGCGCGGCTCCGCCGACGCGGCGGCCCGGTGCTGCAGCGGCCGGTGCAGCGCGCCTGCGCGCGGCGCCCGCGCGTCGGCGCTCGGGGCGGGCCGGCGACCCTGCTTTCCAGGCCCGGCTGCGTGGCGGCGCGCAGGGTGCCCGCATGCAACAGGCACGCAGTGCGCGCCTGGCATCAGCGCCCACCCAAGTCAGTGCCACGCCCGCTGCTCAAAGTCCAGGCGCAGAGACACACTGCAGCGCCAGTCTTCCTCACCGCCGTCCACACATGCCCGTCCGCATACGCTCGTTCAGGGCGCTGCAGGGCTGGCAAGGGCGACCCAGGGCGAACGCACCCGGCGAGAAGTAGGCATAATCGGCGATGCCGCCAACGTGCAGCGTATAGTCAGCGGCGGCCTCGGGCCCGCTGAGCGCCAGCTCCACCGGGTACGGCACGCACATGCGGTAGTAGACGTCCGTGCCCGGCGCGGGCCGCTCCGTGTTAAAGCCGGCCATCAACTCGCGCAGCACGCGGAAGCGCAGCGCGCGCCGCTCGCCGCGCACCGGCCTGCGCGGTGCGGCCCACAGGCGCGGCGTCGCGCCCGTGCCGCCCCGGCCGCTGGCTTTGCTTGATGAACAGGACGGCCTATACGGCTGGCCTGCGGCTCGCGACGTGATCTCCCGCTTTGCAGCAAAGCGTCACGGCTGCAGGCGGCTGCGCAGGGGTAGTTTGAGAAACCGGAGCGTCCAGGGCCTGCTTTACCCGGCTGTGCCAGTGGCCTGGAGCGTGCACGGGGGCGGGCGGCAGGGAGGGCGCTGCATGGCGGCCAGGGCAGGGCGCACTGCAGGAACAGGTCCGGCCATGTCGAGCCGGGGACGTGGGGCTGGCAGAGGTACCCGCCGCCCCACCCCTGTCGCGCGCAGACGCTTGTTGGTGCATCGAGCAGGAGCCCTTCCTGTCGTGCACACGGCGTTGCAACTGCGCCGTACGTGCCGGGCCGCGCCTGCCACGCGCGCTCGGCGGACTCCGCAAACAGGAAGCCGCGCAGCGCGACGCCGCCGCCGCGGTGCAGGCCCTTGAGGTAGATGTGCACCACCGCGGCCTCGCGGAAGCCGGCCACCGCAATGACTCCCGGCAGCGCAAAGTGGTGCACGCCCAGCTGCGCGCGCGCGCCGAGAGTCGGGCGTCGGGGCAAGGCGGGCGCACACTCTTGCGGGCGGGCCTGGGCGCACGTGCGAGGCACGGCTGCCCGACGTCTACAAGTAAGCCAGGTGAGCAAAGCGTGGCAGCGCCTACGGGTGGCAAGGCAACATCCTCACCTCGCCCGAGCTCTTCACCAGGTGCCGCATCGACCAGTGCGCCCCATGCGCGCGCTGCAGCCCGCGCTGCAGGGGCTCCCCGGGTTCCTCCCCAGCCTGCTGCGCCCCCGACAACAGTTGGCTTGCGGACCGGGGCAGCACAATGTGGACCAGACCGTATTCAAGCATGCTGTCTAGCTCAGGTCGTGCACTAGCAAACACTGCGCTTGGGTGCCGCCACCTGGCCGGCCGCCGCCGCCCAGGGCGCCGCCGCCAGCACCAGCAGGCTGAGGAGGAGCGCTTTCAACATGCCCCTGCGCCCCGGCCTCTGCACGGGTGCCCCGCCATACCCGCCGCTCTGTGCGGCAGCGAGCGCTCTGCCCAGCGGTGATCAACCCCTTCGCAAAATGCGCAAAAGCATGCCGGGAACCATCCGACTCGGAACCCAACCGTTGAACGCTGAGGGTCGACAGGATCTGTCACCAGGCAGGGCTTCCTAGTTCACGACGCAGTTGCTTGTTGAACTGCGAAGGACCTTCCGCCCACGCCCAAGGTCGCGTTGCACCCAGCCACACGTAGAGAACAGAAGGTATTGTGCATCCCCAGGCGTACGGACCAGGCGCAGTTCGTTACTGCCGAGGGAGGTCGGCAGGAGAGGTTGGCTCGGTTGGCGACTGACACTCGACCAGTCTAATACAGTCACACCACTGGCATGGGCAGTTGCGGGGAGAGGCTCGAGGTACATCGGTAGCTTTTCTAGCTATAGCACGACTGGGGCGATGGCCTGCTGCATGCGCCTGCGCAGCCTTGCGGCTGCGCGCCTGGCCTTCCTGTGCGTGCTGGCGGTGCGGCTGTCGCTGGGCGGGGCGGCGCCCTCGCGCAACCTGATAAAAGTGACAGCCACGCGATCGCGCTCCGTCGCGGCCTCCGCTGGCTCCGAGTGCGCCCCTGCTGCGCCGCCGAGATAATGCTTGGCACACGCCGCTCCCCGCAGCACCGCAGACGTCCGCGGGCCCGCGCCGCAGGTCGGAGCACCTCACGCGGCGGCGGCGCACGTCCGAGGTGGCGGAGTGGGCGCTGTCGACCGACGTGGACCTGAAGCCCTTCATCTACGTCTACGAGCTGCCCCCGGAGTACAACGAGGCCTTCAAGGCCCTGCCCGCCGGCTGGCACTCTGACCAATACGACTGTGCGCTCCCTGCCCCGCCTCAACACCGTGGCCTGCCCGCAGCGCCCCGCCGCCCGGCGCGCCACTCGTGCCGCCTGCCTGCATACGCCTGCCTGGCACACCGCCTGCCTGAACACCGGGTGCGGCGTGCTGTCCGGCACATACGCGGCGGGCGCCGACGGGGCCGGCCGGCGGCGCGCAGTTGATATCACGCTGCACGAGTACCTGCTCAACAGCACGCGGCGGCAGCGCGACCCCGAGAAGGCCAGCATCTTTTTCATGCCCGTGTACCTGGCGCGCCTGTTCAACTGGTTCTGGACGCGGCAGCACTGCAAGTCGGAGGCCGACAGCCCGCTGACCTGCATGAAGGAGCCCGACGTGCGCCCCGCGCGCGCCCCGCCCCCCACCGCCCCCACGCACGGTCGTGGCCTGCATGTAGCCCTGGCTCGCCCATGGTGCTGCCTCCTGCTGCCTCCTGCCAGCGCCTGCTCCGGAGGCATCGCGCGGCTCTGGTGGGCCGGCTTACATCGTGACGCGCGGCGCGGCGGCGCAGGTGGACCCCTGGTGGGATCAGCACTGGGTCGGCGCGCAGAACGCGACGAGCAACGTGGTGCGCGCGGCAATCAAGCACATCAGCCACAAGTACCCGTACTGGAACCGCACCAACGGCGCCGACCACTTCCTCGTCTACTCGTACGACCGAGGCGCGCGCCCCCAGGCTCCGCTATCGCGCCCACTCTCGCGCGCCACAGCGGGCACCGGGGCCTCCGCGGCACCCCGAGCTGGGCCGGCGCGCTGACGCGGCGGGCCGCGCGCAGGGCGCTGCGACATGGGCGCGGGCCTGGCGCTGGCGGAGATGGGCAAGTCGTTCGCGGTGATGTCCTATGGCGACCTGGCCGCCCGGTGCGCGCCCCGGCCTTGCCAGGCACCGGCCGCAGGCACCCCGCGTCGTCAAGTGTCACGCTTCGCATGCACCCGCATGGGCCGCGGCTGCCGGCCCTGCCGCTCCGGTGGCGGCCCGCGGCGGGGACGCGCCGGGCGCGCTGACGCGCGCTGGCCGGCAGGTCCATCCCGACGCCCACCTGGCACCGCAACGACAACTCCGACGGCTGGGGCTTCGAGTGGAAGGGCGCCGCGGGCTTCCACTGCGTGCGGCCCGACTTTGACATCGTCGTGCCCATGTACGCGCCGTACACGCGCACGGCGCTCGTGTCGCCGTTCAGCCACCCGCGCAACATTAGCGTGCTGCTGCGCTTCAAGGTCGACAAGACCGACGGCAAGTACCTCATCGCCAACCATGGTGCGGCCCGCCGCGCCCCGCGCCCGTGCGGCGCCGCGCCGCACGCCCGTGCGGCCCGGAGCGGGTCAGCGGCGCGCGTCGAGTCGCGGCGCTGCCCCGCGCGCGTTGCAACTGCCTCGCACGGCATGCCGCGCTCGCGCCGGGTCGGGTCTGAGCGCGCGCGCGCGCGGCGCAGGCCACCGCCTGCGGTACGAGCTGGAGGACTGGTGGGCCAAGGATCCGATCGCGGGCTCCGAGCTGGGCGTGAAAAACATGAAGCAGACGCAGGCCGACATGCAGAATGCCGTCTTCTGCGTCTGCCCGCCCGGTGCGCAGCCCGCGCCGGCCGCCCTGCGCTCGCAAGGTGCCGAACATGCGGCAGGCAGCCGCTTGCAGAGCTCCGGTCGGTGTGGGGGAGCTTGCCGCGAGCGAAAATGGGCGGCGGGCGCGCGCGCGCGCCGAAAAGGCGCGGCTGGGCCAGGCGTCGAGCGCGCGCTGTGCACCGCCGCGCGCAGGGGGCACGCAGGACAGCACGCGCATGTGGCGCTCGCTCATCTATGGCTGCATCCCGGTGACGTATTACCGCGCGGTGGAGCTGCCATTCATGCGGCGCCTGGGCATCGACTACGGCCAGTTCTCGGTCAACATCCAGCCCGACGACTACGACACCACGCAGGCGCGCGCCCGGTGCCCCGCACCCTGAGCACCGGCGGCGGGCTCTGCAGCCGCTCAGCTACCGGCTGTTCCGTGTGATTTTCGGCGCCTGCGTCAAAAGCTGCTCGCTTGGCTCCCTCTCGTGCCACACTGCTGCATGTGAGGCCTCTGGACTCAGGCGCGCGCCTCAAGAGACTGCATCGTGCGCGGACGGCGCAAGGGCTGCCGCGCACTCTGCCATGCTCTGATGGGGGCCGGGGGCGGCTGCAGGCGCGCCTGCGCGCGCTGCTGGAGCGGCCGGAGCGCGTGCGCGCGCTGCAGGAGGGCGTGCTGCAGCATCAGGCGAACTTCCTGTGGGACCCCGAGTTCGCCGCCGGCGTGTACGGCAACATCGAGCGCGAGCTGGCCATGCGCGCGGTGCAGCGCGCGACCGGCGAGACCATCTCGGTGTTCTGAGCGGCGGGGAACAGTTTTCTTTATGTCTGTACCTCATCTCTGGTAGGCGTGGTGCCGGCGGGGCCATGACGGCAGACGCGGCTGGGCCCATGCGTGGGCGCACACGCGGCCGAGCGGTCTGGCCCCAGGTGGCGGCCCGTTGCGGGCCGCACGCTGACCGTGCGTGAGAGTTTGCTCCCCAGCGGCCAATTCATTTGCTCGGGGGCACTGCAGGCTGCCGGGCAGCAGCACTGTGAACGCCCCTGCCGGGTAGCGGGGCATGGGCCGGGGTTGCTCCCGGGTCTGCGCAGGACAGCAGCCCCAGCGACCATGGTGGGCTGGCAGCATGGGAGCTGCGCGCACGCTGCGGGCGGGACAAAGTGGGCTTGCCCGATCTGTGCGATCTGTGCGGAGCTGCTCACTCGGCAGCCTGCATGCAGAGTGCCCAGTGAGGTACTCTGCACTCCGTGCCCACGTGCGCACCTGCTCGCACGCATGCGCAGCCTCTCTGGCTGCTGAACTCCCTCCAAGTGGTGGCGCACGTAACATTCTGTGCATCAAGTCAATGTTCAGTTACATGTTTGTTTCACGGGCATCCTTGTGATGGAATCGCCCAACGCGCGCGAGCGTGTTGCCCAGGCTGGTGCGCTTTCCAACGTCTTTTCTGAGGGTTTCTGAGGGTCATTGTCAGCCAGGCTCATAAATGGTATCCGTTCATCCATTCAATGGATGGAACAGACTCCTCTGGGCGGCACTCGGGCTCGGAGGTACATGCAAGAGGGCGCATGGGTAGTGCACTGCCGCTTGCCGGGTCAATAAGGGAGTCCCGCAATGCGCAGCCCGAGCATTTCGCTCTCCGCCATGTATGGCGTGGCGCTATGCGCAGGACATGCAGGGCCACGATTGACGGTGGCTCAGCATAAGCAGGATGGGCTTTAGATTAGTCGCTGCTGGTCGCTGCCTTTCAAGGCAGCGCCAATGTGGGTCAGCTGTGTGTACGTGATCATGTATTGCATCCCGCCCTGCATGCCTTTTGTGGGCGCCCCGTGCCTGCTCGGCGGTGCCGCAGCATGGCGTAGAAGGTCTCTTGCATTGGTGCAAAACCCCACCGTTCCAGGAACACTTTCTGGCAGTAACGCAAAACGCTCAAGGCCCGCTCTGCAGTCCCTGCACGCAGGTCCTGCCAGTATTGCCAAGCAGGTTCCTGCAGGGACGGCAGAACCATTATGCCGTCTGGCTGTCCAAGAGACTGCACCCATAACAAAGCCGCTGCAAAATGTGGCGCAGGCATCCCAGAGCCAGCGGCCCCGGCGCCGGGCCCGCAGCGTGTGCATGGCGCTCGGGCAGGCTGCTCGGCACGCGCTCACAGGCGCGCGGTGCTGAAGCTGCGCTCGAAGTCCTCGCGGACAGCGTCCATGAAGGGAATGGTGTTGAGGTACTGCTCCGGCGTGACCTTGGTGGTGCCGTGCACGCAGATGGCCAGGTCCTGCGCGCGTGCGCGCGCCGCCGTCAGCGGTGATACAGCTGCTCGGCAGGGCTGCGGGGGCTCCTAGCCAGCGACATAAACGCATCGCTCTTTCAGCAATGCCATTGGCACTGCTGGGGCAGGCTGGGGCAGGGCTCCCGGCACGCCCTACGGCGCGGGCCAGGAGTCACCACAGCCCTGACCATGCAGCTGGCAGCTCCATAGGCCCACTGGCTTAGCACCCTGCAGAATGTTAAGCGTGGAGCGCTGCAGCAACACGCCTCCAGAGCCCCGCCGGTGCCTGTCTGTGAGGCGCGGCCGCGCCTGCTCGTGCTGCTCAGCACCGCATCCCGCCCGGGCGCCCACCCGCTCTGTGCAGCATGGCCGCCGCGAACGTGCGAGTGCAGAGCGCGAGCAGCGGCCTCCAGGCTGTGCGTGCCGCTGAAGAGTGCGCAGAGTGCGGTGCTGCATTAGGCTTAGGGATAGGCGGGCGCGCCTTGGTCATCTTGCCGCTCTCGATGGTCCGCAGCACGGACGCCTCCAGCTGCGCGCAGAAGTCGGACAGCGCGGCGTTGCCGTCCAGCTTGGCGCGGTGCGCCAGGCCACGCGTCCACGCAAAGATGGATGCCACTGCGGGACAAGAAAATCAGCGCAATAAACTGCGGCGCGGCTGCCTGCAACTCAACACCTCTGAGCCTGCGGCAACACGTCTGCCCTAGGAGAAACGCCGCACCACCTGTCCTAGGTGCTGTGCGGTTGCGCGAGGGCATACACGGGGTGACGGCGGCATCTGGCCTGCCCGTTGCGATGTGCAGTGCTGCAAGCAGTCTCAGCACAACGTGAATGGTCGCAACCTCAGCGGTAAGCCAGATAGCCAAATCAGGGTACGTACCCGGGTTTGTGGACGTCGGCCGGCCCTTCTGGTGCTCCCGCCAGTGCCGCGTGACGGTGCCTGCCCGCGACGTCCGCTTCAGAATTTAGGCATGCAGAAGGGCTCTGTGCTGCAAGGCCAGCGGCGCTGAGCGGTACAGGTCATGCGTCCCGCCCCACGCCGCGCCTGTGATCCATGGTGCACACCGCTGTCTGTCCTTCACAGGGACTTCAGGCAGCACGTCGAGGGGCTGAGCACGCTTGGCAGGGCGGCATGGATCGGCGCGGCAGGGCGCGCGCCGTGAGCGGCCTCGGCCTCCAGGGTCTTGCCGTCGGGCGTGGTGAGCACCGAGGTCATGAGGCCGAGCGAGCCAAAGCCCTGCGCGACGATGTCGGACTGCACGTCGCCGTCTGCCGCGCGCACATGCTTAAGTCACATGCTGAGAGACATGCTGAGACAATAGTGCGTGAGCTGTACACAGCACAGGATCTACCCATAACAGACAGGCGCTGTGCATATCTTAGGTTACAAAAGCAAAACAGCAGCTGGGGCCGGCGATGGGCGCGCGGTGCGCAGCGAGCCCGCACCGTAGTTCTTGCACGCCCACACAAACTTGCCCTCTGACTTTAGGGCCTGCGCGCAGGCCGGGGCCGTGTCAGCGGACTGAAAGACTGCTCCGAGCATAGAGGCTACATTCCCATCGCAACGAGCATGCCAGACAAGCCGATGTTGCCGATCTTTCGCCAATGATCGCCAATAGTCAATCGCCAACAGTCAGATGCAAGTGCCTACTCCGGCGACGGCTGCACCAGCAGGCGCGCGCAGCAGAGCTGCTCGGCATGCGCCGCAGACGGGCGCGCCTGCGCGACCATGTCGTCGATGAGGCGGTGCTGGTACCAGATGCCGGCGGCCTCGTACTTAGCGCGGTAGCCCTCGCCCTCGTACATGTCCTCGAAGATCTGCAGGAAGCGCCCGTCGTACTTCTTCAGGATCGTGTTCTTGGTGCTCAGGTACAGCGGCCTGCGCGGCGCGGGCGCCCACGCCGGTCACCGGCCGCCTCAGCATGGGCGCGCCCTGCGCGGCACCCCCCCCCCCCGCCGGAGCCCTGGCACCAGCCTCCGCATGCAGCGCCCAGGGCCGCCTGGCGCGGGGCCGCGGCGCGCACCACTGCTTGGTCAGTGCGTACTCGAAGCACGACTTGGCAAAGCCGCGGATGGACTTCTCCGTGTTGTACCTGCGCCGCCGCGGAGCCCCGGCCCTCGGCCGCATGCGCAGCGCGCGCCGGTCTGCGCATGGTGTCACGTTTCAGGCAGTAGCAGGGTCAGGTGATCGAACCGTCGTGCTATCACGATCGGCGCTGCGCCACGGCTTGAGCACGCGCAACAAAGATGCCGCAACGCAGTCTGTCTCCGTGCATCTGCAGACACTGAGGGCGCATGACCTAAGCGCGCGCGACGGCGCCGCTGAGCGCGAGCGCACATGCCCAGCGCGACGCCCGCGCCATCGAACTGGTGCACCTCGTGGCGCTCCGGCGCGCCGCCGCCGGCCGGCGTGAACACCAGCTCCAGCTTGCCCGGCGCCTTGATCAGCAGGTCTGTCGCGCGGTACTGGTCCCCGAACGCGTGCCTGCGCGGCCACGCGCCGCCCTTGCCGCCTGCTGGGCGCCTGCTGGCGTCCTGCTGGGCGCCGCAGCGCGAGGCCCGCCCTATAGCAAGGTCTCCGCATGAAACCAGGGCCAGCATGCGTTTGCATGCCCGCGCGCTGCCCGCGGTGCGGCGCCCGGACGCTGCGCGCAGGCCTGCCCTCTCAGGTCCTCATTGACAACAATGCATCGCACGCGCCGGCAGCAGCGGCTGGCCCGCAGCACACACACCCTTGCCTGCGTGCTCCTGGCTGTCAGCAGGCCGCCTATCGGCAGATGCACACTGGTGTAGTGAGTGCCTGCCTGACTGGATGTGCGTGACCCCGACCGGGGCGGGCAAGGGCCCAGGCTGCCTTCATGCTGCAGCATCGATGCACCGCTGGCGGAATTTTCCGCTGAGAACACGGACACCGCGTCAGGGCGCGGCGCCGCGCACCGGCCGACCACGATCGGGTGCTTCCAGCCGGGCACCAGGCGCGGGACGTTGGAGACGACGATGGGCTCCCGGAACACCGTGCCTGCACGGGCGCGCCAGCGGTCCGCACACGCGAACCCTCGCAAACCTCAGGCCACTGCCGTCGACCTGGACGTGCACAGAACCTGAACGTGCACGTTGTCAGTTTAGGCTGGCCGGGCGCGCCGTTGAGGATGTTGCGGATGGTCCCGTTCGGGCTGCGCCACATCTGCTTCAGGTTGAACTCCTTCACGCGCGCCTCGTCCGGCGTAATGGTGGCGCACTGCCCCGGCCGGGACGCGTCATGAATACGCCTCCTGCCTGCTCGCACACGGTGCGCCGCGCACGCAGGGACGCAAGCAAGCCGGTGCGCGCGCCTTGATGCCTACGCCATATTTCTGCGCGCCCACGCGCACGTGTCAGCCGCCTGCCCGCCGCACGGCCCGTCGCGCGGCCGAGCAAGCCATGAGCTGGGCGCGGGCGGCTCGCAGCCCGGGGGCAGGCTGCGGACCTGGATCGCCTTCGCGGCGTCCACGGTGACCTGGTCGTCGGTGGCGTCGCGGTGCTCGATACCCAGGTCAAAGTACTTGATGTCCAGGTCCAAGTAGGGCAGGATGAGCTGCGCGCCGGCCCGCCGCTCTGTTGCATGTCGGACTTGCAGAGCAGGCACGCTGCAACGACACGATGGGAAGGCAGGTTAGACAAAGCTGGCGACCGCGCAGACCCCACCTTGTTCTTGATCTCTGTCCAGATCACCCTGGTGACACCAGGCGCAGCAGTCAGTTGCTGAGCTGCTCAAGAGCATGCATTAGGCCTGCCGTTCAGCACCCACCGTGTCTGCTCATCGCCGTCGAGGTCGCAAACTGGGCCCTCCACTTTGATCTTATGCCCGCTCGCCATATGCCTACCTTTCAGGCGCACGCACACATTTCAGCCAAAAGTGTGTACGTTGCGCCGCGCCGGCAGCCTCAGAGTGTCCGTCAGAGCTTGCCCCTGCTATGCGGTGCGTAATGACTACCAGCAGATATGCATGATACTGCACAGACAGCCCGAGTCCCATACAGCGTTCCAGGCCAGACAAAGCTGGTGTGCTCACTTTGAGCAGCAGATATCGCAGTTGGCGCGACGCGCTTACAGCATTGGATGTTCTGCCTGCTGTTCAGTGCCTGCCCTCCCCTGGATATCAGCGCGCGCAGCATCCCAGTGACATGTGGCACTCCAAGGTGTTGTAAGCTGTGGCAGATGGAGGAAGGAAGCGCACACCCGCCGCCCGGCTCACGCAGAGCTGAAAGCGAGACCGCAGCTAGGGTCATGTTCGGATGACAGGGCTAGTAGGTGTTTGAAGGTAAGTTTAAATCACAGTTGCCCGCCAGGCCTGGCTTGGATGCAACTCGGTTTATCATTGGAACGTTGAGGTGACAAAACATTGCTCATGTTGCCAGAAGACAAGCCCTGGTCTGGCATTTTTTACCCATGCAGTGCGCGCTCTGGCAAGCGGGGTGGGCAAGATCATGCTGTCATAGGTTTTGCAATGCCTCCAAGGAAGGAAATGTGTGGGGCGCTATGCCATGCGGTATGCCTACGTAAGATTTACAGCAGGTAGCGCTGCACATCAAGCATGGTCGCGCGTGTCACGCCAGACTTGCCTTGTGGAACACCATCACTGTCTGGGACAGCCACGGCAGCTTGGTGTGTGCACGCAGCCGCCGCGTGGCTTCTGCATCGTGAATAAAGCCATGGCTCTCCAGCTCTGCGATGACCTCTGCATTAGCCTTCATGTTGACATGGAAGTGGCCCACCTGCGCTGCGGCCCGAGGTCAGGCGGTGCTGAGGCGGACACCGTCCGTGCAGCACCCACACCATCAAAAGCTGCATGCAGAGCATAAGCTGCATGCAGAGAGAGACCAACAACGCTCGCCAGTGGCTGTTTACATGGCTGCTCGATGACTTTCCAGCAAAACACCATGTCAGAGACTGATTTGTCAGCAGGAGCGCAAGCAGGCACGCATGGCCGCGGCTGCACCTGGCCGGGCACGGCCCAGGACAGGACAATGCCCAGCGCGGCATGCCGGTACACATTCTCAAGGTACACCCTCTCGTGCTGCACCGGAGTGTGCTCCGCGACCTGTGCGCTCGCTCGGGCACAGCT
>JAABVA010005509.1_pt1 | contig 11448 bp, 8 predicted proteins | sample 5560331 | NCBI WGS metagenome assembly JAABVA01 (sample SAMN12812661, study PRJNA571458) | rock metagenome | isolation source: Antarctica rocks | place: Antarctica: Victoria Land, Mt New Zealand sud | collected 2016-01-07
CCAGATCCCGCAGATCTCACAGCGGACATCAAACGTGTCAAGCGAGCCGGGCGGTGAGCTGGCGGCACCTCGGGTGCATCGGCAATCCATCTGGAACCACCGACATAACGATGGTGCACCAGTGAGCGCCCCGTTCGCCCCGTTCCGGGGCAGGGGCCGGGCCGAGCAGGACGCAACGGTGTTGGCCCCACCCCGGTTGCACACCCCGCCTGCTGGTGCCGCAGCTGACCTTCCGCAGACTCGTCGGGAGGCGCGGGCGGCGAAACGCGCCGCCTACGCCGCGGCGCGGGAAGCCCGGGCGGCGCGCCCGGGGGTGCGGGGGTGGCGTCTCCCTGGTGGGGGGCACGTGCCGTGGGTGGAGGCACCCCCGGAGTATCGGGGCACCACCGTGCAGGTGTGCGGGTTGTGGCCGTTTTCCGCCGGGTCGGGCACCCCCACCGACGGGGTGCCGTTGGGCAAGCATCAGCTGACCGGGGCCACGGTGTGCGGCGACCCGATCATGTGGTTCCTGTCGCGGCGCATCCTGAACCCGTCGGCGTTCGTCCTGGGCCGGCCCGGATTGGGCAAGTCCACCCTGGTGCGGCGGATCGTGAACGTGTCCGCTGCGTTCGGGATCATCCCGCTGATCCTGGCGGACCTGAAACCGGACTACCCCGACCTGGTGCGTGCCCTGGGTGGGCAGGTCATCGAGGTCGGTCGCGGCCGCGGGCACGTCAACCCCCTGGACCCGGGTCCGTTGGCCGAGGAGCTGCACCTGTTGCCGCCGGAGACCCGCCGCCGCGTCGAGGCCGAGCAGCTCGGGCGGGCGCTGAACGTGCTGACCGGGTTGTGCGAGCTGGTCCGGGGTGGGCGGTTGACCGACCGGGAACGGTCGATGCTGACCGCTGCCCTGCGCGTGGCCTACACGGAGCAGACGGCACCGCTGATCGAGGATGTGGTGGCGGTGATCGCCGCCCGCCACCCCCGGGTACGGGCCATGTCACTGGACCGCGGTGAGGACGCCCGCTACGACGACACCATCGAGCTGCTGCTGGCCTCGCTGATGGCGCTGGGGCAGGACGGACAGTTCGGGGACACCTTCGCCCGCCCCACCACCACGGCGATGGCACTGGACCGGGCGGTGGTCTTCGATGTGTCCGCCATCGACACCGCCGAACTGACCTTGCAGGCCGCGGTGCAGCTGGTGTGCTGGTCCTACGGCCAGTCCGCCGTCTCGGCGGCGAAAGAGCTCGCCGACGCCGGGCTACGAGAGCGGACCATCTACCTGATGGTCATGGACGAGCTGTGGCGCACCCTGAAAGCCTCAGTGGAAATGGTCGACCGGGTCGATGAGATCACCCGGCTGAACCGACAGAAAGTCCTCGGTCAAGTGTTGATCACCCACACCATGGACGACCTGGAACTCGCCGACAAGGCCGCCACGATGAAAGCGTGGGGCTTCGTGGAGCGCTCGGAGATGGTGTTCCTCGGTGGGCTGGCCGACGGGGAAATGGGCAACCTCCGCAAAGTGTTCGCGATGTCCGCCGCCGAGACCGCGCTCATCGCGGACTGGTCGGTGGAGTCCTCCCACTCCGCCGACGACGACGGGCGCCACGACGTCAACGGGGAACCCCCACCCCCACCCGGGCAAGGCAAGTTCCTGCTGAAGACGGGGAAGAAGCCAGGAACCCCGTTCGAGGTGGTCCTGACCAGCGTGGAGAAAGCCGTCAACAACACCAACAAAGGCTGGGAGCAAGCCGAAGCCCGCCACCGCGTCGGACGCCAGCAGGTGAGGTCGTGACACCGGAGGAGGACCGGCCGCCGGTGAACCCCGTCGAGTTGGCGGTGTGCTCGGTGGTGGCCCCGCTGCTGGAGGCGGCGGGTGTCCCCGACCCGGACGGGCAGGCCCTGCAGGTGCTGGGGTACCTACGCCGTTTCGGGTTTTCCGTCTCCGCGGGGACCCGGTCGATGCCGCGACGACGGACCGATACCTGGCCATGGCCCTGGACATCACCATCGTGCAGGGCCACGGCGACCCCCGAACCTGCGGGCAAGGAACACGAGACGCGGCCGCGCTGCGCCGCCGGCTGGACCCTGTCGGCCTGCACCTGGCCCGCATCGGACCGGCGTGGCCCGCGTGCCGCCCTGCCCCACCCCAGTTACCCGCCCCTGACGACAAGGAGCCCAACAATGAGTGAGAACACCGACCAGCATAGGGAACCCGCTCCCGCGGTTGCGTGGCATCAGGCCGAGTTCTGCACCGGTCCGGTGCTTGCGGTGGACATCAAAGCGGATCGTGCAGAGTTGGGGGCCGGGCAGCGACACCAGTTGACGCAGACCTACGGCGATCTCGTCATCGCCAGCCCGCGGCAGGGAAAATCGGGGCTGCCCCGCCGCCAGAGCGTGGCAGCGACCGGGCTTGCGGGCGGTGTGCGGTGATGGCGCGGCGCCCGAACCGACGCGCCGATCCGGGTAGCGGTGCCGGGGAGTGGGTGTTCCTGCTCGGGGTCCTGGGGTTGGTGGCGGTGGTGGTGGCGGTGTGGGGGGCCGCCCGCATCGCCGGCGGTGCGGCGGTGGGGAACAACCCGCCCGGTGTGGTGGTGCGCCTGGTGACGGGGAAGCTGGGCTGGCCCCCGTCGGCGACGTGGGTGCTGGTCGTGTTCGGTGTGGTCCTCGCCCTGGTCGCGGCCGCCGCGGGCCGGTGGTGGGTGGTGTCGTCCCGGTCGCGGCACTGGATCGACGCCAAGGCAACGTCGATGGCCACCGCCGCCGAGTTGCGGGTCTTGACGGCGCGCCCGGCGGCCGAGGCCGCGGTCAGCATGCGGGCCGAGAAAGCGGGGCCGGGGGTGCCGTTGGCGGAGTCGGTGCGGACGGGGCAGATGCTGGCAGCCCCGTGGAACTTCGTGCAGCTGTGGATCATGGGCCCGCAGTCGGGGAAGACCTCGTGTGTGGTGGTGCCGCAGGTGTGCGAGACGAAAGGACCGGTGTTCGGGACTTCCAACAAGCGGGACCTGGTCGACCTCACCCGTGGGGTACGAGGACGGTCGGGGCGGCGGTTGTGGATTTTCGACCCGCAGAAAGTCGTGGCCCAGGACCCGCCGACGTGGTGGTGGAACCCGCTGACCTACGTCACCGACATCGCCAAGGCCTCCGCGATGGCGTCGCTGTTCTCGGCGGCGGTGGGGGCCGGCGACAAGGGGGATGCCTACTTCGAACCGGAAGGCGAGGCCCTGCTGGCCCAGTATCTGCTGGCGGCGGCGGTGGCCGGGGAAACGTTGAACACCGTCTACGCGTGGCTGAACGACCCGGACAACTCCGCCCCGGTGACCGCGTTGACCGCCGCGGGGGAAACCGAGGTGGCCCTCGCGGTCCGGGGCACGTCCCGGCTGCCCACCGACCAGCGTGGTGGGGTGTATGGCACGTCCCGCAAGATGTGCCGGTTCCTCACCGACCGGCACATCCTGAGCTGGGTGTGCCCCACCGGTCCTGAGGACAAGCGTCCGCAGTTGAACCCGGACGAGTTCGTCGCCTCCACCGAAACGGTGTACGCGATCAGCAAGGAAGGCGCGGGAACGACGCGGGCGTTGACCGCCGCGTTGACGGTGGCGGTGGCCGAGGCGGCGGAACGCCGGGCGGAGGCCTCACCGCTCGGCCGGTTGTCCCCGCCGTTGTTGATGTGCCTGGATGAGGTCGCGAACATCGTGCGCTGGCCGCAGCTGCCCGACCTGTTGAGCCACTACGGGTCCAAGGGCATCGTCGTCTCAGCGTTCTTGCAGTCCTACTCCCAAGGGGCGCGGGTGTGGGGGCGAGAGGGGATGGACGCCCTGTGGTCGGCGTGCAACGTGCGTGGCATCGGGAAGGGCATCGCCGAGACCGACTTCCTGAAAACGGTGTCCCTGCTCGTCGGGGACCACGACGTGGCCTCCTCCAGCGTGTCCGTCGGCGGGCACGGCGGGTCGCGGTCCCGGCAGTTGTCCAACCGCCGCGAGCCGATCCTTGAGGTCGCCGACCTCGCCGCGATCCCCCACGCCAGGGCCGTGGTCCTCGTCTCCGGGGTCGCCGCGTCCCTGGTCCGGTTGCGGCACTGGTCGGCCCGGCCCTACGCAGGCCTCGTCCGCGCCGGCCAAGACGGCACCGTGCCCGCGCGCAACCCGCTGCTGCCCACCCCAACCGCCACTCCCAAACCCGACCCCCAGGAAGAAGCTGCGTGATGGCCATCCCCACCGTTTTCGACATCACCTTCGGCTGCGGTCACGCCGGGACGGTCGATGCCGCCGACCGGGCCGCCGACCAACGCGGCCCGTGGATCGCCTACCTGTCCTCCAAGGGCATGTGCCCGGAGGGCTTCGAGGCCACCCGCGACAAGCGCCGCGAGCTGGCCCGCACACAGTGGATCGCCGAGCGCCGCAAAGAAGAAGAGGTGGCGATCGGTGCGTGGGAAACCGAGGTGGCCGCGATGACCCTGACCGGGTCGGTCAAGCAGGTTGGCTTCGCCCGCCGGGTGCGCTACGAGCAGCTCAAAGCCCTCTACGAGTGGGCCGTCCAAGAAGACGGGGACCGGCAGGGGTACCAGCGGGTGGAGGCCAGCGCGATAGGGATCGACACCGCCCGCTGGTGGCTGGACCAGCACTCCCTCATCACCCACCCCGCGGACCTCCTCGAACTGCTGGACGCGGCCGCGGCGACGCACGCCGGCCAAGTCTGCGAAAACACCGCCTGAAGATTGCCCCGACACCGTAAGGAAAGCACCAGACCATGACCTCCCACGATCCACGACTACCCCAGTGGCCGCCCGCGACCGCGACCTATGAGTACCTCGCGGCCTACGAACGCACCGACCCCACCACACCCGATGCAGACCAGCAGGTGTGGGACCAGGTGCGGGCCGGCGGCCGCTGCGTCCTCGAAGAGCCAGCGGCGGGGATCGTGCTCGTCGGCCTGTCCCCCGAGGCCACCCAACGCCTGAGCAGTGCCCACACCTTCGACCCCGACCTGACCTCCGCCGACTTCGACCCGATCAACACCCTGGTCACCGACCACGGGTGGGCCTGGGCGGAGGACAGCGACGCCATGTGGGAGGTGGTGCGGCGCTGGCCGGGCCTGGCCTACGGGGCCATCCCGGTGGTGACCGGGCGATGAGCCGCGACGACCAGATGGGCACCCCGCTCACCCCCGATGGCGGCGGCACCGCGGGTGCCGACGAGCCCGATGCCATGGATGCGCAGTACGACGCGATCCAGGCGAGCATCGTCGACGATGACACCCCGCCTGACGAGGGCGCTGAGCCCGAACCCGGCCCCGGTCCTGCCGAGGCGGAGCAGGGCGAGGAGTTGGGTGCGGACCCGCAGTTCGGGACGGTCGAGCAGTTCGTGACCGGGTGGGTGATGCCGTTCTACGTGCGGGACACCGCGAACGCCGTGTGGTGCCGACAGTGGTGGGCACACCCGGAGGCCGCGTTACGGCTGGAGGCGCTGTGGGAAGCCTATGAAGGTGCCCGCGCGTCGAAGGACGGCGGCGCGTTCGCCGCGTGGTGGCGACTGGAAGCCGACCACCACCTGCCGCTGCTGTACTCCCCCGGCGAAGGACCGTTCCGGGAGTGCGACGCCCGCGCCGGCACCCACACCCCGCAAACCCCGCAGCCCGTGGACCCCGCCCCACGAGGCACCTACGTCGCCGACGGCCCCGCACACGGCGGGCCCGGCCCTACCAGCACGACCGGCACCAGCAGCGCACACACCGATGACGATAAGGAGACAGGAAGTCATGGAACAACGCGAGCTCGAGGAGATGCACGAGGGACTGGACCAAGCACTGCGGGCAGCGTTGCAGGGGCTGGGCAGCCTGCGGGAACGCAAAGCCCGCTCCGATCAGGTCAAAGCCGACCAGACGCGGGTGGCCGCCGCCGCTGACCGCCGCCAGTTCGAGGCCTACCAGCAAGCCCAGGACGCGATGCTGCGAGGGCAGCTGGGCAACGTCACCGACGACAAGTGGTGGGACACCTCCAGTTCCGCCGACATCGCGGCGACGGTGGACCTCGCCGAGCGGTACGCCGACGTCAGCCCTTACGCCCACGCCACCCTGACCAACCTGCGCAGCGAAGCCGAACGCCGCGGAGTCGACCTCGACGCGGGGCGCGGCCCAGGCGAGCAGGAGCTCGGTGAGGACGGCCCCATCCTGTCCCCCGCCGCCGACCCCTCAAACGACATCGGTGAGGATGGCGCGACGGTGGAGCGCGACGGGGCGGATCGACCGACAGTCGACCGGCAGGACCTGCTGGACCGCATGAACGGGTCCGCGGACCGCACAAGCGTCCACGAGCCCAGCGCCCAGACCAGCACGGTCGAAGCACCGACCGCTGGACACCAAGTGGTGGACGAGCGTCGAGCGGCACCCGCCGACGATGAGACCACCCCACCGCCGGCCGCGCAGGAGACACCGGCCTACGAACGGTCTCGGGCCTCCGACATGGCAGGTGCCGACCCGGAGCACGTGGCGACCCGGCTGAGCGTGGCGCAGTCGTTCATTCACCCGATCCGCACCTACACCACCGGCCGCAGCAAAACCGGTGGCGACGGCAGCGCCACCACACCGTCGCGGCGCCAGCAACTCAAACGCGGCAAGTAATGACCGCCACCAACGGAGCTGCGGACGGGCACCGCGGGCTCTCATCCGCGGTGGCAGCGGAACCGGAGAAAGCCGCCACTGGCGAGCGAAAGAGACAGTGATGAGTAGCACCCACCAAGGGGGTGTCGGTACCCGCTGATACACAAACCAGCACGACTCGAGAGGAGTGACCGATGGGTGATATCGGACCGGAACGACGACGTATCGAGGTGTTGCCCACCACGGAGCCTGTCCTGCCCCCACCAGCCCGACCGGCACCCCGGCCCACACCGGTGCCGGCACCGGTCACCGAGCCGGTGAAGGAACCAGCGCGGGCCCGTCCTGGTCGGCTTGCCGCGAAACGCGAGCAGGGTGCAGCTTCAGGAACCGTGCGGGTTGCCCTTGGTGACAGCGGCCTTCTCGTACCGACGCACAAGGGTTGCTGGAGTCGCCTGTGCGCCGCTCGCCCGGCGCACCACCGACGCGCACGTCGCCCCGCGAGCGGAAGCCGTGCCGCTCGTAGTAGGCACACAGCCCGGTGTTGTCGGCCACGCAGTCGAGTCGAATCGCTTCTCGACCCGCCGTATGCGCCTGATCGCCGACCCACGCGAGTAGCCACGTGCCCAGCGCCGCGCCGTGGCGGGTGACGGCCATTCGGTGCACGTAGGCCGCGTTCGCCGGTTGATCGGACCAGGCGGGATCGTCGTGGTCGACAGTGAGCGTGCCCACGACCTCTTCGTCAGCATGAACCAGCCAGGTCTGATCTGCCTCGAGGAACCCGGCCAGCGGACCGGCCAGTTCCACAGGCGGTTGCTGAGGTAGACGACCGGCACGTGCGGCGCACCCGACGTTAGGTGCCAGAGCAGGGCGGCCATCCCGGGCACCGCCTGCCGCTCCCCCATCGGCTGGATGAACGTCCGCCAGGCCGCGCGCAGCGGGGTGGCGATGCCGGTGACGAGCACTGTGTCGTCGATGTCGCAGACCACCACGCGGGCGGCGTCGGGCGAGGACAGGTGGACCGGCGCGGTCGCCTCCCGCTATCCGCGCGGAGCACGACGGGCAGCTGCCAACGCGCGGCGTTGCTTCGGGTGCGCACCCGCCGGGGCGAGCAGCACCCGCACCCGCCGGCCGCTGCCGTACCCGGGGCGGGCCAGGACGGCCGGGGTCCAGCCGCGGCGCCGGGCGGCCCGGGACAGCAGGTGCGCAGCGCGGTGTCACCGCGGCGCGCGAGGCCGGCCAGTCCCATCCGGTCAGCCTGCCATCCGCGCCCTGCGGCCCCGGCCCGCGGTCACCACTCCGGCAGGCGTCCGCCGACCCCGAACAGCTCGGCGGGACCGGTATCCCGGTAGGTGGCCGATGCCTCCTCCACCAGGGGCTCGGACACCAGCACCTCGTCCAGGTGCAGCGTGTCCCGGATCCGCATCAGCCGCAGCCGGGACAGGTCGGTGACCTCGCAGGTGAGGATCGCCGCGCTCACCGCGTCCACGTCGTCGGCCAGCACGATCGGGATCTTGGCCCGTTGCACGGCCTGCGACCCGGCGGTGAGGGTGTTGGCGTAGGTCACCGCCGGGTCGTACCCGGCCAGCGCCCGCTCCGGCACGAAGTCGGCCAGCCCGAGCCCCACCGCGTTCCCGTGCGATCCGGCGCTGACCTCGCAGCACACGACGTGGGTGATCCGTGGGGTCGCGAGCTCGGGCATGGAGCGCACCATCCGGCGTCCGAGCACGTTGGTATCCATGCCTGTCCCGGAGAACTCCTTGCCCATCACGTCGACGACCAGGACGTCGATCCGGTCCACCGGCAGCCGGGCCTCCTGGCTCTTGGCCAGCAGCAGCAGCTCCGCCTCCCGGTCCCCGCCGATCCCGTCCGGCTCCACGAACTCGACCGCCACCAGCTCCTTGGTGAGCCCCTCCACCAGCGCGACGCCGCCGAGCACCGGCACCTGGTGGCAGATGTGCCGGGCGGCTGCACGGATGCGTCGTTCCAACTGAGCCGGCCCCAGCCGGTGCAGCTCCTCCGCGCCGTGCTGCTTGCCTAGCCCGATGGCCAGCATTTTGGCCAGCCCGGATTCCACGGCACCGCTGAATGACGTGTGGCTCTTCAGCCGGTTGACTATCAGCACGTGGTCGGCCTGCGCCGCGTTCCAGTCCATGGCGACGTCGACGTCGTCGGCCGGCCCCAGCGGCACGGTCGCCATCGTGGCGCGGACCGGAACCCCGAGGCTCGCCTCGGAGATCCCCAGCCCGGCCAGTGTCTCCGCCTGCCCCTCCGCGGTCGCCCCGCCGTGCGAGCCCATCGCCGGGACGACGTACGGCTCGGCCCCGGCCTCCCGCAGCGCGTCGACGATGCCGGCGACGACGTCGACGATCCGGTGGATGCCCCGGCTGCCGACCCCGACCGCCACGGAGTCCCCGGGCCGGACGGCCGACAGCCGGCCTTGCAGGGAGTTCCTGGCCGCCGAGCGCGGCTCGAGCGCGGGAACCCCGTCGTCCTGCCGGCGTCGTATCCGCCGCAGGGGGACGTCGGGCACTCGCCGGCCCAGGATGTCCTGCAGCCGGGGCGCCTGCACCGATGGCGGCCGGTGACCTGCTGCGCTCACAGGAAGTCGAGGTCCGCACCGAGGTTGGCCTGCAGGACGCGCTCGGCGTACAGCCGGCGCCATCCGCGCGCCGGGAGCTCGTGCGGCACCAGCCCGCTCCGGCGGCGCTCGAGCTCGGCCTCGTCGACCAGCAGGTCGATCTGCCGCTGGGCCACGTCCAGCCGGACCAGGTCACCGTCGCGCACCAGGGCCAGCGGGCCACCGGCCGCCGCCTCGGGGCTGCAGTGCAACACAACCGTCCCGTAGGACGTCCCGCTCATCCGGGCGTCGGAGACGCGGACCATGTCCGTGACGCCCTCGGCGGCCAGCCGCTTCGGGATGGGCAGCGAGCCGGCCTCCGGCATGCCGGCACCGATCGGGCCGGCGTTGCGGAGGATCAGCACGCTGTCCTCCGTGATGCCCAGGTCGGGGTCGTCGAGCCGGGCGACGGCGTCGGCCGTCGAGTCGAACACGACGGCGGAGCCGGTGTGCTGCAACAGCTCCGGGGAGGCCGCCGAGACCTTGATGACGGCGCCGTCCGGGGCCAGGCTGCCGTGCAGCACGGCCAGCGCCCCCGTTCCGCCCAGGGGCTCGTCCAGCGTGCGGATCGTCGTCTGCCAGTCGGCCGGTCCGGGAATGCCGGCCAGCAGCTCCCCGAGCGGCCGGCCGGTGAGACCGACGGTGTCCAGGTGCAGTCGCTCGCGCAACGCGCTCATCAACACCGGGACACCGCCCGCGCGGTGGAAGTCCTCCATGTACCCGTCACCGGACGGCTTGAGGTTCAGCAGCAGCGGGACGGTCGCGGCGATCCGGTCGAAGTCGTCGAGCGTCAGGTCCACGCCGGCCCGCCGGGCCACGGCCAGCAGGTGCACGATCGCGTTGGTCGAGCCACCCATGGCGGCCAGCAGCACGAGGGCGTTCTCGAAGGCCTCCCGGGTGAGAACCTCCCGGGCCAGGACGGGCTTGCGGGCCAGCGCCACGGCGGCCCGCCCGGTCGCCGTCGCGTGCCGGAGCCGCTCACCGGTCGCCGACGGAGGGGTGGCACCGGCGGGCAGCATCATGCCCAGCACCTCGGTCACCGAGGCCATCGTCGAGGCGGTGCCCATCACCATGCAGGTGCCCGGCGTGGTGGCCAGGGCCCCCTGGACCTCGGTAATCTCCTGCTCGTCCAGCTCGCCGGCCCGGTGCCGGGCCCACATCCGCCGGCAATCGGTGCAGGCGCCCAGCCGCTCCCCCCGCCAGGTGTTGGTGAGCATCGGCCCGGTGACCTCCAGGATCGCGGGCACGTCGACCGAGGCGGCCGCCATCAGCTGGGCCGGCACCGTCTTGTCACAGCCGCCGAGCAGGACCACGGCGTCCATCGGCTGGGCGCTGATCATCTCCTCGGTCTCCATGGCCAGCAGGTTGCGGAAGAGCATGGAGGTCGGGGACAGCAGGATCTCGCCGAGGCTGATGGTGGGGAACACCATCGGCAGGCCGCCGGCCTCCAGCACGCCCCGCTTGACGTGGTCGACCATCTGCGGCATCTGCCGGTGGCAGGGGTTGTAGTCCGAGCTGGTGTCGACGATCCCGATGATCGGGCGGTCGAGGTCCTCGGGGTCGCTGCCGAGGCCGGCCAGGAAGGCGCCGCGCAGGAAGGTGCTGAAGCCCTCGTCGCCGTAGGAGGTCAGGCCGCGGGAAGGCGTCGGGGTGGTCATCGGTTCTCCTGTCGTTCTTCGGTACGCCCGCACGTCGGGATCCCGGGTGAGGGTCTTGACCGAGGCGCGGGTGGTGAGCTGGACGGGCACGCGCACGAGGACCCCGTTTGCCAATCCCAAACGGTGACGAACCAGCGCGCTGCGCGGGGTGGCCCGAAGTCGCGCCGTAGGAGGTTCGGCGAATTCAGGCGGTCGTCGCAACGATGGGTGTTTCGGGATCAAACAGTAGACGTTGCATGGCTTGGGCGGGGGTGATGCCGCCCAGGGTCTTGCGCGGCCGGGCGTTGAGTTCAGTGGCGACCTCGAGCAGCCGTTCGGGTGTGTGCACGGACAGGTCGGGAAGTATTGGCGTAGCAGGCCGTTTTCGTTGCTGCCGCGCTGCCAGGGCGAGTGCGGGTCGCAGAAGTAGATGTCCATCTTGGTGGCCAGGGTGATCTCGCGGTGCTGGGCCAGCTCGGTGCCCTGGTCAGCGACTTACGCAGGTGCTCCGGCAGCGTCTTGATGGTCGCCAGCAGGCCGTCGCGGACGGTGATCGCACCATGGTTATCGGGCAGGTGAACCAGCATCGTGTAGCGGCTCTGCCGCTCGACC
>JAABVA010005510.1_pt1 | contig 11445 bp, 9 predicted proteins | sample 5560331 | NCBI WGS metagenome assembly JAABVA01 (sample SAMN12812661, study PRJNA571458) | rock metagenome | isolation source: Antarctica rocks | place: Antarctica: Victoria Land, Mt New Zealand sud | collected 2016-01-07
CACCCACTGGAACGGCGACCCCAAACCATTCATCTGGAAGGTCACCGCCGCAGAGATCATCGAGAAGGTCCAACGAGGACGAGCCGCCCTCACCCACCAGATCAATTCAACGACGGACCACTAGGGCGATCGTCCCACGCCCGCTGACGGTGTTGCGCAGCCGGCGTGGTGGGCGCCGATGCCGGCAGACGACGCACCCGTACAGGTAGATGGTGAACACGGACAGCCCCTCACTGTGAGCGTAGGCGGCGGTGTCCTTCAGCAAAGTCGACTTTCCCGAGCCGTCTGGACCGGAGAAGCCGATGATGTGGATGTCGGTCATGCTGTTGCTCTTGTCCGCCGCACGCGGCGGGCTTTCGCGATGAGCAGGGGTCCGCGCAACACGCTCTCACGCACCGCTGCACCCGGTCGGCCGGTGGCTCCGAGATGCCACACGTGCTCGCTGAGCGCACCGGACGCCCGCATTGGCAGCCGTAGGGGCATGGGCGGCGCTCCACCGTCGTCGAGTACGCGCACCACCTGCCTCACTACCGTGACGACACGCCGGAATCCGCGTTCCCACCCCTCGCGGCGGCAGTCCGTAGCGGCCTGCTCGATCAGCGTGTCTTCGAGCAGGGGACGTAACGCCAGTAGCTCGGCTAGGTCGACCGCGAGGTTCTGGAACAGCGCATGTGCCACCCAGATGCGCAGCTCATCCACCCGCGCGGGGACGAGCCACAACCCCGTGTCCAGTGCTCGAGATCGAAGCAAGGCGCCATCCACCGATGGCACATCCCACCAGGAGGCTTCGCGGTGCAAGTGCGCGGCAGGCCCTGCGCGCGGGTAGACGAGCACTTTGGTGCGTTCGAATGGATGTCGTGAGGTGCGGACGCCCCAGCCGTTGAGTGCCCTCAGCGCCTCTGAGAACATGTCGCCCACAACCAAGTCGAAGTTCGAATAGACCTGATCAGCGCCCGGTACGCATTTGATGAGTACGGGGTCCACGCCGTGGGCGCGTAGCCGCCCTACCGTCTCGGTCAGCGCGATGTCGAAGGCGGCGGTGGCGATTTCCACCCGGCGGAGCTCCGCCGCCAGCGCCATGGGGTAGCTGCGGGCTAACGCACCCTGCACGTGGTTGGCGCGGGCGAGCGTAAGCGCAGGGGTGAGGTACGAGTCGTGGTCGAGGGGGGTCCGGCCAGGCCACACGGCGTCAAGAACGTCATGTAGCGGTGTCCTGCGTGGCATATCCGAGTCTCCGTTCACGGCATTGGTATTGATGAGCACCTGATGATCGGCTGTGGATCCGCCCTCCGAGGCGACCGATAGGCATCTTGAGCTGTGTCAGTGATTGGGTCGGGGACTGACGTGGACGATCCCTGTTCTCGCTGCCCGTGTGCTGAGCGGGAGGTGCCCCGATCCGGCACGGCGTGTTAGGGGACCGAGTCCTTGCCGACCATCCCCTTCGCCGCGCTGTCACATGTCGCGCGGCGGACCGGGGCGAGTGCACAACACACGATCACGGCGACCGCGGCGGTGGGAAGACCGCGGGCCTTGGTGATTCTTTGCGGACCGCGAGGAGGCGACGCAGGGAGACAATTCCGATGAGCACGGCGACGGACATCCACAGTGGTGGCCACGCCCTCGTGGCCAGGGCCGCCAGCAGCAGCAGGGCCAGCATGCCCGCATCGCGCCACCACATCGCCACCATCGGCCAGGTCTCACGCGCCGCGGCGAGGAGTAGCGCAGCGGTAATTGCTGGTCCGACCGGCGCCGCCACGGCCAGACCGCGCAGGCCGCCGAGGGCGAAGCCGACGATGAGCAGGGGGATGGCGACGGTGAGGGCGCCGGCCTGCAGCAGGATTGAGGTACGGAATTTGGCGCCCACCTGGAACCATGTAGTGATGACGTTGACGGCGCCGATGCCGACCCCAGCGAGCGCGGTATAGGGGAGGAAGTTGTTGACGAGCGCGTACTTCGGCGGGAAAACGAGACTGAGAATCGGCTCGGGCGCGGTCAGGAGAGCGATCAGGAAGCCGAGCCCGAGAAACCCGTAGGTGCGGAGGACGGAGGCCATGACGGCCCTGGCAGAGGATCCTCCGCGGGCGAGCGAGGCGTAGACGGCCGTGGCGAGGGAACTGCCGAGGAACAGTGGGACGCGCCCCAGGATTGCTGAGGCCTGGTAGCTGCCGGCGGCCACCGGGTCGACATTGAGCATGCCGACGAGCACCACGTCCAGACTGGAGAGGACGGCCACGAGTCCCTGGACCCCGACGAGTCCAAGGCTGGTGCGCCAAAGGTGCCCCAGGCGCAGGGCAGAGCGCTGCGGCCGCAGCTCGTGCCGGATGATCACGAGCCCGACAGCGGCGACGAGAGCCGCCGCGAGTGCCGCCCCGGCGAGCGCACCGGCGACCCCGGCTCCTGCGGTCACGAGCAGCAGGCCGAAAGCCACTTTCAAGGCGACCTCGACGAGGCGAAGGACGCTCAGCGCGACGAACCGTTGATCCCCCTGGAAGGCACCGGCTGGTGTGGTGACGACAAAAACGGCGAAGGCAGCGGCGGCCGCCCAGGCGGCTTCACCGGTGCTCAGGAACTGGCTGGTGACCGCCACCACCACGACCGCCGCCACTGCCCCCTGCAGGACGTTCGTCACCAGGGAAAACCAGATGACGTCGCGGCGGGCGGCGGGACCGGAGGCGGTGGCGAACACCTGCGCGACGACCCAGGGCACCGAAGCTGTGGCCAGGGTGCCACAGACCAGCACCATGCCCTGCGCCGCGGCGAAATTGCCGAACAGCTTCGGCGCGAGCAGCCGTGCGAGCATAAGGGAGTAGCCGTAGTTACCCAGCCCAACCACCACCTGCGCAGTAGTCAGCAAACCGGCGCCGCGCATGGTGCTGCGCACAGCATCACCCCCAGCCACCGACGGTAGCGCCGAATTACGCCTGTGTTTGCTACCTCCCATGCGAGGGTCGCTCCCCCTTGTTGGCCGCGATCAACTGGGCGTAGTCCTGCAACGAGGCGTTCCCCCGTTGCCCCAAATCGCTCCCACTCATCCAGAACAGACCTCCCAAGTTCAGATGGCCTACCCGTTCAAAGCAACGGCGCATATCGTCGGCGCTGTTGTTCCCCGTGTTCTCTGCCCACACCCCGACGTTGTGGCGGCCCGCGAGAGCAGCAAGGTAAACACCCGGACTGGTCGACCCGGCGTCCGCACCCTGATCGGGCGGATCGAGCCAAGTGGTGCAGACTGCCGCACCTTTTATCTCGGAGAACGACCGCAGCTGACGCTCCCAGTCCAGACCCTCGCATAGGGTGCCTCGTCGCTCACCGCGGCTGGCCCCGCCAAGCCGACCCTCGATCGCCAGCTCAATCTCGCCGGGTCGCACACCCCACGACGGCTGCAGCACCAGCAGCCGTGGTACCGAACCGAAATACCGACGATAAGTGTCGAGCTGCCATCGTCCATAGCGGGCCAGGGACTCGAGGTACCACTCCAGAAACGTTGCTGCCTCTTGCTGTGTCCCCTTCCCGGGGTAGAACTCCGGCACCGGTGACGAGGCCAGCGCCGCAGGTCCGAACGCCCAAAACGTAGTGCCAGGCTCCTTCTGCCGCCTGGGTGGGTAGTGCAGCTCTCCCCGACCCAACCCGCCAACCCGGATGCCGGCCATCGGCAGATCGGCAACGCGCGCCGCCAGCCGCTGCACGTAGGCGTCCTGAGCCGCGCGGACGTTGTGGTTGAACACCGCGTCGGCAATGTCGTCCCCGGGGCCGCCGCGCCAAGGCGCGCCGTCCTGGTCGACGAACCTGGTTCCTCCCGGCAGGTCGAACACCCACGACGGCGGGTACTGCAGACCGGTGTCCAACGCCAGATGCAAGCCGGCGCTTCTCGCGGCCCGGTGGCGGTCCTCGATCTCTTGCAGGTAGCCCTCGTCGAGGCCCGGCTCGTGAGGCTCGGCGCGGTTCCAGTCGACTGAAAGCAAAACCGCGGTCAGCCCGGCCTTGGCGAGGGCGTGGTACTGCTCAGGGTTCGCCTGCAGCATCCCAAACACGGGATGATCGAGCAGGGAGGGATCCCAGGGGCTCATCGCGGTGGTGTGGAGAGTACGACCGGTGGCGGCTACGCCGAGGACTCCGCCGGCGACACTGGCCGCCTGCAGTAAGCGTCGACGGGTCAGCAGCGGTGGGCGCCCTGCCGGCGGGTTGTTCATTGCCCAGCCCACTTCGTTGCCCGCTTCGACGTCCCGGTGTGCTCGGTGACTGCCTGCATGTACACCCTTTCCTGCCGCTCGGCGACGTCGTCCCAGTCGTAGCGGCGCGCGTGCGCGCGACCTTGCGCACCCATTTTCTCGACCCTCGCCGAATCGCCCGCCAGGGTCGCGAGTGTCTCGGCGAAGGCGGCAACGTCGAACGCTGGCACCAGCACACCGGTGCCGGGGACGACGACCTCGCGCAGGGACGGAATCTCGAAGGCCACCACGGGCGTGCCGCACGCTAGGGCTTCTGCGGCGACCATGCCGAAGGTTTCAAAGCGTGAGGGCATCGCTACGACACGGGCACCGGCGAGCAGCCGGAGCTTGTCCGCACCGTCTACCCGTCCGGCGAAAACCACCCGATCCGACACACCGAGGCGCGCTACCCGCCTCTGCAGGGCTTTCCGGTCGGGTCCGTCGCCGGCCAGGACCAGCTGACCTGGTAGCCGATCATGCACGGCGGCGAAAGCGGACAGGAGCAGGTCAAGACCCTTCTGCGCGATCTCCAGCCTCCCCAAGAACAAGACATCGTTCCCCCGCGGGGCGCTCACGGTGAAGGCTGCGGCGGGTACCCCGTTAGGGATGACGGTGATCGGCGCCGCGGGGTTGGCCGCGCGAAGCCGGGCCGCGAGGTCACCTGACATGGCGATGAAGCGGCGGTGACGCCGGACACCGCGCGCTTGCACCAGATGGAAGGGCAGGTGGTACTGCCGCGCCTTCTCCTCGGCATTGAGCCACTGCACGACCGCCACCAGCGGCCGCCGGATCCACAGCTGCGCCAGGACGCTGCCGACGGGGGCGGCGAAGTCTTCAACGAGGAGATCCGCGCCGCGGCGCCGGGCCGAGAACGGGAGGAGAATGAAGTAAGACAAGATCCCCCCCCAGTAGCCCAGGGGCAGTCCCACCGGCACATAGCGGACGCCCCCCTCGACGCGTTCCCGGGCGCCCCGGTAACGGGTGACCAACACGGTCAGGTCATGACGGCGTGCCAACCGTTCATTAACCTCCCGCGTGCGTACCGCGCCGCCCCCGCTGCCGGGTTTCCGCCAGTCCTCAAACGCGAGATGCAAAATTCGAAGGCGCTGTGGGGCGGTGCCGCGCGGCGCGGAACCGATGTTCATATGCCGCTCGACCAGCAGGTCGATCCTAAAGGCGAGTCTGATGTCATCCACGTCCAGTAACCCGACCCGGCGCCGCACGAGCCGGTGGGCCATGGAGGCACCCGTCGCGCTTTTAGAGCAGCAGACTTCTCCACACCATGGGCCACGGATCGCGCAGGGCAACGGGGTGCAGCTAAGCAACGCCCCACCTCAACCGCTTTCGGCTCCCTCAACAGTAGGTCTCTGCTTGGCTCGCCCGCGGAGGGCTGGGGGCACGCCAATTCAGCCCCGCACTCGTGACGCCTGGGCAAAGACTCCGGCTTGGTCGCAGGCACGCACCCACCCTCGCTCACTCCCCAATCGGGGCCCGATACCTGAAATCGTTCGGGCACCCCCTCGGGGGTCGATCTGGCCTCACCGGGCGCCTCGATGTCTACCAACAAAGGGACCGACACGGCGTCAGGCCAGCTGGAAAACATCGATGCGTCCATTGCCCCGCACAGTCGTGGAGAAGACTGGGTGCGTGCTGCCAATGACAGCGGCCAACGCGTCCGGGGTGGTGAACGCATAGCCCTGGGCCACCTGCTTCTCGAAGACGACGAGGTAGCGCACGCCGCGACCCTGCAGACTCGCGGGAGAAGAGACGTCGACCATGTCATAGCGCCGGAAAAATTCCCGCTGCACCGAATTCGTGACGCCGACCGCAGTGCCTGGCCGCACGTGGTCGTACATCCACTGGTCGACCTGCTGGGAGCCGTTGTTCGCGGTGGTGTGCACAATCACCCAATTGACCAGGTCTGAGACCACCCACACCATAGCGAGGGCAATCACCACCTTGCGTGCACGCTCACCTGGCCGTTTCCACTGATCCCGCAGCACCACCCCAACGGCCAACGCCGCGGGAATGAGCAGGTAGTAGTAGAACTGCTCCTCATTCGCGCCGAGCAGCACCGAGTAGGCCAGCAACGGTATGGCGCCGCCCCCGAACGCGGCCAGTACGCGACGCTGCACGGTGCTCCCGCGGAACAGCAGCCACAGCAGGGCAACACTTCCCACACCCATCAGCACGTAAGTGGTCCAGAATTGGGGTGCGTTGCCGATCACCGTGCTGAGGAAAGACGGGGCCTTCGGGCTGTTGAACCCGCTGAGCTGCTGCGCACCGGCGGCACGCTCGAACCCGGACGTGCTCTGCCTCCAGAATTCCGCGAAGTTCCCGGTGAACAGCACAATGAGTACCCAGCCGCCGTAGGGCACGGCCGTTACGAGGAGGACGGCGAGCGCCTCGCGACGGCTGACCACCCACTGCCGCCACATCAGGATCGCAAACGGCACAGCGGTGACGAAGACCGCGAATTCTTTGACCAACACGCCGAAGCCGAACAGTAAGCCGACACCCACGATCGTCAGGGTCCGCGGACGGCGGTTGGTTGACAGGTGCAACAGGGTCAACCACCCGGCGAGCACGAACGCCATGGCCGAGGTTTCCAACAAGACGAAGCTGTTCTGCCGGATGAACCACGGACTGACCGCGAACAGGACGGCGGCCACGACCCCTGCCGCGGAGCCGGACACGCGACGACCGAACAGGAAGAGCATGAGGGTAGTCACAGCGGCGAACACCACGTTGAGGTAGCGCATGGCGAATACCTGCTGGAAAAACCCGCCCTGCACATTCAGCAGATGGATCCACACGGCCTCGAGCAGAGAATGGCCTGGCGGGTGCAGGAAGAACAGGTGACCGTTTGCATACGGCAGGTGCCCTCCAGCCACCGACTGGCCAACCGCCGTGTAGAAGCCTTCGTCGATAAACAGGTCATAAGACGACGGCAGATTGACCACCCGCAGAGCAACCGCCAGCCCGACGAGGACCAACGGCACGGCAAAAGTTCCGGCGCCCTGCCACACCGGGTTGCGGGAAAGTTGCCCTGCATGCGATGCGTGGGCACCGCGGGACAGCCGGCCGCTGAGCGGCGTGTTCGCAGTGGTTTCGACGACCGTCACCGCGTGAGGGGGGCTGCCGTGCCAAGGAGTGTGGCCTCAGCGGCTCGGCACGGGCAGTAATGAACCGAGCCAAAAGGACGATAATTGTGCGGGAGGCCGAATCCGTTCCAGGTCAGCAGGTCCATCGGCCGAGCCAGTGTCACGGTCAGCCCGTCGCTAATCGCGCCACCACCGATCCGCTGCACTAGACGGAGCGCATCGTCCTCATCCGCTCCCGGCAGAAGTATCCTGAACCGGTCTATCACCTCTGAAGTCACGCACAGTGGACAGAAGTTGGTCTGATCGGTATACCGCAGCTGGGAAGTGTCGAACCGCTGCGCCGTTGCCTCGTTCAGGGTGACCATCGCGACGAGGTCGGCCCTGGCGGACCGGCTCTGAATGCCCGAACCTGGCCGCTGAACCTCCTGGGCGAGTATCGCGCGAAGCCGGTCGCCGGTGGCCGACCAGGTCAGCTGGGTCGACCATGCGCGGCACTCCGAGCTGATCCGCGTGGCCGTGCTGGAACTGCTGAGTAAATCCAGGGCATGCGTCAGAGTTTGGTCGAGGGTCTGCTCGTTGGCGAGCCACCCGGTGCGTTCATGCAGCACCGCGTCACGTAGCCCGGATACGTCGAAGGCCACCGCAGGCACCCCGAACGAGGCAGCCTCGACGATCGAAAGGCCCCAGCCCTCGCCACGCGACGTGCTCGCGGTGAGCCACGCGGAGGACACCAGCGCGTCACGATCCTCGGCTGAGACATAGCCGTACATCGTCACTACCTCCTGCAGACCCAGCCCGGCCACCAAAGCCTTTAGGGATGATGCGGCGGGGCCGGTGCCCACCAGGTGCAGATGTAGATCGGGCACCGACGTCCGAATCCTGGCCACAGCACGCAGCAGCAGGTCCCAGCGCTTGTGGGTGACCAGTCGACCGACGCACACGATGGTCGGCGTGGGAGCGCGCGGCGCCGCGCGATGGCCCACCGGCTCGTGCCCGTTCGGCGCCACATAGATCGGCCCCCCCAAGCGCAGCGCTCGCCGCACCTCGGTCCTGGTCGACGGAGACACGGCGCTGACCGGCCTACGCCCGTACACCCACCGCGAGCCGGTACGCTCAAGCCAGCGACCCACCGCGGCGGCGAGCGGCGGAAAATACAGTCCAAACTGCTCCTGGTGCACATGGTGAATGAGCAGCGTCACCGGGGTGCTGCGGCGCAGGACCAACGGGCTGAAGAACGGCAGGCCGTTCTGCGAGTCGATCACCGCCTGTATCGAACGGCGGTGCATGAGCAGCCACAGCAACGTCAGGGGATAGACACTGAATGTGCCGCCCATCCGACGGATGGACACCCCGTTGATCACAGCCTGACGGGCCGCGCCCGGCGGCCGCGAGACCACCATGGTCACTCGGCAGCCCTGCGTCACCAGGTGCTCGGACACTTTGTGGCAATAAGTCTCGGCACCGCCCGTCGCCGGGTGCTGATTGTCTTTCCAGTTCAACACCACCACGTGGTCGCCGGACTGGCCAGTGAAGGGTCTCATGACGCCTCCACCGGCCTGCCCGGAGTCTGCCTAACGGTGGAGACTGGCTGGACCGCTGCCCTTCTCACGCCTCCAGCACAAGAAGCCGCGGTCAGTCCCAAATGGCGCAGCTGGCGAATCTCCCGGGCGATCTGGGGCCCGTGACGAAACACGCTCAGCGTTGATCCTTCTTGGTCGGACCACTTCACCGGTAACTCGGTTACCTCAATGCCCGCCATACTCGCACGCGCAAGCAGTTCGACGTCGAAGACGAACCCCGCCGTGATGACCTCGCCGAACAGCTGCTTGGCCACCGATTGCTCGAAGAACTTGAAGCCGCACTGGGTGTCCGTGACGGCACCGGTCAGGGTGCGGATGCTCCGGCGGAACACCCACCCTCCGGCACGGCGCAGACGTGACTGCGGCACCGTGTACGTTGCCCCGGCCGCGCGCCGCGAGCCGACCACGACACAGTGCCCCATCTCGAGCAGGCGGACGGCATCATCAAGCGCCTCCACCGGGGTGGCGAGGTCTGCGTCGCAGAACCCGACGAAGCGGGCCGTGCTGACCTGGATGCCCCGACGGATGGCGGCACCCTTACCGCCGGTGGAACACCCGATGACGGTCACGGCCACCGGGTGGTCGGCGAAGAGGTCGACCAACTCGACCGTGCGGTCACTGCTGCCGTTGTCGATGACAATGATCCCGCAGCGTAGGTGCTCCATAGCACCAAGACGCTTGCACAACGCAAGCAGTGACCGCTTAATCCGGCGTTCCTCGTTAAAGGCGGGGATGACGACCTGAATGTCGAGCGCCGGGTTGCCGGTGTCGGCAGTCGTACCGGACGCAAGCTCAAGGTCAACGACAGTGGGCATCGGGGTGTCCTTCGATCGACGGTCAGCGCCAGGCCCAACCTGCGCCGGTTGGGCAAAGGAAAGAACCGTCACACCGGGCCCCGGCGATTGACGCACGAAAACTGGCGGAATCCCGTGGACCGCCCGGTGGGTGGGTCGGCGCTGAACCGCGCGGATATCGCCGATGTTTCGGTTGAGCATAAGGCTCTCCTCTGAGGATGCGGACTCTCAGAGCGTCGGTTTCGCCTCTGCTACTCGCCGGGCCTCGGCGACCAAGTCGCCCGACGGATCTATGCTCGCTCGAGCAGAACCTTATCAGGAAGGCGGTCAACACCGCCAGTTCGCGCGCAGACTCATCCAAACCCCGCGCGTAAAGGGTTCGTTGACTGACTCCAGGAGGCGCACGTGGAGCGCGCCTACCGGTGCCTTGTCTGTGATGGCCGGTAGGTCCCGATCATGGGATTGACAATGACCGAACGGCGTGCTGTGACCCAAGACGATTGTCAAGTACCGGGTTTGATGGAGGGCATCAAGCCACGGAGGTAGGAGCATGGCAGCACCAAGGAAGTATTCGGAGGAGCTTCGGGAGCGAGCGATCCGGCTGGCGCTGGACGCGCGTAAGGATCCGGCCTCGCGGCCGGGGGCGTGCACGCGGATCGGTGAGCAGCTCGGGATCAACCCTGAGACCCTACGCGGCTGGGTGAGCCAAGCCGAGATTGACGCCGGCGCCCGGGTGGGCACCTCGACAGCCGAGGGTGCGCGGCTGGCCGAGCTGGAGCGGGACAACCGCGAGCTGCGACGGGCGAACGCCATTCTGCGTTCGGCATCGGCTTTTTTCGCGGCGGAGCTCGACCGCCCCTCTCGTTGATCATCGACTACGTCGAGCGGTACAAGGACGTCTTCGGAGTCGAGCCGATCGCCGCCGTGCTGTCCAGCGCGGATGTGCCGATCGCTCCGAGTACGTTCTACGCCGCAAGGACCCGACCGCCGTCGGCGCGGGCGGTTCGTGACGAGGACCTCAAGCCCGTGATCGCGCGGGTCCACCAGGAGAACTATGGCGTCTACGGGATCCGGAAGATGCATGCTCAGCTGAACCGTGAGCAGGTTCTGGCCGGCTGCCGGTCGGTGGCCCGGTGCACAACCCAGCGGCTGATGAGAGACCTTGGCCTGCGGGGGGTCTCGCGCGCCAAGGGCCCTCGCACCACGGTGCCCGGGACCGCGCCGGACACTCGCAAGGATCTCGTCGGGCGGGCCTTCACCGCCGACCGACCCGACCGCCTGTGGGTCGCCGACATTACCTATGTGCGGACGTTCGCCGGCTGGGTCTACTGCGCGTTCGTCCTGGACGTCTTCAGCCGCCGCATCGTCGGCTGGCAGGTCTCCACCTCACTACGCACCGACCTGGCCCTGGACGCCCTGAACATGGGCCTGTGGACCCGAGCCCACGGCGGCCATGACACCAGCGCCCTGGTGCACCACTCCGACCGCGGCGTGCAGTACGTCGCGATCCGCTACACCGAACGACTCGCCGAGGCCGGCGCCGTCGCCTCGGTTGGAAGCAAGGGCGATTCGTACGACAACGCGATGGCCGAGGCGTTCAACTCACTGTTCAAGGCCGAACTGGTCCGCAACCGCGGACCATGGAAGAACATCGACGACCTCGAGATCGCCGTCGCCGAGTACATCGACTGGTTCAACTATCGCAGGCTCCACGGCGAGATCGGCCTCGTCCCACCGGTCGAGTACGAGACCACTCACCGCA
>JAABVA010005511.1_pt1 | contig 11445 bp, 9 predicted proteins | sample 5560331 | NCBI WGS metagenome assembly JAABVA01 (sample SAMN12812661, study PRJNA571458) | rock metagenome | isolation source: Antarctica rocks | place: Antarctica: Victoria Land, Mt New Zealand sud | collected 2016-01-07
CCGATCGGCGCAACACGCGCATCGCCATGGCCGTCCCGCTCGCCGGTTTCCTCATCGCCTGGTCCTTCCCCATCTATCTCAATCTCTTCAAAGCCAAGGAACTCGACGGATATCGCGCAGCCAAGGTCGGTATCGTCGGTGCAAACGGCGATCCGGAAAGTCAGCTTAGCCACACAAATGAGAAGGTCTACACTTCGAAAGAGGTCGAATACAGTTCGAAGCAGTGAACAGTTGGAACTTCTGCGAACCGAGATGAATCATGTAAATACGTTACGACCTAAAAGAGAGGATTGATGCACGTTTCGGGAATTGGTTATTTCATTTTTTTTGGCTGTGTAACCCTCTATCGCTTTTTCATCGTTCGTGCGGCAAGATTGGCCAGTGCTGTCATGTTGTATATACCGCTACTTCTCATCTTACCTGGGTACTATCAGCTGGCTGTGTGTCAGTTGAATGGAACGCAGTGTTCTCAAGATGAACTTGATATCCCTCACCTACCTGCGACGCTGTTTATTCGTACAGTACGGGATGAATATATCCACTTACACTTACATACCGCACACACCCGGAACAGCACTCGAATTCCTACGAGTATTCCTAAACCAAGTTGTCATCCTCCCACCTTCAATCCTGCTCATGACCACTAGTTCACCGCTTTGGCCTCGACAAGTCACATTGATCTCCACGTCCCTGGCGTTTCTGAGATGTCCCCAGCCAATGTCGTCTCTCATGAATCTCTATTCGAACACCCAGACACCCGCCTCAGACGCCGGAGCCACCATCCCGGCCCCAAGCGCACCACTCTCTGCGTCCTCTCTCGCCTTGTCTTCCAGCAACTCAACCAGATCTTCCACCTCCTCGCGATCCTGAGCCGTCGCGAGCCAGCCCAAACGCTCATGGGCCCGCACCCGCCTCAACCTTCCCAACCTCCCCTCCAAGACGGCCAAGGAAACGGCAGACGCCTTGATCTTATACTCTTCGAGCGGCAGGTCCGTCGCGCCGGAGTCTTCTAGCTCGAGCATTTCCAGTGGATGGCTGAAGAGAAACTCCCCTTCGTTTGTGCGGTATTCGGTGAAGAATCGCCGGGATATGTAGTCGGCTGCTATACTGAATACGCGCAAGTTCGGAAGGTGGAACAGAATTTCATCTAGAGAGCCGCGGTAGAGTCGAGGCATGTGGTAGGAGATGCGGAGATGGGTTAGACCTTCCGCGAGGGTGGGTAGTATCTGCCAGATGAAGAGGCGGCTCAGGGTCGGGCAGTGCTCGATCGTCAGATGGGTGAGGGTTGTTGGCAGCGAGCTGATGATGAGGGATATAGAGGTGTCGTGGATACGGCCGGATAGGTGGAGGTTCTCAAGGTTTGGCGGCCAGGAGTGAGGTTGGGATCGTGTCAATTCGCTGGTGTGGCTGGATGACGAACGCGGGAAGCGGAGGGAGGTGAGGTTTTTCAGGGGAGCGATTGCGTGCAGGAAGTCTCTGAGCGGGAGCGATTCCGATATCAGGGACAGGTCGAGATGGCGGAGATTGGTGCATTTGGAGAGCGCGGCGAGACAGTTGACGCTTTTGCCCTCAGACCCGTCAGCTATTCCAATTCGTCCCAGTATCAAAGAGGACGCCATTCATTGACACGAGACACGTGAAGCCAGCACCCCTACGACGGCAAGCATCGAACTTGGCAGTGACTCACGCAAATGAGGCCTGCGGAGCCACAAACTCTTCCAGCAAGGATTTGACCCTTCCCAGTAGCCTCGCCGTTAAACTCTTGCTCCCGTCGTGTACCAGATTGCCCATGTCAAGCCTCCTCACCAACTCCGCGAAGTCACTCTTGCGAACATGCGCATTGACGGAAGGGCAGATGGTGGCGACGAATTGTTTGAAGTTTTTCCCCGTGATATAGGGAGTGTGGTAGAGGTGATGGACGGCCACTGCGTACCACTGTCGCGATAGAAGGCAACATGAGTAAAAGGTGAACTGCGTCGAAGGTCGCCGGGGGATGTAGGCGAGAATGTCTATGATTATCTCGGCTGGTAGGTAAAAAGCGGTTTGTTCAAGCCTCGGTGCGGTTGAGGCTGCTGTATCAGGACAGCAGGACTGGTCAGGGTTGTCCTGCGCCGAGGGCTCTTGTTCCAGAGATCCCATCTCTTTCTGCAAATTCTCTTCCCGATATTGCTCGGACTGTGGTTCTTGGGCATGCAGATATCTATGTGAGAGGCTTCTATTGAGCATCAAGGATGCCTAATCAGAACGAGACATGATGACGCGGAAACCACGAAGTCGTACAAAGGCATTGGTGTCGACATTAGGCAGCACATGTCAGATCAATGTTTCTTGCCGTTTGACCCTTGTCCGCTACGTAAGGTAGATCTTCTTATCGATAAGGGAGCGCGATTGTATCTTTATGTAACTTGCGGAGCTCAAGTCCACTCGACACAACTGTCACCTAGGTTCTAATGGCCCTTCCAAAAGCTCTTGCTCTCAACACCTGTTACGAATGTGGGCTCCGGCAAGCTCGAACAATTCTTGGTCAAGCTCGTTTAGGAAGAATTCACGCTCGAGCTCTGCAAACGTCCAACCATTCAGGAAAATCACCGGTCCCCGACTTTGCATTTGCCTTCGAGTAAGTCACCTATGAACTGCCTGCTAGACTCGGGACTGACTTATCAAAGCATTGATGGCGTTCTACTACGGAGTGCTATGCCGCTAGCTCACGCTCGAAGATCACTGCAGTACCTTCAGTGTAACGGAATACCCTTCATCCTTCTCACGAATGGAGGAGGTCGGATTGAGTCCGCGCGAGTCGAGCAACTTGGTCGTCAGTTGCACGTGCCTCTCAACGTCGACATGTTTGTACAAAGTCACACTCCGTTTGCGGCCTTGGTAGAAGGTAATGACCGACAAGAGGGTTTGAAGGATAAATGTGTCCTTGTCCTTGGAGGCCTGGAAAATAAGTGCCGTGAAGTAGCAGAGACGTACAAAAGCAAGTCTCCCGTATAGAGAGCCATGCTGACAGTGTCAGTTACGGATTTCAAAACGTCATCACGCCTGCAGACATCATCACTGCACACCCCTCAATATGGCCTTTCACGCGAACGTTCGCACACTCTTACAGTGGATTCGCACGCAAGCTCCCGCAGCCTATAGATGCCGTCAACCCTTCTAAAAGTTTGAAGATCGACGCTATCCTTGTGTTTCATGATCCTCGCGACTGGGCCTTGGACATGCAGATCGTCATCGACATCTTGCTGTCATCTCGAGGCATCATGGGCACCTATTCGTCGAAGAACAACAATGCTGACCTGCCCAATCGCGGCTTTCAACAAGATGGACAGCCCCCCATCTACTTCTCGAACCCTGACTTATGGTGGGCTGCAGAATATCACTTGCCACGTTTAGGGCAAGGGGGTTTTCGAGAAGCCCTGGAAGGTGTCTGGGCCGCCGTGACTGGTGGCCCGAAGATGGGAGTCGAACTGAAAAAGAAAATGATAGGTAAACCCTATCAGGAGACGTACGCATTTGCGGCGAAGAAGCTTGAAGCCCACCGCCGAACTCTTCTTGGAGAAGACGCGACAACACCGCTGAAGAGAGTATATATGATTGGTAAATACTTTTAAGTTCTGTTTCTTGAGTTGAAGTATCGCTGATCACCGAACCCAGGTGATAATCCGGAAAGTGACATCAAAGGAGCCATTGACTTCAAGCCTCCTCCCGGCCAACGATGGTACTCGGCACTTGTGCGAACTGGGGTCTATCGGGGCGGTGAACCGGCCTGGAAACCAAATGTCATAGTAGACGGCGTGTGGGATGCTGTGAACTGGGGTGTCTTCCACTCTGGCTGGGAACCACCACGGGAGGACTGGGTGCCTGAAAAGAGGCAGCCAGGACCACAAGCTCGTGTGAACGATCCAGAAAGCGTTCGATGAAAGCAGTGTCTATAAATTCTTCGGTACAAGTTCATGGTCATACGCCCATCGAAGCAATCTGCTTTCCAGATCAGGTTCGGCCGTGAAGTGTTTCGTCTCTTTGGTCATCACGACTCGATCCTCGTGACTGGTAGACGTTTAGTGGGTCTCAGCTTGCCATGGAAGGTACTGCTACGCTATGACGTGGAATTGACGAAAAGGGGGGTATATGAACTTTTCGATGACCCGCACTGACGAGCCGCTTCCACGAGAAAACTTCTGACCTCAGTGTCCCGTTCGAGGCCCCGTGCATATCCCGAGAGAGGACGAGCTTAACGCCGCATGGGAGACTTCTGATAGACCGAGCTCAACACTCAGCGATCCATTGCTGACCACCGCATTCCGTGTACTATATGGGGTGCCTTCACGATTCAATTCTGTGAAGTATCCACGCTTATATTTCTCGTTGTATTTTTAGATCTCAAACTATATTACTTTCCAATCCTTGTTCAGCTGTCAAGTATGGATGGGTTCCATAGTCTCTTACTCTTTCGTATCCTAGCACCCGAAAGATCTTGGCTTATTCCTTTTCGGCGTGTCGAGACAGAGATCAGCTCCATCTACATGATATGTCTCTAGATACTGTCATCATCGGCCTATCACATAAAACTCAGCAAAAGTCCTTGAAGTTCTTGAGCGGACTATCCAAACACTGTCAACAATATGCTGAACAGCGGCTGAGGCTCATCCTGCGATCCTAGGTATCCAAACTTGCGCCGTTTGATGCACCTCTTTGATGCTAGTCCTCTCTGCTTTGGTATCATCTTGACCCTCCCAATCTTGGGTTGCGCTTAAAGATCTGTCTTCACACATCTTATAGCTACTATTTGACTCAGATTTCCAGACCTTCGGAGCCCCTCGCTCAAGACCTGACTGTATCCAATCCTGTCGTTCCTTGCTACCCCCTAAGGATTGCTCTGATCAACAATAGGGGAAAACAACATCGTCGGGGACCTCACAGCTGTACGACATCGGGAGACTCTGAAAGCCAACGTCAATAGGGCTTCAGTACCTGATGCCGTTCTTGCAATAAGCTAATATTACTTTGAGGGAGTCTGGTGGACACCGAAGTTCAGACTCGAGTCAACCTTCCTTTCAGAGCCTCTTGTGCTGATCGATGATCTTTCCGTCTCCTCACTTGATCATCTCAGACGATACCCGCAAGATTTGACTTCCAAGGAGATACAGCGAATCAAACCTTTGGCGGACACAGTTCGAATATACTCAGGATTTTATGAAGACCGTGTGGACTGAGACATCAATATTCTCCTCGCCGGCTTCGGCTTGGCTTGGATGACTGAATAACGGCCATCGAGCCGTTTCCGAGGTGCTTGCAAACCACCGCAGACAGCTATGCAACATCCATCCTATGGATCACCCAGCAGCTTCCCTTCCGAAATCAGCTCTCGGGTCTTCAGAAGGTATCTACCATCCTGGCACAAGATATCTCATTACGGCCGAGAGCTACCGGCATGGAGTATAGGAAATCCGAAAGAGTTGGTTATGACACGAAAGCGGCCATGGCGAGACTCACAACCCAACGAAAACAGTAAAAGAGTCGCCTTCGACCGCCTGACACTTGTTCCCGGCACCTTTACGCCTGTCGTGATTGTGGACGATGATGGTTGTCTTGATCCAGTTGTGCCTCGCAAGATTGATCGGTCAGGCCGGAGCTGGGATCGTCCATTGGTTGTTGATGAGGGTCTGACTGGTCCCGCGATGACGGGGTCCAGTGCACAGAACCCTCATGAGTTCAGACATGCAATGAAGGATCTTGTTTGGGATGACGTTATCACAAAGCGGATCGCTCGCAAGCCATCTGGTCGTACTCGAAGTCCGTCAAACGTTCAACAGAGTGCAGCGCTGACATCTGCTTACTTGCCCAAGGCCAACCTGCAAGAGTCGTTTGAGTACACGAACAGTGCTGCCAGTGATATTAGTGTATCTCCCACAGGGACACATTCAGCGTGGATAAATCGAAGATATCATCCATATCTACCGAGAGAGCACAGGTCAACGAGCTTACCAATGTCACTAAAGAAAGCGCAGGATTCTACCCCTCGGTCTACTCTCCAAGGGGCAGAAGGCGACAGTGGACCATGGAGCGATGGTACTGTCACTACACCGATGCGGCGGAGCGTGGTGAAAGACCGTTTGCCCATAAGAGAGCGCAAGGCCTTCTTCATCCACACACCCACGTCTGCCCTAACATCTGCGATGTCACGATTTGTTGCTGAGGTCTATGCTGCACTCCCCTCATTTCGCGACGAAGACGAATGCTGGCTTCACCCCTCTCCACCTCGGGGATATGGTCGCCCCAAGGGGTGCCTTAGCCGTCTTTTCTACTGGACCGACGAGAGCGGAAGACACAAGCTCGACATCAACTTCGGAATCATCGCTTTGATTGTGGACAGCTGCCTTACCGAAAAACAAGAGAAAGGCTGGATCACGGACAGTTGGCACCTCAGTCATCTCTGCGGTAACTGGACGTGCTGCAATTGGCGGCATTTCACAGTCGAACCGGGAAAAGTGAATATCTCTCGAAACGCTTGCTTCATGTACCGTAGTGGCTGTGTACATGAGCCGCAATGTATGAAGGAGAAGAAGCAGCGACTAAGCCACGTTGTCAGGGCCACGGAGCTGAAGACGGAACTTAATCGTACACCGCAAGCAGTGGTGGAGCATCACGAGCATAGAAGTGAGGCACAAGACTGGCCCAAATCGTCAACTGATACCATCAGTTGGGATACTTTTAAGGCACAGCTTACGCAGAGAAAGCTGGCAAGGGAGACCGGATTGGGGCGGGAGCGAATTGGCGTTATAGCTTTGTAATCGGGCTTGATTTAAGCTGTGCTTGTTGGCACTACTGATGGTCAGATCCCATAGTACTCTACCAGGCTGGCGGAACTGCGGAACTCTTCACTGCTGCGATTGGATACATAGTTTCAAGCAGTCTCTGGGTAGGTATATCATGCCTGTGTGCGAGTGACGTGTATTAATATTCAGCTTGAAGTAGATCTCCTCTCTGAAGATACTCCATTGAGGGTGAAGTACCCTGGCACCGGAAGGACATGCTATTGCTCAGAATGGGTTAGCGTAGTTTTCGAGACCGTACCTTAGGCGCAAGCAACTTCCTCGTGAACAGTCATCTCACTCATGAACTTTCAACAGCAAGCACATATCGATTCTTCCTCACTGTCCGCACATCAATGCTGAAGATGCAGTATACATCATACCGCCAGACTCGGAACTCTTGCTGTTCCCGTTATTGCATATAGTCTGGCAAGTGTTCACTGATGGATCATGTCTAGATGCTCGGCATTTCGGTCATGCGTTTCCGTCCTGTATCACGAACCAGCTCGTCCCAATTCAATGTGACTGCGCGTGGTAGTTGACGACAAGCATGACACGAAGAGATGGCCTCGTCGAGCCAAGCTCCGACGTCTAAAGCTGCACAATCGTCTCATATCCAACTTCTTTGATTGAGCAAACGACTCCGTCATATCTCAGTACAATCAAAGCCTTCGACGAACAAGCCAAACAATCCACAATCGCTGCTCGAATCTATATACGCACCGATCTGTTTCTCAAGCTTTGCCGCTTGCAGCTTTCGTTCCTACTCATCTGGACAGAGATACCTGCGTGACAATTGCTACATATGGACTGCGAGTGGCTGTGATCTTGGAAGATGCCTGTTTAAAGTTGAGACGGGACTATGGGCAGGTTCAGGAGCCGTTCAACACTTCTGAACGTCCTGGCTTGAGGTACCGCAACACCAATACTACTGAGTAGTCAGGAATGAGCTGCTCTAGGGGTGGTATGTGTTGATGAGGCAACTCCCAATGTCGAGTCAGCCTGTTCATAATTGCAAACACGAGGCGGAGACACCAGGATTCAGGAGGAGGACTGCTCTTTTGCATTGATATTCGCATCTAGGGAGGAGAAGCCCACGGTGCGGACTAAATTTTAGGTAGTCATTTCATGGAATCTACTTGCTGACTTAATACGCCAGAACAATGGAAGCTATCTGTGCTGCTTTCCAAAGACTATTGAGAAATCAATTGCCATTGCGAATGCAAGATGAGAGTGACATCGGAAGAAATGCTAATAGTGCCCTCATGTGTACGTCCATGCAATCCTCATTCTAACGTGATCCGAATCTACTCTGTAGTCTGATTGCCAGCCATATCCCAAAGCATACTGGACGCTGTTGAGAAAGGTCTCCATAACTCACAACACTTAGGGCTTCATATCCAACCAAAGGCAGATTCTACTCTCTCCGCTCCTGGATCCAAATTGTGCGAATGTATGTGCATTCTACATTGACTTAACCCCGAATACATCCATGTAGGATTCCACTTCGTTCCTCCGGGATGCGGATTTGCGGCGTTCATTCCTTTGATAGCGTGAGTTGCTTCCAAAGTCACTTTCATTCATCCCAAACACGGAGCAACCAACATTTCTCTGGGATGATCCGGAACTCCATTCATGCACAAACTTCCATTTGACCAAGTTGTTCACATAGGAGCAGGTATTGAATTTGCCAATCTGGCTGGGCGAGAACCTCCACGCTCTCGTCGTCACCGTAAGTTTGCTCACTTTCACGAACAACGGTTGAACATCACATCCTCATGCACATGAGTCCAGGTGCGACAGGGCGACGAACAACACAGCAAACACTTGCCACCACAGCCTCACAACGTGTACCCTTACGGAACCCAGCAAGATTGGCTCCCAATCTCCCTTTCTCTCATATCCAGATTGTCCCGAAAATCTCGCCTGAAAGCTCAGTGAATAACTCACCTCAGCCAACATTCCGCAAACCGTCCTACCAACAAGAAGCGGAGGTAACGATGTCCGCTGCCGACAATACCCAAAAGCTGAGCTCTCACTTGAGCCTGGCCAACAGTCTCAACTCCGGATCGACGTTTGCTGCCAAAGCGAGAGCGGCAGAGCTCAACGCCGCTAGAGCCAGGAGAGATTCTAGAGACCTCGAAGAGAATGAGGTGCCTGCTTCTGTGCCAGTATCGCTTGGAGCGTTCACAAAGTTCACAAAGCCTCGCAATAAAGGGAAATCGAAATCCGTCAACCTGGACGAAGATCAAGGAGGCAGTTTCAGGGGACGTTCTGAGAGCCAGGAGGACTCGGAAGACCCAGGAAGCTCTAGTGAACACGAAGACCCTGGAAAGAGTAAGGCTGCGGAGACTCATAGTGGTCTCTCAATCCTCCGTGACATCACCAACACCAAAACCCCCCATCCGCTTCGCCAACAGTTCGCCGCGAATGAGTTCAACAGTACCGCTCACGAGTTGGAACTTTCTCCTGAGGTACAACGTTTGCACAACAACACCGAAGTTGTCTATGCTGCCGACGAGTGGGATCCTGATTTGCCTTCGGCATCACCGGCGAAAGGAGAATCAGCTCTCCAGAGCCCGCATTTGCTGCGTCAAGAGGTCACCACAAACGATTTCCGGGGTGTCTCTGAACAACTGGAGACCACTTCTGAGGTACACCGTCTGCGGAACACGGAATTCGACTTTGGTGTCACGGAGTCGGATCCGAAATTAGTTTCACAATCTCTAGGGACCGGCCTTCTTTCATCCCTCAGCCTTAGCAAGGCGCACGTTCTACCACGGTCCTCCTCTCCTGAAAAGGTCCTGGATGATCGCGGTACTAATGGTGGTCTTGTCCTGCCCCCGGGACAAGAGGCCAAGCTCGCATTGCTTGGAGTCTTACCCCCTGTTTCCCGTGAACCAAGCAACTATTCGGTTCCGGCCACGGGACTGGGTGCGGAAGTTCAATACCGATACCACCATGGCAGCAACGGCATGAATACGATCGATCATCAGAATTTCGGAGGCCCATATCAGTTTGATGCTAATAACTCACGCCAGTTCTACGGACCAATAAACTTCGATTTCCGCTTCCCCCAACAACAGGAGGTTCCGCAGTACAGCCAGTATCAACCGATGAGCTCGTACGCGCAGCAAGGCAATTTTCATACCAACCAGCATCCTCACGTCGGCCCATATCCACAGGAAGTCCACAGCTATCCCCCCGTTCAAGGGAATGCACCAACAACAGGTTTCGAGGGTCATGTCGGACATCAGCCATTTTATGATGGGGTTCCCATGACCAGCAAGAGAGATATATTGTTGAAGTCACTGCATGATGTGGTGGAGTCGTCGAGGACACGCGAATCCACCAGAACAGTCTTGTACGATCCTGTGGCTCAAGGCGACCCGCCCCAGAGTCGGATCCTGGAGGTCGAGAATACTTTCAAGCCAGTATACACGGACTCCGGGGTTCTTGAGGACAGCGAGCCCTTGCCTGGGTGGAAGACCCGTCCTGTCAATATTCATGATGACTTGACCCCGATTTTGACGAATGCTGAACTTGCGGACTTGAACAAAGCCCCTGGATCCGACATCTCCCCGAGCAACACTAGCACTGCCGTCATCCCAGGCGCCAGTCAGCCAGCGGAATCAGCAATACATTCTTTTGGCCGCCTCTCCGAGATCCAGGAGGCTGAAGAATGGTGGAGGGCGGATCATCGTGGCGCTGGCGAGCTTCGTGCTTATCTCAACCAGGTCGCAGAAGACGATAAAGTTAGGAAGCAGCTCAGGCGGACAGATCTTATGACCCAATCAAGACAAGAGCAAGGTGTGATGACTGACAACTGGCCAGACGCAAGCAGCAAAGATGACCAAGTACACCCTGCCGCTGGAGATGTTTCGAACCGCCTTCTGATCGAGGTCTTGGCCAACTTTCACGGATATCTCTCTGGTCCTCCCGAAGCTCAACGTGGGCAGTTTGGTAGCTTCGGGGCAGTCCCGGAGTGGTGTATCGACAAGGGCGTTGGTGGATCTACAAGCTTCTTTGGAGAAGATTGGGGAGCTCCGCCTCCCCGCGTCGGAAGGGACCCACGGTACCGCTCCATGTTGCACGAACCTAGGTACACGCTGTACGAGGAGTTGGAACGTCGTGGTACTGTCGGCGATATCTATGGAAGGAGGTTTCGATAAATTTTCATTTCAACGATAGCACAGTGCATCACAGAGTCCGCATGTGGAGTCTTGGAGGATCTCCGCAAGCACTGAGTTGGGGCAATGTACGTTCTACTCAGCACATGTGGGTTGCTTACTGGCTGCAATGCCTTTTCCTGAGTGACGTCTTTGAGCAACTCCGTCCAGCTGTTTGACTTTTTTTCTCCGATCCAGTAATGAGACTTTGCTGCAAGGGCAAGAGTTGGTGGAGACCTCGTCATGATTTAGGTACACAAATCAAAACGAAACTCGTATATAGGCCTTTGCAGGCTAAGCCATGATGGTCCCTGTGCCATGTGATTCGTTATGTTCTCCTAATGAAGCACACCGACGAGCCACGACATTGTCTCGCTCTTGCACGGATTTTTGCTGAGCTGGTCTGTGATATCATTGCTTAGTCATTACTTACCAACCAAAGGTACTTTGTACAATTCTATGAG
>JAABVA010005512.1_pt1 | contig 11445 bp, 17 predicted proteins | sample 5560331 | NCBI WGS metagenome assembly JAABVA01 (sample SAMN12812661, study PRJNA571458) | rock metagenome | isolation source: Antarctica rocks | place: Antarctica: Victoria Land, Mt New Zealand sud | collected 2016-01-07
GTCCTGTCGAAGTCAAGTAGTGTGTACCCATGTCATCTATGACAGAAGCGTTGGCTGCTTACCTAGGCATACCTGCACTGACTAGATGAACTGCAACTGAGATTCTGCAGCACTTCGTTGCCATCTCGCACTCTCACATCACTGTAATACCAGTACAACACATGCTTTCAGCTCAGGACTGTCTGTTTGTTGTGGCACATGACCACTGTAACGATTGCTGCTAAATATCTTTGTGCAGCAAACAGCAAGTCAAACCTGCAGTAGCAATGGTAATGGAAAATAAGGTGTGTTGTCATCATAGACTACCACAATCAACTAGAATGTACAGTGGCCCATGGAGGACTTGACAGCCAATCAAAGCAACAATCCTGTTTACACATCAAGCCTTTTGTTCAGTGTCACTGCAACTCTTCATTGTCTCTTGCTGCCAGTAGGGCCTTGGCAGCTCGAGAACTGTTTGGTCTGCCCAGCGCGTTTGATATGAATTCGCTGACATCCAGCAGCTTGTCCATGTTCACTCCGTGCTTGACGCCGAGTCCATTCAGCATATACACCACATCCTCTGTTGCTACATTGCCTGCAGCCAAATGGTCAACATTGCACAGTGAGTGCCTGCATGCCCGGCTGACTGCATCACACACATGTACCATGTTGCACACAGAAGGAATCTTCTCCTTTACAACTGATTGCAGGCACTATGTTCTCATGCCAGTAGAAACCAGTAGACAGTTTATGTCAGCACACAGCTTTTACCATCAGCTGCATACAGCCATGCATAAATGCACAAAACTTGTTTGCAGGTTCAGCACGGCGTAGGCGAAAAGCCAGTGCACTTGACATGTGATGCCATACACAAGACATGCTGACCTGTTGCTCCTTTGGCATACGGGCAGCCACCCAAGCCTGCCACAGCTGTGTCCACCACCTTGATCCCCATTCCAAGTGATGTGAGTATGTTGGCAACTGCCTGCCCGTATGTATCATGCATGTGTGCAGCCAGACGCTCCACAGGCACCACATGTTTGCAGGCCTGCAGTAACATTGAAATGTTGTGTCAAGCACCGACAAAGTCTGGATGTAAATGGTGCTCTCACATGTGAATGTTGTGCACAGCAACACATGCATGCCTTGTGTTGACAATGCGATGGCCCATTTCAGGGCTTTTGTCACAAGCAAAACTGAATGCCATTTTATGTGAAGGATGCACATGGACAGAGGTATGACCTACAGAGACAGCACAGCTTTATGTCCAGAGCAAAGCAACAAAGGTCAACCCTGATGAGTGACAACTCAATGATGCAAATAGGCACCAAACTACGCAATGCCAAGGGCTGGGCCCAGGGCTGCACTGCACAAGTATCACAAACATGATGTGATGAGACATACCTTAAACATTTCAGCAACAGAGGCAGGAGTGCCGACACCAATGGTGTCGCCCATGGACACCTCATAGCACCCCATCTCATACAGCTTTCCAGCAATCTCTGCTGCTGCTTTGGGACTAACATGACCCTGCATGGAACTGTAATGCGCACAGTCTGTATGGCTACCAGTCAATCGTAGATGTGGTTTCCAAACACAGAGCAGATGTTAGCACATTGTGCCTGATGTCTTGCATGAAGGATTGCAGCAACAATATAACACTAAGAATGTGTCATCAAGCAGAGTAGCTTCAGGCAGGGTGTACAAGTGAATGAGGTAGAGCTGTGCAGCTGCTAGTGTAGAGCAGCAGCTAGTGTCCAGCTGTGCTGTGCTGTGCTGTGCTGTGCTGTGCTGTGCTGTGCTGTGCTGCAGTGCAAGTGGAGGCAATGACTCTGCAGCATGGTGATGAGGCTAGCTGCAAATGGCAAACAGCCAAGCGACATGATGTATCGGTTGCAGCAAAGCAGTTGCGATTGCTAACCTGGTAAGGGCAGCCAACTACGCAGCTGACATAGCCTCGAACTGCCACTTTACAATCCTTGGCAGCTGCGATCACCCCTTCAATGCGTTTCAGACTTTCCTCAATACTACAGTTGGTGTTCTTCTTGCAGAATTGCTCTGAAGCAGCAGTGAAGACTGCAACCTCAGTCGCCCCAACATCATAAGCACGCTGAAAACCCTGCGATAGGTGTCATACTGTCTACTATTGTCTAATGCACAGAAATGTGGCAGAGATTACAAGAACATCCATGGCTAGTAACCAGCCTTGCCAAGTGTTTGAGGCCTCCTTATACCTTCAAGTTGGGAACGAGTACAGGGTACTTGACACCGTCATTTCGAGTAATACTTTCACACACATTTGCAGCGTCTGCAAGCTGTGGAACCCACTTTGGGCTCACAAAGCTAGTGACCTCCACTTGTTGCAGTCCAGCTGCCACAAGACCCTTTATCAGTTCAACTTTGGTCGCTGTTGATACCTGTGTTGATCAAGACACCTATAAGTTCGACTGGCTTGTACTCACAATTGCTTGCTACAAGGGACACACGGCCAGCTTGGTACTCTTTGCTTTTCATTCTGTAGACCATCGCGAGGACTGACTTCTACCAGTGTGACATGGTCCGGCAAGTCCAAGTTTTCGACTATCTGAGTCAAAAAGGGTTGAGGTTACTGCCTGATGAAAGGCTTGCAGCTGCTGAGTATATCAACAAGTTGCCTAACGCTCTGCTACTGCTGTGCAGGCAGGCTGATCCGAGTCGATGCACGGACGGCAATCGAAGAAGCTGCTGAGTCGATCGCAAGTGTCGCAGTAAGGCACTTGGGGAGGGCATGTGTCCCGTTCAGTCGCTCACACAACAACGGAAGTTCAGAAGCAGTAGACTGTGCAACAAGCATTTCACATTACAAAGACCAGCACCGATGGGAGTGCGAAAGGCTGACGCGTAGTGTTTGCGCGTCCTGGTTGGAAGCTGGTTTCGGAGCCTTTACTACTTTTGCTGACCGAGCAGGGCTGAGGACCCGATAATAGCTGTAGGCCGCAGCGTAAGCATATGACAGACTGCCACGCAACGTACATGCAGCCTTATCGCATCTCCACCGCGTCATGAGTGTCACCAACGACCCCGAAAAATGTTTGTGTTGACCCCAGTGTGCCAGTTATGATCAAGAACACCAAATAACAGACCGGCAATGTTCTATGGCACCTCCCAGTATGACCCCATTTACATCATTGCTCAGATAGCAAGCATACAGGCCATTTTTTACATCACCCTGGGTGCCTTGTTCTGGCTCCTGGTAGGTAAGCTTCAAACCCCAACATCAGCAACCTGCTTGCATCCGGAACACAAGCACTACTTGCAAGGTATGATTTCTGCAGGCCCGTATGCTGGCAGGCTGACATTGGCATACCTCTTCAGCAGTGCATGGCTGAAGGTTGGGGGGTGGATGGTGCTGTTGTCGAGCTTGGGCACAGCTGTTGTCACTGCGGTCTCCATTGCTTTCGTTGTGAGTTGCCAGCAGGCACAGAACCTGCTCCGGAACATTTGTTGTGTCTACTCTGGACTGAGGTTCTGAGTGCTGCGGCTTTGCTGTTACAGGTTGAAAGGGCCAAGAAGTGTTTGGACTTCTCGTTCACAGTCCACTTCATTCACATTGTGACCTGCATTTCATATGCTGGATTTCCAAGGCGCTGGGAATGGTGAGTCACTCCCAGCTGATAGCCAGGCAAGCCCAGTTCTCCAGGCCCTTGTTCTTAGCTGTCATGATTAGCATCACAACTGTGGTGGTGCAGTATGTCTTCAACACTGCTTTGCTTTGCAGGTGGGGAGTGACTGGTGGTTCCTTCGTCATCACTGCACTGCTCAGTGAGGCTATCTGTGCACGTAGAGAGCTGCGAGATATTCCACTAGGTGGGTGTGAACATGCATCAGCGTCATGCATATTTTCTGTCCGAACTTGACACTAAGCCTATAGGCCTGTCCCAGCTTTCCACTGTAGACGGGGTTTCCCTTGGTTAGCCAGCCTCATTGCAGCATGCAAATGGTTCAATCGGACTGAGATGCATGATAGAGCACTGCCACAAGGCCTTCACCAGCTAGCTCTTAATGCACACAACCCATATGCCATTCTTGCTTAACACACCTAGGCAAAGCACCCGCGACAGAAGCTGCTGCCAGGCGCAGCGTGCTTGTGTTGAGTTGGTGGGGGTCGCTCATGGTGATGGGATGTGCTGTTTAGGATGCTGGGTGCATGCTGCAATGCAGGAAGTACAGTCCACAGGCGTGCACCACAAGCAGAGTTGACGCCCCTCAATACAAGTGGGCAGGCAGCTGGTCGCTCTCCAGCAAAAGGCTTGGCGGCTGTCAAATCTATCATGGAAAGGGCTGTTACCAAACCAGATGCTGGACGAGGCAGTGGCTCAACAGGCAGTCGGCTTGCAGATGAGCAAGTCTGATGACGGCAGTACTGGTCCATGCAGGCAATGACATACGTGCAGGCAATGACAAACAAAGTTGCAAATGGGCAAGAGAGCTGCATCCATGTGCTGCAGAGCCAGTCTCATGTCAAACTCAGGGGCCAAGTACCACAGTTTGTCCAGATGATCTTCTCAGTCAGTAATGCTTGTAATTTGTACACATTCACATAGTTGGTCTAACAGGCTTGGTGCATTCATGCGACACGATACGCGCAGATGGATGCCCGGATGGCTAGGTGGATCCGCCTTTTGGCTCAGCGTCCAGCTTCTAGCTTCCTGAAGGGTTGATTCAGAAAGAAGATCCCAAGAATGCACTGCTTTGCAGAGCCTGGTAAATTGCCTAAATCATATGTGATGTGTACACAAGCTCAAGCACAAGGCATGTAGGTCCAAAGGGGAGGCATGTGTCAGTAGGTATACCTATAGAAGCATACAGCGTCCAGCTTCTAGCTTGTAGCCTGAGCTTGCACTTGCCCAGTAGCTCCTTAGTAACAAGTCATAGGCGTGCAGACATGTGGGCTAGTCAGTGATGCATACCTACTACTCGTGATGCATGTATGCTTACCCGCGAAGTCATATTATATGTTTCAGATGCTCTCACCCACTCCTGTTGTTCTGCATCAAAATTGCCTGCCTGGCCTTGCCATGTTTGCACAACCAACAGCTGTGTAACTGCAGTTATGTGTGCTCAGTTATCAATGTGCATCACAATGACTGATGTGGCAGCCTTCCCTTATTAAGCAAGCCTTGCTGAGCAAGCATGTCAACAAGTGCACATGTGATCATGAGCTGACCCTTGCGGTAATTGGGCATGGCCATACAGCCTAACCATTGCTGCAAGAAGTTGCAGCCATACGATGTAGCCTTTGCTGTATCTTGAGCTTTGGCAGAACTCAAAGTTTGCATGCAGGCTTTGTGCTTTACAGTCCAGAACTACTTATGGTTTCTGCATGTGCAAGTTCTTCGGCATGCAAGCCCAGCAGCAAACGTGGCAAACATGAAATTTTCCTGAGTGCCACATCTGTTCACTCCTACGTAGCTGTATACAGATAATGCATGTGGGCGGGACATGGTGAAGGGCCCCAGGCTGTCCGCGTCCAATCTGGAGTATATTGTACAAGCATACACACAGGAGCACCTTCTCGACAACATTGACTGAGCATTGCATTGCGTAACTCCTCGCCAACATATCTAACAGGATCAGAAGCTCATCATCAACCAGCTTGCTGCGTGACACTTCAGGGACCAGCTTGTTGTCGCGAGCTGGCGCATCATTTCACACACAGTTGCATGCCACAGACCATTTCTAGATTGATGAAGTGCCCTGCAAGCTTTGGCTCAGTCAGGAGCAGCTGTATCGAGAGCTTGCTCTGTATCTTTTGGATCAACCCATTCTGCAGCAGCAAAAATCCCAGCAGCCAGAACTCCAGACTTCTGCAACAGGAAACAGGCCAGAATCTAATGAGTTGCTATACATAAGATAAATTGGCTAATTGCTGGCATCTGGCGCATGACTCAAAGACATACTGAGAGAACTCACCATAGCTTTCCAGCCATGCAAGGCAGGCGGGACTGGTATTTCAGAGATCAAGGAACGAGACAGGCCTGCCTGCAGGCCACAGTGACATCAGTCTTACACCAGCAGCACATCACAGCGGTGCTTCTTTTGCATGCCATCAGAGCAGCAGAGTGCTTCCTTAGGGATGCAGCACCTGTGCACAGGTCGGATACTGCTTGCACGACTGCACTTAAGATTTGCATCACAAAAGACAATGACATACTGCTGCACCAGCTGCACCAGGCAGAAAAGGGCTGTCCCTGTCCAGCACATCATCACATAGGTTGCAGCGCAGTCCCCTCAATACTCCTGTGAAACATGTGAGATATTTACATTCTACACATGTGCATGAAGAAGCAAGACTGCTTTAGACATACTAGACATTCAACTGTGCATGTGCCAACTTGCCAAAGAATGTCCCCATGATGACCATTGTTTTGGTCCCACGCATCATCACAGAGAACAGCTGAATGGGTGGCTCCATTAAATGCACTTCTCGATTCATGTTCCTAAATATGAACTTTTTCTCCTGAATAATGCCCCAGATCATACCCGCCAACAGGCCAGCCAAACACCCACTGATAGCACCAGAAGTCCAGGCTTCCATACAGGCGCGTTCAGGCTTTGTATTCAGCTGGTGTGGTGCAGCTCTGTCTGCCATGGCTGCAACGAGCAGAGTAGGGCAGGTGTCCTAACACCGCGGAAACTTTGGGAATGCGATTTGAAAACCTAGATGTATCCAGTGTTACAGCAAGCAGCATATGAGGTTGTTGTGAAATGTGTATTGAACGTCACTGCATGCATGCAGCTCACGAGCAAAGGGCTCGGAGTGCAAAGCTTCTTGCGGACGGTGAATCTGACATATATGTATGCTAAGTGTTTCTCATGATGTCCAGTCCAGCAAGCACACAGCATGCCAGAATCCAGGCCAATCGACTCTCCAAATAGCTCAAAAGACCAGAGATGAAACGCCAGCAGCACCACGAAGGTGTTTCGGTCTTGGAAACAAAAGAGATCAACCTGAACATCGCCAGCCTTCAGACTGTGGGCGTTTCCAACATGATTGTATAACCAGCCGCACTGTAGCATTGCCAGCCGCCTGACGATCGTTCGTATACCTACAGCTGAGAGCGAAAACTGTGATTCACTTGATCAACCGCGTCACTAGCAAACGTCGTCTCGTCTCCAGCATGCGCATCATCTGTCCCTGATCAAGCACAATTTCTTGGCTTTATTTGCTTGAGTGTGTACTAAAGGCTTGTTCACCGGTACAGTGGCACAGTGTTCCATGGCCTGATCTTGCTCGCAACACTTTGTCTGCTACGATAGTCGAGCATGGCAGGCGAAAATCAGGCTGCTGCTATACATGACCTTGTAGAGACGGCTCTGGCGAACGAGGACATTGCTCCACTGGTGGGTCTGTCCCCCGCATGGGACTTCAGTATGCCAGTCAGGCGATGCCTAGGCAAAAACAGGCTTTGGCAACATCATATAAACAACAAAGCAGAGGGATGTTATGCAATGCCAGGTGCGGTATGTGTTTGAGAATGCCACTGAGCTTGCGTCTGCGCCAGCTGGACATGAGGGGCCTGAAGGGGTGTCTGCACAGCCGGCAGGCACAGCAAGGAGCAGTCCAACTTTACAGACAGAAGACTCAGCTTCAGGCGTCTTGACTGCACTGTACAGTGTAGCTGAGGAGCAAAGCAGTGAAGTGGCTTCAATATGCAGGTACACTCTTTGCTCTCTGTCCATTCACGACAACCAGGAACATGTGGTGCATGTGCCCACCAAGATTTCAGATTTGTATATTGAGCCGTGCATCAAAGTTTGGACAACCATTTCTTCCTTGGCATACATCTCAGGTGTCCGTGAAACATCTTGATGCAAGGTAGCACAAATTGTTCAATTGGTCTGAGCATGCACTCCTCTGCACCAAGTGTTTGGTTGGTTGGCAGGGGCAATGCAGATGAGATGGCAGCATCTCTACAGGAGCTTGGCACAATGCAGACGACGGCTGCTGAGCTCAGGGCGCGCATACTTGAGGTGGACACTGGTCTCAACAGGGTAGGGAAGGCTTACCTGCACCACCTCACAGACTGGCAGGAGCACAGCGCCATCACTGCCAGCCTGATGCAATCACTACAGGCAAGCTCTTTTGTACATGACCTGTGCAGTGTACTGACGCTTTAGAGCGCCAGATGTTGAGCTCGAAGAGCAAAACAGGCATCTGTGCAGCACAAACGCCTGCTTGATACTGCCTTCTGGACTGCGTGTTCAGCATCACAGTTTGTATTGCTGGCATACAACTGCTGTGTGAACAGTCAGCAGTGTGATAGCTTGTGAAGCCAGAACCCTGCGTGCTTTGAGGCATGGTGCTGATGCTCACAGCAGCAGACATCAGTCCTTTGATCGCATGCAATTCGCCGTTTGCAGGCTGTGTCTTATGCTGTCAAGATGCTGCACACCTGCTCGACCATCAGCAAGTGTGTCCTAGATGGCAAGTTGTCCAAGGCACAGCAGCTGCTAGAAAGAACCAGCATCCAATGGTCATCACAAGGCAATGCAGGCCAAAATTCCACCAGGTGAAGCCATACAAGCAGCTCCTTAACACCACCTTCACTGCAGGTGTTGCCATTGCCATAGCTCAGCTCATGAATGTTTCCAGAAGGCAAACACAGACGTGTTCATTGACAATATACCTTGGACGTGCAGGGTTGGCGCAGGAGGAGTATCTAGCCGAGACAGTTTGGGTCAGCTGCAGGCATACATCACAGGCTGTCTAGATGACCTGAGTGCAGCTATTCAGCAGCGGGCCATAGCTGACATCAACAACTGGCTGGTGTGTCTCACTTCCAATCTGACCAGGGTTTGTCTGTTTGAAAGCACAACCTTGATTCAGTGTATGACGCTTCGAGTGACAGGTGTAAAGGTGCAGTAAGCTTCATACAGGGCCAGATGTCAAGCTGATGACTTGCAATATCAGATTCTGCATCATCTGATATTGCAATACGCTGTCTGTGACAAGTTGCAGTATCAAGTCATGCAGCTGGCGCAAAATGTGACAGCACAGGCCGACCCTGCTTGCATGATTAAAGTTCTTATACCCTTGCGGTCTATTGCATGAACCTGGTCACACCCTGGAAAGACTCCATGACAGCACTGTCCTGACAATGGCCACAATGGATGCAGCAATGCAGCCATGCCATCAAGTGTCATGAATTCATTGCCCACTGTTGGTACAGGTGAATGTACGAGCAGCAGCAAAGGATCTAGGCATGAAGGCCATCAAGCAATCGTCTGTGACGAAGCAGAGGGAGAAGGCTTTGACCCAGCAGCGCAAGTCCAATAGAATGCCATTGGCCGGCAAGGATGATCTCAGAGCAGCTGCTGCAGCAGTTGCCAATGGCTGGATGCTACCTCAGGGAGCAGGTGTGCTGTCCTTTCCCCACCACCCTTGACTTGCCAGCCGAAGGGCATGGTTTCTCAATTGTATGCCATTGTCAAGTGGAGAGCATTGATTTGGGCATTGCACTGCTGGCCTTGGATGTGCTGGTCTATCTGCATCAAGCGACTCTTGACTGGACAGCTGAAGGGCATGGCTTCACAACTGTATTTGACACACCATTGTCAAGTGGGGAGCATGGGTTTGGACATTGCACTGCTGACCTTGGGTGTGCTGGTCTGTCAGCCTCAAACAACTGGAAGTATTGCTACATGGGACAGGGTCCAGTTGCTGGCAGCAAAGTGACATGTCCAATCACACCTGACAGTGATTCTTGACAGATCAATCGCCACATGTGTTGCCCTGTTGCTTGCATGCTTGGGCAGGCATGGGACTGCCTCTTGCATTGCTCCATGCCACAGCAACATGTAGTGATGCAAGGCTCATGGCTTTGAGCATGGGCCACCAGTGCTGATGAAGAAAGCCTGGTGATGCAGGGAAGGCACCACAGCATCACAAGAAACAGGCAAGCAAAACTCCTCCTGCGGTAGCCACAGGCGGCATGGACCTACAGCTGGAAGAGGAAGATTTGCTGAAGGGCATCGACATGACTCTTCTGCACAGGTGAGCATACAGCCAATCTCTGTTGCGCAGACATGCCAATTGCATGTTTCAAGTCTTGGTTGGTCCTAGCCTGTATATGGGCACAACCACCACCAAACAGCATACTAAAAGGGCCTGATCAATGCAGGGTGCAGAAGTGTGCAGTAACATTGGCACCATCTGTCCAAGCGCCATTTTACACGAGTCTTGCACAGTTTGCTCTAGCTGAATGGAGGATGGCCTGACATATGTTTGTTCTACAGTCTACGTTGAGCTGGATGTCTTGATAGGCAACCTGTGCATACAGGTGTATACAGATACACAAGCGCATGGGCCGCCTGCAGCAGTTCAGGACGTACATGCTGGAAAATAGGCGCCAGCAGCTCAATGTTGACTTGGCTGCACCTGTCAACTTTGCAGAGGCTTACCAGGGCTTCATTGCACAGGTCGGCAATCTTACTTCATACTGATCAAGCAGGTGGCCGCTGCTCTGCTTGCCTGTCCTGTCTATTCCTTTGCTCCTAAGCTTGCATAACAAACTTCAGCATCCAGCTGACTTGCAGTGTGCATTTCTTGATGTTCCATTACCTATCAGGGGTCAAGTGCTTTGCCGGCTCTGCCAAGCAACCGAAAAGGCACGCTATTCCTCTGTATGTTTCAAGATTGACCAGACATGTTGATGCTACCACACAGCTTGTAATGATAAAGAAACAAGTGCAAGCAGAAACTTGGCACTCGTGATGCAAATGCCAGACCAGCATTCTGCATTCACTGCAGCTGCAACTGGCAATTGAAGTGTCTGCTTTTACATGATACAAATTCATTCCCACGTATTATTCCTACATTGGCCACATCAAGATCGTGGGATGTGTAGATTGTGGACTCTGCATGGAGTGCAGGATCAGATGCAAGCAGCATGGTGACACCCATGTCACTAATGCAAGCGTAGTGATCTAAACATGTTGCAGTTGTCATCGCCATGCAGATTGTGGGGTTCTTCATGGTGGAGGAGCGGGTGCAAGCAGGGTGTGGGGAGGTGGGGGAGGGCTGGCAGCTCAACTCAGGCTGGGAAGCAGCCCTGGCAAGCCTCAAGGGCCGCCTGGAAGCTGCATGTGCCTCTTTCCAAGACCCTGCGCCACTGCGCAGCTTGAAAGACTTCACTGTGCTCAGCTGCACAGCCCTAGGTACTGCGCAGCCTGTGCAAAGTTGTGTGTGCGTGAGTTGTAAGGCTGGCCGCGTGCTGGCAAGGTCACTGCTGCTAATTGATGCTGGCGGGTATACTGACTCCAGCAGAAAGAGTGCATTTGCACAGTGCTCCTTTACTGAGAATGACGGTCCTGACTACGCTGCGCAGTAAGAAAGCAATCCACGAGGTTTCTTCAGGAACAGCAGGAATCATCACGGCATGTGTTTGTACCCTGATCTGAGGCCGTAGCCATGCTTCATGC
>JAABVA010005513.1_pt1 | contig 11444 bp, 12 predicted proteins | sample 5560331 | NCBI WGS metagenome assembly JAABVA01 (sample SAMN12812661, study PRJNA571458) | rock metagenome | isolation source: Antarctica rocks | place: Antarctica: Victoria Land, Mt New Zealand sud | collected 2016-01-07
GCGGCGGACCCGCAGGGCCGGTGGGCCATGGCCGCCGAGTCGGTCACGCCGTACGGCTCCGATGCTGAGCGGACCCTCGCGGTGGACTCCCCTCGGTTGGGGGCGGTCGCGAGCTGGTCGCGGCAGGTCGCCGGCCGGGACGCGGGCGCCCTCGGCGCGTTGCTGCAGCCGCACCCGCCGACCCCGGCGGTTTTCACCGGTGGCAGTAGGGCCGTGGACTTCACGGTGGACCGGCTCAGGTCGCCGGTCGCGGTGCGCCTGGTGCTGCAGGTCGTGGAGCCCGGCGGTCATCGACAGGCGGTGTCGGGCCGGCTGTTGCGGCTGGGGGAGCAGCGCTACACGTGGCTGACACCGGCGTGCGCCCGCCCTCCGGGTTGCCGTGTCCTGGCGTTTGATGTCGCCCGCCCGGCGGGGCGGCCCCGCGGCTACGACCTGAGCATGCGGCTACGGGGCCTGGGCAGCGGGCCGTGGTCGGTCGAGCAGGCGACGTCGCAGGACTCCGCGGCCGGTCTGGCGGTCAGCGCCACCGTCGCCGACAGCGGCGAGCAGGCCCCGCGGATCGTCCGATCGGAGTTCCCGGCGCCGCCGCCCGCGGTGACCGCGGGCGGGACCGGGACCGATGCGAGCGGCTTGGACGGCGAGCGGCTGGGCGTCACGGTGGCAGGTCGCGCCGACGCGCTGCCGCAGCTGCTCACCGAGGGCGCCTTGGTGGACCTGTCTTACGCCCGGCTGGCTGCCGGCGACGCCAACCGCGGCACCACCCGGATCGAGCAGCAGGTGTGGGTCGGGCCGGGTGCGCCCGGCGACGCCCTGGCCCGGCTCGACGCGGTGGGGCTGCACGTCACCGGTGTACGGCGCAGCGCCGAGGAGCTGGCCACCCTGAACCACCTCGCCCCAGCCGCCGGCCTGAACGGCTACCTCGCCGTGGGTCTGCTGGCCGTGCTGGTAGCCATCGCCCTGCAGGCAGCCAACGTCGGGATCGCGGCCCGACGACGACGAAGCGAGTACGTCGCCCTGGTCACCACCGGCGTGGCGCGCACCGCCATCGCCCGCGCTTTGTTGGCCGTCGCCGCGGTCCGACTGGTCGTCGCCGGTCTCGTCGGGCTCTTCAGCGGCGTGAGCATCGGTCACCTCGCCGCCCCCGGGGTGCCGCTGGCCGCTGCCGGGACCGTGCCGGTGCCGCACCTGTCCGTACCGGTGTTGCCCGCCCTGCTCGTGGCCGGCGTCGCGCTGCTCCCGCTGGTGGTCGTGGAGTTCCTCGGCGTACGACGTGCCGCCGGCCGCCGCCATGCACCGGTCCTGGCTGGGGTCAGCCCATGACCGGCGGGGCCGGCGCGGCCGTGCGCTGCCGGCGGGTCACCCACCTCTACCAGCGGCAGGACGAGCAGGTCGTCGCCCTGCGCGACGTCGACCTCGACGTCCGGCCCGGGGAGGCCCTGGCGTTGCTGGGCCCGTCGGGCTCCGGGAAGTCCACCCTGCTGAGTCTGCTCGCTGGTCTGCAACGCCCCGCCAGCGGTCAGATCCTCATCGACGACACCGATCTCGGCGGCGCCGACCGCGGGGTCGGGCGTCGGCTCCGCGCCGGGAGCGTGGGGCTGCTGCTGCAGGAACCCGGTCGTGCGCTGCTGCCCTACCTCACCTCTGTCCAGATGCTCGGCGTCGCCGGTGACCTGCGAGCCCTGGACACGTTGGCCGCCTACGGTCTGGCCGGCACCGCCCGGCAGCGCGTGGCGACCTTGTCAGCCGGCCAGCAGCAACGGCTGGCTCTGGCCGTCGTCATGGCCGGCCGACCCCGACTGCTGCTCGCCGACGAGCCCACCAGCCGGTTGGACGCCGAAGCCCGCGACGAGCTCCTGAGCTCGCTGCACCGCGCCGCCCACGAGTCCGGGACCACGGTCATGGCTGTCACCCACGACCCGGCAGTGGCCCGCGGGTTCCCCCGCACCCTGACCATGCGAGACGGGCGGGTCGGCAGCGAGGGCCACCACGGCGAAGACCTTCCGCTGGTCGGCCCGGACGGCAGCCTGCCGCTGCCCGAGCAGGCCCTGGCCGTCCTCCCACCGGCCACCCGGGTCCGCGTCGAGGTGGACGGCGACACCGTCACCCTGCGACCGGGGCCCGACCGGGACGCGCCGTGGCCCTGAACCTCGACCAGCTCACGGTCGCCGCGGGACGCCGGCAGCTGCTGGCCGCCACCACTCGTACGGTGCCCTCGGCGTGCAGCCTCGCCGTCGTCGGTCCCAGCGGCTCCGGCAAGACCTCGCTGCTGCGCGTCCTTGCCGGTCTTGCTCGCCCCGGCGGCGGAGCGGTCAGCCTCGACGGGATCGAGATCGCTCGGGTCGCCCGGTCCGCGGTCGGCGTCATCAGCCAACCGGTGGTTCTGGCCGGCCTGCTGACGGTCGCGGAGAACATCTCGCTCCCGCTGCAGGCTCTGCACCTGCCGCGCGACCAGATCCGGGCCCAGACCCGGGAGCTGCTTGATCGTCTCGAGCTGCATTCCGTGGCGAATCGGCTTCCTCAGGAGCTCTCCGGCGGTCAGCGCCAGCGTGTCGCCGTCGCCCGGGCCGTCGTCAACAGCCCGCGGCTCGTCGTCGCCGACGAGCCGACCAGCGAGCTCGACGCCCAGAACCGCAACCGGGTGCTCGACGTGCTCCTGGACGTCGTGGCGGCAGGTGCGAGCCTCGTCCTGTCCAGCCACGACCCGGAGGTCGCCGGACGCTGCGATGAACTCCTTGACCTGACCGCACCGGCGGCGACGGCCGACAGGACCGAGCCGCCGGGTAGGCTGCGGCCTGCAAGCGACGGCAGGGGAGGAAGCCGGTGAGAACCCGGCGCGGTCCCGCCACTGTGACCCGGGCTCGTCCCGGGGAGCCAGATACTCCGGTCGTCGACACCTCCATCCGGGGCGCGGACCCCGCAGGAAGGCACCGCCGTGAGCGCGCTCTACCCGTTCTCCGCCGTCGTCGGCCTCGACGACCTGCGGCTCGCGCTCGTGGTCAATGCCGTCTCACCCGCCGTCGGCGGTGTGCTCGTCCGCGGTGAGAAGGGCACCAAGTCCACCGTCGTGCGGGCCCTGGCCGCACTGTTGCCGCCCGTGCCCGTCGCCGAGGGCTGCCGCTTCTCCTGCGACCCCGCTGCCCCGGACCCGGCCTGCCCGGACGCCACCCGCACGACGGTGCGACCTCGCGCCCTGCCCGGCTTGTCGAGCTGCCGGTCGGCGCCACCGAGGACCGCCTGGTCGGCTCGCTGGACCTGGGGTCTGAGTAGTAGTCGAGCAGGATCGTCCTCTAACCCACCAGGTGAGCGAGCGCCAGCACCCAAGCCTGTTCGCCGTTTTCAGACGAGGCGCTCGCGCAACAGCTTGTACAACGCCTCATCGAGGAGGTGGCCGCTTGTGGGCGACACAGTCAGCTCGGCCCTGCGAAGTAGTCCGATCGCCTCCTGAACCATCGTCAGCGGCGCGGCGGTATCGCCTGCTCCCCAAACCAGATCGACCGGCGCCTCGATCCTCGGCAGGAGCGACCGGTAGTCCTCACTGACGGTCTTGACGAGCGTGTCGCGCATGACGCCGGAGGCGGCCCGGTAGTCCGCGCTGCCTCGCCTGCGCCGCTCAGCCTCCATGCGCTCATCGGAGAGCAGCCCGAGGCCATGGGCTCGCTTCGCCAGGCGAAAGGTCAACGCGGGCTTGCCGCTTGAGGGAGCCTTGAGTAGAGGCACTCCGGTCAGCACGACCCGGTCAATGAGCGTGGGCCAGCCTGCGGCGAGCTGCACAGCGACCTTGCCCCCGAACGAGTGGCCGGCGAGTGTCCAGCCGCCCTCGGCGAGCAGGGGCGCCAGCATCGTGGCGTAGTCCAGCGTCCCCCAGGCGGCAGGCGGGGGTGGCGACGCGCCGAAGCCCGGCAGATCAGCGGCAAGTGCTGGGCCGGTCAAGGCTGGCAACCAGTCGGCCCGGGTCCGGGCCCAGCCGTGCAGGGCGAGCACGCGGGCGTCACTGCCGGAAGATCCCGTCTTCTCGGCAAGGACCGCCCCGCCTAGCAATGCGGTCAGCGGCATGCCCCACCCGCCGCGCTGGTCGGGCTTCGCCAAGCCATCAGTGTCGACTCCCGATCGCCCATGCTGTCACTTTGCCCCTCGGTCTGGATCTACCCAGGGCGGGTCCTCTTGCCCAGGGCCACCGGCCTGACCGGAGCTCGCGGGCCAGGACGGGGCCACTGGATGTCACCAGCTTCTGCAACTGGCTGACAGGAGGTCAGTGGTCACCTCGCCAGCTCAGGCGGGCGACCACTGACCTGGCGGAGCCTGCCCCGAGCTGCCCAAGGGCAAGCGGCACACGTCGCCCAGGGCTTGTAGACGATCGTCTACGAGACGCAGCGGAAAAGGCCGGAGCTCTGTGACCTTCAGCGGTACATGGCGCGGTTCTTGCAGCGCTGTGTGGCACGGCCACCGGCTGCGCCGGGACTGACGATCTTGTCCGGTAGACGATCGTCTTGTGGGACGCCGTGCACGGCTCGGTGGCGGCCGCGCGAGGTGCCCCGCCTGACGTTCCTCTAGCGAGGTGAGAGCTAGAGGCCGCCGGCGACCCGGATGGTGGCGCCAGTGACATAAGAGGACTGGGACCCGAGCAGCCAGGCGATGGCCGGAGCGATCTCATCGGGCTCGCCGGCTCGGCCCATCGGGATGCGAGGCAGGACGCGCTGGAGGCGGTCAGGATCTCCGGCGGCGGCGTGGATGGCGGTGCGCACCATCCCGGGCGCCACCGCGTTGACCCGGATTCCCTGGTCGGCCAGCTCCTTGGCCAAGCCCACGGTCAGAGCCTCGACGCCGGCCTTGGCGGCGGCGTAGTGCACGTATTCGTGCGGTGAGCCGAGTGTGGCGGCGGCGGAGGACACGTTGACGATGGCGCCGCCGGGTCCGCCCCGGGTCGTGGACATCACCTGGGCGGCGCGCCGGGCGCATAGCAACGCGCCGACCAGGTTGACCTCGACTACCCGGCGGATCACTGCGACCGGGGTGTCGGCAAGGTCGCCGATGTGGGCGGTCAGCCCGGCGTTGTTCACCAAGCCGGTCACCTCGCCCAGCTTGGCTGCGGCGTCGAAGAGCTCCGTCACGGCATCCTCATCGGCGACCTCAGCAGGTACGGCGAGGGCCCGGACGCCGGCCGCGCGGGCGGTGGCGGTGACCTGCTCGGCGGAAACTGCATCGCCCAGGTACCCGACGACGAGGTCGTGCCCGCTCCTGGCCAGATGAATTGCGGTGGCTGCCCCAATGCCGCGGCCGCCTCCAGTGATGACGGTCAGCGGTCGAAGGGGAGCTGGCATGCAGTCAGCCTGCCGCAGCCTCGCGCCGACAGCGACCCGCGAAGAAGAACAGCGGCGCCTCGCGAACGCTGCCCTTTGGGATGCCGATCGCCGTTCCCTTCCGGAGCAAGCCAAGATCACCGTGCCGTCAGGTCGTGCTCATCTGCACCTTCGTGGCTGCCCGCTCGGGGTGTCACTTCCGCTTCTCCCCATAGAGCTGCCCGGGTACTTGTCCGAGGCCCACGCCATCACTCGCCGGCCGGCCTCGTCCCGACCCCACGACCTCGAGCGGCCGGTGCCATCCACAAGGAGATCAACTCGACCGTGCCGGCAGCCTCAGGGGCGCGAGCGCTCACCATGCCAACCGGAACGCCGTCGAGCACCAGCACCAGGTTCAGGGCGACATTCCCGGGATGGGCGCGCCACCGCGCCTCGGTGTCCCCGTTGCCGCTCCACTCGGCGAGCGTCGAGCCGAACGCACCCGGAGCCTCAAGTAGCGCGGCGCCGCAGCTCGCGCCAGGGGCTCGGCAGAGCCACGCTGTCTCGCAGCCGGATCGGCTCCTGACACGAGGAGTCGGCTCTGCAAAGCTAGTCTCGTGGTCGCTGCTAATGCCCGAGAGCCGGCGGTCCTGGAGACCGAGCGGCTGCTGCTGGTGCCGCTGGACTCCTCCCGGGTCGAGGAGTTGGCCGCTATCTACACCGATCCCGAGGTGGCCCGATACATCGGCGCTGACCGACTCACCGCCGAAGGAACACAGGCGCAGGTGGCCTCCTTCGAGCAGGGCTGGCGCGAACATGGATACGGTCAGAGCGCCCTGCTGGAGCGGGCGACGGGCCGCATGATCGGTCGTGCCGGGCTGCACCTCTGGCCCAACTGGGACGAGCTGGAAATCGGCTACGTCCTAGCGCGCAACCGGTGGGGACGCGGGTTGGCCCGCGAAGCCAGCCAGGTGTGGCTGCAATGGGCGCTGACCCACCTGCCGCACGACCACCTCATCGCCGTCATCCAGCCGGCCAACGCCTCAAGTATCACGCTCGCCGAGCGGCTCGGATTCACGTTCAACCGTCATGACGTCACCCCCCGCGGCGAGGGCGTGGTGATCTACCGACTCGACCGCTCAGCGGCCTGAGCACCTGGACACACCGCCGCCCGACCATCGCGCAGATTCGAGTGACCGATCACCGATCGTCCTGCGGTACGTGGTCGCGCGGGTGGCAGGCTGGTCGCTGTGACGATGAACGCGCCGCGGGTGATCGGGATGCTCGGTGGGATGAGCTGGGAGTCCAGCGCGCAGTATTACCGGCTTGCCAACGAGCTTGTCCGCGAGCGGCTCGGTGGTCTGCACTCCGCTCGGATTGTGTTGGCGTCGGTGGACTTCGCCGACGTGGAGCTGCTGCAGGTCGCCGGGCGGTGGGACGAGGCCGGGCAACTGCTTGCCGAGGCGGCCAAGGGACTCGAGGCCGCCGGCGCGGACATGCTGCTGATCTGCACCAACACGATGCACAAGGTCGCCGACCAGGTCCAAGCCGCCGTCGGGATCCCGCTGCTGCACCTGGGCGACGCCACCGCACAGGCGGTGAGCCGGACCGGGCTGGCAACGGTCGGGCTGCTGGGTACGGCGTTCACGATGGAGCAGGACTTCTACCGCGACCGGCTCACCAGCCACGGCCTGCGGGTGCTCGTCCCGCCGGCCGACGACCGGGCCGAGGTGCACCGCATCATCTACGAGGAGCTGTGCCTGGGCGTGGTCCGCGAGGAGTCCCGGCAGGTCTACCGCGACGCCATCGTGCGCCTGGTGCAGGCCGGCGCAGAGGGTGTCGTGCTCGGCTGCACCGAGATCGAACTGCTGATCTCCGACACGGACAGCCCGGTACCCGTCTTCCCCACGACCCGCCTGCACGTGGAGGCCGCCGTTGACGCTTCTTTGGCCACACGCTCGAACGTCTGACCCCGTAAGCCGATCCGTGAACGGGGCGTTGTCAGGTGGTTCTCGCACGTGGCGTAGTCGCGCACGGTTCGCTTCCTTGACGCACACTCGGCAAGTGACGCGTCGACAGGGTCGCTCGCGAGGCGAGCTGAACATGACCCAAGCCGTCTCCCTCAGCGCAGGTCTCGTACTTCTGGCAGCGGTGGCTTTCGAGACTCGTCCCCACGACCGGCTCGCACAGGCCGCCGGAGTCGGAGCCGTCCTCGCAGTAACGCTCCTCGTCGTCGGCAGTCGGCGTGGTTGGTACAGCTACCCCTACCGCAGTAGGATCAACGTCAACATCGGCATCGCAGTGGCCCGTCTCTGCTCATCACCCTGCTAATCGTCGGCACTGGCCCGAGGCGCGGACTCTGGGTGCACCTCGCGATCGGGCTTGAGGTCCTGACCGTCGCGTTTCTCGCAACAGCCACGTGTCTTCGGTCCGTCCGCGGCTAACAGCAGACTTCGTCCTGAGCGATCATCAACGCCCCCTGTCTTGGCAAAGAGCGACAGCAGCCGGTAGCGGATCGGCTACCGGACGATCTGGCCGAGCGTGAGCTGACCTGGGCGCAGGACCTCTGCGTACACGCCGAAGCACGCCGCCCGGCCCAGGTCGCCCACGGCGGTCCGGTGCTGCCTGGCCAAGGCGGTAAGCAGCTGCCGGTCCACCGCTGGTCCCTGGTCCTGCAGGCCGGGCACGATGCACCGCGGGGTAGGCAGGACTACTTGCAGGACGACGTCGCCGATCCTCAGCTCCTGCCCGGGCACCGGATCTTGCGGTGCGTCGACGATGACGTTGGGTCGGAAGCGGGTCGCGTCCACGCTCGCGCGCCCGAGTTGCCCGGCGAGCTCGGCCAGAGCGCCGGTGGTGAGCAGGTGCACCGGCCCGAAGTCCACGAAGCGGCCGCCTGGCCGGGCTCCGGACACCTCGGTGATCATCTCCTGGCCGGGGACGGCGCCGTCCATCCAGTCCGGCATCATCCCCTGCTCCTCGGGCAGCCGGCGGTGTAACCGGGCCTGCTCCGGGACGGACCGTGTCAACCGCACCGGACGCCCGAGGTGCTCGCTGAGCAGCGCGTCGGCCTGCTCGCTCCCGGCGACGGCACGGCGACCTTGCACCTGGACGGCGACCTCGCTGCTGTGCTCGTCAACCCGGGCGGTCACCTCGAGCAGCCGCCCCCACCTGTCCGGGTGCTTCGCGCTGCCGACGGTGCCGTCGGCGTCGTCGAGGCAGGCCCAGCTCCGGTCACCCCGCACACCCTCGACATCGACGTGTACCGCACGCAGCTGCTCGCCGCGCGCGCTCTTGAGCGGATAACGCGGCAGCGAAGACACGTGACCCACCCAGGCAGTCTCGTCCCCTACAACGGAGTCTGGTCTGCATCCCGTGAGCGGGTCGCCCGGTGACCGAACGTTCATAGATCGCGGGCTAGCGGAGTCGTGCCGGATGACCCCAGGTTGCGGACGGCGCAGGCTGTTGCCGGCTTTGGTCTAGGAAAGCCTCATCAACTGTTGTAGGTGGTCGAGCGCGTCCGGTAGTTGCGGCTGCGCCTGCATCGCCTGACCGAGCGCGGTTGCGCGGTGGTGGTAGGCCTCGTCATGCAGCACCCGGAGCAGGGCTTGCCTGAGCTGATCCGCTGACCGTCCGGAGACGAGCCCGGCCCCGGCCTGTGCGATGAGCCGGCCGTTCGCCGGTTGGTCGGCGAACAGCGGCACGACGACGAGCGGCACCCCCACTTCAAGCGCCCCGAACGTCGTGCCGGAACCGCCGTGGCACAGCACGACCGCAGCCTGGGCGAGGACGTCGCGCTGCGGCACCCACTGCTCCGCGTGCACGTTGGACGGCAAGGTCCCGAGCGAGGTTGCGTCGCCGTCGTGTCCCAGGGTCATCAGCACCCGCACCGCCAGCCCGTCCACAGCGGCCAGGGCCGACCGGTAGAGCTCTGTCGCCACCGGGAGCGAGCCGGCAACGGTGCCCAGCGTCAGGTACACCAGCGGGTCGGTGCTACCAGCCCACCAGTCCGGGAGCGGCCGGGGCCGGCCGGGCGGGGCGGGGTCCCGAACGCGCAGCGTCGTGGGGAACGGCGACGGGTCCAGCGCAGCCGGCAGGCGGGTCAGGTACGGCGCGGCCAACAGGCGCTCGGGCAGGTCCGGGCGAAACGACCGCAACACCGGCGCCGCGAGCTCCAAGCTGGCGCGTTCAACCTCGGCCAGCCCGATCGCCACCTGTACGTGCCGAACGCCGCGCTGCTCGGCGAGGACTGCCGAGGCGTACTCGCACGGCTCGCGCACCACCAGCTCCGGCCGGAACCACGCGAACGCGCCCTCCAGAGTGGGGAGCATCGCGGTCGTGCACAGCCGGGCGAACAGCTCCCGGTTGGCCAGCACCGCCTGCTCGGCCGGGTCCGCGACGGCGAACCGCTCCCACAGCGGCCCGAGCTCGGCCTGCGGCGGGTCTTCGCCGAGCACGTACGGCTGGCCGGTCCCGCCAGCGGTGCCGGCCAACGCAGGCGGCACGACCAGCAGCACCTCATCGCCCCACCGCACCAGCGCCGACAGGACGGGCAGCAGCGGACCCACGTGCCCGGAGCCGCCAGTTGAAGCCAAGAGCACCCGCACTCGACCCACGTTACGGGCCCCTCGCCCCTGCGACGGGTGCTGCGTCCGCATGCCGATCGACTACTGGGACAGCTGCAGCGGCAAGATCCTTGACGAGCTGGAAGTCTGACGGGGTGGTGGTTGACGTCGTCGTGGTCACGGCCGAGGACTGGCGGCTCTGGCGCGAACTCCGGCGAGCCGCTCTCCTTGAAGCTCCGGGCGCGTTCGGCGCGACGCTCGCCGAGTGGAGTGGCGAGGCGGACACGGAGGGTAGGTGGCGTGCCCGGCTCGGGGACGTCGCCCTGAACCTGGTGCTGTTGCTCGACGGCGGTCCGGTTGGCATGGTGAGCGCTCTTGCGCCCGGCGCTGACGGCACGGTCGAGTTGATCTCCTTGTGGATCGCGCCGGCCGCTCGAGGTCTTGGGGTCGGAGACGAGGCCATCCGGCAGGTGGTTGCGTGGGCCTCAGACAAGCACCCGCGCCGCCCCGTGATGTTGTCGGTGAAGTACGGGAACAACTCCGCGCGCCGGCTGTATGAGCGGCACGGTTTCGTCGACGCAGGCACGTCACCGGACGATCCGACCGAGCAGTTGATGCGCCACTAGCAGACGGTGCATCGGACGCCCCCGCTCGCCCCACTGCCTGGTGGGCAACACGCATCAGAGGCGACGACGGGAGCGGGATGTCGCGCCGGTCGTTCGAGCCGGAACGGCTCGGCGGTGCCCGACGTCTGGGTGACGACTATCAGCACTCATTACGCGGCCCGTGTCCGCACCGAGCGGGCCCGGGTCGTCGGCGCGGGCGCCACGCAGCAGGTCTCGGCTCCGATCGCTGACGGGGCTTCTACGCTGAGATGCCGAGGCCGCGGAGAACCGCGTCGGCAGTGGCCGGGTCAGCAGCGGCGAGCAACCCGGCCCTGTCGTCGTCCGCGCGATAAGGCATCCCGTCCGGGCGCACGGCTATGCCGCCGGCTTCTCGGAGCAGGAGCGCTCCTGGAGCGTGGTCCCAGGGGAGCGTCCGCCAGAACAGCAGGAAGTCTGCGTCGCCCTCGGCTATCCGCGGGTATTCAACGCCGGCACAAGTCGTCGCCGGCGTCAGGTCGCCGAACCTGTCTTCGTGCTCGGCCACGGCCCTGCGGGCCGGCTCGTCCAGGAACCGCCGCAGGACGCCGCCCCGCAGGCCGGGCAGATCGCGCGGGTCGGCAGCCCTCGTCTGCAGCCGCACCCCGTCCCGCCACGTGCCCCCGCCAAGCTCTGCCGTGTACGTCCGCCGGTGCTGGGGCTGATGGACGACGGCGGCGACAGGTGACCCCGCCTGGACGAGCGCGAGCATGATCGCGTGGTCGGCAGAGCCGTCGAGGAACTGCGCGGTCCCGTCCAGCGGATCGACCAGTCAGACGGCGCGCCCTCCGCGAAGAACTGCGAGCAGCGAAGGGTCGGCGGACGCCGCCTCCTCCCCGACGACCGGCACGCCGGGCGCGAGCTCCGCCAGGCCGTCGGTAAGAAGCCGCTCGGCCTCCCGATCGACCCGGCTGACGAGCTCGCCCGGGGACTTCTCCTCCCGGTCCACGGCCTGCCTGAAC
>JAABVA010005514.1_pt1 | contig 11444 bp, 19 predicted proteins | sample 5560331 | NCBI WGS metagenome assembly JAABVA01 (sample SAMN12812661, study PRJNA571458) | rock metagenome | isolation source: Antarctica rocks | place: Antarctica: Victoria Land, Mt New Zealand sud | collected 2016-01-07
TGTTAGCTGATGTATGGTGATGCACGATACGACCTGTGCAGGTGTGGAACATGGTGGCTGGAGAGAGTCCTGCGTTGACCAAGCCACAGTTCTACAGCACTCTTCGATTGATCTCACTAGCGCAGGCACGTACCAGCAGACAGTACTGCCTGACGTGTGTTCCACTCATCACCACCATGCAACAGCTCAACCCGTGGTGTCACCCTGCAGAGAAGTGGCGGTCAATTGCAAGAAGCCCAAGCCAGGTCAGTCTTGATTGGTGTGGGCCCTCAGGTGCCACCTCCACAGATGGTTGGGCTGGAAACAAAAGTAGCGGCCTCCATCAACTCTTCCTGGAGACACAACCCTGGGGTGCGGCTTTGAACACCACCAACATCATGCACTTTCAACACATGATAGCGGTTACATGCTCAAAGGGTGCAATACTGCATGACATGACTAGATCGCAACAACTACAAGCTGCATCATGCTCTCCAAATGTCAACACCCAAGTCTGGCCCCGCGGCAATCGTGTCACTGTACCGCAGAAAGTTATTTGCATCATACATTGTCTGCTTGAGCTTATGTCACATGCATCCATGTCATGTCTCATGGACAAGAAACGTGATTGATTGAGTGATTGCTTGATGGATGCAGGGCAGCATGCCAGCTCAGCAGCCCCAGCCAGAGAGCAGCTTTCCACCCATGCAGCCTGCCGATGCTGTGCGATACCAAAGCATGTTTCAGCAGATGGACAATGACAGAGATGGCTACGTTCAGGTAAGTCCAATCTAGTAGTCTCTCAACACAAACAACACGAAAACATGCCTGTCGAGATAAACTACATGAAAACATGTCTGACAGGTAATATAACTCTAGCTGCAGCAATTCCTTAGTGTGAACGCTCATCGTGACATGGAGTGGGCAGGCTATGCTGTTCAACACTACTGTACTGTCACCCTCATGTTCTGAGCCAAGTTTGACTGTCCGGCAATGGCTTGCTGTTCTGGGACACGCTGCTGCTTCGGGTTGCAGAGTCACGCATGCTGCATCTCCTGAAGGCACTGGCAGTCAAGACACATGCACAACAAGGGGCGTGTGAGCTCAGGAACAAGTTTGATGCATGCAGGGAGGTGATTGCTTTGGAGCCTTCATGCAGTGGGGGCTGCCCAAGGGCACCCTGAAGGATGTGTGGGCAGCAGTGGCTGGTGATGAGGGCTACCTCTCACAGCAGCAATTTGTGCAGTGCCTGTACCTCATGGACAATGCAAAGAGGGTGAGATTGCATGCTCTATGACCTTACACAGCAGAAGCATACAATCCAATGCTGTGCACCGCATCAATCTATACTTCGGAACATGCAGGCTAGGCAATGAATGTAGTTCTGCTCTGTTTCTGAACAGAAAACATTTTCAGTACTCTTGCAGCAGTGACGCTGAAACTGTGGGTCTAGGTAACCAGCATGATTGGCTTTGCTGTGATGCGGCTGTAAAGGTTGGTTGTCAAAGCCTTCTCGGTGAGGCGTATGCATCAGCGGAACCATCTACAGCTTGTGATTGGTGCAATTTGAGATTCATGCGTCAGCTTGACCCATGCTGGCATCTGCATTCTCTGCAGCCACAGTTGACACACTATTGCTTCATGCTTTAAGCAGCTGAACTCTGCACACTGTGCTTTGCATCTGTGAAAGCACACATTCAGTTTGGTATGCATTACAGCTCAACCGCTTGCTACTAGACCCGCTGACATCGAGCTTGATGTGCAGGGCATCCCACCCCCACCCAGAGTCCCCACTGCACCCTTCCCACCCATGGCGTCAGCCCCCGCCCCCCAGGGCACCCCCAAGCCCTCAGCCCCCCAGGCCCCAACCCAGGACAACAATCAGCCCTTCGATGTCTTTTCTCAAGACATGGCCTTCCCCAGCCTGCCTGGCCCAGCCAAGCACCAACCCACTAAGCCTCCTGCCTATGATGGGCGAGTGCCTGATTTGGATGCTGGCATGCTGAGCGCTCTGCCTGCTGCCCAGCGCACCAGGCTACAGACCGAGCGGGACAACGTCACTCAGATGGATCAGCAGGTGCAGAAGGTAAGCAGCAGCGAGGCAGTTGCCCTGTTGCAATGCATGACGGACAGGATGCTGAAGTGTTCAGTCCAGTCGTGTTTGATGCTGTGGTGTTGCTGCATGAAGTCAGCCTGGCTGTCTTCTCAGAGTGGACATACTCTCATACTCTGCACAGCTGTAAGCTGCCCGAAGTGTATGACGGCATGTCCATGCCGAGAAGACAGCCAGGCTGACCTCGTGCAGCAACACCACAGCATCACCATGCAGTGCAGAGAACACCAACCTGTTTGACGCATCACAGCAGGGAGGCATGCAGGATGCAAGTTTTCCACCTTTGCTGGCCATGCTTTGCATTGCTTTTTGCATGCTTTCCCACACTATTCATGAATGTCAGCTTGGTTTCAAACAGCACTTTCTGATGCTACTTTTCATTACAGCACAGGAGACATTACGCTGTCATAGCCAATAGCCAAGCATGCATGCATGAAGGAAATATGCACAAATGTGTGCTGCCTCATGTTGCAGACTCAGGCGGACAATCAGGCTTCCAAAGCCAAGGAGGCCTTCTACCAGAAGGCTCTGCAGGACCTCACCCTCTTCAAGAGCAAGACCAATACAGCACTGCTACAGGTACTGCATCAGCATACGCTCACCACACCCATTTACCCATTCTCAACATGCAGTTGCCCTTGAGCCCTTCCTCACCTGCTCACCGCTACAGTCATGCCGCTGCTTCTGTATGCATCCCAGCATAATGCACTGATCTAGTACCAGGTAGCCATCACGACAATCTGCTGTTCTGTCAATAGGACTGTACTGTTTTCTTGCACTGTTGTTATTTGAACTACACACTGAATCCTCCACTGCTGTTACTATATACTGGGTCCTTCCTGATCTGCAGGCCTCTGAGAGGAGCGAAAAGCTGGAGAGTGAAGCAACCGCCATGGAGGGGCAGTACGCCAGTGCATATGCCGGTGCCAGGCAGACCTACACCCAAGGCCGAGCACGCCTGGATGCCATCCAAGCGGTAATGCACCCTTGTTCTGCTGGCCAGCAACTTGCGTCAAGCTGGTTGCAGGCTTGTTGATGCTGATTGCAAGCTTGTGTTGATGTTGCTGATGCTGACTGCAAGCTTGTGTTGATGCTGCTGATGCTAACCGCAAGCTTGTGTTGATACTGGTGACGCTGACTGCCAGCTTGTGTTGATGCTGCTGATGCTGACTACAAGCTTGTGTTGATGCTGACTGCAAGCTTGTGTTGATGCTGCTGATGGCTGCAAGCTTGTGTTGAGGTTGCTGATGCTGACTGCAAGCCTGTGTTGATGTTGCTGACGCTGACTGCAAGCCTGTGTTGAGGTTGCTGATGCTAACTGCAAGCTTGTGGTGATGCTGCTGACGCTGAGTGCCAGCTTGTGGTGATGCTGCTGATGCTGACTGCAAGCTTGTGTTGATGCTGCTGATGCTGACTGCAGGCTTGTGTTGATGCTGCGCTGTACATTGCCATAGTGTCCAGAACTTTCTTAGAGCATTGCAGGAATGCACGCGCATGACGACCAGTTCTGGAAACTGCCTTGTCCTGGGCAGGCGTCAGATGCGGCTCTTTACCACATTTTCAAGACTTATCCTGTGTACATCAAGCGGCACCTGTGTCACACAAGTGCTGCATGCCACAAAAGCCCTGCCTGACTACACAGATTGGATCATCCAGTTCAGTGGATCCTCAATGCCTCAGCGACGTCCAGCTGCTGCTGCGGTTTCTGAGCTGCTGCTGTGGCTTGTTTCCAGGTCTCAATGACTCCCATATTGCGCATTCACACACTGCATGTTGCGATGGTGTAGGCTCGCACGCGTAAGCTGGAGGCAGAGAGCAAGCTGGCGGGCCTGCAGAAGGATCTGGCAGAGCTGGGCAGCGTTTCTGGAGACCTGGCGGGAGCAGAGGAGGCCCAGACCATGCAGCTGCATCAGGTGGGGCTCATGGTGCCCTTGTCACTCTCTGTGTCTTCCAGTTGTGTCTGATGCAAGTCCTTTTTGCAGAGTAGGAACTCACAGCACAGCTGTGAAGCCTGTCTGAGCCAAACTGAGACTTCTCTGTCCTTGACACTACTCATATCTCTGTGTGTTGTTACAACAAGCACTTGGCTGCTGCTGCTGATGACAGAACTAGGGCTACAGGAACTGCAAACTGAGAGCGATGATCCACAAGGTCTACAAGACCAGCTCTTCTGTGTCATCACCACAAAAGCTGCAATGCAACCATGGCTTCACCACTCATGTCTCTGTTTCTGTGTGATATCAGCCAGCCAAGTGTCAACACAGACCATCCAGCATCAAGAAACACTGACCCACCACATAGGCCAAGATGTACAAAGTGCACATGCTGCTGCAGGAGATTGCAACTGCTGAGGGCAAGAAGGCTGCTCTGGAGATGAGCGCCAGGGCAGTTCGTGAGGAGCACGAGGACCTGCAGCGGGAGCTGGAGACTGTGCAGCTCAGCGTGGAGGCCGCCAAGGCAGATGTGTCCACCGCCCAGCGGGAGCTGCGCACCCTCAGAGACAAGGTGGGTGCCGCTTGCAATGTGCAATTAAGCGCTCAGTGAGATCTCTTGTCCTTGGAACTAACAGGTAGTCCACCGCCCCTGCGCGAGCTATATAGTCAGGCCTCTGCATCAATTGCAGGGCCAAACCCCCACCCTCCCCCCTGGTTGTTGACAGTCAACCCCCCACTACCTCAGTGTCCACTGTAGATAGGTATATGGCGGACCCAGTCGAGATCATCATGATTGACTATGAAGCCATCAGTACATTGTATAGCATGGCAGGCTGCTTCTGATTTTGTTTCATGGTGTAGCGTTCTTGATAGGCTCATGTTCAAAGGTCCATATCCACAGGGACAATGTTAATGCTTGATATTTGCAATAAAAGTAATGACCCCCGAGACCTAAAAGTGTTGTTGCTGTCATATAAAACAGTACGTCCAAGACATCTGTTGAGCTCATAGGATCAAGTGCTCTGTGCACCTCATTGTTCATGGCTGCAACATGGCTCCACATGACCTGTGTAGTCTCAGAGACAAGGTGAATGCTGGCTTCAACTCTTGGTTGTCATCATGAGGAGCATGCAATGCGCAGCAGGAAATGCTGATCTGGTCTGAAATGATCTCTTGCAACCTCTGGAGGCTTTTGACAACATCCAAGAAGCGTACCTGTTGTGTTACATGAACTGCAAGACAAGACTTGACCTGGTGCATTGTCAGCAACTGCTCACTGACATATCTGGCTGGTGCAACAGTTGCATTGACCATCGCATTTTTACACAAGTACACAAGGATTGCTGCAGTTGTGCTTATAAGATGCATGTGACAGAGCTGTGACAAAGTCCGCTGGTCACCAATTCATTTGACAGGCACAATGAAAGTCATTACACCTCTGTTACCTGCTGCAGCTGCAGGGTGACCTGCATCTTGTTCCAGTCACGACTGACTCGTAGCAAAGTTCTGTTGTGTTGCGTGGTGCAGCTGCGGGGTGAGGACAGGACCAGTGTGACAGACCTGCAGAACCTGCTGCGCCAGACTGCAGAAGTGTACCGCAGCCTGGTGCAGCATGCCAAGGCTGCCAGTGTGCCCGTCCCCCCTGAAGCCCAACTGGGCACTGGGGTCAAGAGGGGCCCTGATGAGCTGGAGTATGATGAATTCGCTGCTGCAAACGCGACTGACTGGGATGACTTCCAGGATGAAGGTGCACTCTTGTCTTGTGAGGCATGTGAGATGAATCCCGAATGTTGTGACTTGCATTGCAAGGTCTCCTGCATTGGGCTTGTTACTCCTTCCTGTCGAGTCTGTGTCCTGAAATTGTCAGGACGCAAGGCTGACAATCAGCACACCCCTTTGCAATGCACATTGCTGTCCTGACAGCCTCCAGAACTGCCCTCATTTGTTTGACACGTCAATCATGTCTGACCTACAAGCCCAAATGACTGATCGTGCAAAACTGAGCACAGTAACTGGCACAGTCCTGATTTGGAAGATGATAGTCTAGCCATGAGCATACCCAATGTTTCAGTCAGTATGACAGTATCCAGCTGGTAACACAAGAATGCGACCACTTATGATCACAATGCAGGGTTCATAGTGGTGAGTGCATTGCCCAATGACAGCCGGTATGTGAGCCCAGCCAGCACCAGGGCCCCCTCCCCCATGGCCAGCCACGGAGGGTCCTTCACAGCTGGTAACAAGGAGACCCCCAACAAGAGTGGCCCCAGCGAGCAGTCTGTACAGTCCACAGGCATGGCTGCTGACATGGCCGACACAGCCTCCTCAGGTGGGCTACCTTCTTCATCACATTCTGTATTTCTTTATCTGTTCTTGGACAGAATTGATATAACGTACTCACCTGTGCTTTGTAGCCAGGATGTCTGATGAGCCACACGCTTGAAACCATAAGGTATCAAATGAAAATTGTGGCTGGGTTTGGCTGTTTTAGTGTGCATGTACACTTTTGTGCCCACCGATGGTGTCTGTACAAGTGGTCCAAACATGTTCAGCCAGTGGCCTCTTCACGCTGCTTAGTTGCTAGTTGTACGTCCATCTGGAGATGCCAGCTCCTTCTTTCTGCTTGTTTGGAACTGTGCTACGGCATTGACATAGTGGCAACAGCACATGCAACTTTACGTTCATCTCAAGTCACACTTCTACTTGCAGTTATTGGTAAAACATTGGGTGCTATTGGATCTGGCTTTGGCAGCTTTGGCTTTGGCAATGGCGGTTCATCAGGGGACAATGCCTCTAGGGGCATGAAAGCAGCAAAGCCAACGGAGCAAGAGTCGAGTTCCAACAGCTGGGCAGCCTTCTAGGTTCACACAGTGTTACCAGTTGCGTCATCCCCAGTGGGATCTACATTGCATCAGTTCCTAGGGTTAGGGTCACATGCAGGTGGCTGACATGCACCATCAGGGGATACCTTTCTGTGACTGAAAGTTGCTGACTCAGTGCATAAGTCCAGATCACTTGATTGTTACAGCAAGCGCTGGTTGCCTTCAGAAGCCTGTTAAGTCCATTCAAATCGAGTTGTTGAGTTCAGACTGAACACAGCATATGCCATCATGACAAAACTCTATAGCGGTACAGTTGAATTGCAAGGGTAATTTCAAACATACATGTTGGTAGGAGCTGGATGTGGCGGCCTTTCCACTGAAGAAAAGGCTGGAAGGTCAAACAACTGCCTGAGCATGACTGCTGTTTTGCTAAGTTTGTGTTCATCACTGCTAAGAGACTCTTTAAGTCAGCCAGCTGCGTCAGCATGCCCCCGCTAGCACGCATCCCGTGCACATCAAGCATCTGCCGCTTTGCGATGGGTTCCAAAGCTACTGGCAACTTTCCTGTGGTCTCATCATCATTACTACCATCAGGCTCATGCTTCAAAATTGCTTTGGTAAGAGTCCAGGCAGTAGCAGCATCTGGTGCAGCATAGTACACGATTGTGAAGCCATCAAGCCAGAATATGAGGTGCCTGTTGTTCAGATCTGTCAGCGCTATTGCGGGCTTGAAGTCAGGTGCATGCATGTTTGCCAAGAAGAGTGCCGCCATAGCCCGGCAGGCAGCTTTGCTTTGCATGTGGGCATCATCCTCCTTCAGGTAAACAAACAGAAGCCATCAATGCAAATTGCAAAGGATAGGCAGACCCAGCAGACAATGTTACACAGTTGATACTTCGAAACCCTCCTTCCTTCCATCTGAAGGCTGTCCTGCTGCAACTTGATCATGTCAAATTTTTACTGTTGACCTGGATCACACCCGTTTGTCATCTCCAGAGCTTGATGAGGGAGATGACTCTGCCTTCGCAGCCAGTATGGGCGCATTGAAGCTTTTCTTGAGCTCCCAGAGCCAGCGCAACCCATTGGCTGGAGCTCCCGCTGAAATAGACTGTTGCAACACAAGTGCTGCATCAGTTGTGCCTCTGATTGCAAAACCTAGTTCATCCTGTAAGCCTGCATGTCATGCTGATTTTTTCCAGCATGTTCATCTCAATTGGGTCTAACACCACACCATAGCAAGTCTCTGTTGCAATCAAGCTCAAGATCTCGCACTGGCTTGTGCACAACAATGCCACTCTGGCTGCTGCTGGACATAGGAGTGTTTTAATGTGTTTGAGAATTGGCCAGAACGGAACGAGCATCTGCATGAGTGACAGGCCCTGCAAATATTCTTCGCACACCTGTGACTGTGAGCAGTCCTCTGTAAAGCCGTGCATCATACATACAGTACTCATGCTCATCAAAAGCTTCTTGAATGTGATGTTGAATGTGAGCCAAGTATTGCTTGGCTTGAGCTGGCTCTACAGGGTCTTCCCAGGGAAATGCAGTCGCTGACTGCAATTGAAGACCAATGAGCTTCCTGCGGTAGGGTTTGAGAAGTATGCCTGCAGACAGTTGAACAGTGTGAGATTGCAACACAACAGTCATTACTTTCCACGGGAGAGGCAGTCAATGGCTTTTATTGGATGAGGCAGTTACTTGCTTTGAACAGTTACAAGACCGATCTTTCCACAACAGGGACTCACACAGCCAGCGCTTTTTATGACAACAACCTGCATTCTTTCGGATAAGTGTCCACTCAGAAGCATCTAAGGCAGACAGACGGACGCTTTTAGCCTTTTTGAGGTGATTCTTTGCAAAGGCTGCAAGAGCCTGAATCTCCTCCAAGCCCAATCCCGCGTCCCCAAGCCCTCAACTACCTGCAGAATAATGGGACCCCTAGACAAGAGTCAATGTCATCATACATTGTGCTCAAGCTCTTTGTGATCAGTTGCCAATTGCAAACACAGCTCTGAGTCTCACCCTGAGCTAGAGAGTATCGTGTACCAAGAACACACTTTGCCTTCTACTTTGGCCCTGTAAAGGGCAGCCTGATTGATGTGAGCGCATGCCATTTGCAAGACTTTGCAGATTGCATGTGAACAGACGTTACATGCCTGCTGGACTTTGCAAAATGCATATGAAGTGCAACGGCAAATTTAGGTGCATAAATGGCAAAACTTTTTGCATGGTGCTTGCAAAGTGAGGCACAATGCTGTAGAGACAAGACGAACACATCACTTGCAAGGTCACATGCAAAGGCTTGACACAAAGAATCTGTGCTAATGGTGCTCACAAGCTGCGTTTAGGCCAGTTTCATATTTGGGAAAATGCTTTTGAGGACATGGAATTGTATTGAGCTGTCATTCAGGGTCTATTTATGTGTCTATATCTTTTAGGCAGTGTGCCAACTGCAACAGAATTGCTGTGAAGGTACAGCTAAATGAATGGTTGAGGGATCACAGACACAAACAAGGCTGGAATCTATATATAGTATGCCATGTGCTCTCAAGTTACTTGCGCTCACAAACAGGGAAGTGGAAACTGTTTGTCTCCAGAAGAAGCCTCATTTTGCAGAATGTTGGTTGCTGAGTAGAGAAGCTGTACAAGGTTACCATAAAGCTGTGCAGATTGCACATTGCCCAGACATCCACTGTACAATGGGTAATGCTGGGATGTGCTTTGTGCAATAGTAATCACCCCATCACAAATGCCGAAGCATGAGCTTTATGCGAGCAAGTGTGATGAGTCAGCTGCAATGCCATATCAACGTTCCTTGCTGCTTCCATCTCTGAATACTGTCAGCATGTGTGTGTAATAGAGCGTGCCGTAAGGACAACAGAAACCCAACAAGTGCTATAGCACCCTTGAGAAGCACCAAAGTATGCTTCCTTTGGTGGAGGTGCAGCTGAAGTGTGTATGCACAGACAGCCTCATTCAGGTCACACTGCTCACCTTGCCCCATGTCATATGCTAAGAGCCTCTGAACTATATCTGGGTCAGGTCCTCTGAACAGCAGCACCCTTTCATCCAGGGCTATACTGTTGAGGGCCTTCTCGACTTGGCCAGGACCTCAATCAACCTCGTGCTTGATGCGATCAAAGGTATCAAGTGCTGCAGCCCACGTTGCCAGAGCACCTGTCATCTGGACTGCAAAGCACCGCAGCAGTATATGAAACCTTTTTCCTGTCTTCTGGGCTGCAGGCTATGTTTAACTTGCGCACATTGGGGTATCAGATAAAGTCTTTGACACTGAAAACTGTACAGCAGAAGGCAGACCTGCCAGATCTTCAAGCAGATCAGTCAAAAGTTGATATGGATTCTCCAGCTATGTTGCATCAAGTGACTAGCTTGGGACGCTGGTCCTCGGACCAATTAGGGTAAGTGCTGCAAGAGTGGCTCAGCTCCGTCAGAGCTGGCCAGAAGATTCCTGAGCAGCATGTAAATTGGCAACGCTGCTATGCTGTAATATGCGCTGAGTTTTGGGAATGTTGTCTTCAACTTCAGAAAGAGAGAATCTGTCCCATGAAGAAGCTTGTTCAGAGTCATGCATCATTGTTTGGACAGTCCATGAGCTCTGGCTGACCTTGATGCAAATCAGTGGGCCAACGGACTGAACACAAAAAGTATAGATCTCGCAACTTTTGGTGGCTGGACGTGCCTGCCTTACGGTGTGAAGGTGTCGGCGATGGCACCAACCCTGTACAGTCTTGTTGGCTGGCTCAAGATGCAAATTCTCTTCCTCCTCTCCTGGAGCAGATGCAACAAAGCCCTAATCAGGCCTCTTCCTGATGTTCCCCGATTAGTAATCAGGCCTCTTGGAACCTTCAGATCAGAGCCAATTCTAGCTGCGCGTCCGTCACAGGCATTTCTGGGTATGTTACGGAAGCCGAGAGACATCCCACTTTGTCAACTGTTCCTGGCCCTATAGCCTGACGTGCGGAGCAGCCCATGTATCCGTTGGCAGCTGTATATGCATGGCATGTCAGTTTGACTTTCGCTAGTCGGCTGCTGTGGAAGCTTGTAGCCGTATATGTTCAGATAGCTACAAGTGATAGTTCGTGCTGACTTCATGACCTACAGTCAGCAAATGTCGTTCAGTCTGACTTCAACAAGACAAGCAGGCAACCCCCGTCGGCCTCAAACTGGTCTGGCTATTGCCAGGCATCGTCCCAAACCTTACCACGACAGATTGAAGTTGTGCACCGTTGCTGGGGAGGGCAGGTCTGCGAACAGGAGCAAATGGTCCACGCAAGAAATGCCTGTAACAGTTCAGCAAGTCACACCTCCCAAAACAAGCCTTGACGAAGGCTATGCTGCTGAAGTGGTAAGGCAGTGTCCTGGCAACACGGTGTGCATTCATAACGTGCACCTTATATGGCTGACTGTGCATCCAGGCAAGATCAAACCTTGTCACAACTTGCAACACGCCACTCTTTTGGCGATGTCCAGGTGTGGCAGGCATCACAAGATCTCCAGCCCATCTTTGCTGGTATTGATCAGCTAGTTGGCCAAAACCTACGCAGAGTGCAGTCAGCCATGCAGCGTCACAGAGTT
>JAABVA010005518.1_pt1 | contig 11438 bp, 8 predicted proteins | sample 5560331 | NCBI WGS metagenome assembly JAABVA01 (sample SAMN12812661, study PRJNA571458) | rock metagenome | isolation source: Antarctica rocks | place: Antarctica: Victoria Land, Mt New Zealand sud | collected 2016-01-07
CCTCAGCCCACGCCCGCACCTCGGCCACACACAAATCATCACCCATCCCCAAGACGATCCAGGAACGAGTCCCCTCACCAGCGCAGACACACCGACAAGATCAAAATAAACGCAACTGTAGTACTAGTCGAAGAACATCATCGAAGGGACCTCTTACGGAGCTACGGAGTCGAGCCTCGCCATCGCGTGCTTCTGGTTGGCCCTCCCGGCGGAGGCAAGACGACGCTTGCCGAGGCGATCGCGACGGAGCTCGCCGTCCCTCTTCTCAGCGTCCGCTACGAAGGTCTCATAGGTAGTTTTCTCGGAGAGACTGCATCAAGGCTCGAAACTCTGTTCGCTGCCGTCCGTATCCGCCCGTGCGTGCTCTTCTTCGATGAGTTCGACGCCGTTGCGAAAGAGCGCGGCGATACGCACGAGACCGGCGAGATCAAGAGAGTTGTTAGCTCCCTGCTGCTGCAAGTCGACAAGCTTCCGAGTCATGTCGTGGTCGTCGTCGCGACCAACCACGCCGAGCTCCTCGACCGAGCAGTTTGGCGTCGTATGCAGCTCCGAATCGAATTGCCCCAGCCGACCCGGGCCGGCAAGGTCGAATTCCTCAGCGCATGGGCGCAGCGGACCGGAATCGACCTTGGGCTCGCGCCCAAGACCATCGCTGAACGACTCCAGGGCGTTAGTTTCGCTGAGCTAGAGGAGTTCGCGTTAGACATCCAGCGTCGCTCTATCTTGTCCGGCCCTGAACCACAGCCTCGCGAAGTCACGCAGCGCGTCTTAAAGGACTGGGCGAACCGCTCTCGAGCTAGTCAGAGGTGACCGCGCCCGCCGGCGATGTCTCGCCTCAACGGCCGATCATCTTTGGCGCGGTGGGCGCGCCGAGAGACATCCGCCGCCCGCGTGGTGGCGGCGGTCGCGTCAACTTCAACAGTTTAGAAGCACGCGTCCGGCGTCTCGATAATCAGTTCGACGCCCTCGAAACAGCACTCGGTACCCAGATTCAGCTCGCCGAGTCCATCCAGTCGGCCGACCCCCAACTCGTGCTTGTCATGGAAGCGCGGGATGAGAACATCGACCTGGCTGGCGTAGCAGACAAACTCGGAATCGAGATCATCAGTGAGTCCGAAACACGGGTCGATCCCGACGACGAGTTTGAGCTGGCATCAGAACGAGCGCGCAACCCCCTAATCTCGTCATGCTTACATGCCGTTTGCGTCAACCAGACCTCGCTCGATGAACTGCTTCGCCTGTGGCGAACTTGGAAACAAGGTCAAGCTCTCCCGCGAGGGCGCGCGCCGCTTCGCGACTTCTTCACCCATCTCAAAGACGTGCGGCTGTGGGGACCTCAAGATCGATTGAAGCTGATCGACTGGGAGATCCACTTCCAGGGTCGCGAGCCCGACGCACTCGTGTCGATCGAGATCGAACTGTGGTTCCGCTCGTCAGCCGACCGGCGCACGAGCGTTCAGTCGGAAGTCGCCGCATTGCTCCAGCGCGACGGGGGCACGGTCACATCATCTGCCGTCATTGGGGAGATCGGCTACCACGGCCTCAAGGCCACGGTGCCGAACCGGCTCGTCGAGCAGCTAGCCCGCGGACATTTCGACGCGGTCCAGACTGTCCAGTCTGCAAACGTCTTGTACCTACGAGCAACCGGCCAAGGCGCCCTACCAACGAGCGAGGAGACCGACCACGACGTCACCAGCGATCAAGCTGCGCCTACGGGCGCGCCGGTGTTGTGCCTGTTCGACGGTGCACCCGCCTCGAATCACCCGCTGCTGACGGGTCGCGTGACCATCCTCGATCCGGACGACCTGGACTCCGACTACACGGTTGACGAACGCAGGCACGGAACTGCCATGGCCTCCGCCGCAATATGGGGAGACCGCGGCGACGACGAGCAGGCCGCGTCGCGGCCCGTGCTCGTGCGGCCAATCCTGCGCCCCTGCGATGAGACGATGGATCGTGTCGAAGAGTTGCCTGTCGAAGCGCTCGCGCCCGATCTGATGACACGCGCCTTTCGCGACTTGTTCGAGGAGGGCAGTGGCGGCACTCTGGCCAGCGCGCCCGAGATCGCCATTATCAACCTCTCGGTCGGCAATCCGGCGACTCCCTTTGACACTGTGTTGTCGTCCTGGGCGCGCACGATCGACTGGCTCAGCTATCGCTATGGCGTCTTGGTCATAGTGTCGGCCGGGAACTACACGACTCTCGATCTAGCCCCTTCGGACAGTGCCGAACTCACCGCACTCACAGGAGACGACTGACGCCAAGCGACACTGGAAGTGCTACGCCGACAGCAAAATCAGCGACGATTGATTGCGCCCGCCGAATCGATTAACGCCTTGACGATCGGGGCTACACACGACGACGCCACGGAGGGCTCGCCCCTCGGGTATCGCGTCGACCCCAATGATGGGCTGACGAGCGTCAGCCCCGTATCGGCCACCGGATCGGGCTACCGAGGCAGCCTCAAGCCTGACCTTGCCGCGCCTGGCGGACGTGCCTATTTCGCCAGCGGCGGACCGACATCCAGCGTCATCAATTTCCGTCCCGCCAGCGCCGCCGGCCCTGGCGTCAAGGTCGCGGCGTCGAATGCAGGCCGAGAGACTTACACCATTGGAACGAGCGTCTCGGCCGCCCTCGTATCGAGGCAAGCGGCCCGTCTCCACGACATCGTCGACGCCGTCACCGAAGGCGCACCGATCACGCGCCGACAGCGCGCCTCGGCCATTAAGGCCCTACTGCTTCATGGCGTTGGACGATTCGACGATATGACCGCCACGCCTCTGCCGCTCGAACGAGCTGTTGGCAATGGCATTCTCAGACGAGACTTCTCCTCCGGTTGCTCCACGAACGAGGCAGTCCTCTTGTTCCTCGGCCAGATCGGGGCGGCTCAGGAGCAAGAGCTCGCGATTCCACTTCCGGATGGACTGAGCGTCCGCGAGGCCAAGCGGATTGACACCACGTTGGCTTGGCTCTCGCCGGTGAACTGGCGGCATCGCCAGTACCGCCGCGCCGCGCTCTCGTTTGTCACGCCGGAGGGCCCTATCCCCAATCTCGGCTCTGCATCGGGCATCTCCGCCGAAGCCTCGAAGGCGGGAGCCGCGACCGTGCAGCACCTGACGTGGGATATGGAGAAGGCTTGGGCGAGCGGTCAAGGCTCCGCGATCACGATCCGCGTCAAATGCTACGAGCAAGCCGGCGGGTTGGACGGCGAACTCGTCGACTACGCGGCGGTCGCCTCGGTCTGGGTCGCGCCGACGATTGGCGTCGACGTGTACTCACAGGGGCGCGACCAAATCCGTACGCCGGTCATCATCCAGCCCACGCCGTAGCCGACCCAGCCTCGACCCAATAGGCGGCGTTCGAAAGTGCTTCGACCCCACCTTCCGGTCAGGCGCCGTGGTGAACGAGTTCAACGGCGCAAGTAGCTTCGTGCAGCGGCCGGTAGGCAGCGGCTCGGGGACGCGCCCTATCTGGGCGAAGTGCCACAGGTTCCCCAGACATGTCTGAGCCTGGGGCGATGGGTCCTCACCCTCGGCGGGGTGCGGGTCACGTTCCCTGGCGGTGGGTCAGGTCGGGTTGCCGCTTCGGGCGCTTCCGGGCGTCCGGGGGACGCGGACACATACGGTCTGCCCGATCATGACGGCCAGCACGCGGTTGCACTAGCGATCGTCACCCGCGCTGGGGTGATCGTGACCCAAAACGCCAAAGACGTCCCGCGAGAGCGGGTGCCGTTCGAGATCCAGCCGCCGGCCGACTTTGCGCGCACAACACCGTGTCGATCAACCCCTCAGCTGCCGTCCGGTCGGCCGCCGCCGCGTTGGCCTCGAACCGAGGGGTGGTCGCCGGTAGTCTGCAGCGGTGATCACCCAGGATGGCGCAGCATGAAGTCGGACGACCTGGCTCAGGTGCGCCGCACGTTGTGGGAGGCCGCCGACCAGATGCGGGCGAACTCGACTCGACGCTGTCGCCCGCTGAGTACCGCGGACCCGTCCTCGGGCTGATCTTCCTCGCCTATGCCGAGCACCGATTCGAGAAGGTGCGCCCGGAACTGGAGGCGAAAGCGACCGCGCGGCGCCCGGTGACACCGGCCGACTACCAAGCCAAATCCGTCCTCTACGTCCCGAACGGCGCTCGACTGTCGCAGCTCGTGGATCTGCCCGAGAGCCAGAACCTCGGTAAGGCGATCGACGAGGCCATGCGGCTCATCGAGACGGAGAACCCGGAGCTGCGCGACGTGCTCCCGCGTGGGTATCAGCGGTTGGAGAAGTCGATCCTGACCGAACTGCTCCGGTTGTTCGCGCCGCTGCCGGGTCAGCTGTCCGGCGACGCGTTCGGGTTGATCTACGAGGACTTCCTGTCCAACTTCGCCGCCAGTGAGGGGCGCCTCGGCGGTGAGTTCTTCACGCCATACTCGATTGTGCGGTTGATTGTCGACGTCATCGAACCGTTCCACGGCAAGGTCTATGACCCCGCGTGCGGTTCGGGCGGCATGTTCGTCCAGTGCGCCAAGTTCGTTGAGCCACCACAAGTCCGCCACGCGCGAGCTGTCGGTCTACGGCGTCGAGCAGAAGGGAGGGACCGTTCCTCTCGCCAAGATGAACCTCGCCCTGCACGGGCTGTCCGGGGACATCCGCCTCGCCAACAGCTATTACGAGGATCCGCAGCACTGTCTCGGCACGTTCGACTTCGTGATGGCCAACCCGCCGTTCAACGTGGACAAGGTCGACAAGGACAAGCTGGCCGGCGACCCTCGGTTCCCGTTCGGCGTACCGAAGCCCGACAATGCCAACTACCTCTGGATCCAGCAGTTCTACTCCGCGCTGAGCGACGACGGCCGGGCTGGTTTCGTCATGGCAAACTCGGCGGGTGACGCCGGGCACTCCGAACGCGAGATCCGCAAGCAGCTGATCGAGTCCGGCGCGGTCGACGTCATGATCGCGATCGGCACGAACTTCTTCTACACCGTCACGTTGCCGGTCACGCTGTGGTTCCTGGACAAGTCCAAGCGTGGGACGCCGTGCGAGGACACCGTGCTGTTCCTGGACGCGCGGAGTCTGTTCCACCAGATCGACCGGGCGCACCGCGACTTCCTGCCCGAGCAGATCGAGCTGCTCGCCAACGTCGTCCGGCTCTATCGTGGCGGGAGGGTCGAGGCCGTCGACGGCAGCGACTCGCTCCTCAAGAAGCACTTCCCGGACGGGGCGTATGTGGATGTGCCGGGTCTGTGCAAGGTCGCGACCCGATCCGAGATCGAGGCGCAAGGATGGAGCCTCAACCCGGGTCGCTACACCGGCACTGCGGCGATCGACGACGATGGCGAGGACTTCACCGAGAAGCTCGCCGGCCTCTACGACGAGTTCACCCGCCTCAGCGACGATGCGAACGAACTACGAGCCAGGGTCGATGTTGCCGTGCAAGGAATCCTTGCCGAATGAGCAAGTGGCCGAGCCTCACAGTCGCTGAGCTGCAACGCGCAGGCGCCTTGCTTGTCGAAGACGGAAATCACGGCGAATACCGTCCACGTCCCCATGAGTTCGTCGACGAGGGAACTGCGTTCATTCGCGCTGCCGATCTCTCGAATGGCCAAGTCCGCTTTCGCCTCTCGGGTCGAGTCAACGACGCTGCTGTCTCGCGGATCCGAAAAGGGATTGGTCAGCCCGGTGACATCCTCTTCAGCCATAAGGGAACTGTAGGCAAGCTGGCGCGAGTGGGCTCGGACGCACCCCCGTTTGTCTGCTCCCCGCAGACGACGTTCTGGCGTGTACTCGACGAATCGATGCTGAGCCGCGCCTACCTATACGCCTTCATGAGGTCGCATGCTTTCATCGACCAGTGGTGGGTCCGCAAAGGTGAGACAGACATGGCCGACTACGTAAGCTTGACGGCCCAACGCCAGTTGCGCGTAGCGGTGCCTCCACTGGCGGTTCAGCAGCGGATCGCATCGCCGCTCACTGCCATCGACGATCTGATCGAGAACAATTGGCGTCGGATCGAGGTGCTGCAGGAGATGGCGCGGGCGACTTACCGCGAGTGGTTCGTCCACTTCCGCTACCCCGGCCACGAGAAAGCCAGGTTCGTGGATTCGTCCATCGGGGAGGTTCCGGAGGGATGGTTGGTAGCACCGGCTTCAGCCGCGCTCGCGATCAATCCGCGGGTCAAGCTGGACAAAGCACTGGAGCATCCGTTCGTGACGATGGGTGACCTCGACGAGCGAAACATGATCTTTACATCCAGCGAACTGAGGGCCGGCAACTCGGGCGCCAAGTTCGTCAATGCCGACACACTCTTCGCCCGGATAACTCCTTGCCTTGAGAACGGAAAGACTGGGTACGTCCAATGTTTGGATGATGCACAAGTCGGCAGAGGTTCAACGGAGTTCATCGTGCTACGAGGTGGCGCCGTAGGTCCGGCCTTCACATACTGCCTGGCGCGATCAGAGGAATTCCGGGCACACGCGATCGCGAGCATGAGCGGGGCTAGCGGTCGGCAGCGAGTTCGTAACGAGTGCTTCGACGCCTACCTGCTGGGAGTACCACCGCGGCACCTGGTGGACAGGTTCGAGGGGATTTCCGGACCGCTGTTCGAAACGGCGCATCGACTGAGCCTGCAGTCAAGGAAGCTCTCGTTGCTCCGAAACCTGCTGCTCCCAAAGATGGTGACTGGCCAGATCGATGTGTCGTCGCTCGATCTCGACATGCTGTTCGAGGGTTCGGCGGCGTAGATGCCGGGGCCGTACACCGAAGGCGGGCTGGTGGAACAGCCCAGTCTTGAGCTGCTCGCCCAGCTCGGGTGGACCGTCGTCGATGCGTTCAGCGAGACCTTCGGACCGAACGGCACGCTGGGCCGTGACTCCCGGCGCGACATCGTGCTCACTCACCGGCTGCGGGACGCGCTGCGCTGGCTGAACCCGCTCGGTCCCGACGCCATCCGCGAGGAGGCGCTGGCGGCGCTCGCGAAGGATCGCTCGCTGATGGATCGGGTCCGCGCGAACCGTGAGGTCTACGACCTGGTCCGGGACGGGTACCGCGCCGAGTGGCGCGACGAGACCGGCGATCAGCAGTACGCCACCGTCCAGTACCTCGATTTCCGCGACTCGGCCAAGAACGACTGGCTGGCGGCCTCTCAGGTGTGGGTGGCCGGCGACCTCTACCGGCGACGCGTGGACACGGTGTTGTTCGTCAACGGCATCCCCCTGGTGCTGTTCGAGTTCAAGGAGCCGAACCGTCCGGTCAAGGCCGCCTACGAGGAGAACCTCACCGACTACCGCGACACGATCCCGCAACTGTTCGTCCCGAACGCCTTCGTGCTGCTGTCGAACGGCGGCCAGGCGAAGGTCGGCGCCACCTACGCGCCGTGGGAGTTCTTCGGCGACTGGAAACTCATCGACGCCGACGGCACCCGCGGCGTCATCGCGCTAGAGACGGCGATCCGCGGCACCTGCTCACCGTATCGTCTGCTGGACCTGGTGGAGAACTTCGTCGCGTTCCTCGAACGTCCGGGTGGATTGATCAAGACCGTCGCGCGTAACCACCAGTATCTCGGCGTCAACGCGGCGATCGAGAACCTCTACAAGGTGCGGTCCACCGGCGGCAAGCGGTTGGGCGTCTTCTGGCACACCCAGGGATCCGGCAAGTCGCTGTCGATGCTGTGGTTCACCCAGAAGGTGCTGCGCCAGGTCCCGGGCAGGTGGACCTTCGTGATGGTCACCGACCGCACCGAACTCGATACCCAACTGCACGGCGAGTTCGCCGACGCCGGCGCGGTGTCACCCGAGGCTGACGTCCACGCCTCGTCGGCCGCGCACCTGCGCACGCTGCTCGCCGGTGATCACCGCTACGTCTTCACGCTGATCCACAAGTTCCGGCAAGCAACCGGCGAGACCACGATGCCGGTGCTCTCGGATCGGTCCGACGTCATCGTCATCACCGACGAGGCGCACCGCAGCCAGTACGACACCCTCGCCCTGAACATGCGCCGCGCGCTGCCCAACGCCTCGTTCATGGGGTTCACCGGAACGCCGCTGATCGCGGGCGAGGAGCTAACCAAGCAGCAGTTTGGCGACTACGTCCACACCTACAACTTCCGCGACGCCATCGCCGACGGCGCGACCGTCCCGCTGTACTACGAGAACCGCATCCCCGAGCTCCAACTGGTCAACGACGACTTCGCCGACGAACTCGCCGACCTGCTCGAGGAGGCAGAGCTGGACGAGGACGCCGAAGGGCAACTCGCACGGCGCTTCGGCCAGCAGTACATGCTGCTGACCCGTCCGGAGCGTCTCCGTAAGGTTGCCGGCGATCTCGTCGCGCACTTCGTCGGCCGCGGGTTCACCGGCAAGGCCATGTACGTCGGGCTGGACAAGGCCGCGGCGGTGCGCATGTACGACTACGTGCGTCAGGCGTGGGCCGAGCACCTGGCCGACCTGCGCGCCCAGCACGACGCGCTGCCCGAACTCGAACGCCCCTGGCTGGCTAGCCGCATCGAGTTGATGGAGACCACCGACATGGCCGTGGTCGTCTCCCAGGGCCAGAACGAGGTCAGCACGCTCGACAAGCAGGGTCTGGACATCCGCCCGCACCGCGCGCGTATGAACAACGAGGACCTGGCCGAGAAGTTCAAGGCGCCGGCCGACCCGCTGCGGCTGGTCTTCGTCTGCGCCATGTGGATGACCGGCTTCGACGCGCCGAGCGTCTCGACGATCTACCTCGACCGGCCGATGCGCAATCACACGCTGATGCAGACCATCGCCCGGGCCAACCGGGTGTTCCCGGACAAGGACAACGGACTGATCGTCGACTACGTCGGCGTGTTCCGGAACCTGGAGAAGGCGTTGGCGATCTACGGCGCCGCGAACGCCGAGGCCGGTGTCGACTCACCCATCCAGGACGTCGACGCTCTCGTCGCCGAGCTCGGGCAGGCGATCGCCGAAGTCATCGGATACTGCGCCTCGCACGGGGTCGACCTTGAGGCCATGCGCGATGCTTCCGGCTTCGCGCACATCGCGCTGCGTGACGCCGCCGTCGAGACGCTCCTCGTCGACGAGGAGACCCGGACGACCTTCCTGGCGAGCGCGCGCCAGGTCCGCAAGCTGTTCAAGGCGTTACTGCCCGATCCGGCCGCGGCCGCCCACCAGCGCACGGTCGCGGCGATCAAGGTGCTGGCCGAGCGGATCAGCGACGTGTCCCGACCGCCCAAGGCGGATCTCGACGCCGTCGCTGATGCTGTCGATGCGCTACTGGACCGTTCGGTCGGCGCCGAGGAGTACGTCATCCGCGCCGCAGCGGAAGGCAGCGAGCCGGACCCGCTCATCGACCTGTCCCAGATCGACTTCGAGGGCCTGGCCGCGGCGTTCGCCGGCCGCAAGCGTGCTGAGACCGATCGGCTCGCCGGGCTGCTCAAGCAACGCGCCGTGTCGGCTGCGACGCGAAACCCGACGCGCTACGACCTCGTCCAACGCATCGAGGAGCTGATCGCCGAGTACAACGCGGGCAGCGTCAACATCGACGAGTACCTACGCAGACTCGTCGAACTCTCGCAGACCCTGTCCCAGGAGGAGCAGCGCGCGGTCCGCGAGGATCTCACCGAGGAAGAGCTCGCGATCTTCGACGTCCTGACCAAGCCCGATCCTGTGTTGACCGACGACGAGCGAACTGCCGTCAAGGCGAGCGCCAAGCGGCTACTCACTCATCTGCACGACAAGCTGGTATTGGACTGGCGTCGGCGTGCGGCGACGACGGCAGCCGTCCGGGTGACCATCCGTGATGTGCTCGACGAAGAGCTACCGGCGGACCCGTACCCACCCGATGTTTTCGACGAGAAGGTCCAGGCAGTCTTCGACCACGTGATTACCGCTTACGGGGACGACGGGTCGACCGTCTACCGGCGCGAACCGATCGAGCCTGTGCCCAGCGGCTCCGGCGTGGCGACGCTGACCGAGGTCGACATCAGGTCGATCACCGACAGCCTCGTGGAGACGATCCGTTCCGACGCCCAGTTCGCGTCCCGCGTCGCCGCCGAGCTCGGCCTGCAGGGCGGCGCGGTCCTGCGGACGGTCGAGGAGATCATCGCCAACGACGAGGACTTCGCCGTTGAGTTCAAGTCGACCGCGCGATGGGACCTGCGCGAGGGCAAGCCCAACAAGGCCATGGAGGACGCGGTGGTCAAGACGGTCGCCGGGTTCCTCAACGCCGAGGGCGGGACCTTGCTGATCGGTGTGGACAACGCCGGTGCGGTCCTCGGGCTGCAGCACGACTACGCGCGCGTCCAACCGAAGAACGGCGACGGCTTCGTCAACTGGCTGACCACGCATCTGATCAATGCGCTCGGTCACGCCCCTGTTATGCGCACCCGCGCCCGGATCGTCGAGCACGGTGGTCACGAGATCTGCCGCGTCGACGTCGCGGCGTGCACCGAGCCGACGTGGGCCTAGACCAGCAAGGACGAGCGGATCTTCTTCGTCCGGATGAACAACTCGACGCGCGCCATGCCCGCGGCCGAGGTCGACGGGCACCTGCGGCAGCGTTCGCTGTCGACGCCGTCGGACTAGCTTCAGTGCGTGCAGACGGCCGCGTTAGCTGAGGAGCGCGACGCGCTGTCTGCCATCGTGGACCAGGCCGCTCCGTCCCGCGACGTCGTCACGATCACCAAGCGGGTCGAACCCGCCGCGGTGTGTCCAGGCTTCGACACCGGCCGCGCGGACCTAACCGCCCAGCCGATGGAGTCCGGGGCAAGGAATTCGGGCTTGGTCAGGCGCTGCGTTGGTGGGCGATGTGGTCGAGGGTGTGTAGGGCGTCGGTGAGGGCGCGTTGCACGTCGGCGAGGTCGGGTTGGTGTGTGCGCTCGGCGTCGAGGCGTTCTAGGACCCAGCGGCGCATGAGGGTGGAGGGTTGTTCCCCGGATTGTTCGGCGAGTTCGCGGAGTTCGGTGAGTCGCTCGGTGGGCATCCGCAGGGTGTAGACCTGGCTGGTGGTGCCTGCGGTGTTGCGGGTGCGGTGCATGCGTCCGGGTGCTTCGTCGTGGCGGGTTTCGGCTTCGGCGGCTTCGGTGGCGAGGGTGTCGCGGATACTGGTCATGGTTCCTCCTGGTAGCGGCGGCGGTCGGCGGTATTGGCGTCCATGGCGGTGGCGCCCCACCAGCGACCGGTGGGTGGGTGGTCTTTGGGAGCGACGATGACTTTCACCAGCCGCCCGTGCTGGCCGGTCTCACGGGCGGGGGCGCTGGGAGACCAGCCCAGGACCTTGATGGTGAGCCTGGACCGGCTGCCCGCGGAGCCGACCAGGCGGCGCGGGTCGGCCAGCGCCTCGGTGGCCCACTCCGGTTCGAGGTCGAACTCGGCGGGTTGACCTTGGCGCTGACCGCGGTGCCGGATGTGGTCGATGGCCTCGGACCAGTCCACCTCGGTGAATACCAGGTCGGCATAGGGCACTCCGTCGTAGCTG
>JAABVA010005519.1_pt1 | contig 11437 bp, 18 predicted proteins | sample 5560331 | NCBI WGS metagenome assembly JAABVA01 (sample SAMN12812661, study PRJNA571458) | rock metagenome | isolation source: Antarctica rocks | place: Antarctica: Victoria Land, Mt New Zealand sud | collected 2016-01-07
ACTCCAAGCTCTTGAGCAGCCGCTAATTCCCTGTGCACCACCGCCCGGGGACTTAGCAAGTCGACGCGCAGCACAGGAGGCACTTACAGGTTGCTGCAAGTGCGGCACCAGTGCCTTGTGGTTAATATTTGCGCTGGTCTTGCTGCAAACTGGGATGACACCGAGATTGCCTGGGCCCTTTCTGGGGTGCAAGACCAGTTGCGCATGTGCAGCTGATGGCATGTGACGGGCCTGCCGGCGCTTCTTGCTGCAGCCAGCATTGCCTGTAATCTCGTTCCTGTGACCTCGCTGCGCAGGGTCGTGGTCCTCGGCGCGTCCGCGTGGGTGGTACCCAACGCTAGTGGGGAAAAGGGCCCATGTGTCGATTAGACACACGAGTATGCCTGGTTGATAGACGCGATCAGTGCACGGGATAGGGAGATCCTTGGAAATCAGAGTGCGCAGAACAACTCACCCTGCCATGCTGAAGGGCCCCAATCTGATGGCCTGCATGGCGCGGTGCAAACAAAGCTTTTACACGCAAACACGCCTCTGCATGTGGGCAAGTTTAAGGGGCCGAAACGCTGTCGTGAAGAAGATACTTTATGACTGCCGGATAAGCCTTCGTTTGCGTCTATCCAGAAACCGGAAAACCCCGTGTCTGGCAGCAGCGGGCGGGAATTTGTTCCACGATATCTGTGCCAGGTGAAGCTGCAGCACTGGAGCCAGACAATGTTAATATGTGCGCCGCTCATGACAGCGTGTGATGCGAGTTTGCTTGCTTGCCTTGTCACACGAGCGCACGTTGCTGGTGTTCAGCAGATAATGTGTGGTGCAGGCTGATGGCCTGGTGGAAGAGCCTGAGGCAGGGGGAGGACGTGAGCTTGAGGCTGTTTGACCTAGTCGGTGCTGCCGGGCGTGGTTGTGTGGAGTGGACAAAGAGAAGCGCAAGGCACTGCTGGTGACTGAGCGCCACACAACAACAGAGGGTGTGCTGAGCTTGCGTATTGTTGTTGCTGCCCACAGAGACTCAGGTGGCTGTGCCTGTAGGGCGGGCTGCGATAATGCAAGTGAGGAGTGCACAGAGGAAGGGCAGGCGGCCATGTGGGTCCTCCTGCATGAAAGGCACTATCAGATCATGGTGCCTAGCCAGCGCATTCAGCTGCTGAAAGTGCAGGGCATCCCGCAGCCCTTGTGCCACACGGAGTTTGTCGTGTGCTTTTTTGAATTAATGGCTCATTTGGCTCACCCGGCGACCGTTCACCGTTCATTGACAATTGCAATGTATACAATTGTTGCCTGGCAGTCCATTGGGCTCTGTGTTGTGCCTATGCATAGAGGCAGGTGCCTGCGCAGGAGGAAGCCACAGTGCCGAGTGGCACGGGTGGAGGCTTGAGGCATTTGCCAGCCAGGCCAGCGTAGTGGACCTCGCGTGCCAGGAGCCGAGTGGCACGGCTGACGTGATTACTCACGCAGATATGCCTGTTATTTGCTGCTGCATCATGCGTATCGGGATGCTGAGCTGGATCAGACGCCCTGCACAGGTAGGTGCCTATCTGTAGTGCAGTGCAGGTTGCTGTAGGGAGTGCGCTGCACTTGCAGCGCTTGATAAGGCAGGGCTGCCTGTCATTGTTGTGAATATGATGTGAGCTGCACCATGCATGCCTGGATACGGGGAGATTGGCTATGCACAACCAAGTTGGGCTGAGGTTGTTCAGGTGCTGTTGGGGTGGCGCACAAGAAAGAGGCTGAGTGCGGAGATGCATGGACGGAGCACGCGCAGCCGAAACGTGGAGGTGACTCGCTAACGTAGCGCCCTCCTGAGCTTGTGGTGATGTGTGCAGATAGTTGCATATATGGCTGTGTTGCTGTTGCAACGGAGGCAAGCTGTGCAGCGGGTTCTGCTACTCGCAGGCGGGCCGTGGCAAGAGCGCTGGTCCTGGTATGGTCTGTTTTGCTGCTGGTGGGGATAGAGCAGGCACGTTTGGCAGCACAAGCCGTGAATTGGATTGCCTACGGCAGGCGGCGTAGGCGTCAGGTCGTGGTTGCGCCGACCTGCGCCGCGCCGGCCGCCGCTGGATCGGAGTGCCGCCCAAGGCGTGGCAGTGTAAGGGCGAGCTGGAGGAGAACGCACGCGGCCAGGAGGAGACTGCTCGCTCGGCGCGAGATGGTGAGTGTTGTGCTGGTGTGGGGCATGGGGAGTGTGTAGCATGCGGACAATTGGGTGAGGAGGCGCAGCCTGTTGAGGACGAAAGGCTGTGAGTGTGACGTAGAGGCGGCGCTGCAGGAGGGCCAGCGCTTGGCAGCAGAGGAGCGGCGCGCCGCTTCTCGTGCAGACGACATTGCTCGGAAGGAGGGATGGATTGGGCATCGTCACGGCAGCTGTGAACAGGTCAAGCCTGCCGGCGCGAGCAATTCATGTGCTTACCATGTCCAAGTGGGCATGCAAGATGGTGGAGTCAAGTTGATGCTGGTACCGGGTGGCGTCATGGTGGTTGCAAGTGACTGGAACAAGGTTATCTGAGTGGTTAATAACATTACTGAGATGCACGTGTAGGTGCTGATGGCCGTCTGAGCCTGGACTACATACGAGTTGCAGGGATGTGCCATGGCATTTCATTGAAGAAGCAGGTCAACACTTCTTCCACAGTTGCCACGCGCAAGTCACAGTGCCGGGTGCGCCACATAAGGTCCGCAATGCCCCCCCTGTGAGCCCTATATTGCGGTTAAGCATGAGCAGGACACCCTTCCCTACAATTGACCGCGCAGAGGACGCGAAAGCGCCCATGCACTTGGTGCACATGGACCTGTGCAGGCCACTGCCCAAGCCGTCTGTGGGTGGCTGCATCTACATGGCGACATTCATCGACGATACTACAAGTTCTCGGTCATGACGACACTGCAGCGGTGGCCACACTGCGTCTCCATCATGGTCAGCACTCTCTTCACCATGGCAGACACATCAGCCTTGCGGGTCAGCAGGCGCATGACCGAGAACTTTGAGTAGTCGCCTAGGAATGTCGCCACGTGCTGCCCACGTTCAGCTCCGGCAGTGGCGCGCACAGGTCCATATGCACAAAGTGCGCTTTCGCGGACTCTGCGCGGTAATTGTAAGGAAGGGTGCGCTGTGTTGCTTAGCCGCACAATACAGGGCTCACAGGATAGCATCGCGCACCTTGTGCGGCGCACCCGGCATTGCGAGTTCTTTGGAAGGATGTGTTGCCCTTCTTCCGTATAACACCAGGGCACATGTGGCTCGTACGTCATCCAGGCTCAGCCGGCCATTAGCAACTCTTCGAGCACTCTAATGTTACAGACCACTCAGAGCGTGTGCTTGCTGTACTTTACTTTCACACCTGCGGTCATCCAGCCTCATCCTGCGCTGTCCTGCCGTCCAACCTGACGTCCCCAACGTGCGTGTCTTGCAAGACCTCAAGAAGTTGTTTGCCCCTTCAAGTGCGGGTCTGGCCTGACAACAATGCCTCCCACATAGAAGGCAGACTCGCAGGCCATCATCTTATGACAAGGCAACTACTCAGCCACATGCATTGAACACAAACGGTTGCACTCCTTCACCATCACGCACTCTGCGTGTTATGCAAAGGCATGCCGTGCATGCCTGTACCTTTGTCTGGCATGATGCCCCTGTATTCCAGGGCAAGCGACACGATCCCTGCACATGCAGCGTCCAGTTTTCGTTGAATGGCGACTACTGAGGACGCGAGCCACGTGATCTAGCAGACCCATAAAATATGCACTCAGCACACTCTCAACACACCACACGGTCTTTCACGTTACGTGGGGATGTTGTGCTACACCACATGGGACATGCGCAGGCCGCCTTCCCCGGCAGCGGCGCACACTGTCTACGCTTGCTGCCAAACTTCAGTCATGCTCCATTACACGCACGCCGGGTGCGCTACACCGTGCTTACGTGTGCGGTGTACTGCCTACCATTCCGCCCCCGAGCTGATTGCGGTGGAGCAGGCGGAAACCGCGCTGCGGTGGCCCCATCATGGACCTGGGCCGTCGGGCCTCACAGTCCGGCTGCTTAAGATCTCATGGTCTTCCCTTTGCGCGCTGGAGCTTTTCTTCCGGCCATATTGCCGCCATCGGGCCCTCTTTCCCATGGTGGGGGGTCCGTTCGGCTCTACCAGCCCTCTGTTCATGTTTAACTATACGGTCGTTTGCTGGCAGTTCTTCCTGTTCATGCGGCCTTGCACATCACAATTTTAAGCACCCGTGGCGATCGTGGTACTGGTACATCCACGTCACCCACCCACTTTCCACCCATCCTGCTCTACATTCTCACTCTCATTACCCTATGTCGCTTTTGACCCTTGAGGCTCATTTTCGCGTACTCAGCGACGGCTTCCGCCCACCTGATCAATTAATGTTTGCGCAACCACCCACCCAAGTGGCCCGCTCTGGGATGCAGGACCCTTGCTTGCCCATGTAGCCCAGCACGCACCATGCGCCCTGCCTAGAGCAATAGCAAGCATGTGAGCGAACTGCAAAAACTCAGCAACGTCACTCCACAGGTGGGTGGAAACCGAGGCGACTCGCATTTTATAATCGTATTCATGGGTTGACAACATTTATATGCGATTATACCGTTTTGGGTGGAGAAAAAGCGTATTAAGTGTCCCATGGCTATGCCCACTAGCACGGGTTTATCCCCATTAGTGGGTGGAAACCAACGCTTTTATCCCCATTAGTGGGTGGAACCCAAGTCACCCACCAGTTAGCCCAAGAGACGCGCACGGCCACCCAGATGATGCAATGAAGTACGCATTGTAACGCGGCGAGGCTGGTGGCAGCAACGCGGCAGGCTCCCAGGCGAAGCAGGACAGTGAAGCGTCCGCAGTAAGGCAGCAGACGCCCCAAATGCGTAAGCATGCAGCACATGGCAGGCGGCGACAATTCACAGGCAGTGGCGGGGCACTTGATTGCCTCATGGTATTGCACAAAAGGTAGGCGAAATTGGCGTGAAGGTGCGTGGGGCACCCTGTTTGATGCACTGGGTGGTCAGAAGGGCCCTGCTTGGCCTACTTCTAGCCACCTGTACATGGTCTGCATGCAATCCTGGGCCTGGGCCTCAGCTGTGCACGGGGATGGTGCAGCACGATCAACATTGGCGTAACTTGTCTCGCCGCGATCGATGCGCAACCCATTGCATAACCTGGCAATGGCTGTGCGCCCCTCGTGCCCTTCCACCGGGACACAATATGATATTGTCGTGTCGAGCAGACATTTTCTACCCAGTTTTCACCCGTGCTCGCATGCACATGGGCGCAGTGCAGAGACCTCGTGCACACCAGCACGTCTTTGAGCGTTTTTGAGCATTGAACACGCCAACAGTCGCTGCGAGGCTACGCGCGCGCGGCTTGTTTAAAATGCGAGTCGCCTCGGTTTCCACCCACACTTTTTTATCATCGGGGTGTCCTACTAGCCTGTAGACAGAGGCCCGCGACGGACGCATGGCCGTACCCTCATAGCCAGTTGTGCAATGAGTTGCGCAGCATGATGCGGCAAGGCAGGTGCTAACGATATGGCAGTGCTCCCAAGAAAACATGTATATACATGAACATATACTTGTGGAAGGCCAAAGTTGCTTGCTCGGAGCCTTGCATTGCAGTCTCATACTCCTGCAAGGTCTGCATGCACAACTTGCATCTACACACGACGATGCACACAATGACGGGGGCCAGGGTCCTGTCGCTGATGCAACGCTCTGGATGGTCCAGCTTGCTTAGAGTGGTGCAGTCCCAGAGACGGCCATGTGTGCTTTGCTGGCCGGCCGTCTGAAGACATTGCTGTGTGCAAGCATGCAAACTTTGAGGCATTTAGCCGCTGATACTCGGTCACGGATTAGGGCAAGCAGTCACCCCCGCAATGCCAGGCAATCCAAGTTCGAGCATGCCAGGATGAAGCAGCGACTCTGCAAGTGTAGAGCGATGCGTTTCAGCGGGTGCAGCGCCTCCGCTGAGATGGACATCAGGAGCGCGGGTGTACGACTTGCATGCCACTGGCAAGACGCAAGCACCTGCTGTGACAGGAGTTTAGCACGCAGGGGCGCCGGCAGGTACCAGGTGGTGACACCTTGCACAGACCCAATTTTCGACGTCGTGACCAACAGGATTTATTACATGCTAACACATTGGATCCCTCCATTCGCTTAGAGTACAAATTGAAGGTGTGCCTGGTGACTCTTCTGCTCACAGACTAGCACCTGCACCGGCTGCCGGTGGTGGACGAATGGAGGTGGGGAGGTTGGAGGAGCCCAGGCAGTCGAGCTCGGGCCTGCAGTTTCGCCTGCACCCCGTGCGTGCGCCGCGCACTTGCCCGCCTCGGGTAGTCAGTTCTGCGCTCTTCATGACTCCTGTGCATCCTTTCCTTGTGCGCGCAGCTTGTCCTCATAAACATCAGCGACCACGCCACGCGAATCAGAGTAGCAAGTGGCAGCCATGCGGACGAGGTGCGCGTTCTGGGCTGCCTGTTGGGGCAGCAAGCGGGACGCGTGGTGGACGTCAGCAACTCCTTCGAGGTGAGGCACGAGGTCGACGGCAGCGGTGCAACTGTGCTCGACGAGGCGTTCCTGTCGAAGAAGCTGGAGCAGTGTACGCTTGCGCGCCGGTACACTGCGGCGCACCTACGTTCAAAGGCCGCACACTGCTGAGGCTTGCATTGCCCGTCCAGACAAGCAGACGTTTGCGCACCTGGACGTGGTAGGCTGGTATGCGACTGGCTCGGCGGTGCATGAGACAGACACCCACGTCCATCGGCGGGTGCGCCAGCACGCAAAGCTCTGCACACGACTGTGGCAACAGCCTGAGCTGCCGTGCGCTCAAGGTGCTCCCACCTGCGTGTGCACGCAGCGCAGGTGATGGCCATGAACGAGTCGCCCGTCTTTTTGCTGATGAACATCCGGCTGCACCAGGCGCAGAAGGAGCTGCCAGTCCTGCTCTTTGAGAGCGGTGCGGGCCCGCCTCGCTGTGCATTGCAGGGCCGCCTGCTGCCCTGGTCGCATAGCATCCACGCATGGCGCGCAGAGCTGCACTCTGTGGACGGGCTGCCGCAGAGTGTCTTTGTGCACTCGAAATACTCCGTCGAGGTATGGGCCGCACTGTGTCGCCTGGCTTGCGAGGCGCCGCAGGTTCTGCCGGCCAGCATACGGCGGCGGCCCTGATATGCGCTCCCGGCTGCAGACCTCGGAGGCAGAGCGCATCGGCATCAACCAGGTCGCCAAGGTGCTGCCGTCTGGCAATGACAAGGGCACCGACCAGCGTGCGCCGGCTCTGGCTGCAGCGCTGGGTCGCGGCAAGCGTGTGGGCCTGCACTCACGTGGGTGAAGCTGCGGGGGCGCAGTCATGGCGCACTTCACGTCGCTGCACGCAGCCCTGACAATGCTGACAGGACGGCTGACTCTCCTGCACAGCCTGCTCGGCAAGATGGTAGCGGGTGCGGATGTGCACAGCCCCCCCCTGCACTGACCCTGCTGCGCACTGCGATCATTAAACGGGGCTCTGTGCAAACACAGGCGAGGTCGCGTATGACCACGCCATCGTGCAGCAGGCCGCTAGCCTTGTGCGGCGGCTGCCTGCCGTCAAGACATCTGGGTTTTATGGCGACTACTCCACGGTGGGTGGGCATCTGCCGCACGCACCCGTCCTGCACACGACTGAGCTTCAGGCCTGTCCTGGACGGCACCACTGGCGCCCGCGCTCGCGCAGGAATACAGCGATGCGATGCTGGCCGTGTACATGACCAGCATCACAAAGGGCGTGCACTCCGTCAACGAGATCGTGGACAAGGTGGGCTTGCTCGCTGTGCGCAGACCTTCCGCCCTGCCTCCTCATGCGCATGCTTTGGCAGAGCGCTGGGGGTGGACATGACCGCGGCTGTGCAGGTGAGCACCGCGTACGACAAGAGCAGGCGGAGGGGCCTGATGTGAGGACCCAGCAGGTGCCTTGCGGGTGCGGTGCATGCCGTCGTGCGGCATCCGGCTTGCACCGCAGCTGTGCTTCAGGACTTGGCTTTACCGAAGCGGGACAAGGTGCTGAAAGCATGGAATCCCAGGGTGGTTCCTGTCCGCTTCGGCAAAGCAAACTCCTTCTTCAGCCACTTTGACGCCGCGCGGTCAGCCCTGTGCGCCAGCACGCTGAGCAGCATCTCCCTCTCGCCCAGCGCGTTTGCGTCTGCAGGCTGAGCCTGCATGCCACAGCACCGTCAAGATGTGCAAGGAGCAGACAGCGACGATGCACAGCTCGACCGAATGACGAGATGCATGAAAGGGCAGCAAGAGCGCAGAAGCCTGCGGACGCACCCGATACTTGGCGATGAGCGTGCTGGTGTCCAGGCTCATTACATCCAGCAGGCCATACAGGCGTGACATGTCCTGAAGGATGGCCTGCTTTGGCAGTCCGTCGCCGTCCGAGTGGAACAGCGCGACCACCTGGTCCAGGTCTGCAGCAGCCATCCCAAGGATGGTCACGGCGCTGCGTCACCTGACATCACGCACTGCAGGCAACAGCCTCGCACCTTCCCGCAGCAGGCCGCTGTCCTCGGGAATGAACCACCTGCGGCACAGCACAGCGTGAGCCAACCTCCGCGGGCGGCCAGCCAAAGCAGTCAGCCCAGGCACGCAACCTGGAACTAGCAGGCTCGCACCTCTGCGGACCCCCATGGAGCAGGATTCGAAGGATCGCCTGCGCAAGCGCTCCGAGGAGGGCGCGCGCAAGCCCTGCGTGCAGGTCGGGCCAGGTCGCCTGGCACAGGTCCGAGAGCACCAGGTCCACCGCAGGCAGCACAGTCGTCACGCGCGCGGCCTCCACATGGAAGCGGTACAGCCCCTGTAGCCCTCGCAGGTCCAGGTAGACAGCCTGCCGCACATGCAGGGAAGAGTAAGTAAGTTTTCCCTGTTCTCAGGGAATCTGAAGTTTCAGAACTTGAGTGCCGGGCTGGCCAGCTTGTCAGGAACATGATGGAGGCATCGTGCCGTCAAGCGCATGGCGGGCGATGATGGTCACTGCAAACACAGTACGGTTGCATGATCACACCTTGGTGGCCGCAGCAGCCAAAGCGTCGAGCAGGATGCCGTCAAACGCTGCCTCTACAGCGCTCATGAATTTGCTGGAGATGCTCTCCGTCTGCCTGCCGCGGGCGCACCGCGCTCACACCGCCATGCGCGCTCGCAGCATTGCCACATCCAGTAGGAGAGGGGTTGGGGCGCACCGCGACCAGGATGAAAACTGTTGTTTGATGTATTGCAGCGAGTTCAGGAGCGTCCCGATGCGGCTGGGCGTCAGCGTCGCGCAGCGCCGCTCAGCCTCAAGGATGGCCGCAACAGGTTCGTCTTCGTCTTCGTGCCGCAGCCTGCCGGTGGCTTGGGGTCACACGCCCCAACAGAACAGCATGCTCCCACCAAAGGGGCAAGCGTATGCGGGCGCCTGGCAGGCAAGTGCACGCTCCGCGCAAAACGTTGAAGCTGGGCGGACCTGGACGTGGCTGTTGCAGTCTCCGCCTTGGCCACGACCTCACGCTTGTACCTGACAAGTGCTGGTACCGGCGGCACGAGCTCGCTGCTGGAGAGCTGACTGACCACCGCTCCAGCATACTGGAGCAGCAGGCCTTTCAGGCCGTCAAGCGTTGCGCCAGCGGCCGCCGGGGGCAGCGCGCCACCCAGCACCAGGCTTGCCATGGCCTCCTCGCCAATCTTGACGACCTCCGGCGCTGACCTGCGCAAGACTTCTCCTGATGATCACCGTGCAGCATAGGCACAGGCGGCAGGCAGAAGCAACATGCCATTTCTGAGCCCGAGGGCACCACAGCCATGGACAGGGTATCGACATGACTGCCAGCGCGCGCCTCTGGCATGCGGGGAGCGCAGGCATGCCTGGCACAGCTGGGAGAGCCGGCGCTGATCGGCTGCCAGTTCTCGCTGGCCAGCAGGCGCAGCAGCCACTCCTTTAGCGCGTTCAGCTGCTGGGCAACATAGGCGTCCAGCAGGCGCCGCAGCTGCGCCTGCACACCCCAGGACGGCACTTGGCTGCCCGGCAGCTCCCGTGCGCAGGCCTCCTCTGCCGCTGCTACAGCCTGGAGCGCCTTGAGCACGCCGCCGCCGGCATCCAGGCAGTGCACTGCGCCGCAGGGGTGCACATGTCTGTGACTGCAGGCGCCCGGGCCACCACAACAGCAAGTGCAGGCCCAGTGAAACCAGCCGTACACGGAGCCTAGGCGACAGACACGCAGTGCTTTGGTAACAGAGCGAGCGGCCGCGCGCAGTGTGCAGTCTGGCACCTGGAAAGGCAAGCATGTCTAAGGTTCGAGATGCTGACAGACCGCACCAGTTGCAAGCCATGGCCGTACTGCACGGCCGAGCGCCTCATGCAACACGCGTGCTGCGCCTTGCGTCGCCTTGGAACTGGCCCAGACCTCGGCAGCGTCGCTGAGGATGTGCGACGTCCCGGCAGCCAGCTTGCACATGCGCCCTGCCAGGCCTTCTTCCGCAGTGGCAGCCAAGGCTGCCATGTGCGCAAAGCTCGCGGCCGCCGCGTTGCGGCCGCACAGCTCCAGCACCTGCGGGGCGGCCGTGTGGCCTCGCGAATGCGTGCTGAGTCATCGGCGCAATGCCTACCCGAGGGTGCGGCGCCACAAGATGTGCAGGCTCCCTGACAGTGGCGTCAAAGTCGACCAGACCCTGCAAGTCGACCAGTGCGACAATCGGGTGGCCGGTCGCCCCAGTGTGAGGCCGCCCCGCGCGCGCCTTGTCTGCGTCGCCGGCTGGCAAGCTGGAGCGGAGGGTCGCCAGCAGGGAGGCGATGCCCCGCAGGCGCTCCCGGCCGGCAGGCGTGTCGTCGCACGCGCCCGCGGCCTCTGCCAGCACGCGCACCAGCGCGCCGGCCACGCTCTGCGGCAGGGCCTCCTCGCTGTGCTCCGCGGGCACCGGGCCGGCCGCCCGCGCGGCCTTCAAGACTCCGGCCAGCAGGCGCGCGCACGCCTGCAGCTGCCCTGGGTCGCCTGCGCGAGAGGCGCGCAGCGTGACGCATGCGGACACGCAGCATGCACATCCTCTCAGGGCGGCGCCAGAGCCGGCGAGGCGGGATGCGGGGGCATGGCCAGGCTGCAGGCATGGCTTGCCTGGGCGGCTCATGTACTGCCTGAAGCACGCCCACGCCAGCAGGCACTCATGCGCGCTCGCAGAGATGCCGAGCGGCGGCCAGAGCCGCTTCTCCAGCATTAACGCCAGCGCCGCGCGCCCCTGCTCCGCCAGCGCGCCCGCAAACAGCGCCCCCAGGAGCGCGCGCGCGAGCTGCACGCGCGTGGGGAACGGCAGCGCCCAGCCGTCCCTGCGCCCCGGCAGGATGCGCTGGTCAGCACGTGCGCGTGCACGCACACAGCATGCAGCAGCCCAGCGGCCGCTCCGCGGCCGCAGCGCACCCAGCGCTGCGGGCGAGAG
>JAABVA010005524.1_pt1 | contig 11432 bp, 9 predicted proteins | sample 5560331 | NCBI WGS metagenome assembly JAABVA01 (sample SAMN12812661, study PRJNA571458) | rock metagenome | isolation source: Antarctica rocks | place: Antarctica: Victoria Land, Mt New Zealand sud | collected 2016-01-07
TGCGCCGGCGGGACCTGCCGCCCTTCGCCGCGGCCGTCGCCGCTGGGGTGGACGCCGTGATGACGGCCCACGTCGTCTTCCCCGCCCTCGACTCCGCGCCGGCGACGCTCAGCCCGACCGTCCTCGGGCTCCTGCGGGGCGAGCTCGGCTTTCGCGGCGTCGTCATGTCCGACGCGCTGGACATGAAGGCCATCTCCGCAGGAGTCGGCCGGGGCCAGGGCGCAGTGCTGGCGCTGGCCGCCGGCGTCGACCTCGTCTGCATCGGCAACCCCAACCACCCGACTCCGTACGACGACGAGGCCGCGTTCCACGAGGTCCGTGACGCCATCGTCGCCGCGGTGACCGCCGGGCAGCTGCCGAGGACCCGGCTCGAGGAGGCGGCGCAGCGGATCACCGCGCTGGCCCGATCGGTGGCCGAAGCCCGAGGGACGAACGAGCGCGCACCCGGGGACGGGCACGCCGTCGACGACGGCGGAGCCGACACTCCGCTTCGAGCGCAGGAGCTCGCCCTGTCGGTGGCCCGTCGCGTGCTCGAGGCGCACGGATCTCCGCGCGTCGCCACGAGTCCGGTGCACGTCGTGGACCTGCGCGGCACCCCCGACATGGCCCCCGGGCCGCGGCCGTCCGGGGTCTTGACAGCACTGCGCCGCCGGGTCACCGACGTCACGGTCCACCACATCACCCAGCAGCCGGAGCCGCTCTACGCACTGGTGGGCGCGCTGGCCGACGCGGCGGGCGCACCGCTCGTCGTCCTCACCGGCAGACCGCACCGTTCGCCGGGACGCCAGCACCTGATCGACACCGTGCTCGCGACCCGTCCCGACGCTGTCGTGGTCTCGACCGGGCTCACGGACAGCCGCGACCGGCTCGGTGAGCACTGGGTCCGCACGTGGGGCGACTCCCTGCCCGCCGGGGCCGCCGCCGCCGACCTCCTGCTCGGGTGACCCGGCATACCCCCGGCTTGGCCGAACCGGCGGTGGCCCCGACCGCGGCCGATCCGGACGCAAGGCAGAATGACGGGGTGAGCACACTGACGCACATCGTCGACCAGGTCGCCCAGCCGGCCCGGCGCCGCCTCGCCGACGCGCTGCGCGAGAAGGTCGCCGGGGATGACGCCGAGCAGCGGGCCGAGGCCATCTGGGGCGCGGCCGGCGAGCGCTGGTTCAACCCGGACGACCCGATGTGGCGGGTGCACGCCGACGCCTCGATGTTCGTGGGCGGGATCCGGGCGCTGCTCCTGCAGTCACTGCATCCCCTCGCCATGGCGGGAGTCGCGGGGCACTCCGGCTACCGGTCCGACCCCTGGGGCCGGCTCCAGCGGACGTCCACCTTCCTCGCCACGACGACCTTCGGCACCATCGACGCCGCCGAGGAGGCGATCGCCACGGTCCGCGACATTCATCAGCGCGTGCGCGGCAGGGCTGCCGACGGCCGCTCCTACGCCGCCTCCGACCCGCACCTGCTCGGCTGGGTGCATGCGGCCGAGGTCGACAGCTTCCTCGCGGCCTACCGGCGGCACGGGCGAGGAAGCCTCACCCCGGGCGAGGCCGACCGGTTCGTCGCGCAGTCCGGCATGGTCTCGGCGCGCCTGGGCGTGCTCGACCCGCCGACGACGGTGGCCGGGCTGCAGGACGTCCTGGACGGCTACCGGCCCGAGCTCAGCGGCACTCCCGGGGCGTACGAGGCGGCCCGTTTTCTCCTCCTCCAGCCGCCCCTGAGCTGGAGCAGCAAGCTCGGGTATGCCGCGCTTGCCGGTGGCGCCGTCGCCCTCCTGCCGATGTGGGCGAGGCAGATGCTGCGCCTGCCGGTGCTGCCCATCACGGACCGGGTGGTCGCCCGCCCACTGGCGGGGACGGCCGTCCGGGCGGTCCGCTGGGCCATGGAGGACCCCTCGGGACCCGCGCAGCTGAAACGCGCTGCTCCCGCCCGGTCGGACGGCCTCTCGCTCAGCCGATGATCGCGTCGACGAATGCCTCGGCGTCGAAGGGTGCGAGGTCGTCCGGACCCTCGCCGAGACCGACGAGCTTGACCGGGACCCCGAGCTTGCGCTGGACCGCCACGACGATGCCACCCTTGGCCGTGCCCTCGAGCTTGGTCAGGACGATGCCCGTGACATCGACCGCCCGGGAGAAGACCTCGGCCTGACGCAAGCCGTTCTGGCCGGTCGTGGCATCCAGCACGAGCAGCACCTCGTCGATGGGGCTCTGCTTCTCGATGACGCGCTTGATCTTGGCGAGCTCGTCCATGAGCCCGACCTTGTTGTGCAGCCGGCCGGCCGTGTCGATGATGACCACGTCGGCCTCGATCTCGGTCGCCGCCTTCACGGCGTCGAACGCCACGGCGGCCGGGTCGGCCCCTTCCTTGTCGGAGCGGACCGTCGGGACCCCCACGCGGGCTCCCCAGGTCTCGAGCTGCTCCGCCGCCGCCGCACGGAAGGTGTCCGCGGCGCCGAGCACGACGTCGCGGTCCTCGGCGACGAGGACCCGGGCCAGCTTGCCCACCGTTGTCGTCTTGCCGGTGCCGTTGACGCCGACGACGAGGATGACGGCCGGGCGCCCGTCGACGCGTGACGACGCGATCCGGCGGTCCATCGTCGGGTCGACGAGGTCGAGCAGGTCGTCCCTGAGCCAACCGCGGACGGTCGACTCGTCGGTGGCTCCATCGACCTTGACCCTGGTCCGCAGCCGGCTGACGAGCTCGGCCGACGCCTCGACACCGAGGTCGGAGCCGATGAGGGTGTCCTCGACGTCCTCCCAGGCGGCCTCGTCCAGGCCAGCCCGGGAGAGCAGTGCCAGCAGGGCGTTGCCGATGGCCGTGTTGCTGCGCGCCAACCTCGCTCGTAGCCGCGCCAACCGGCCCCGGGCCGACTCGGGCCGCTCGAGGGTCGGGGTGGGCGGCTCCTCCAGGAGCGGTGTCTCCTGCGCCTCGACGCGGCTCTGCGTCCCCGCAGCGGGGCGGGTGGCGACGGACCCGTCGTCGTCACTGCCCTCGGACGTGGCCGGTGGCGACGTCGGCGCCCCGGGCACCTTCCGTTGCACGGTCGGCGGCCCGGTGAGGTCCTTGTTGCGGCCCCCACGGCCACGGACGAGGCCGACGACAACGGCGCCGAGCACGACCGCGATCCCGACGACGAGGGCAACGAATTCCCACACTTGATCCACGAAACCATCCTTGCACGGGGCCGGAGACGAGTCAGGGCGCCTTCGTCGGGCGGGGCGGCCGGTCGCTCATCCTCGATGTTGAGGGCTCAGGTGGCCTCTCGAGTGCCCGCTTCCGGGTCGACGTCGGGGCGGTGCGCCGGGTCGGTGACCGTGGGTCTGGTGGAGGTGACCAGGTCACCGGTCTTCTCGCTGGACCCGGCGGTGGCGGCGTCCGTGCGCACCTTCACCCGGCTGACCACTTCCTCGCCGCGGGCGGTGAGGACATCTCGACCTTCGCGGCGCGCCGGGATGGCGACGAGCCCGACGACGGCGAGCCCGAGCAGGAGACAGAGGATCATGGCGAAGACCAGCGCAATCATGGTTCCAAGGCTCGCGCATCGCCGGGCCGATTCCTAATCGCCGCGCACAGGTGATGGCCCGCTTCTTGCGCGCGAGGAGCTGGACGTCGACAACAGCTCCCGTGAGGATCTGGGGTCGGCTGTCCGAGCGTCGGGCGTCCACAGCTCCTCCCCTGAGGACCCGTGGTCGGCCCGGGTCAGGCGGGTCGCGCCCGGACGTCGCGGATCCGCTGCGAGACCACGGTGGTGACGCCGTCTCCTCGCATCGTCACGCCGTAGAGGGCGTCGGCGATCTCCATCGTCTTCTTCTGGTGGGTGATGACGATGAGCTGGCTCGAGTCGCGCAGCTCCTCGAACAGGGTGAGCAACCGGGCCAGGTTGGCGTCGTCGAGAGCGGCCTCGACCTCGTCCATGATGTAGAACGGCGAGGGGCGCGCCGTGAAGATCGCGAGGAGCAGGGCCACCGCGACGAGTGACCGCTCGCCCCCGGAGAGCAGGGAGAGCCGCTTGATCTTCTTGCCGGGCGGGCGGGCCTCCACCTCGAGTCCGGTGGTCAGCATGTTGTCGGGGTCGCTGAGGACGAGGCGACCCTCACCGCCGGGGAAGAGCCGCTCGAAAACCCGCTCGAACTCGACGGCCGTGTCGTGGAACGCCTCCGTGAAGACCTTCTCGACCCGCTCGTCGATCTCGCGGACGATGTCGAGCAGGTCGCGTTTCGAGCTCTTGAGGTCCTCGAGCTGGGTGGTGAGGAACGAGTGGCGTTCCTCCAGGGCGGCATACTCCTCGAGGGCCAGAGGGTTGACCCGGCCGAGCGCTCCGAGCTTGCGCTCGGCCGAGCGCAGCCGCTTCTCCTGGGACTCCCGGACGAACGCCTGGGGCTCGGCCGGCTCCGTCTCGGCCCGGTCGGGCGGCGAGGCGTCCCGATCGACGACGGCGGGGATGAGCCGGTGAGGGCCGAACTCGTCCACGAGGCTCTCGGGATCGATCCCGTGCTGCTCGAGCGCCCTGGCTTCGAGCTGCTCGACACGCAGCCGCTGCTGGGCGCGCGCGACCTCGTCTCGGTGCACGGAGTCGGTGAGCGCGCGCAGCTCCTCCTGCAGCACCGCGATCTCGTGGCGCACGACCGCCAGCTGGGCGTCGCGTTCGTCGCGTGCGCTCTCGACGCGCCGGCGCGCGGCGTCGGCCCGGCCGGCGGCCACCTTGAGCTGCCCGGTCCCGTATGCCGCACCGGCCCCCACCGCCTGCGCCACCTCTGCCTCGCGTTGACGACGCTGACGACGGGCCGCGGTGCGCTCCCGGGCCGCGAGCTCGGCCGCCGCAGCGGAGTCCAGCGACTGGGCCCGGTCGTGCAGGGCCCGGGCCCGCTCCTCGCGCGTGCGCAGAGACAGGCGCAGCTCGGTCTCGTGCATGCGGGCCGCGGCTGCCGCGGCAGCGAGCCGGTCCCGCTCCTCGGGAGAGGCGTCCTGCGCCCCCTCGTCGGACTGGGCGCCCGCCGCATCGAGGCGCTCGTCGAGGCCGGCGTGCTCGTCCCGGTCGCACTCGACGGCCGCCTCAGCCGTCGCAATCACCTCCTCCGTGCGGGCGGCCTCCGCTCGCGCGTTGCGCACAACCATCCCCAGGGCTCCGAGCCTCTCCGCCACGGCGGACATCCTGGCGTCACAGTCGTGGAGCCGCTCGAGTGCCACCTCGACCGCGTCGTTGGCGTCCCTCACCTGCTCCGTCACCGTCGCGAGGGAGAACCGGTACTGCTCCGCGCGACGGGTCGCATCCAGAACCCGGTCGCGGGTCTCGTCGACAGCGGCGTGGATCTCGAGCAGGCTCGGTGCGGCCGAGCTGCCCCCTCGAGCCCACCCGGGACCCAGGACGTCTCCGTCCCTGGTGACGGCGATGATCCCGTTGCCCTGGCGCACGAGAGCTGCCGCGGCCTCCGGGTCGGCCACGAGGGCCACCCGCTCGAGGAGCCGCCCGACTGCAGCAAGCAGCTCGCCGGGGCCGGAGATGACCTCACGCGCCCACCGGACGCCGGACGGCAGGGTCGGCGGGGTCGACAGGGTCGGCGGAGACGGCGGAGACGGCGGAGACGCGCGGTCGTCGGCAGCTCCGAGCTCGCCGACCAGCATCCCGGCACGGCCGGCGTCGTCGGCCCGGAGGGTGCGAAGGGCCCGTCGGGCGCCGTCCAGCGACCCGACGACGAGGGCGTCGGAAGCCCAGCCGAGGGCGGCGGCGATCGCTGCCTCGTGCCCCGGCTCGATGTGCAGGAGCGACGCGACGGATCCGGAGATCTGGTGGGAGTCGTCCTTCGCCGCCAGCAGGGCGGCGGCGCCGTCCTTGCGGCTCAGCCCGAGCTCCAGTGCCTCGAGCCGCGCGGTGCCGGACTGGCGGTCACGATCGGCCGCCCGTTCGGTCTCGCGCAGACGCTCGAGCTCGACCTCCAGCCGGTCGAGCTCGGCCGCGGCGCACTCGTAGGTCGTGTCGAGGTTCTCCTCGCCCTCTTCCTCGACGGCGATGGACGCCTCCAGCGCGGCGAACTCCTGCTCGGCCCGGGCGGCGCGGGCCCGGGACTGCTCGAGGGTGGCTCGAAGTCGACCGATCTCGGCCTCGCCGACCTCGATCCGCGACGCCTTCGCGGCCACCTGGCCCGCGAGGCGAGCCAGACCCTCGCGCCGGTCAGCGGCCGCTCGGGCGACGCGGGCCAGCCGTTGCTGCTCCACGGCATACCGCTGCTCCGCCTCCGCCCGGGCGACGACCGCGGCCTCGAGGGCTTGCGCCGCGGTGGCGATCTCGGCGACGAGTGCCTCGTGCTGACGGCGGACCTCGGTGCCCCGGGCGCGGAGCTGCTCGGGGTCACGTGTGGAGGTGCCCGGTGCATCCCGGCCGGTGTCCTCGTCCTCGGACAGCAGCCGCACCCGCTCCGCGGCGAGCGAGCCTGTCGCGGCGAGGCGTTCGGCGAGCCGGGCGAGCGCGTGCCATCGTTCCTGCGCCAGGGCCAGCTCCGGCCGGCCCGCCTCGACGGAGCTCTCGAGCGTCGTCAGCCTCGACTGGAAACCGGCCAGGCCCTGCTCGACCTGCGTCCGTCGGGCGAGCAGTGCGCTCTCGTCGGCGACCTCCTGCTCCAGCGCCGAGCTGACCTGGACGAGGTCGTCCGCAAGGAGACGCAAGCGGGCGTCGCGGACTTCGGCCTGGATGAAGGCAGCCCGCCGCGCCGTCTCTGCCTGCCGCCCGAGCGGACCGAGCTGGCGCCGGATCTCTCTCGTGAGGTCTCCCAGGCGGGTGAGGTTGAGGTCCATGGCGTCGAGCTTGCGCAGCGCCCGCTCCTTGCGCTTGCGGTGCTTGAGGATGCCCGCGGCCTCCTCGATGAAGCCCCGCCGTTCCTCGGGCGTGGCACGCAGCACCGCGTCGAGCTGGCCCTGTCCGACGATGACGTGCATCTCGCGACCGATTCCGCTGTCGGACAACAGCTCCTGGATGTCGAGCAACCTGCAGGAGGTGCCGTTGAGGGCGTACTCGGAGCCGCCATTGCGGAACATCGTCCGCGAGATCGTCACCTCGGCGTAGTCGATCGGCAGGGCACCGTCGCTGTTGTCGATGGTGAGCGTCACCTCTGCCCGGCCAAGGGGCGCGCGGCCGGCCGTGCCGGCGAAGATGACGTCCTGCATCGTGCCACCGCGCAGGCTCTTGGCACCCTGCTCCCCCATGACCCAGGCGAGCGCGTCGACGACGTTGGACTTGCCCGAGCCGTTCGGACCCACGATGCAGGTGATCCCCGGTTCGAGCCGCAGCTGCGTTGCGGAGGCGAAGGACTTGAAGCCCTTCAGCGTCAGGCTCTTGACGTACACGAGCGAAAGGCTCTCTCCTCGGCGGCGACCCGTCGGACGTGCGTCCGGCCGGCTTCGGTCGCGCTCACCCTACCGGCGCAGGGAGCGCCGTCCGGGAAGGCACGCACCCCGGTGGTTCCGGGGGCTGAAGGGGGTGTCGTGGTCGACGTCCGACGCTGCGGTCTGCGGCGCACGGCCGGCCGGCCGGCTCAGTCGTGCCAACGGTGAACGGGTACGGTGCGCACGTCGCACGACGCATGCAGACGGCAGTACTGCGCGATCGACGCCTCAGGAGTCGACTGGTCCTCGCCGACGACGAGAAGGCTGGCCCGGTGGCTTCGCTCGACGAGCACCCGGTGTGCTTCCCCGGTGGCGAGCTCGAACGTGCAGTGGATGCGGGAGTGGCCCCGAAGGGCTCCGAGAGCGGTGGTGAAGACCGCGTCGTCAGCGCCGGTGTCGCCCTGTGCGCGCTCTCCGACGGGGATGACCTGCACGAAGCGCACTCGCGCCCCGCGGTCGGCCGCCTCGCGGACGGCGGCCGCGGCCACGGCCCGGGCGGATCCATCATTGATCAGCCCCGCGATGACCTCCGAGCGGTGCAGGGGGACCGTTGCGGACGGGAGCTCAGTCGGGGTCACGGATGTCATGGCTTCAGGGTGCGTCCGCGGACGCACCCACCGACAGGACAAACGTCCCGATACTTCGGCCCTACGATCACCACATGAACCCGCCAGCTGACGGCGCCGTTCCAGCGCCGGTGCTGCGCGGGGTCGGGGGCCTCGAGCTCGAGGACCTGCTTGACGAGCTGCGTGCCCGGGCCTCCGTGGCACGACGTGCCCAGGAACGCATGGGTGACCTCCTCGAGGCCGTCATGGCGGTCAGCGCGGACCTCGAGCTGGGAGAGGTCCTCTCGCGCATCGTCCAGTCGGCGATGTCGCTCGTGGACGCGCGCTACGGCGCGCTCGGTGTGGTCAGCGATGACGGGGAGCACCTCGTCGAGTTCATCACCCGAGGGGTCACCGACGAGGAACGGGCCAGGATCGGCGATCTGCCGCGGGGCCACGGCATACTCGGGCTTCTCATCCGGGATCCGCAGCCCCGGCGGCTGCGCGACATCTCCGAGCACCCGGACTCCTTCGGTTTCCCTCCCAACCACCCGCCGATGCGCAGCTTCCTCGGCGCGCCGGTCCGGATCCGCTCGGAGGTGTACGGCAACCTCTACATGGCGCAGAAGCAGGGGGCCGACGAGTTCACCGCCGAGGACGAGGCCGTCCTGGTCGCGCTCGCGGCAGCGGCGGGAGTCGCCATCGACAATGCCCGGCTCTACGACTCGAGCCGCCGGCAGCGGCAGTGGATCGAGGCGGTCGGTGAGGTCACCCAGATCCTGCTGGAGCGCGAGGACGAGGAGGCCGCGACCCGACTCATGACCGAGCACGCCGGCCGTCTGAGCATGGGCTCTCACGCCGTCCTGGCGTTGTCCGACGAGTCGGGTGACCTCGTCGTCCGGGACGTGTGCCGCATCGGTGACGCGGCGGCGCACCACGACCCGGGTGTGCCGGGTCGCCGCCAGGTTCTCGCCGGGTCGCACTGGGCGCAGGCGCGGCGGGTCAGGCAGCCGCTGCTGATGCTCGCTCCGTCCTCAGCTGCGATGTCGGGGACGGGGTTGAGGGCAGATGTATGCCGGGTGGCCGAGGTGGCCGCCGACAGCCCCATCGCGGTGCTCCCGCTGTCGCCGGGCCGCGGCGACCTCGGAGTCCTCGTCGTCGTCTGGGACGCCGAGGCGGAGACCATGCCGGAGGAGACGATGCCAGCGGTCACGGAGTATGCGCAGCAGGCGGGCCTGGCCCTGCTGGCGGGCCGAGCGCAACGAGACCGCTCCCGGATGGCCCTCATCGACGATCGCGACCGGATCGCGCGGGACATGCACGACCACGTCATCCAGCGCCTCTTCGCCACCGGTCTCTCGTTGCAGTCGGCCGGGCGGATGGCGCAGCAACCGATGGTCCGGTCCCGGCTCGATGAGGCGGTCGACGACCTCGACGCCGCCATCAAGGAGATCCGGCACGCCATCTTCGAGCTGCACCAGCCGCTGCCGGACACCACCCGAATGCACGAGCTCGAACAGCTCGTCGAGTCCTTCTCACCGGGTCTGGGCTTCCTGCCGGAGCTGGTCGTCCACGGACAGCTGACCGACATGAGCCCGTCACCGTGGTCGGATGTGCTCGCCGTGGTCCGCGAAGGACTGTCCAACGTCACCCGGCACGCCCACGCCACGAGGGTCGGCGTGCGGGTCTCGGCCACCGACACGGTGGTGGTGGAGGTCCGTGACGACGGTCTCGGTACCGACTCCGATGATGCGCGCAGCGGCCTGGTGAACCTTCGCGACCGGGCGCTCAGAGCCTCCGGCGGCTTCGACGTCAGCCGGACGGAGCCCGCCGGCACGCTGCTGCGGTGGCAGGTGCCCGTCCTGACGCGATGAGTCAGCGGACCTTTGCCCGCGGATGCGCGACCCGGCGGCGAAGGCTGGTTGGGCCCACGTGGAGCCGCACATCGGAGAGAATGGCGCCATGACGAGCACCGCGACGATCACCGTGTTCCTCCTCGACGACCACGAGATCGTGCGCCGGGGGCTGCGCGAGCTCCTCGAGGCAACCGACGACATCGAGGTGATCGGCGAGTCGGGGCTGGCCAAGGAGGCCGCCCGACGGATTCCCGCGCTGAGGCCCGACATCGCCATCTTCGACGCCCGGCTGCCCGACGGCTCCGGCATCGACGCCTGCCGGGAGGTGCGTTCGGTCGACCCGACGATCAAGGGGCTGATCCTCACCTCCTTCGACGACGAGCAGGCCCTGACCACGGCCGTCCTGGCCGGCGCGTCCGGGTTCCTGCTCAAGGACATCAAGGGCAACGGCCTCGTGGACTCGATCCGCAGGGTGGCCGCCGGGGAGAACCTCCTCGACGCCGAGACCTCGCGCCGCCTCCTCGAGCGCTGGCGGACCCACGGCGAGACCGACCCGCGCTTGCGGCAGCTGAGCCCGCAGGAGCGACGCATCCTCGACCACATCGCTGAGGGCCTGACCAACCGCCAGATCGGTGAGGCGATGTTCCTGGCCGAGAAGACGGTCAAGAACTACGTCACCTCAGTCCTCGGCAAGCTCGGGATGGAACGCCGGACCCAGGCTGCCGTGTTCGCGGCAACCCGTGAGAGCACCCGCCGGGCCAGTTCCTGAAGGACCTTCGGCCCACCTGCGCCGGAAACAGCACCGTCCCCCTGGACCAAGAGGTGCGTTTCGGAGGCGCGTTCCCCTTCCCGCGACCGCCTGAGCTCCAGCGCAACTCATCAGAAGCCACAGCCGGCCCTGGCACTGGCGGGGGCGCCGCTACGTCGGAGAGGACTCGGATCGGAGCGAGAGCGAAGCCCGGACCTCCGCCGTCTCGGCGATGGCCTCGTGGTGGCGAATCACCTCGGCGACGACGAAGGAGAGGAACTTCTCGGCGAAGATCGGGTCCAGACCCGCCTCCTTGGCGAGCGCCCGCAGCCGGGTGATCTGGGTCTCCTCGCGCGCGGGATCTGCGGGCGGCAACCGCCACCCGGCCTTGAGGATCCCGACCCGTTGCGTCGCCTTGAAGCGCTCGGCGAGCAGGTGGATCAGGGCGGCGTCGATGTTGTCGATGCTGCTGCGCAGGTCAGCCAGCTCCGGGGGCACGTCGGTCACGCCGCTCAGGGTATGCCGGTGGCGCCCTGCCAGCACCTCACTTCACGACGAAGCCGGTGACACCAGGGCGTGGCGCGTTCCAGAGCGTCATCACCGCGGTGACCTCTCCCGGTCGACCGCTGCTGCTCGGCTGTTCCTGCAGGAGCCCGACCAACCGCTCGACCGATCCCCGCTCGCCCTGCGCGACCACCTCCACCCGTCCGTCCGGCATGTTGCGCGCGTGGCCGACGAGCTCCAGCTCCAGGGCGCGGGCGCGGGCCCACCAGCGGAAGCCGACCGCTTGGACGTGTCCACGAACGAAGACGGTGGCGCGCTCCATGGCGCGAGACTATGGTTTGGCCGCCGCATCTGCGTGAGAGGCCCAAAAGGTCTGAGGTCCGACCTCTGGTTGACAGCGTGGGG
>JAABVA010005526.1_pt1 | contig 11432 bp, 18 predicted proteins | sample 5560331 | NCBI WGS metagenome assembly JAABVA01 (sample SAMN12812661, study PRJNA571458) | rock metagenome | isolation source: Antarctica rocks | place: Antarctica: Victoria Land, Mt New Zealand sud | collected 2016-01-07
AAATCTTTGGTTTCAGAGCTATACTGTTGACTTGGTTCAAATCGGGTTGACAATTGATACTGAGTATCGACTGCCTGCCAATTTGTCTTTTGATATGGGCAGAAGAATCTCGAGGGGCCAACACAGTCTTGCAAGCTTTCGTCCACCGTTGTCATTCCTGCCAAAGTGTTTCGGACGGGAAAAAGCGCATTGTGTCGTACGCAAGTAACAGGATGTGCATATCTGGCTTCAAGCGGGACATGATACTGACACCATGTAATCACAACTGCTGATCACAATTTCAGCCTCAAAACCATAGATGACACAGCTCAAAAGCTGTGAAACTGCCAGGGAACTTACAGGGCCTATAAAATTTGGTTGTTGCCATGACAGCCAGGCTTAGCCTACCTGGAGTTCCCCTTTACACGTTCAGTCACCATATGTCTGCTCTGAACACACATGAGCATGCAGCTTGCAATGTTGGATGTACAGTGCACTGGACGATCACCACTTCTCATTCTCAACCCACGGCAATGCCAGCAATTATGAAATTTCGTATCCTGTGAAACTGCTGGATTTCCTGCATGCAGTCTGCCTTTGTGACGCTCGTCGCCATGCGGCGCATCTATGTCACGGCGGACTGTGACCTACGGTGTCAGATGTGCAGTTTCCTTGACTTGTATGCGGCAACAGCTGCGGATACTCAGACAAGTATAGTTTGATCACAAGCACACGTCAGTATGAGTGACGTCCCGGCGACGCTGATCCTTCGGCCAGATGAGCTGTTGTTCTCTGGCGTCCGGCTAAACCAGGCGCGTACTTTGCTGCAGCCTTGTGCCTGCTTGTCAGCATGCCGCAAGGACAGTCCTGCTCCAGAACTATTACCTTTCAGACATTGCCGTGCCTGGTAGAGCCATGTCGTCACCCGATCGTGTTGAAGTGCAGGCATACTGTCAGACTATCACCATCGCGAATCCTTCAAGAGCCACAGTGGAGGCCACTTTGCGTGCTGGCAGCTCAGACAGATACACTATCTGTCCAGCAAAGCTTGTCCTGAAGCCACAGCAGAGCATAGATGTTGATGTGCGGCTGCGCATTCTGAAATTTGCTCAGAAGCAGAAGGCCGTGCAGCAAGGACAGCGCGACATCTTCCATATCAAGGTCAGCAACTCCCTGCGTTCTTGACTGCCTCACTGTGCTCAAGCTGAACCATTTGACTGACAACTGGCAGACTTGGCATATTCCCTATGCTAACAAGCTTTCAGCATCTGTTCATTCACGTGCGGCAGTGCACGACCGTGTGCTGGCAGGCAGGAAATCAGCACAGTAGCTGAAGTTCAGGCAGTGCCATGGAAAAAAACTTTTCCTGCAGCACACTTATCATGGTTTTGCCCAGCACGATATGCTCGCACATCATGTGTTCATGTGCAGGCAGCCTACTTTGAGCAAAAGTTTTACGCCACCTTCTTTCTAGCTCCTGAGCCAGCTGCTCCATCAGTTTGTGACCCCTCTCAGAGACAACACAGATCTGAGCGCACACGATCAGCAGACTCACGCTCACCTCGCCTCAGTCCCAGGGACCAATCCACAGCTGACCCTGACACACATCAGCCCTACGCAGACGCAGGCGGTCTGTCTGATGACACCTCTCACACAACTCAGCTTGGGTCTGCAAGCATGCAGCCACGGCGTGAATCAGCAGGTGCAGCTGGTAGGCAGACTGTGTCCATTGGTCAGGGGAGCAGATCCAGCACGCCAGATTTGTCTCCCAGGGGAGACCTTGAAGCAGATGATCCACCCACCCCCCGCATGTACAAAGCCATTGTACCCACAGCAGGCCCAAGCCAGGCTTCCAGGCATCACAATGAGCACAACGACAGTCAAGGGGCAAGGGCAGAAGGCAGCCAGATGGTGCTGCATCAAGGGCATTATGACCATGCTAGGGGTCAGTCAAGCCCAAGGAGGCACCCACATGCTCATCATTCAGCATCACAACAGGCTGTGGAGGGCTATCAACAGAGTCTCAGGTGTGCTTTCAAGTGATACTTGCTTGGCAGACAACACGTCAAAGAGACCAAACCAGCAAGGCTGCATCATTGTTGCCTAGAGTGCAAACCACGAGCTGTCTTGGCTGAGCTGAGCTACACACATAAACCCGCATGCCTCCCCTTGTGCGTAATGGTGTCGTCGACGTCAAACTCATGCAACGTCTTGAGTCACAGTCTGACGCAACATCCTTATGGCTTGCGTAACTCTCTGTTATGGCTTTCATGGCTCTGTCAGGCATTTCCAAGTGCAAAGCACCAGAGGTTCCTCCTTGCATGTATTCCTTGTAGGGAGAAGGATGGGGCAATAGCTTCACTGGAGTCAGACCTGGCTGCTGCAAAGCACCGCATTAGTGCAGCTCAACGGGCTGCCAAGGTCACAGGCAGCATTGACACGGCTGGCATGACGTTTCAAGCGCAGAGCCAAGTTGAAAAGCTGGAAGTGCTCAATGCCCAGCTTGAGATATGACTACCAGCAAGCACACACATACCATGTAGCCTGAGTGCTGAATGACGCATTCACACAACATCCAAAGGAGATCCTGCATTCACACAGGCTGAGTGTACTGCATCACAGTGATACTTCTTAACTGTGTTTGCATGAGCAAAACTGCATGAGCTGTTGTTCAGTCTCAGAAAATGCAGCTGGACTGGGCAGGATCGCCCTTATAGTTAATACCTTAGGCTAGCCAGCAAGGCTAAGCATTGGTGGGGCAGACCCTCAGCAACTCATGGATTGCAAAGCCAACACCTTGCTTTGGCTCAGTCGGCTGACTTATTCCATCTGCATCTTTCGACAACAGCGACCCCTTATAGCAGACATTCTGAACCGTGCTGATGGATAGCACCCCCATGCAGCTCAGGCCGTAAGCAAGCTCTACAGGGCTCGCAAAGTAGTCTGTAAGGTTTCATTACAGCTGGAATGGTGGCAGCAGCAGACATTACAAGCTTGGTTCTCTTCACACTCGCAGGGGTCCAACGCTGAGCTGCGGGACCGGGTGCATGAGCTGTCAGCCCAGGCTCAGGCCGCACAGGCTGAGGCCGAGGCGTTACAAGGCCTACAAGCCAGTCTGCAGGATTCAGCTGGGCCTTCAGTGGATGCACTGGTGGAGGCTGCTGTGGGCAGGGAGCGTGCTCTGCAGGACGCGCGAAATAGGAAACTCCTACAGCTGCTGAACAGCAAGGTCAGTGTACATTGCACAAGTCGCTGCCTGATTATGTCTTTGCATCACAATGAAGGTACTATGCTCAATCAGCTGATTTGCGTGTATCAAGGTATTGCATGGGCACCCACTCATGACTGTCTTTTCCAGTCTCATAATGCCTTCTACGTGCAGAAAGCATTTGCTGGCAAACTATACATTGCCACCTGTGCAGTCTGATAGCATGCAGGCATGTCATATATCAAGAAACCTGTCATACTTAGATCTTGCCTGCACAGATCCACACCAAATGCGTCAACATCATATGCGTGGGAACATCCAGTAGCCATTATATTACAAAGCCCAGTAGCTCTGTCCGCAGTGACCTGATGAGTTGCTATCTGGCCTCGGCATCTACAGACGTTTTGGCCAGCACACACAGTGTTCACCGCAAAGCCTCTCAAGCTGTGATGCAGGACGAAGCCATTCAGCGTTTTGAGGATCGCTGCACTGAGGCAAATGCAGAGATTGAGCAGCTGCAAGCAGCGATGCAGGAGACCAGCAAGCGCCTGGACACTGCAGACAACCGGCTGGCCAGCACCATGGAGTCACGGAACAAGCTCAGGAAGCAGCTGGAAGCCAAGCAGGCTGAAATGACCTCTGCGCAAGCCTGTCTGCAGGCTGACAATGAGGTTCTGAAGGTGCTGAGCCATCTTCTCAGATGGCACCATCTTTGGATGTGTCGTGATGCTGTGGTTGACAGGAAGTTGTAAGACATGTCCTGTGTTGTTTCACAGCATGCTGTGTGGCAGCATCATGCAGCCTGCTCAGCATGCTGTGTGGCAGCATCATGCAGCCTGCTCAGCATGCTGTGTGGCAGCATCATGCAGCCTGCCCACACTCAGGGAAACTCATGCTCCAAGGCTCGTACACAGCCTGCATGCAGCTTGAAGTACTGCGCCCGCAGCTGATTGGACATCCCCCCTTGCTTGCTGTTCATGCATAGTTTGGTACGCAGCCCTCAGCCGGGTGAGAACCCCCTTTTGTTGGCCTGTTTGCCTTCAATTGCTGGCATGCAGCTCACAGCCAGGTACCATCCCCTCACGCTGGCCTGGGTGCCTTCATGCATAGCTGGTTAGCAGCTCACAGCTTCTCCTTGCCTGTGTGCCTTCATGCAGCAGCTGCCGTGCAGGACAAGCTGAAAGAGGCGTCTAGTACAGTGTCGGCTGCAGCTCCAGCTTCTCCAGAACAGGGCAAAGTGGCTACCAGACTCAGAGCTGAGCTGGAGGTCCACAAGGAGGCTCTTGCGACAGCCAAGGAGGAAGTGGGTAGTCTGGCAAGCAGCCTTGAGAAGGCAAATTCTTGGATTGAGGTGGGCAGCTGTTCTGCAAGAGCTGACTCAAGCCAGTCAGCCGGCCTCAAGAGTGCACATGCATTATGGTGTCAGGTCCATTGCAGCAATCAAGGCATGTAGCATGAACGGCAAAAGCCTTCCTGACGAGGACCCTCATACCTATCACATGTGTCCACTGTGCGTCAGTATATAGCATTTTGTCGCAGTGGCCTGCACTGATCTTGCTGATCCTCTGCAGAGCCTGAACAACCAGCTGGCCAGCAAAAGTGAATATCTGCAAGCACAGCAGGAGCGCTGTGACGCCAAAGATGAGCAGATTGCAGGCCTGGCGCAGCAAGTGGAGCAGCTTCAAGGTGCTGCAGAGGCTCACAAGCAAGCAGAGGCCATGACACAGAATAGCAATGCCCATCACTGGGCTGTTGATGTGTCTCTGGATCAAGGCATGGGAACGGGGCTGGGCTCTTACCCCCTGATGCCCACTAGCCCCAGAGCCCTCAGACAGAGAATGCTGGTGCTGGAGGTAGGCATGCTGGAACTTAAGCATGCTTTGCTTTTTGCAGCTTCATGCAGCTTCATTCTGGGGTCAGTGGGTCATGTTTGTTGTAGCCTGACCACAACACTCCAGGCACAATGTGACTGTTTGCGTTGGTGCCAGTGCTTGTGGTGTACACTTTTGTCTGTCTGTCTGTCTGCCTGTCTGCCTGCCTGTCTGTCTGCCTGTCTGTCTGTCTGTCTGCCTGTATGTGCCCATCACGCTATCGTTTGCTTCCTGCAGAGCGCTAATGAGAAGCTGGAGAAGGCTCTCATGGCAGCTCACAGTCAAGCCCCACACCTGCATGCTCCTTTGCCTGCTGGCTCTGGTCAAGGTATGATCAGTCCCTGACCATGCTGTGGCTGTCGGGATCTGTCCGCCCCATGACAGTACTGGGCAGACATAACACAATGGACAGAAGCTGTTGCAGAATCCGGCAGCATGCATTTTCACTACACAGCTAGTATGGTTTCCAGACAGACACCAAGGAGGCAGACTGTGTCAGCAACCAACCCTGTCAGCAAACCTGCACCTGACATCTTCCTGCAAACTGCACTCATGCACACACACTTGAGACAGCTTCATACTTCAATCCATCGACGAGTCGTTAGTCCTCATCTGATGTTCCCGACAGCATGTTGTGAAGCAGGAAGAACACAATGACTCAGCTGTACAGGCAGTTTTTGACTGTAAAGTGACAATGGTTCTGCTCAGGAGGAGCAGCTGTCTTTGATGCAACCATCAACAGCTTGAGGTCGCAGCTGGCAGACAGAGAGCAGCAGCTGAGCAGGCTGGAAGCTGACCTGGCAGTTGCCAAAGCGTACTCAGGGTCTAGTCATCGCTTGATGGGTGAGTCAGCTCAGGGTGAGTCAGCGCTTAGAGTTGAGCTCGATGTCCTACGGCAACGGTTGACTGAAAAGGAAGCACAAGTCGTGAATGGGGAAGAGAGGCTCTCCCGCTTGGAGGCAGTTTGCAGAGTAGCTCAGGTATGCCGTCGCTTCATGATGTAACCTGAAGATCTGATCCTCATTGAACACCATTGAGAAGGGCATATGTGCACAGCGGTTTGTTGCATACTGCCTTGCCGAGTTTGCAGGCTGCTGCAGCTAGGAATGCCAAGCATGCTACACGTTCTGCTAGACCAGCATGTCAGGTCAGCATAGATTGGACACAGCAGCATGCGCATCATGACATGAGCTGTTTATGCATGCCCTGCTGGTAAAGCACATCTGAAATGATCAGCCATTCCTGCACCGAAAGATACTGCTCAACAATAACTGGAGCCCGTCACAAGCTTGCAAGCTGCTTGCATGCTGCCTCACAGCGGAAAAGCCGCCAGTGTCCATTCAGCATGATCTGATTGCACTGCAGGACACAGCCCTGCGCAGTGAGTCTCAGCTTGAGTCGACAAGGCGCAGCCTGATTGAGCTTGATGAGGACAAGCAGGCTGGCAAGGAAGAATCTGAATCTGCAAGGTGAGGCAACAGTGCTCACGTCTTGCCGCTCTGACTGCGTATGCAGCTGAGACGTTTCATGTCATGACCCACCCCTTGAGCAAGGCAAGTCAGTTTGCTTCGGTCTGTCCTTCTCCTCTTGGTATGTATCTTTGCCATGAGTTGTAGTCAGAATGACACCGGCAGGCATGGCATCTCAGAGGGCGCTACAGAGCCGTGACCAAGTTTCGATTCTGCCCCTATCACGGCAAATGTTGAGAGAGGGGCCTCATCCCTGCAAAGTGAAGTTGCAATTGATTCAGCTCCTGAACAAGTTTGTCAAGGCAGCTCTGAAACAACCTATGGTCATGTGGACCATGGTGGCAATGCTTCTTGCCGCAAGGGGCTCCTGCAACATGGAAGCTCTTATCGTGCGATTGCCTTTTTTGTTGTTGTTGTTATTGTTGTTGTTGTTGTTGTTGTTGCTGTTGTTGTTGTTGTTGTTGTTGTTGTTGTTGTTGTTGTTGTTGTTGTTGTTGTTGTTGTTGTGTGTATCTATCACAGCTGAGAGTGGCAGTCCTTGCAACATGCCATATCTGCTATCACCTGCAGGGCCTTAGCAATGCGACTGAATGCCAGAGTGAGTGAGCTCACCCTAGCAGCAGAGTGCGCTCGCACGGATGGCGAATCAGCTCGCGCTGAGCTCGAGCGAGTGCGCTCGCGCCATCGAAGTGACATTCAAGCATTTGAAAAGCGTCAGAGGCAGCTTGTAACAGCCCTGAAGGCTGTTGGAGGCCAGGCAGAGCCCTTAGCCCTTTCTGGCGGCTCCGAAACCATGGCTTCTGGCACAACCCATCCCTGGTCATTGGGGCCAGGCGGTCTTGGCGGTGCCACCCCTACTGAACAGCCCTCAGATGCCTTGATGGCGGTCAGAGACCGCAACCAGTCTCAGGCCATCCAGGAAGCTGAGCTGGCAGTTGCAGTCATGCAGGTAGCGTAGCCTTCAATTTGTGCTTTATTTATCATTACAGGGTACACTTCATGCTGATAAGCATCAAACATACATGCAGTGCTGGTGCAGTAGTGCTCTCTTAGCACCCTAGCTGGAACGCACAATCTGTCCACTTCACTGAGCAGCTTCTATGCTGAATCCTAGCTGATGCACTGTTGTTAGGCATAGCGATGTCTGCTGGCAAGAAAAGCTGCTGGTGTTCGTGATTGCACTTCATCAACAAGCCTTTCTGCAAAGCCTGACGGGAAAACTTCAATGGTGTGCTAGAAAGGTCATCCAAGTGATGTGCTGGTGATGGCATGCAGGCCAAGCTGCTTGAAGCAGTCGCAGGCCAGAGGGACGCAGCTAGGCAGTTACAGGAAGCTCAACAAGAGTTTGATGGCGAGCGGGCACATCTGGAACAGCAGGTGCGTAGAAGCAAGGAGGAAGGCTCTGTGCGCATCCACACCCTGGAAGACACCATCCGGAAACTGGGCAACCGCAGTGAGCTGCATCAGGTACAAGCTGCGCTGCGCTCATTGCCAGGCCACCAAAGCAACAATGTGGGAACATGCATTGTTACTCGTTGGAGGAGACTACAGCAATCAACTGTATGCATCCTACGGCCTTGCAGATTCAGTGTTCATCCATGCAGTGTAGATACTGCTGCTACTTCAGGCCTCCAGATTCTCCTGGCACCCAAAAATTCAGTCACAATGAGTGCACTTACTGAGTGGTTGTACCACGCTCAATGCTGTCAGTCACAATCTGCCTCTGTTACTCCTTGTCTGTCCTGAACGGGAGCCTGCGTCAAAACTGTATGATGAGTGATGGGATTGTTGATCCACTGGTTGCCAAGACAGCAATGTCTACAAATACTCATCTCAATATGCATAGTGGACAACTGGCCCCACCATGTGACTCTTGTGTGCACAGGAGCTGGCTAGGCTAGGTGGTGAAGCCTCCTTCCTGCGCCGGACAGAGGCCCGCCTCAAGTCCAACTTGGGCTTTGCCGAGGACAGAACAACCGAGTTGCAGCGGGAAGTCACCATCTTGAGGCAGCAGGTTGCCAGCTATGAGGCCAGTGAGCACGAGGCTCAGGTCTTGGAAGAGGTGCAGCGGTCTGTGAGCAGGGAAAGCAGTGCTGGTGGCAACATTGCAGCCAAGATGAGTGGTGCGTCCACTGACCTCCGGAGCTCCTGTACATCACCTGCATAGCTGTAGTTGCTGTACACCGCTCAAGGCTTTGCATACAGCTTTTCATTGCAGATGTGGGTGCTAGATGCTGCTAGTCTGACCATGCAGCAGCTGTGATTGACCCAGCACAATTGCCACCCCAATCTGTTACAAAGCAATGAAAAAGAGAAAAGACGAGACAAAAGAACACGAGTAAAACCACAGAAACGTCAAAGCCGCGTTACACGGGAACCATTACGAAGGATCATTGTGCTGCCCTGGCCTCTGCATGACTGGCACAACACCAGCATAGCAGTGGTACCAACACAGTGTGGTCAATGCAGACATCTCCCAAGAGCTGCGCAGTGAGGGAAGCCAACCTCACATTGTGCCTCGCCTGGTGGAGAGAGCTGAAGCCAGTGAGGTGCAACTAGCTCAGGCCCAGCAGGAGCTCAAAGCCCTCAAGCACATGGCCACTGCCAGGGCAGCTGCTGGAGGAGCTGGCACCTCAGCTGCCATGTCAGCTGCTCAGGTAATAGTAGGGCATACATGTCACTAATGAGGCAGTCTGCCTTGTTCCATGGCTGCTACTCAATGTTCACGTGAGTGCTGGCTGAGTCTCCTGCCATCCCAACATACCCAATAAATGTATGCGGGGAAGCACAGATTTCTATTTTGTTTGCTATGTCAACAACACTTGTCTAGCTTATGTAGCAACGGCACATGCTTTGGGTGCAGTACAGGACCCAGACAGGTCAGGTTCAGAACACCAGTCTCCTGTGGCCTTCTGTATCATGCCTGATATGTTGCATGCAGTCATCTGTACATATCTAATCCAGCCAGGAATGTCGTGGCAACACAAGCTGGGCACAAGCACACAAGGCACCAGCCGCACCTTGCTCTGTAGTTGGTATGAATGCCTTGAGGTCACATGCATAGCAGCAGGTGCTGGAGGAGCGCACAGGAGACCTGCAGCGGCAGCTTCTCCTGGCACAGTCTGAGCTCAAATCTGTCAGGGAAGATGCGCAGATCCAGGAGCTGGACAAGGCACACCTGCAGACCCAACTGGCAGGTGATGCCTTTAGCGCTGCGCACCATTCAGGTGTACTGCTCCCTGATTATGAACTGATCCTTGCATGCATTTTGGTGGCTCTCGTTGGCAATCAGAAGCTCCTGTGGCACTTCTTGCATAGTTGGTTTGCAGACAAATGGCAAGCGTAGCTGCAGTTGCAATGTGTGCGGAAGAGCATGCATTTCTGACCCTCCTTGGCTGTGCCCTTGTCAGCTACAAGAAGGTCACACGATGGACCAGAGGTGACTGTCCGGTCACATGGCATGTGCAAGATGTGCCCATCTGCCTTCAGTTAATTTGGCTACGATTGCTTAATCAGCCTTGATAGCCAGACTTCACATCAGTCTCAATTGTGAGATTCCAGCCAACCAGCACAATCAGTTGGTGAGGAAAAGCTGAAAGCTTTCACCCTTTGCAGAGGCCTCAAGAGAAGTGGCTGCAGCTCAGTCTCGTGTGACAGACAAGGAGCGCCTGAACTACGACTCTGACCATGTCACAGCCCAGCGGGAGTCAGAAGGCAGCAATGACCACTGGAAGGAAGCTGCTCAGGCAGCTCGCCAGAAGGCAGACGCTGAGAGGCGTGCCGAGTCTTGTCAGGCTGCTCAGCAAGAAGCTGAGCAGAGCTTGAGGATGGCTCAGTTGGAAGTGGCCCGACTCAAGGTCTGCTCAGGGCTGTGTGTTGTCGCATCATGCATGCGCCTGCATTGCTCAAGCACTGCAATGCACACTATCTCAGCCAACAACTTCATCGTCTGCTATTCAACCAAGAAATCAGAATGCAAGCTGTATGTCAGAGTGCTTGGTGACTTAGTGTTCTGCTGTTGGTCAGCCCCTCATGCATGGAGGTGACTGATGTAGCCTACACCTGCAAAATGCTAGGGTTAAAACCCTGACTGCACCAACAGCCCATATTGTTGTCTGCTGTGTGCCAGACATTAAGGCAATTTGCCCTTGTGAGTTGTAAATATCATACCACACATGGTGACATGGCTTGCATGTGAGATCTGACAAGTCACGCGGTTGCTGTTGGGCCACTAAGCAGTAGCTTAGTGGCCATTGTACAATAGCCTTGATGCTGGTGTGATCACACACTGCTTGGGTGGCGCTGCAGGCCAGTCTTGAAGCAAAAGCCAAGGCACTCAGGCGTGCTGAGCAGGGGGCAGTCCAGAAAGCAGAGCAGGTCCAGCATGACCTGGCGGTGGCTCGCAGGGATTGTGAAAGGTCTGCCGGCGATGCAGAAGACCGGAAGGTCCAGCTGTCAGTGCTAGTGGAGACAGTAGAGACTCTCCAGGCTGGCACCCCAGGTACTGCTTCCACTTGTGCCTTGTATATGTACATTGTGTATACACAACTACATATCCTACATGGCTCTATATGTGTGTATGCACAATGTGTATTAATTTGGTTTCTGAATACACCCCACAATGAGAACATGATCTTATGTAGACTGGTGCTACACTTCAACATATTTGATGCTGCCTCCCTGACACAGTTCACAAATAGTCTACTCCTGAGCTAGAAGATATAAAGTTCTGGCTGTATCTGAAGTGTCTGGTTTTGCGACTTCAGCTTGTTTGACCCGGACCTTGCAAGACAAAATGAAAGGACAACGTCAGCGCCGACGTCCAATACCTGCCAGCTGTTGGTGGATGTGTATGCATCTTCAAGAAAAGCTTAACAGCAAAAAATGGTACATGCACTGCCTGCT
>JAABVA010005530.1_pt1 | contig 11425 bp, 8 predicted proteins | sample 5560331 | NCBI WGS metagenome assembly JAABVA01 (sample SAMN12812661, study PRJNA571458) | rock metagenome | isolation source: Antarctica rocks | place: Antarctica: Victoria Land, Mt New Zealand sud | collected 2016-01-07
CAGTAGCCAGTAACTAGAAAGCAGGCTTTCAATGGCAGAGGTCGCCACGGAGCGCATGACGCCCGAGGCGTTCGGGCAGGCGGCGCGGGACATCCAGGAGGAGGTCGGCAAGGCCATCGTCGGGCAGCAGGACATCGTGCGCGGCGTGCTGATCGGCCTCATCGCGGGCGGGCACATCCTACTCGAAGGCGTGCCCGGCCTCGGCAAGACCTCGCTGGTGCGCGCCTTCGCCCACGCGCTCGACCTCGAGTATGGCCGCATCCAGTTCACGCCCGACCTGATGCCGGCCGACGTGACGGGGACGACCATGCTGGTGGAGGACGAGCACGGGCGGCGCACCCTCGTCTACCAGGCCGGCCCCGTCTTCGGCAACCTGATCCTCGCCGACGAGATCAACCGCGCCACGCCCAAGACGCAGTCGGCCCTGCTCGAGGCCATGCAGGAGGGCACCGTCACGGTCGCGGGGACCTCGCGCGAGCTCCCGCGGCCCTTCTACGTGCTGGCCACGCAAAACCCCGTGGAGATGGAGGGTACCTACCCGCTCCCCGAGGCGCAACTCGACCGTTTTTTCTACAAGCTGATCGTTTCGTACCCCGTGCGCGGCGAGTTGGCCACCATCGTGCGCCAGACCGTGACGGGGGTCGCGCACACACCGCGCAAAGTGGCCGACGGCGCCACCCTGCTCGAGATGCACGCCCTGGCGCTCGCGGCGCCGATGAGCACGTTCGTGCTCGACTACGCCGTGCGCCTAGTCCTGGCCACGCAACCAGAGTCCGCGGAGGCCGCGCCGCTGGTCAAGCGCTACGTGCGCCTGGGCGCCAGCCCCCGCGGCGCGCAGGCGCTGACGCTGGCCGCGCGCATCAACGCGCTGCTGGACGGCCGCGTCACCCTCTCCTTCGACGACCTGCGCGCGGTGGCCCGCGACGCCCTGCGCCACCGCGTGACGGTGAACTTCGAGGGCGAGACGCAGGGTATCACGGCCGACCGCGTCGTGGACGACGTGCTCGCGCACGTCGCGGAGATGCCGCGGTGACAAGGCTATCGACGGTCAGCCGCCGGTTGTCGGCCCTCGGGGCCGGCGTGAAGTCCGTCGGCCGCGCGCTGAACGGCGAGGACGCGGAGATGGATGACCCGAGCGCGCTAATCGACGGGGCCTTCTTGCGCCAGGTGGAGGCGCTGCGCTTCAGCGCGCCGCGCGCGGCCACGTCCGGCCTCGCCGGCGAGCACGCCAGCCGGCGCAAGGCGCACTCGATCGAGTTCGCCGACCACCGTAACTACGTGCCGGGCGACGACTTCCGCCTGATCGACTGGAACGTCTACGCGCGGCTCGGCGAGCTGTGCCTCAAGCTGACCGAGGCGCGCGAGAACCGTGCCGTGCACCTGCTGATCGACTGCTCCCAATCGATGGATTGGGGTAGGCCCAACAAGCTGACCTACGCCAAACGCGTCGCGGCCGCCCTTGGCGCCGTCGCGCTGGCAAGCTATGACACCGTGAGCCTCGGCGCCTTCGGCGGGGAGCCCCACCCCGTCTTGCCGCCCCTGCGCGGACGCAACGCCGTGGGCCCGCTCCTGGAGCGCCTGCGCGCGGTCGAGCCGGGGGGCGGGACCGATCTGGCCCGGGCGGCGAGCGCCTACTGCGGGCAGGTGGGGAGGCGGCGCGGCGTGGCGGTCTTGCTGACCGATTTCCTGGTCTCCGAGGGGCACGCCGAGGCGCTCGGCCTCCTGGCGCGGGTGGGGCTGCAGACAACCGTGCTGCACGTGGTCGACCAGCAGGAGGAGGACCCGGGACTCGACGGCCTGCTCGAGCTGCACGACTGCGAGACCGGCGAGCTGGTCAGGGTCGCGATCACGCCGGCGCTGCTGCGGCGCTACAGGGCGCACGTCGCGTCCTGGAGCGACGAGCTCGCGGCGCTCTGCCGGGCACAGCGCGCCCACTATGTGCGCGTGAGCACGGCCGTGCCGCCGCGCACGCTGGTGCTACAGGCTCTGCGCCGGGAAGGGGTGCTGCGATGAGCCGCCGCTCGCCGCGGGCGTACGGTAATACGCCCCTACAAGCCACGCGCCGGGAAGGGGCGCCGCGATGAGCCTGCTCACGCCGGCCGGCCTCGCCGCGCTGCTGCTGCTGCCGCCGGTCCTGCTTATCCACCTGTGGCGGATACGCTACCGGCGCCACACCCTGCCCAGCACCCTGCTGTGGTCGCGCGTGCTCGACGAGACTCCTCTGCGCCGGCCGCGCCGCCTCCCCACGCGCTGGCTGCTCTTGCTGCTGCAACTGGCCGTGCTGCTCTGCGGGGCGGTGGCGCTGGCGCGCCCCGCGTTCGTCGCCGCCGGGGGGCGCCACCTGCTCGTGGCGGTCGACTCCTCGCTGTCGATGGGCGCCGGCGACGTGCGGCCGAACCGCCTGGCCCGCGCGCGCGACCTGGTGGCCCGGCTCGTCGACGGCCTGGGCGCGGGCGACGCCATGACGCTCGTCGACGCGGGCGCGACGCCGCGCGTCCTCGTCACATCGGGCGACCACGCCGCGCTGCGCCGCGCGCTCGGCGCCCTCGCGCCGGGCGACGGCCCCTCCTCGCTCGGCGGAGACGGCGCGCTGCTGGCCGGGCTTGCCGCGTCCGCTGGGCCGCGCACCGCGACGTACCTCTTCGCGCCCGTGGGGACGAGCGAGGCGACGCTCGGCGCCCTGCGCGGCGCCGTCCCCGGCCTGAGCGTGCGCAGCATCGGGACGACGGACGACGACCGCGCGATCGCCGATCTGAGCGTGTCGTGCCTGACGGGGCGCACACCCGGCGGCGCCGGCGCGTGCGAGGCCTACGCGCGCCTCGTCAACAAGGGCGCGCACCCTATCACGACCCGCGTCACGGCCACCGTGGACGGCCGGAGTAGCGCGGAGCCCTTGTCGCTGTCGCTGCGCGCGAACACCTCGCAGCAGATCCACCTGCCCCTGCCGGCGGGCGCGCGGACGGTCGAGCTCCACCTCGACGGGCGCGACGCGCTGCCCGCGGACGACACGGCGTGGGCCGTCGTACCGCGGCCCCTCCACCGCGACATCCTGCTGGTGACGGGCGACCCCACGTCGCCGCTCGCGCAGGGCCTGCGCGCCATCCCCAACGTGACCCTCGGCACGATCGCTCCTGATAACGGAGCCCTCGGCGACGTGGCCAGACGCGTCGACCTGGTCGTCCTCGACGGGACCGGACCCGACATCCTGCCGCCGGGCAACCTGCTCTTCGTCAACCCGACGGCCGGTACCGCGCTCTTCGACACAGTGGGCTCCGGCGAAACGATCGCGCCCGTCGTGACGGGGCTCGACCGCGCCAGCCCGCTCCTGCGCAACGTCGACCTGGGCTCGCTCATCGTCTCCGCGGCGGCGCGCGTGGCCCTGCCGGGCTGGGCGCGCGCCGTCATCGCCGGCGACGGCGGCCCGCTGCTCTTCAGCGGCGTCACGGGCGGCCGCCGCGTGGCCGTGCTGACCTTCGACCCGCGGCCGGCCGCCGCCGCCAATAGCAGCAACCTGGACACCCTGCTAGCCTTCCCCGCGCTGCTGCAAAACATCGCGCAGGCGCTGGCCCCGGCACCGCCGGGGAGCGCGACAGCCGGGAGGCCGGGGACGATACCCCTGGCGCGCCGGGATGCCGCTACGCTGGCCGGCGGCGCCGGCGCGGCCGCGGCGCTCCCCTCGGCAGGCGACCTCGCCGCGCTGCCAGCGCTCCGCCCGGGGCTCTACGACGTGACCGGCGCGGCCGGCGGGGGCAAGAGCGCCATCGCGGTCAACGCCGAGGGTCCGGGCGCGGACACCTCAGGCGCCGAAGGTCTGGGCGCGGACGCCGCCGTCGCGCCCGCGCCGCCCGCCGTCCTCCCGGCCGTCCCCGTCCCGTCCGCGCCCTGGGAGGGCTGGACCCTCGGCGCAGTCCTGGCGCTGCTCCTGCTGGGCGGCGAATGGTGGTACTATGTGCGGCATACATAAATGTTGACCTTCACGTCCCCCTGGGCTCTGCTCTTGCTGATCCTGCTGCCGGTCACGGCGGCGGCGGGGTACGCGCGTCTGCGGCGTCTGCCCGGCCGGCGCGCCCCGCTGGTCCTGGCGCTGCGCCTGCTCGTGCTGGGCCTGCTGGTCGCGGCCCTGGCCGGCCCTGCCTGGCGGACGACCGACCGGCAGGTCGCGGTGATGTTCCTGGTGGACGCCTCGGCCAGCGTCGGGCCCGGCGGCCAGCGCGCGGGCATGACGTGGGCCGAGCGGGCCACGACGGCCGCCGGGCCGCGCGACCAGGCGGGCATGGTCCTGTTCGGCGCGGCGCCGCGCCTGGCCGTGCCCCTCGCGCACTACAAGGCGCTGCCCGATCCGGTCGCACCCGGCGCCGCGGCGACCGACATCGGGTCGGCGGTGCGCTTCGCGCTCGCCGCGCTCCCTCCGGGGCAGGCTGGGCGGCTGGCGCTGCTCTCGGACGGGCGCGCCACCACGGGCGACGCCGAGGGCGCATTGGGACTAGCCCTGGCGCGCGGCGTCCCCATCGACACGGTGGCGATCGCGCCAGCCGCCCGGCGCGACGTCCTGGTACGCGCGATCGACCTCCCGCGCACCGCCCACGCCGGCGAGCGCATCCCCGTGCGCATCACGCTGCGCAGTACGTACGCGGCCAACGCAACCCTGACGGTCTCGGTCGACGGCGTTCCGGCCAGCGTCGAGCGGACACTGCCCGCCGGCGACACGGTGCTGCAAACAGAACAACGCTTCGACACCACGGGGCCACACACGGTGCGCGTGCGCGTCGACGCGCCGGGCGACGAGGCGCGTGAGAACAACGCGCTCGACGCCGCGACGGTGGTGGGGCCGCCGGGGCGCGCGCTGCTCGTCGTGGACGACCCCGCGACAGCGACCGGCCTGGCCGCAGCGCTGGCCCGCGCCCGCGTGGACGTGCGGCCGGCGTTGGCCGCCTCGTTGCGGCCCGACATCTCGGCTTACCGCGGGTACGACGAGGTCATACTCGACGACGTACCGGCGACACGGCTCACCCCCGCCGTGCAGCGCGCGCTGCGCGACGCCGTGCGCCTCAACGGCCTGGGGTTGCTGGCCATCGGCGGACCCAACTCGTTCAGCGCGGGGGGCTACGCGCATGCGCCGATCGAGGACACCCTGCCCGTGCTCAGCATCTCTTCACCCCGCCGGGCCACCGCGCCGCTGGCGCTGATGCTCGTGCTCGACAAGAGCGGCTCGATGGCCGACTCGATCTCGGGCGTGGAGAAGGTCGACATGGTCAAGGTCGCGGCGTCATCCGCTCTGGACCACATCAACGACGGCGACAGCATCGGCGTACTGGCCTTCGACGACACCAACCATTGGATCGTGAACTTCCACACCTTGCAGGGATTCGACGACAAGGCGCGCATCAAGGCCCAGATCGGCAAGCTCTCGGCGGACGGCGACACCTACATCTACCCCGCGCTACGCGACGCCGAGAAGGCCGTCCTCACCGTGCCCACGGCCTACCGGCACATCGTGCTGCTGACCGACGGCCAGGGCGAGCAGGATCAGCCCTTCGACGCGCTGGTGCGGGGCTTACACAACGAGCGCATCACCCTCTCCACCATCGGGGTGGGGAGCGATGTGCAGCAAGACGAGCTCAAGCGCTGGGCCAAGGAGGGCGGCGGCATCTTCCACTACGTTTCCGACCCGCACGACATCCCGCGCATCATCGTCAACGAGGCGCGCTACGGCGCGACCGGGAACGCGCAGGTCAAGGGGCGCATCAAGCTCGGCGTCGCGGCGGCCTCGCCGCTGCTGCGCGCCCTCTCGGGCAGTAAACTCCCGACCATCGGGGCCTACGACACGACGTCGCCGAAGACCAGCGCACAGGTCAGCGTGCAGTCGGCGAGCGGCGACCCCGTGCTCTCTTCGTGGCAGTACGGCCTCGGCCGCGTGGTAGCCTGGACCTCGGACGCCGGGGCGCAGTGGGCCGGCGCGTGGAGCCCGGCGCGGCAGGAACAGTTCTGGGTCGACGCGACGCAGTGGGCCATGCGCGGGCTCACGCCGAGCCCCGCCGCGCCGGCGCTGTCGCTGCGCAACGGGACGTTGCGGGTCGCCCAATCGCTGCGCACCGCCTCCGGCGCCTTCGACGACAACGCGACCCCGCGCGTGCGCGTCGTCATGCCGGACGGCGAGGCGCGCGTGGTCGCCCTGCCCCTGATCGCGCCGGGCGCCTACGCGGCGACCCTCCCGGCGAGGGGACAGGGGGTCTACACGGCCAACCCGGTGCGCGACGACCGCCGCGCGTCGAGTCCCCCGGCGCCGGCCGACGTGTCCGCGGCCGTGGCGCCCTACCCCGCCGAGTTCGCGGGCGACCCTGTCGACACGGCCTTCCTGACGCGCCTCTCCGAGGACAGCGGCGGGCGCGCGCTGGCGCGTCCGGCCGACGCCTTCAGCCACGACGGCCTGCCCGCGACGGTGGGCTGGACGCCCCTGTGGCCCGCGCTGCTGCTGTTGGCCCTGCTGCTCTTCCCGCTGGACGTGGGGCTGCGCCTGCTGCTGCCGCAGGCCCCCGTCTATCGCGGGCGCGGCACGTAGCGTGCGATAATGGATAATAACGACACTTAACTAGCAAAGGTAAATAGTATGTCAAACGACAAGAAGCCGATGTTCGGGCTGGTCCGAGAACCCGCGGCGCCGCAGGGGTCCTCGGCGCTCGTGCCGCTCGTCACGCTCGGCATCGCCGCCTACGCCTACGTCAAGACCCGGGGTCTCTCGCTCGGACCGCGCCCGGCCCGCAGCGCCATCACCTTCAAGGACGTCGCGGGGGTCGACGACGCGCGCCGCGAACTGGCCGACGTCGTGGGCTTCCTCAAGGCGCCCAAGAACTACCGCCGGCTGGGCGCGCGCATCCCGCGCGGCCTACTACTCGTCGGCGCGCCCGGGACGGGCAAGACGCTGCTGGCGCGCGCGGTCGCGGGCGAGGCCGGCGTCCCCTTCTACAGCATGTCCGGCTCCGCGTTCATGGAGAAGTATGTCGGCGTGGGCGCGGCGCGCGTGCGCGGCCTGTTCGCCGAGGCGCGCAAATCGGCGCCCTGCATCGTCTTCATCGACGAGATCGACGCCGTGGGCAGCGCGCGGTCGGGCAACCGCGACAGCGGCGAACGCGACCAGACGCTCAACCAGCTGCTGATCGAGATGGACGGCTTCACGCCGGCCGAGGGCGTCGTCGTGCTCGCCGCCACCAACCGGCCCGACATCCTGGACGAGGCGCTGGTGCGCCCCGGGCGCTTCGACCGCCGCGTGACGCTCTCGCTGCCCGACCGCGCCGCGCGCCGGGCCATCCTGGGCATCCACACGCGGGAGGTCCCGCTTGAGCGCGACGTGGACCTGGGGCGGCTCGCGTCCCAGTCGAGCGGCATGACACCGGCCGACCTGGCCAACGTGGTCAACGAGGCGGCGCTGCTGGCGGCGCGCCGCTCCGCGCGGCAGGTCACGGCGGGCGACCTGGACGCGGGGCTCCTGCGGGTCGCGGCGGGCCCGGAGCAGCGCGCGCGCATCATCCCCGCGGGCGTCAAGCGCGTCGTCGCCATCCACGAGGTCGGGCACGCCGTGGTGATGGCCTCGCTGCCGCACTGCGACCCCGTGCGCCAGATCCAGGCGCTCCCGCGCGGCGAGGCCCTGGGCGTCACGGTGGTCGCGCCCGAAGAAGACACCTATCTGATCTCCGTCGACGCGCTGCGCGACCGCATGGCCGGCCTCATGGGCGGGCGCGCCGCCGAGCTGCAGTTCACCGGGCAGCTGACCACGGGCGCGCAGAAAGACATCGCCGAGGCGCACGCCATCGCACGGCGCATGGTCACCGAGTTCGGCATGAGCGCGCTCGGCCCCCTGGCCCTCCACCCTGAGCACGGCATGGGGCTGGACCTCGCCGGCCAGATCGACGCCGAGGTGCGCGCGCTCGTCGACGAGGCAGACCGCAGGGCGCGCGCCATCGTGCTGGCGCGCCGCGCCGCCATCGCCGCCGTCGCCGACCGGCTCGTCGCCGTGGAGACGATGACCGGCGACGAATTGGCCCCGTTCCTGCGCGACTATCCGGCGGAGGAGCCCGCGACGCCCGCCTAGTACGACTCCTGCCTTATAGGGTGACAACAGCACTCGACAAAGGGGGAGATCATGCACGATTCATCTATCCGCCTGACCGCCGTGGACGAATCCGCGGTGGTCGGAGCAGGCGGCCTGGCCCTGGTGTCGCTCGCGGTCGAGAACGCCAGCGGCAAGCCGTGCCGTTGCGCCATCCGCATCGGCGGCCTGCCCGCGGCCTGGTACGACGTCGAGCCCGGGGAGGTCGCGCTCGAGCCCAGCGAGAGCGCCCCGTCGCGCCTCACCATACACGCCCCTCAGTCTGCGCTGGGCCGCTATCCGTTCAATGTGATGGCGCGCTCCGAGGGCGCCGTCACCGGCGTGGCCGCGCTGGGCTTCACGCTCGTGGTCGGCGCCGGCGGCGCGCTACGGGTCTATCCGGGTCCGGCGACGATGCCGCAACAAGCGGCGGCCGGCGCGGCCGCCGCCGATGCGGGAGCCATAGCGACGCGGAGTAAGGGGCTCACAGCGGGCCGCGCGGCTCCGCGCCTGTTAGCCTTTGTAGTGCCGCTCCTGCTCGTCCTGCTGCTGCTTGGCGTCGCCGTGGCCAAGCGGTCGTCCGGTACGGGTACGGGCACAAGCACAGGCTCCACCAATGCGGCGGTAAGCATGGCTCACGCATCTAAAGGCAAAGGCGCGACCACCGCGGGCCTGCTTGGCTCGATCGGTGGGGCCGGGCGGGCGAGCCAGACGCGGGCGGGTATGACAGCCCCAACTACCACTCCAGAGACTCTCCCGATGATCGGAGCCGTCTACGCGTCCGAAACCGCCGCCGCGGGCGGGACGCAGCCATCGTCGCGCCAGGGGCGGCGGGGGACGTCAGCGCCGGCACAGCCTACGATCACAGTCACACCCGCGGCCCTCTTGGCGCCGGCGCGGCGCCCACAGTCCGTGGCGACGGCCGCGATCGGCCGGGCAGGGGCCGCGGCCGGCTCGGCAGGGGGCGCCGGCGCCGCGGGTGCCGCGGGCGCCGCGGCGGCACAGCCAACAGTAAATGCCGCGGGAGCGCAACGCGCGGCAACAGGCGCTGTAGGGACGCAACCGGCGGCGGGCGGCGCAGGGGCGCAACCCGCGGCGACACCGGCATCACCCGCCGCGACGCGACAGGCCGTGGGGAGTGTGGCGCTCGCGACCGGGCGACGAGCCTCGACACCGCCGGCCGCCAGGCCCGTCCCTACAGGATCGAGCCACAACGCGACGGCCACACCCGTGCGCCTCGTCGCCGCGGCCAGGGTCGTCCACCCGGCGCATCTCGTCGCCGCGGTCAGGGTCGTCCACCCGGCGCATCCCGTCGCGCGGGCCGGACAACGCCGCGCCGCGCCGCGCCGCGCGGCCAGGGCCATCCACCTGGTATCGCGGCCGGCCGGGCAACGCCGCGCCGCGCCGCACGGGCAGAAGGCCAGGCCTCGTCAGGTCAGGCCCGCGCAGGCCCGGCGGGTCACGGCGCCCCACACCCGGCAGCGGGGCCGCATAGTCACGATAGTCGCGCGCGGGCAAGGGCGACAAGGACAGCGCCATGGCGCGCCAGGCCCGGTGGCCCGACAACGGCGGCCGCAGCAGCGCCCGACACACCGCGTCCAGCAACGTCGAGCGGCGCTGCGCCGCCGGCAAGTCCATCACCCCCAGCAACTCCATCACGCGGCGCAGGGCCGCCCGGGGCAGGCGCACGCGCCGTCGAAGGCGCCGGCGCGGACCCAAGCGGCGCTGCGCGTGGCATGGCCGGTCCGGGCCACGCTCCACTTCGACCGGCCGGGCGTGCTACGCCTCGGCACGGAGCCGGGCGCCGCGGTCGTCGTCACGCTACGGGCCATGATCCACGTGCGCGGCGTCGGCGGCCGCGAAGTCGTCCAGCCCTACCACACCACGCTATTCGCCGTGGCCGACCGCTACGGGCAGGTGAGAGTGCCGCTACGCTTCGCCTACGTCCCCACGCGGCCGACGCCCGGCACGCTCACCGTCGTCGCCCGCACGGCGCGCGGCGCCGTCACGCGCAGCGCGCCGATCACGCTGGTGCGCCGGTAAGGCGGCCCTTTACCCTCTCGATCCCGGTGTGGTGGGGCGCGCCTCACCGCGTCCGGGCGCGGCCGCGGGTGAGCGTGCTGGGGAGCGCGAAGTAGATGCTGAGCAGGGTGTCCAGCGCGAGGCTCACCTGGGCGCTGACGAACGCCAGGACAAAAATAGTCAAATAGAGCAGCGGGCCGAAACGGTAGGACTGCGTCACCGCGCGCACCGCCTGCTCGTCCGCGCCCGCGCCGAGCAGGCGCCGGCCGCGTGAGGCGTAGGCCCACATGCGGTTGTAGGTGGTCGCCATGACCAGGAACGCTCCGCTGTAGATCACCTGCGCGGCCCCTTTGTCCGGCAGCAGCAGGTACGTGGCCAGGAGCGACGTGGCGAAGGGATGGTGGTCACGACGAGGAGCAGCAGACCGTTCAGGAGCAGGAACACGTGGTCGGTGCGCCGGATGAGGCGGAACAGGTTGTGGTGGTTGATCCACATGATCAGGATGGTGAGGAAGCTGAGCCCGTAGGCCAGGTAGACCGGCCATTGGTATTGGTCCAAGAGAGCGTGGACGAGGCCGTGAGGGAGCCCGTCACGCCCGGACGAAAGATCCTTATGGGGGTCGGGCACATGCAGATCGAGCGCGAGCAGCGTTATGGCGACGGCGAAGACACCGTCGCTGAACGCCTCCAGTCGCGTCGAGTCGGTCGTCCCCTCCAGCGCCTTGCCCCCCCGGCCATGCTGCCCCCCGCTCGTTTCGTCGCTCCCAACAGCAGTGTACCCGAGCGACTCCGCCGTCAGCCAGCCTGTGCAATGACAGATGAAGGCTGCGGGCTACGAGTATCGCTTTGTCAGGGGCCGGCATAAAGTCTCTAGTGGCGGCGGGCGCGGCGCGCACGCGGCCCCACACCCTGTTCGGCGTCGCGGTCGGGACGGGGACACGGGACGCGGACATAAGCCGCGCCGCCCAGTAAGAGGCCAGGCGTCCGTCGAGGCCGGCGCGAACAGGTCGTGCACGACGCCCGAGATCTCTTTGGAGGGGTCCCGGGCGTTGCCGCGTCGCCAAAGCGCGCTCGATGGAACCTTATTCCTGAGAAAAGCGCTGCGCTCGTCCGGTACTGCCACATCAACCCGGTCGTTAGTCAAATTTCTACCGCATGTTGCGCCTACTTTGATTATGCAACACAACATGCAGCGTGGACTTTGGCCAATTTGAGAAAAGGCTGACGGGGTAGGTACAGCCGTCCTACACTGGAAGGTGTTCAAACTCACCAGATCGTAGGAGGACCGATGCCTACCCCGTCGCCTGCCATTGTACTGCTT
>JAABVA010005531.1_pt1 | contig 11425 bp, 9 predicted proteins | sample 5560331 | NCBI WGS metagenome assembly JAABVA01 (sample SAMN12812661, study PRJNA571458) | rock metagenome | isolation source: Antarctica rocks | place: Antarctica: Victoria Land, Mt New Zealand sud | collected 2016-01-07
TCACTCCTCGTCCGGCAAATCAACATAGATCGCACCATCCTCGACCTTCACAGGGTACGTATACAACTCCTGTCGTGCAGGACCACGCAGGACTTTTCCGGTACGAACATCGAATTGAGCAAGATGCCAGGGACATTCGAGGACGTAGCCATTCAGTTCGCCTTCGTTGAGAGGTCCGCTGATATGCGTGCAGTTGTCGGTAAAAGCGTAGATAACGCCTTCGATTCTTGTGAGGCAGATTGGTTCGCCCTCAACTTCAACGGGGACAAGCTCACCCTCTTCAACTTCGCTGGTCTCCGCGACCTTGATAAAACCCGCCATACGTTTCCTCTGTTCTACGGATGGGTGACAGGGATAATCACGCCATTGATACCATCGCTAGCGGATGATGCCAGGAAAATAGCGGTATCTGCGATCTTATCGAGGCTGACCCATTTCTTGCGCTTCTCCTCTTCGGATGGCTTCATCGACTCGATATTAGAGGTCGTAAGTAATAAACCTGGACCGATGCCGTTGACATAAATACCAGCGTGCGTACCCTCTTTCGCAAAGGTATAAGTGAGCGCGTCAACCCCTGCTTTGGCACTGTTGTAGGCCGCCATGTTCGCGCTCGAAGCCGCGACGCCACCTGCACGACTGAAATTGATAATTTTACCACTCCCCTGACTGCTCATGGTAGTCCAGACAGAGCGAATGCAAAGGAAGACAGAGCGCAAATTATTGCTCAGCTCGCGGTCCCAGTCGGCAAGGCTCAATTCGCTGGAAGGGCCAATCTTGGAGAGGCCACCGGCAAGATTGACGAGGATGTCGATACGCTCGTAAGCTCCAAGTGTCTCCTGAATAAGAAGCTTCGCTCCCTCTTCCGTTGTGAGGTCGGCGGCAATGGGTAGTACCATTGCATCTTGTATCTTCGCACGTAGCTCGTTAGCACGTTGCTCCACACGGCTCTTCGTGCGAGAACAGATAGCAATATCGGCTCCCTCGCGTGCGAATGCCTCCGCCACCGCGAAACCTGCCTGTCCCGCACTACCTACACCAGTGATAATCGCAGCTTTTCCCTTGAGACGCATTTATTCTAACTCCTTATTTCGGACGACAACGCTGCTTCGCATCTAGCTTCGCTCAGTCGTCCGACAAAGAATCCTCACTATCATTCACTGTTTCCAAACCTGCCATTGCAAGGCCGCGATGTAATACTCTGAGCGAGAGGAAGGCACATTTTGTGCGTGCGGGACTGATTGGCACACCGAGAGCTTCCAATACATCATCCTTACCGAGTGCGCGAACCTCCTCCACCGATTTGCCTTCGATCATCTCTGAGAGCATAGAGGCCGCCGCTTGACTGATGGCGCAACCACGTCCCTGAAAACGTACCTCTTTCACAAGGTCGTCCTCAACAAGCAGGTCCATTCCAAGTTGATCGCCACATAATGGATTCGAGTCCTCGGCATGTACGTCGGGGTGCTCAAGCTTGCCATAGTTGCGCGGGTTGCGATAGTGTTCCAGAATGTATTCGCGATAGTCCATCGACATAGCGAAAACCTCCCTTGTGATATTTTCAATGAGGAATGTTGTGTCATCCATCGTTGCATGCAATGATGGATGACACAACATTCTTCATTAGAAACTAAAAATCTGTTTTGCTTTGTGCAGACCTTGCACAAGTGTATCAATATCGGCTTTATTAGTGTACACGTAGAAGCTGGCACGGGCGGTTGCAGCCAGATCATAGCGTTTGTGTAGTGGTTGGGCGCAATGATTACCTGCACGAATGGCAACCCCGGCCTCTTGATCGAGAATAGAAGCGAGGTCGTGTGGGTGGATGTCACCAAGCGTGAAGGATACCACACCACCGCGCTGACTTGCATCGGGACCATAAAGCTTCAATTCCGGTACCGTTTGTAGTTGCTCTAAGGCGTATGCAGTCATTTCGCGTTCGTGCTGCAAGACGTTTTCCATCCCAATTGCACTAAGATAATCGACCGCTACACCAAGCCCTATGGCCTCGGCGATGGCGGGCGTACCTGCCTCGAATTTCCAGGGTAGGTCGTTCCATGTGGACTCTTGTAGACCGACGGTACGAATCATGTCGCCACCACCCATAAAGGGCGGCATGGCTTCGAGCAAGTCACGCTTGCCGTAGAGAACGCCGATACCTGTTGGACCGAGCATCTTGTGGGCACTGAAGCAGAGAAAATCAACATCGAGAGCCTGCACATCGACTGGCAGATGTGGCACACTTTGCGCCGCATCGAGTAGCACAACCGCACCGACTGCATGGGCCTGAGCAATCATCTGTTGCGCTGGCGTGATGGTGCCGAGTACATTGGACATATGCGTGAAGGCCACCAGTTTCGGCTTCTGCGCTAGCAATTGTTCGTAGACATCGAGGCGTAGTAGACCATCGTCCATTACAGGGATAAACTCAAGACGTGCTCCTGTACGTTGTGCCAGCAATTGCCAGGGTACAAGATTGCTGTGATGCTCTATCTCGGTCAAAACGATCAGATCGCCAGCATGAATAGTGGCATTGCCCCAGCTATAGGCGACGAGATTAATGCTCTCGGTTGTGTTGCGTGTAAAGATAATTTGCTTGCTTTGCCGTGCGTTGATAAAACGTGCGACCTTGACGCGAGCCTTCTCCATCGCCGCCGTTGCGTCTTCGCTCAGCTCATAGACGCCACGATGCACATTCGCGTTGTAGTTCTGGTAATAGTCGTTCATGGCGTCGATCACGGCGTTCGGCTTCTGTGAACTCGCAGTGCTATCGAGATAGACCAGAGGTTTGCCATGAACCTGTCGTGACAGGATAGGAAAGTCGCCACGAATATCCGAAAATGTGCGAACGGCCTTCTCTGTAGCGGTAATCTGCTCTGATGTCAACATGCGCTTTCCCTTTATTTTCTAAATATATGATGCTTTGCAAACCTCCTTTGGAGGTTTGCAAAGCATCATATATTTTAATAATCGTTAAGCTGTATCTCTTCGTCGCTGTCGGGCTTTTTATCGAGGCTGATGGCGTGTTCATCAACGCCCTCGATCTCCCAACGCTCCTGAGCATCGACCCACGTATCGGCCTCACTCTCGTACTCGCCACTCATACGGCGCACAATGCCACGCCGGAGACGCGCACGCATGTTTTCCAGAGGGATGCGTTGTAGCACTGGCTCAAAGAAGCCCTGAACGATGATACGCTCGGCTTCGGGACGTGCAATACCACGCACCATGAGGTAGAAGAGTTGCTCTTCATCAATCTGCCCACTGGTGGCACCGTGACTGGCACTGACCTCGTTCGCGGCGATTTCCAGGCCAGGAATGAGTTCCGCGCGTGACTTCTTGCTCAATAAGAGGGCATGCGCCGACAAAAACGACGCCGTTTGCTGTGCCTTTGGTTGAATACGAATCATACCGTCGAACTCGACACGCGAGGTATCGGTAAGCACACCTTTTACCAACGTTTCCGCATTGGTTGAGACAGCATCGTGATTGGAGAGCGAACTGATGGCGAAACGCTGGTCATGATCGGTGAAGAAGACACCGACAAGCTCACCCGCGCTACCACTGCCCTTGAGTCCCGCCCCAATGTTGGTGATGTTGACCTTACTACCAAGCTCGGCTAGAACAAAGGTCACACTCGCATCTTTGGCAAAGACTGCGTTCTTGTTGGTGATGTTCCAGATGTTTTGTCCCAGTTCTTGCAGGTTGCTGAACTCGACACTGGAAGCATTCTTCGCATAGACTTCGACGACATCATCGAGCAGAGTTTCGCGTCCAGCTTCGACTCCCGAACTATACTCGGTGACGAAGCGCACACTGCTCATCTCGTCCGCAACAATCAGTGTATGTGAAAAGAAGGCGGCGTCTGGTGCATCGAGCCACACCTGCGAGAGAATAGGCGCGGTAATCTCGACGCCTTTAGGGACGTAGAGGAAGATACCACCGCTCCAAAACGCTGCATGCAAAGCCGTGTATTTGTTGCTGTCAACGGGAATGCAGTCGGTCATGAAGTGCTGCTGTACCAGATCAGCATGCTCACGCACAGCGGTTTCGAGATCGGTCAGGATCACGCCCTGCTGCCGCAATTCCTCGTTCAGTTCGATGCGAATCACCGAGGAGTTGTGCTGAATGATCGTGCCAGAACGCTCATCAACCAGACCTTCCTGACGTGCCTGCTCGAACGAGGTCGGCAATACGTCACCTGTCTGTGCAGGGCTATAGGAGGTCATTTGCTCGAATGGGAAGTTCGAGAAGGCACGTAAGGTGCCTAGATCGCCACGTCGTCCCAGTGGCGTCGGCGTCTTTTCGTAGGTATCCCAGGCGTGCAGACGCTTTTGCAGCATCCATTCTGGCTCGCTTTTGCCGCGTGACAATTCTTCAACTGCTGCGCGGGAAAAGCCAGGAGCGAGTGTATTAAGCATCAGCAGTCACCTCTTCTGAACTCACACTTTCCTCATCATCCTTTGGACGGAGCCACTCGTAGCCCTTGTCCTCAAGTTCAAACGCAAGCTCTTTGCCGCCGGACTTGATAATACGACCGTTGAACATGACGTGTACGTAGTCGGGGGTGATGTAGTTCAACATGCGCTGATAGTGCGTGATGAGCAAGACGCCGAGGTTTGGCCCCGTAAGGGCGTTGACGCTCTCGGAGACGATCTTGAGGGCGTCGATGTCCAGACCTGAATCGGTCTCGTCCATCAATGCGATTTCTGGCTCAAGCAGGGCCATCTGTAGAATTTCGGCACGTTTCTTTTCACCACCGGAGAAGCCATCGTTGATCGAGCGGTTGATAAAGCTGTTGTCTACCTTGAGCAGTTTCATCTTGGCCTGTAACAGTTTGCGGAACTCGCCGGGGGGAACGCTCTTGCGCTTGCTGGTTTTGCCAGTGGGGTTCTCGCCCTCTTCAAGCGGCTTGTTGCCTTCGCGCACCGCCTCCAGCGAACGGCGCAAGAAGTTCGCGACGCTGACACCGGGGATTGACATTGGGTATTGAAACGCCAGGAAGAGGCGCATACGTGCGCGGCGGTCTGGGGAATATTCAAGAATGTTCTCACCCTTGAACCACACCTCGCCATCGGTCACTTCGTATTTGGGGTTGCCCATGATGACGTTTGCCAACGTGCTTTTACCGGAGCCGTTAGGTCCCATAAGCGCATGCACTTCGCCCTGGCGGATGGTCAAGTTAACGCCGCGAAGAATTGGTTTGCCTTCAATATTTGCATGAAGATTCTTAATTACGAGTTCTGATCCCATTCCAAAAACACCTTTTCTTACATCTCAGGTAGCGATGAGACTCCCTGGAAGATAATCCTTCTTCAAAAATCATTTAGGATACAGAGCGAACTTCTGGCTCGTCTGCTATATAGAAGCCCTTTGTGGCAGGGCTGACATGGATATCTGAAAGCGCGATGAAGCGTGCGGGGTCTTGCTGCTCTGATGTATCGGCCATCAGGTCGGCCAGGGTCATCATATCGAGCGTTTGCGCCACAGCGTCACGAACCTTTGCCCACAGAACCTTTGTTTTGCACGAGTCAAGGAAATTGCAAATTTGCGACATCTCGCCCTCGGTAGCGCAGATCATCGGTGCGATAGGTCCTTCGAGGACACGCACGATTTCACCCATCGTGATATGCTCTGGTGATCGGCTAAGCTTATAGCCACCGTGTGCCCCACGTGTGCTGACGACAAGTGGCGGATTGGCCTCACGCAACAATTTGACGAGTTGCTCTAAGTACGCCAGCGGCAGTAGTTCGGCCTGTGAGATATCGGTGAGTGAGCGGGGACGACCACCGTAATGGCGTGCCAGATCAACCATGATACGCACTCCGTATTCACCCTTTGTAGAAACTCGTAACATCATGGTCGCTCCTCTCTCAGCAAATCACACCGTGCTTTCGCACTTTGCGCTGCTCTATTATTCCGACTTATTCACTAGGATATATTTTAGCACCGATAGAGGGAAGCGTCAACTAGAGAAGAAAACATGGGAAGGGAAGAGGGGGATGCACGCGCATCCCCCTCTTCCCTTCCCATGTTTTCTTCTCTAGTTATTATTCTGCAGCGACCTTCGCAGACACAATCGCGGCCACATGCACCGTCATATCGTCCTGCTCATCTTCCTGTAGCTCTACTGGCTCTCCCATATCGCTCGTTGGCAAGGCTTCAACGATGGGCAGGTTGCTTTCGACAATCACTCCGTTTTCCATGTAGATATGATAGGAGAAAAGGGCGGGATCAAAGGCACTACTATGAGAGATGAGCAGCACCTGCTCGAAGTGGTGACTGAGGATGTCACCAGTAATAACATCCATCAAGGCTTTGATGCGCTCGCGGTCGAACGAACTGGGCGGCTCGTCGAGGCAAAGGAAACCGGGGGAGGTCTCTTGCTCTTTTGGAAGGGTGGCAATCGCGAAGGCCAGACGCAAGGCGAGCGAAAGTTGATCGGCGGCACCACCGGACAGTGCCGCTTTATTGACGTATTCGCCTGCACCGGAGTCCCATACCTTGAGTTGCAGTGGTCCACCACTTATCGTACCCTCTTCCTCGTAGGTCGTCACACGTACATCGTGATAGCGACCACTGGTTAAGAGAGGCAGAATGTGCTGCATGTAATATTCTGTGCGAGGTATAAGCTTACTCATAAGGCGATTATGCACGGCCTTGATAAGTGGGCTACTATGCTTTTTGACTTGATAGGATCGCTCTTGCTGTGCCATACGCGTGCGTGCGAGGGCGAGATCGAGCGTGACACCGCCCGTTTGCAGGTTTGTACCGAGGGCAAGTTCTTCCTGTTCCAGGCGTTCCAGATCATGCTCGGTCTGCTCGCGCTCCTGTTCCAGACGTGGGCGGTCCTGGGGTGTATAGTCACCAGCGAGCGGCCAGACCGCGATAACGTGAGTAAAGCTGTACTGCTGCGTTGACGGTCGATTGCGCTTGATAAGCATCGCAGCGATGCGCTCCTGTGCGTCCTCGATCTCTTGCTGGCAGAGCGCAATCTTGGCATTTGCCGCACCTTCCTGCGCCTGGAGCCGCTCAAGTTCCGTCGCGGTGGCAGTTTCGTTGGCCTCGTCTAATTCTTTTTGACAGCGCGTGCGAAGTGTTACGAGAGCCTCGGCAAAGGGATTGGGCGGCACAATCCAGCTTCCAAGAGAATTGCTGAACTTCGCGAGCTGTTTGTAATGCTCCGCCAATGACTCTTGCCGCTCTTTCAGCAACGATGTATAGGCTGCTAACTGGTCTTGCAGTGCAAACTTATCGCCAAGCACAGTATTGAGTTGTTCCAGGTCTTTGCGTGCTGCTACCTCTGCGTTAGCAATGGCAGTTTGTCCAAACGCAACACTCAGTGGCTTGACACGCTGGCGGAGCGACTCTTGCAGCGATTGGAGGGCACTGCGAAGGTCATTTTGCTGTTCGCGTGCGCGTTCGATCTGCTGCATAGGACTACTCGTCTGGTAGCGTGCATTGCGCTCTTCGACGATGCGTTTGCGCGTCAACATGACATCGAGGGCGTTTTGATGTATCTTTACCTGATTGGTAAGCTCTGTAATCAGGTCCGCCTTGCTATCGAGTGAGGCGATTTCATGTTCAATTGCCTCGAGAGTGCTTGCGACCAGGACATCCAGATTGGGAATACTACTATCGCTCTCTTCTTGATTCCACAGTACGGGGGTCAAAGGTACTGCAGCGTAGCTATCAAAGGCTGAATTGCTTTTCAGCCGCTCGTTCACGCTGGATTGGGGCAGGTTCTCTTGACCTGCAAGCAGAGTGATTTCCTGGTGTATACGTCCGAGTGCCATCTGCTCCTCGCGCAACTGGTCTTCGATACTTGTCAGGCTGGTTTGCTGCTCTTCCAATTGCGTATACTGCTTACGCAAATTGGCGACGGCCTCCATCGTGACATTAACCTGATTTTGTGCTGCATTCGCCTCGTTGCGCTTCTCTTTGATCTGGTCTTGCAGGGTTGCGCTACTCTCGTCCTGGGCTGCTTGCGTTTGTTGCAGGAGTGTTTGTGCCTCCTCGATGGAGCCTGGAATGGCTCCAGTGAGTGTACGAAGTTCGCGCTCGACCTGATCGAGTGCCTCGTTGTTACTCCCCATGTGACTTGCAGCCTCACGAGCCGCCACCATCATGCGTACTCTGCTGATAGCCTCCTGCACCTGTCTCTCGATGGTCTGCTCCTTGGTCCGCGCCTTCGTATAGTTCTGGAAGGAGAGGCCAGCACCGGCAGCCAGTAAAAGGGCTAACACGCCGAGAATTACAGCGATAATGGGAGCATGTTGGGCAAATTCAATGGCGACACCACCCGCTGCAAGAAGAAACAATACCGTGCAGACAATCACTATGCCTATAAACTTTGTGACGTTACGTCTTGCTTCTGCCGCTGTTTCCGTCAAACGCGCTTGTTGCTCATAAGCGACGCGGACATGCTGCTCCGCATCGCTCAACCCCACCGAAAGGCTCTTCAAGCGTTGCCATTCTTCCAACTGGCGACGCACGCTCAATTGTCGGCCACGTCGCTCTACCGTCTCCGCCTGCTGCTGCACCTGCTTCGCTTCGGCCTGGACCAGCGTTAATTCCTGCTCGGTATCGCGTAGGTCACGCTGCACCTTCTTGAGTTGTGGCTCATTCTCATGCACGCGCTTTCTGTCGGCGAGATGTTCCGCATACTGCTCTTCGAGGCGGCGTAGTTCTGCAAGACGATTGGCGAGTACCTTCATGCTAGCAAGGCGAGCCTCAAGGACGGGTCGTCCTGTACGCTGGCGTTCTTCCTGCTCGTCAAGTGCCTGCTGTGCCTGCGCTACATGTCTGTGTGCGTGTTCGACCTCGGCATCAATACCTTTGAGGTCGTCCTCTACCTCGCCCTGCCGCTTGAGGTCCTGTTCCAGGTCCTTAATCGTGTCAACGGCGGTCAGCAGGTCGTTCGACATGCGTTGCAAGGTGCCAAACGACTTCGTCAATTCGACAAGATCGCCGACGCGCTTCTCTAAGGCAGGCAGTTCCTCCTGCTCACGTCGCTCTAGTTCAGCAATCTGGCGTTCGAGCAGAGGTATCTCGCGACGTGCCTCTGCCATCTCGTCATAGGCACTGATTATCTCGCCCAGCGTGGCATCGGCCCTTTTCAGTTGCTGAATACGCCCTTGCCGACTTTTGAGTTCTGCCTTGTGCGTATGGTTGGTTTCAAGCAAGACCTCTTGCTCTGTAATATCGGCCTCTTGCTGCGAAATCGCGGCGAGGTCTTCGGCGACCGAGACCACATCAAGGGAAGCCTCAAGCGTCTCCAATTGCTTGCTCTGTTCGGGAATACGCTCCTGGATTTCGGCGAGGTGCAGACGTTGCGTGGTATCTTCCATGAGTCGTTCGTCGTAGGGGGTAAGCTTGAACTGCTCCCCGATGCGGCTCATGCGTTCCAGGCCAAGGAGTTTGCGGACGGTGTTCTCGCGGTCTATGCCACGCAGATGTTCCAGGCGATCAAGCCCCTTCTGCTCTATCAATGATGAGTTGCGGAGGGCGTTGCCATCCATGTACACAAGTTCCGCGATAATGCGTTCGTTGGCGGACCCCAGCCGTGTAATCGTCTCCTGGGTAGCATACCCCTCGCGGCGCACAGATAAGGTCACGCGCTGCCCCTTGCTCCGTTCAAGAGTGCGTGTGATGGTCAGTTCGGTTGTACCAACGGCAAGAGTAAGAGTCACGATAGCATCGTTGGCTCCATAGGAGATGAGATCGTCGAGCGAACGTTTTTCCTGGTCGAACAGTAGCGACTCGCCATAGAGCGCGAAATAGATACCCTCAAGCAAGGACGATTTTCCCGATTCGTTCGGACCTTGAATAAGAATACTTCCACGCTGTGGAAAGTGCAGGTCCACGTGGTGTAGCAACCTGAACCGCTCGACCGTCAAGTGTTTTAGGATTATCATAGGTAAATTACTCCGTTCGCTCTCCCTCGTTTTAGAGGGATTACCGTTTGCCTCTACTATCATCCAGAGCTAAAAGTAGCTCTTCTTCCGTGATACGTAATGCCTTTTTCTCTTGCTCGTCGCTGGTATCGGCAATCCACTCGTCCGCGACGGCAATTAGCTCTTCGCGTGGCGAGAAGCGTTCGCTGTTTTCAGTAAATATCACGTCTTGCTCTGAGCGCAGGAAGACGTTGCTATCGTCGATGACAAGCGAGAAGCAGTGTTCTTCGCCATAGCGTCGTAGCGTATTCAGGTCCAACTGGTGATATTGTCTGCGTGTCAGCTCACCTTCCAGGCGCAGTTGAATGGTGGTCTCCGCGTCACACAAGGGTTCGAGCAGTTCAAGGATACGCTCGGTCGGTGTCTTATCGGAGGTGTCGGACCAGAGTTCCTGTGTAGTAATGTCCAGGTGTTGCGTGCGTAGGGCGTCTACCACAATATGGTTGCACCAGCGCACACCGTCGGCGGCAAGCCCCATAAAGACGAAGCCGGGGGTAGCTTCAGTAGCGTGCGAACTATATGAATTATAGATGCTATGAGTTGCACCGGCCACGATAACATCTGTCTGCCCTATACGTGTGCAGCTATATGCATGGTGATAGCCCGCGAGAATATAGCGGAAGGTGTGTTGTTGCGCGATGCTGGCACAGCTCACTTGTGTACGGGACTCTAACGGCGAAGAGCTATCGCCCAGACCTTCTATTGGTGCATGCAGAACGAGCAGAGGAATAGCAGCGCGTTCGATATCACCCTGCACATGCAACTGTGCCAGGGGGTCGCCTTCCTGGTCGATAGCTGTGCCGAGGCCGCAGACGCCGACTCTGACGCCATGTATATCGAGGAGGAGTGGCTCGACCTCTTCATCTTTTTTATGGAGAGGTGGGAGGTACTGCAAGGCTCCTAATTGGGCATAGCTCATCTGCGGTGCCGGTACCTGCTGCTTACGCTGGCCGCCCTGTGTCTCTACGGGTGTATCGCGTATACCACCCACTGCAATCGTGCGTACACCTGCCTGCTTGAGTTGTGCCAAGCGTGCAGCGACAAAGCTGCGGTCGCTCTCGGTCGGCGTGATCGTGTCGAAGAGGTCGCCTGCCTGGATAAACAGGTCTGCTTTCTGCCCGACTGCGAAGATGACGGCCTGCTGGAAGGCATCTCGAAGACGCTGCTGGCGCTCTTCGCGTTTGTGTTGTCCAAACGCATCGTAGCCGAGGTGGTTATCTGCAGTCAAAACCACAGTCACGATATCGCTCTGCCGCTCATGATAGCTATTCGCTTGTCCTGGATTCGCTTCTTGCTGCTCTGTCATTTTTTATGATACATTCCAAATACATGTAGGTAGCTAAGATAACAAGGTCCTATATTCTTCCTATAAACGCAAGTTTATCACAAACAAGAGTAATTTATTATAATCCCAGGCAAAAATAAGGACTATTTGGGGGATAGGAAAGATATATTGTTCCTGTGCATGTTGC